>Ga0315274_10004865_pt1 | contig 19717 bp, 19 predicted proteins | sample YL17G02_20_MG_FD_203700 | JGI IMG/M metagenome (GOLD analysis project Ga0315274, IMG submission 203700) | Sediment microbial communities from Yellowstone Lake, YNP, Wyoming, USA - YL17G02_20 | ecosystem: Environmental > Aquatic > Freshwater > Lake > Sediment | place: USA: Wyoming | collected... | reverse complement strand
GGCCTCAACCAAACCCGGAATCCGAAGGGAATTCGAACACGCAAATCCCAAGCACCAAACGAGTTGCGAACCGACACACCCGAAAATGTGCTCAGAAAAGCAACATTCTGAGGCATAGTAGTACAGACAAGAGAAGAGGGGAACCTGGGCTTGGAGCCGCCCTGTATGGCGTCTTTCTCATCCGTGCCCATCCGTGTCATCAGTGGTTTCCTGTCTCTTTCGGGGATCATCCGAGTCAAGCAGCGTCGGCGCCATCGGCTTCTGGCAGATGACCGGCACGCGGCGCTGGGCAATCAGCCCGACGAATCGGGCGTGGGTCTCCGGGCTGGTGATGATGTCCACGAAGTCGGGCCTCTCGCGTCGGAGGAGCTCCTCATGACCCGGTTTTCGTGGCCGCCCGCCACAGAGACACGGCCATTCTGAGCGGCAGCGAAGAATCTCTGCCGGCCTCGAGTGACGCAGCAGGCCCCATCGGCAACCGGACGCCTCCGGGATGGGCGCCGCTCGTTCCGGCGGCTGTTCTGCGGTGCCACGAGCATCGCTCCGTCCCAGGGGCCGGCAGAGATGCTTCGCTCCGCGGACGCTTCGCTCAGCATGACCAGGTTTCTGGGGGTGCTCGCCACAAGAACGGGGGCATTGCGGGGTGCGGGGGACGCCTTACCGGATTCCGCGAGCGGGCGTCGCGGCAGGATCAGCATCGGCAAGAGGATTCGCATCGTTCTGGTGATTCGCCGGGAGGAGGCTAGAGCAGGTCGAGGGCGTAGTCGCCGCCGCTGGCGGGGTTGGGGGTGACCTGGCCCGACTTGGGGTCCACGACGAGGTCGAGATTCTCCAGAGGGATGTAGCCGACCAGGGTCGGAACGTCGTCGTGGATTTCCATCACCTCGCCGAGATGCTGGCGGCCCAGGATGGTGGTATGCACCATAGCGACCGGTCTTGCAGCAGCTTTCGATCCGGGAGTCGGATGGCCACAGATTGGGAGGACGCCGTAGGGGATTCCCTGAGCATGCTTCACGGCAGAATCATGAGGGCGAGCAGGAGCATGGGGCTGGCCGCGGACCGGTTCTCTGCCTTCTCATGATTCTGCCATCTCTTCTCCCCCATCCCTGCGCTCACGCTACGGTGGAAAGCCACGGCTGGACAAGCCCTCGGCTCCGCTCGGGCCAGGGCCGGCCGTGCCGCGACTGGGGTCAAGGGCGGGGCCAAGAGATGCCCTCCCGAAGGTGTGGTAAGCCCTCGCTTCGCTCGGGCCAGGCTCTTCGGGAGGGCAGGGGTTGTCGGCTGCACGGGTGGCTGCGCGGTGTCGGGCTCAACGCCAACGGCCGGGGGTGAACTGCCATCCGCGCTGGTCTCGGTGCCACCGCGGCTCGACCCAGGCGGCGCCGTGGCGGGGCGGAGGCGTCCAGCGGCCAGGCATCCATTCGTGTCGGCTGCCGCGCCAGTCCCAGTAGCCGGGCACCCAGACGTGGCCGGGGATCGGGCACGGGGGCCTGACCTCGTGGCGGAAGGGCGGCGGCTCGCGGTCAATGATGATGACCCCGGCCGGGGGTGGCGGGTAGACCGCTCCCGGCTCGACAAACACCGGCCCCGGTGGCGCGACGACGACCGGACCCGGACGGTGCGGCCCGTATACCCTGCGGTGGTGATAGCCATCCCAATCCCAGCAGCCGGCGGTGAAGGCCGCGGCCGCACCAAGCAGACACAAGCTGAGCGCTCTGACGGAAGGCATCGTTGCGTTCCTCCTTTCCTTGCCAGGCGCCAGGTGGACAGGCAGCCGCCAGGCAACGGCGCGTGGCGGCCAGGGGTTGCTCAGAAGCTCTCGGGCGGGGCGTCCTTGCCCTTACTAGTATACACCATAGCGACGCGTCTTGCAGCGTTTTTCGATCTCGGGGCGGGATGTGATCGATCGCAGTTGTCTCGCGCGCTCATCCAATCTTGCACTCATCTATCCACGCATCCACCCATCCGCTCATCCAATCCGCTCCCCTTGCCTTTGGCATGCAGGACACCCTTGACAGATGCTGCCCTCCTGCGTATCCATGACAGCGCAATGAGGAAGTGGTTTCTGTTGCGGAAAGTGCCCGGACGGAGGGCGACGCTTTCGCGGAGCGGCCGTTTGGCCAGCGGCGCGGCTCGGCAGGAGCCTCGCCCTCCCGTGCCGGCCCGCGCGTGACGTTCCGCAGCAGAGACGAAGTGGCGCATAGCCAATGTCCTGTGGCGGTCGCTGATTCAGGGCTCGCCGGAATCGTCCGTCGGCTGATTGCGGCCTTCCCCCCGTCTGCATGGCAGAGGGAGGTGGCATGGACGGCAGAGAAGTCGCGCTGGGAACGCTGTATCAGCAAGAGGTCCCGCTCCCTTGCATCAACTACTGCTGGATGACGAATTCGGCGTACATGAGCCGCGTGGCGGGGCGGGATTATTGGGCGGAGCCTGAGGGTGTGCTGGCGGAGTACGTGCGGAGGTGCGGTATCAACCTCGTCCCGCAATGGTACTATCCCACCCAGGAGCATCGGCGGCTGGAGCGCGGGGAGATTATGCATGACCCGAAGGCCCACGAGGCCCGGGGCTTTCGGTCGCCCGAGGATGTGGTCCGGGCCATTGACGCCCTTCCCGACGATGAGAAGGCCGAGCGCGAGTTCAACGTCGAGAAAGCAGCGGAGATGTACGCCTCGGACATCACGACGCATATGGAGCTGTTCGGCCCTGACGTGCTGGTGATTGATGCCTTCGGGCAGGCGGATTTCATGGGCGTCTACAACACATGGGGCTATGAGAACTACCTGACCGCCGTCGCCCTTTACCCCGAGGCGATCCGCCGCTACTACCACCACACGGCCTTGCTCGGGCGGCTCCAGAACTCGGCCATCGTGCTGGCGTGCGAGCGCTACGGCATCGCGCCCTTCGTCTACGGCGGGCAGGACATCTGCACGGCCAAGGGGCCGATCGTCTCGCCGCAGACGCTCCGGGAACTCTACTTCCCCGAGCTGCGATGGTGTCTGGAGCCGCTGGTCGAGGGGGGCGTGGGCATCGTCTGGCACTGCGACGGCGACATCCGGCCCATTCTCGACGACATCCTCGGCCTCGGGGTGGTCGGCCTCCAGGGTTTCGAGGAAGAGCATGGCGTGGATTATGCCGAACTGGTGAAGCTGCGGAACCGAAAGGGGAAGCCTATCGTCATCTGGGGCTGTGTCTCGGTGACGACGACGCTGCCCTACGGAACGCGAGACGACGTTCGCGCAGCGGTCGAGCGGTCCTTCCTCCTGGCCGGGCAGGGACGGGGCCATGTCTTGTCGTCCACAAGCTCTGTCATGCCGGAGGCCCCTGCGGAGAACATCGATGCACTGTTCCAGCACGGGCTGGAGTTCGGCCGCGAGTTCTTGGGCGGCTAGCCCGGGCGCCTCCCGCGTTTCCATGTTCGCGGGGAAGGATCGTTGACTCGGATGCGCCGGGGGCTTATAATGCGCGGTGACTGGGTGGGGTCATCCCCGAGGGGGCCAGGGACCAGAGACGGGGGTGAACCATGCGCTTGTCGAGCAAGTGGGTCGTCCTGGGTGTGCTGTTCCCGGTGTGCGCCCTGGCCGCTGAGACCGGGCCGCAACCGCCCTTTGCCGGTGAGATCACCGGAGAGCGGGTCTACATCCGGGCCGGCGATGGGATCAACTACACGGTGCTCTCCGTGGCCAAGCAGGGAGACCAGGTGGAGGTGAAGGGGCAGCGCTTTGAGTGGTGGCAAGTGACCGTGCCCCCGAATTGCACTCTCTGGGTGCACAAGCCGTTGCTGACCGTCGAGGCCGAGGGGAAAGAGGCGACGGTTGCGAAGGACCGCGTGAACATCCGCGCGCGACCGGCGCTGACTGCCGACATGCTGGGGCAACTGGCGAAGGGCGCTCGCGTGAAGGTCGTGGATGAGGATGGGGAATGGTGCGGGATTGCCCCGCCATCAGAGGCATCGGCTTGGGTTCACAAGCAGCATGTTCGCAAGGTGGGCGAAGCGGTGGCGAAGCCCCCGGAGCCGAAGGAGAAACCCGAGGGCAAACTCGATGCAACCGCTGCGGCCGAGGCGCTTCGGAAGGTCCAAGAGCTTTACCAGGCAGAACTTGCGAAGCCGGCTGAGACTCGTAGCTTCGATGTCGTGCTCGCCGAGTACCAGCGTGTTGCCGCCGAGTGCAAGGATCCTGCTGTGGCGGCTCGCGCGGAGCAGGCCAGGCAGCGACTCCTGAAGATCGTGGACCTGCATAGCTCGCTCCAGGCCGCGCGCCAGCCCCTCGACGAGTTCGAGAAGAAATACAAGGCTCTTGAGGAGGAGTACCGGAAGCGTGTCAATGGAACGGGCAAGCCCAAGGAGCAGTAGCCGGCGCGCCCATTGGTGGAAAAGGCTGCGTCAGCGCCTGTCCGCATGGGTTCTCGGCGACCGAATCCTTTGCGACACCTGCCGTTACGACTACGGGGACGTGTGCCGGCGCCCGGACCGCCCGAACGCGACGCGCTGCGAAGATTACGAACGCGGCTGAGGCGTTCTGCGGCTTATGTGATTGTAGTGTATATACATGTGGCCGGCAGATATTCTGCTTGACTTGCCCGCTCGATGCGGTATAATAGCTTTGGGAGGGGTTTCGCGGGCGGAGACCCGATCCTTGGAATCATGACCCGAGGCATCGTGCTGGAGGGCCCGGCACGGCCCCTGGGAGAGTGTGTGGCAACAATAGAGTTGCTTCTGCAAGACCGGTGGCTGAGGCTGATCGCATCCTTGGACGGCGCGCGGGAGTTCCGTCGGCGACAGCCAGGCCGCTGTTACGAGTTAGATGCGAAGGGTTCGAGGGCCTTCGTGGGTACAGGGATTGGCCAGCGTCGCGTCGGCTCATGTGCCCTGGGTTCTCTTGTGCGCGATAGTCGTGCGGCCTCGGCTGCATGGCGAGCGCCGAGGGCGGGGCCTGTCGCGGGCGCGGAATCCCGAGGAAGTCCATCTCAGTCACTCGTGGCAGTGGCCAACAGCTTCGGATAGGCCGAGCGCAGCTCTAGCCCACCTCTCCGTGCGCAGGGCGGCAGCGAGTGGTCGCCGCGTTCTCCCCGTGCGGGCTTTCCAGAATGTATACATGAGGGCAAGCGCGTGATCGCGCCCGTCCGGGCGCAGGGTCGCGGCCCCTGCTCTGGGCGGAATAGAGTAGAGAGGTGGCCCGTGTCCGCATGCCCATTTCCCCTCGCTGCCCTGGGCAGCTTCGAGGTTCTCGTTGTCATTGCCGCAGCGGTTGTGGCTGGGGCAGTCGGGTATGGCGCGAACCTGTTTGTGGGCTATCTCCGCAAGCGGAGCGCAGCCCGGGATGCCCAGCGGATCATCGAGGCGGCTCGCCAGGAGGCCGAGGAGGTCCATCGGAAGGCTGAGGTGGCCGCGAAGGAGGAGTTGCTGCGGCGTCGCGAGGAGTTCGAGAGGGAAACCCGCGAGACCCGCACGGAACTGAAGCTGCTGGAGAAGCGCCTGGTAAAGCGTGAGGATGCTCTCGAGCGCAAGGCCGAGGTCACCGCCAAGCGCGAGAAGTACATCGAGAGCATGGAGCGCGAGCTGGCGACGCGCCAGGAGGGCGTGGTGGCCAAGGAGCGGGAGCTCAATGAGGTGCTCGACAAGCAGAAGGAGGCGCTCTACCAGATCTCCGGGCTGTCGCCCCAGGACGCCCGCGCCCAGCTCTTCGAGCGACTCGAGCGCGACTACGAGCGCGAGGCCGCGACGATCCTCGAGAAGAAGCTCGAGGGGGTTCGGGAGACCGCCGACCAGAGGGCGCGCGAAATCCTGAGCACGGCCATCCAGCGCTGCGCCGTCGAGCACACGACCGAGAGCGTCGTCTCGGCGATCGACCTGCCCAGCGACGAGATGAAAGGCCGCATCATCGGGCGCGAGGGCCGCAACATCCGCGCCTTCGAGAAGGCCACCGGCGTGGACGTCATCGTCGATGACACGCCCGGGGTCGTCGTCCTGTCGGCCTTCGACAGCGTGCGACGCGAGATGGCTCGCCGCGCCATGGAAGAACTGGTGTCGGATGGCCGGATCCACCCCGCGCGGATCGAGGAGGTGATCGAGCGAGCCAAGCGGAAAACCGAGGAGACGATCCAGCAGGTCGGCAAGCAGGTGCTCTTCGACATGGGCGTGCACTCCAGCAACCCCAAGCTCGCCTACCTGTTGGGCCGCCTGAAGTACCGCACGAGCTACGGCCAGAACGTCCTCCAGCATTCCATCGAGGTGGCGCACCTGTGCGCCATCATGGCAGGCGAGCTGCGTGTGGACGTGGCGCTGGCCAAGCGAATCGGGCTGCTCCACGACATCGGCAAGGCCGTGGATCACGAGCTCGAGGGCGGCCACCCGGAGATCGGCGCGCTCCTGGGCAAGCGGGTGGATGAGGACCCCGTGGTCATCAATGCCATTGCCGCCCACCACGAGGGCGAACCTCCGCAGAGCGTCTACGCGGTGCTCGTGCAGGCGGCCGATGCCATCTCGGCGTCGCGCCCAGGCGCGCGCCGGGAGACCCTCGAAAAGTACATCAAGCGTCTCGAGCGCCTGGAAGGCGTGGCCGGGTCGTTCGAGGGGGTCGAGACCGCCTATGCGATTCAGGCGGGTCGCGAAGTGCGCGTCATTGTCAAGAGCGAGAAGATCGACGACAAGGCGGCGGTGAAGCTGGCTCGCGACATTGCCAAGGAGATCGAGCAGGAGCTCGACTACCCGGGCGAGATTCGCGTCACCGTCATCCGCGAGACCCGAGCGGTCGAGTACGCGCGGTAGAACGCCTCGTCGCAGGGCCGAGCCCGAATGGGAAAAGGGGACAGGTCCCTTTTCTGCGAAGCACCTTTCAGGCCGTTGCGGGAAAAGGGACCTGTCCCCTTTTCCCATTCTCCTGGCGCGCGGCATGTCCGGGAACAAGGGAGCCACTTTGCTCGTCCAGATCCTCGCCATCGGCGACGTCGTAGGTCGTCCGGGCCGTCACTTCCTGCGGGAGCGCCTGGCCGCCATCGCGGCGCGGGAGAGCATCGATCTCGTCGTGGCCAATGGCGAGAACACCGCGGGGGGCCTGGGCATCACGAAGTCCATCGCAACGGAGCTGCACCAGTGCGGGGTGCACGTGATCACCACGGGCGACCATGTGTGGCGGCGGCGCGACATCGCCGAGGCGCTGACGGAGGACCCCCGCCTGCTCCGCCCGCACAACTTTCCCGCAGGGGCAGCCGGCGCCGGCATGGTGACGGTCACTACGGCCAAGGGGGTGCCCGTCCGGGTCATCAACCTCCTCGGTCGCGTCTTCCTCGAGCCGCTCGACTGCCCCTTCGAGTGCGTTGACCGCATCCTGGAGCGCACCCCCGGGCCTCCCGTGACGGTGGTGGACTTCCACGCGGAGGCGACCTCAGAGAAGTCCGCGATGGGCTGGTTCCTGGACGGCCGCGTGAGCGCGGTGCTGGGGACCCACACCCACGTCCAGACCGCCGATGAGCGTCTGCTGGAGAAGGGCACCGCCTACATCACCGACCTGGGAATGACCGGCGCCATACGCTCCGTGCTCGGACGGCGGGTGGAGCAGGTCATCGAGAAGCTCCGCATGCGGACCTACATCCCGATGGAGGTGGCGAACGGCGCCGTGCAGATGTGCGGCGCCATCGTCACCGCGGATTCTCAGACCGGCCGTGCGGTCGGCATCCGCCGAATTGCAGAAACCTGAGACACCGTCTGCCTCTCGCTCTGATGGGAAAGGGGGACAGGACCCTTTTCCCGGAACGGCCTGAAAGGTGCTTCGCTTCCGAGCCGCGACCGTCAGGGAGCGGCCACGCGGCCACTTGCTAACGCGCGTGGCTCGGTAGAAGAAAAGGCCAGCAGGAGACGCGCCATGGCGCGAGCGCCTGGCGAGGATATTCTGACCGTTTCCGAGCTCACCCACCGCATCCGTCGGTCGCTCGAGGAGGAATTCGACTACGTGGCGGTGGTGGGCGAGATCTCGAACCTGCGGCGGCCTGCCTCCGGCCACGTCTATCTCACACTGAAGGACGCGGGCGCCCAGATCGCCGTGGTCATCTGGCGCAGCACCGCCGCCCGCCTGCGGTTCGACCTCGAGGATGGCATGGAGGTGATCGTCACGGGGGCCGTGACGGTCTACGAGCCCCGCGGCGGATACCAGGTCGTCGCGTCCTCAATCAAGCCCAAGGGTATGGGGGCGCTCCAGCTTGCCTTCCTCCAGCTCCGAGACCAGCTCGAGAAGGATGGGCTTTTCCGCCCCGAGCATAAGAGGCCGCTGCCGTTCCTGCCCGCCTGCGTGGGGGTCGTCACCTCTGCGACGGGGGCCGCCATCCAGGACATCCTGACGGTCATCGCGCGCCGGTTCCCGCCCGCACATATCGTGCTGCGGCCGGTTCGCGTGCAGGGCGAAGGCGCTGCCGCGGAGATCGCTGAGGCCATTGAGGACTTCAACCGGTGGGGCCGGGCGGACGTCCTGATCGTCGGCCGCGGCGGCGGGAGCATGGAGGACCTGTGGGCTTTCAATGAAGAAGTCGTCGCTCGCGCCGTCTACGCCTCGAAGATCCCCGTGATTTCTGCCGTGGGGCACGAGATCGACGTGACGATTGCCGATCTTGTGGCCGATCGCCGCGCCCTCACGCCGTCCGAGGCAGCGGAGATCGTGCTGCCGCGCTTCGATGAGCTGGTGGCCCAGCTCGACGACCTTCGTGGGCGGCTGGCGACGGCCCTCCGAGCCCAGGTGGACGTGGCTCGTGCGCGGCTTCAGCGGCTGCGCGGCAGCTATGCGTTCCGCGCCCCGATCGAGATGATCCGTCGCCACGAGCAGCGGCTCGATGACCTCGTGGGAGCAGCGGCGCTCGGAGTCCGCCGCAGACTCGAGTCCGCCCGCGAGCGCCTGGCGACCGCCGCCGGCCGGCTGGAGGCCCTCAACCCGCTGCGCGTCCTCGAACGCGGCTACAGCATCACCCGCACGCTCCGCGACGGGCGCGTCCTGCGTCGCGCGAGCGAGACGGGCCCGGGCGAAGCCATCGAGACCATTCTCCAGGAAGGCCGGCTCGTCTCCAGAGTGGAACAGACCTTGCGTCGTGCGCCCAGAGAGGCGAAGACATGAAGATCGGATTCCCAAACGATCCCCGCCGCGACCTGCTCTCGGAGATCGAGTGGATTGCGGTCCATGGCTTCGACTTCGTGGATCTGTTTCTGGAGCCGGACCAAGCCGCCGTTGAGGTCATCGATCCGGCCTCCGTCCGAGAGCACGTGGAGAGTCTGCGCCTCGGCGTCGTGGGGCACTTGGCGTGGTATCTCCCGATCGGTTCTCCTCTCCCGCAGCTTCGGAAAGCCGCCGTCTCCACGGCGGAGGAGTACCTCCGCGCCTTCCGCGAGATTTCCGTGCGCGACGTCACCGTGCACGCGCACTGGCCGCCGGGCTTTTTCTCGGAGGAGGAGGGCGTCGGGTGGCAGGTCGAGTCTCTCCGGCAGCTCGTGCGGATCGGCGCGGAGATGGGCATCCGCATGATGTACGAGCCCATTGACACTCCGAGAGACTCAGCGCACAATGTCCGATGCGTTCTGGACCGAGTGCCGGGCCTGCTGTGCCACCTGGACATTGGCCACTGCAACCTGTTCGGCCGGGACCCCGCGGACATGATCCGCCGGTTCGCTCCGAGGCTCAACCACCTCCACGTCCACGACAACAACGGGGTGTGGGACCAGCACTTGCCGCCCGGCACCGGTCGGATCGAGTGGCCAGAGGTGTTCGCCGCCCTCAAGGAGGTCGGCTACGACAAGACTCTGACCCTGGAGGTTTTCTCGCAGGATCGGGACTACGTCTTGCTGGCGAAGTCCAAGATCGAAGCCCTGTGTGGGAAGCGAGGGAGATAACCGTGGCGAAGCGCGCATCGTTTGAGAAGAGCCTGGAGGCCCTGGAGAAGATCGTCGAGGAGCTCGAGAGCGGCAGCCTGACGCTCGACGAGGCGCTCGAGCGCTACGAGCGCGGCGTGGCCGCCCACAAGGAGTGCACCGACATCCTGGCGGCGGCCGAGAAGCGCATCGAGGTGCTGCTCAAGCAGGGCGATGGCACCTTCGAGACCAGGCCACTCCAGTCCCACGAAGGGGCAGCGGAAGAGGCCGGCGAGGATAAGGCGTGATCCCCGAGCGGCTCGCTGCTTGCGTGGAGGCTCACCGCGGCCTCGTCGAGGCGGCGCTCGATGGCTGCCTTCCGCGTCCGGAGGGGCCGGCCAGGCGCTTGGCGGAGGCGATGCGCTACAGCGTTTTCGCCGGGGGCAAGCGACTCCGCCCGATGCTCGTCCTCCTGGCGTCCGACCTGTGCCAGGGGCGACAGGAGGACGCGCTGCCGCCGGCCTGCGCCGTCGAGCTCGTCCACACCTACTCCCTCATCCACGACGACCTGCCGGCGATGGACGACGATGACTTCCGCCGCGGCCGCCCGTCGTGCCACCGGGCCTTCGACGAGGCGACCGCGATCCTGGCGGGCGACGCCCTGCTCACCCTGGCCTTCGAGATCCTCACCCGCCCCCCGTGCGAGCGCCGCGCGGCCGCCCTTGTTGCGGAGTTGGCCCGCGCCGTGGGAACCGGCGGCATGCTGGCAGGCCAGATGGCCGACATGGTCTTCCAAGGCGCCAGGCCGACGGCGGACGCCGTCGAGTTCATCCATCGCCACAAGACCGCGGCGCTGATTGCCGCCTGTCTGCGCCTCGGTGCTCTTGCGGCCGAGGCCCCCACCGCCACGGTCGAGCGCCTCGGCCGCTTCGGCGAGCTCCTGGGGCTTGCTTTCCAGGTCGCCGACGACGCGCTCGACGTCGAGGCCACGGGCGAGCAGCTCGGCAAGACTCCCGGGAAGGATGCCACCGCCGGCAAGGTCACGTATCCGGCAGTGTACGGCTTGGCTGCCTCCCGCCGCCACGCCCGCGACCTGGTCGCCAGGGCAGTGGCGGAGCTGGCCCCCTTCGGCCCCCCCGCCGACCTTCTGCGCGACATCGCCGGCTACGTGATCGAGAGGCAGGCGTGAGGCGGCGCTTGCGCCCGGCAATCGAAAGTGGTAAGAACAGGGGCTGTGGCGACGATTCTCGAAACGATCAACTCTGGGGCGGACCTGCGACGCCTGAGCCACGAGGAACTGGTCCGGCTGGCCGGCGAGATCCGCGACGAGATCCGCCGCGTCGTGGCCGCGAACGGCGGCCACCTGGCCTCGAACCTCGGCACGGTCGAGCTGGCGATCGCGCTCCACCGCTGCTTCGACTTCAGCCAGGACGCGTTGATCTGGGACGTCGGGCATCAGGCGTACGCCCACAAGCTCCTCACGGGGCGCCGGGAGCAGTTCCACACGCTGCGGCAGCAGGGGGGCCTGAGCGGCTTCCCGAGCAAGGACGAAAGCCCGTACGACCATTTCACGACCGGCCACGCGGGCACGTCGATCTCCTCGGCGATCGGGCTGGTGTGCGCGGACGAACTGGCGGGTCGCCACCGCCGCGTCGTGGCCGTCATCGGGGACGGCGCGCTGGCCAACGGGGTGGCCCTGGAGGCCCTCAATCACGCCGGCGCGCTCAACAAGGACCTCCTCGTGGTGCTGAACGACAACAAGATGTCGATCAGTGCCACGGTCGGGGGCATGTCGCAGTATCTGGACCGCTTCCGCACGGCGTGGTTCTACAACCAGGCGAAGTCGGAGATCCGCAAGTTCGTCGAGAGCCTGCCTGGCGTGGGCGAGCTTGTGGGGAGCGCCCTCGGCCACCTGAAGGAAGGCATCAAGGCGACCGTGCGGTCGGAGACGATCTTCGACCAGCTCGGCTTCCGCGCCTTCGGCCCCGTTGACGGGCACGACCTCAAGGAGCTGACCGAGATGCTGGAGGCGGTCCGCGACCTCCGCGGGCCCGTCCTGCTCCACGTGGTGACCGAGAAGGGACGGGGGCATCCCGATGCGGCGAACGACCCGAGCCGCTACCACAGCGCCGCCCCGGTCGAGAGCGCTCGCGAGCCGGCGGCGAACGGGGAGCCCAGGCCGACCTACACGTCGGTCTTCGCCGAGGCCCTCTGCCGGCTCGGCCAGGAGCACGACGAGATCGTCGCCATCACGGCCGCGATGGAGGACGGCACCGGGCTGGTGGAGTTCGGGAGAAGGTTCCCGACGCGATTCTTCGACGTCGGCATCTGCGAGGAGCACGCGGTGGCCTTTGCCGGAGCGATGGGCGCTGCCGGCAGGAAGCCCATCGTGGCCATCTACTCGACCTTCCTCCAGCGCGCCTACGATCAGGTCTTCCACGACCTGTGCCTCCAGCGAACCGCCGCTGTGCTGTGTCTGGACCGGGCGGGCCTTGTGGGCGCCGACGGCCCGACCCACCACGGGGCCTACGACGTCGCCTTCCTGCGCCACCTGCCCGGGATCGTGCTGGCCGCGCCGAAGGACGGCCCGGAACTGGATGCGATGCTGGAACAGGCCGCGGCCTCCGACCGCCCGTGGGCGATCCGCTTCCCGAAGGGCGCGGTGCCGGCCGTCGAGTGGCCGCCGAGCGCGCCGCTGGAGGTCGGCAAGGCGGAGGTGCTCCGCGAGGGGCGCGATGCCGCGCTCGTGGCCTACGGGGCCATGGTGGCCCCGGCCTACGACGCGGCGGCGCTTCTGGCGCAGCAGGGCATCGAGGTGGCGGTGGTGAACGCGCGGTTTGCCAAGCCCGTAGACGCGCAGCTTCTTGGCGGCCTCGCGGCGCGAGTGCCGCTCCTCGTCACGATTGAGGAGCATTCCGTCGTCGGCGGATTCGGCTCGGCCGTGCTCGAGGCCCTGGCGGAGTCGGGCCGAACGTGCCGCGTCGAGGTGCTGGGAATCCCCGACAGGTTCATCGAGCACGGGCCGCGCACGCGCCTGTTGGAGGGCCTGGGCCTGAGTGCCCGGGGCATCGCCGCGCGGGTGGCCGATGCTCTGGCAGCGAAGGCGTCGAGCGTCCAAGGGAATGAGGGGCCTGGGGGGCAGGGCGGATGAAGCGGATCATCCTGACGGGCAATGGAAGCAAGCCGCCGATCGCCGCAGCGGTCTCGGAGTTGCTGCCGTGGCTGCGCGGGCGAGCCGAGGTGGTGGCGGTGGACCTCGGCATGGACCGCAACCTCGAGGAGGTCAAGGCCGACGTGGCCGTGATCCTTGGGGGCGACGGCGCGATCCTCTCGACGGCTCGCCGCCTGGGCCGCAACCAGATCCCGGCCATCGGCGTGAACCTCGGGAAGTTCGGGTTCCTCGCGGAGGTGCTCCCGCCGCAGTTCCGCGAGCGGTTCGACGACGTCCTGGCCGGGCGCTTCCGCATCTCGCAGCGGATGATGCTGAGCTGCTCCCTGCGCCGCGGGGAGCGGATGGTGGCCGAGCACTTGGCGCTCAACGATGTGGTCGTCTCGCGGGGCGCGCTGTCCCGCCTGATCACGATTGGCTTGTCGGTTGACGCGACGTGGGCGACGACATACAATGGGGACGGCGTGATCGTCTCGACGCCCACCGGCTCGACGGCGCATTCCCTGGCGGCGGGGGGACCGGTGATCGAGCCGACGGTGGAGGCAATCGTGGTCACGCCGATCTGCCCGCACACGCTCACGAACCGGCCGATCGTGTTGCCGGGGGGCGTGGAGATTGAGCTGTGCGCCGAGGCCACGCCGGTGGACGTCGGCCTCACCGTGGATGGGCAGGTCTACGAGGAGATGGCCAAGGGCGACCGCGTGGTCATCCGCAAGGCGCCGGGGGCCTTCCAGCTCATTGACCTGGGGCTTCGCACCTACTATGACACGCTTCGCGAAAAGCTCCACTGGGGCGGTAGCACCGTCCACGATCGTCATCGAGATCGATGAGGCCCTCTGCAAGGGCTGCGGCCTCTGTGTGGCCTTCTGCGAGAAGCGGTTCCTGGAGCTCGCCCCCACGCCGAACGTCCGCGGCGTCTACGTCGCACGGGTCCTGCCCGGCGCCGTCTGTCGTGGCTGCCGCAACTGCGTCCTCATGTGCCCCGAAGCGGCCATCCGGCTCTTCCGACCCTAGGAACCCGCGGCCCGGCGGACGGGCCTCGTCACAGAATACCATGTCGTCCTTCTCGCCCCGCTACGGGATCATCGCCGACATTCACTCCAACCTCGCCGCCCTCCGGGCGGTGCTCGACGCGCTGTCCCGCGAGAAGATCGCCTCCATGCTCTGCCTCGGCGACATCGTCGGCTACGGCCCCAGCCCCCACGAGGCCGTCAAGGAGCTCGACACGGTCCCGCTCCATTCGATCCGAGGCAACCACGACCGCTACGCCCTCGGGGAGGCGTCGGACCAGATCCGCCGCTCGACCGCCGAGGCCGTGGACTACACGCGCCAGCACCTGACCCCCGCCGACCTGGCTCTCCTCCAGGGCCTGCCGGACAAGGAACTGTTCGAGGACCGCGTCCTCCTCGTCCACGGCTCGCCCAGGGACCGCGACGAGTATATCCTCTCGAACGAGTTCGCCATCGCAAACTACCGCTATTTGCGGACCGAGTACGCCGGCGTGTACCTGTGCCTCTTCGGCCACACCCACATTCCCACGATCATCGGCGACGGCAAGGTGATTCGCCAGATCGACTCCGGCCACACCCTGAAGCTCAAGATGATGACGCCGTACCTGGTGAACCCCGGGAGCGTCGGCCAGCCGCGCGATGGCAAGCCCGAGGCCGCCTACGCCGTCCTCGACCTCGACGAGAGCACCATCACGCTCAAACGTGTCCCGTACGACGTCGAGGACACCTGCCGCCGCGTCCTGGAGGCGGGCCTTCAGCGCCACCTGGGCGACAGGCTCCGCGTCGGGAAGTGAGGCGGAGGGAGGCATCCCTCAGAGGTCCCCATGGCCCAGAAGCTGTTGATGGCCGGGAATGAGGCGGCGGGCGAGGGCGCGATTTGCGCGGGATGCGACGCCTACTTCGGCTACCCCATCACCCCGCAGAACGAGTTCCCGGCCTACATGGCCCGCCGCATGCCGGAGCTGGGACGGGTCTTCATCCAGGCGGAGAGCGAGCTGGCGGCCATCAGCATGGTCTACGGCGCCAGCGCCGCCGGCAAGCGCGCCATGACCTCCTCCTCCAGCCCGGGCATCAGCCTGAAGCAGGAGGGCATCTCCTACCTCGCGGCGTCGCAGCTTCCGGCCGTCATCGCCAACGTGCAGCGCGGCGGGCCAGGGCTCGGCAACATCGGGCCGTCCCAGGGCGACTACTGGCAAGCGACCCGCGGCGGGGGCCACGGCGACTACCGCTCCATCGTCCTCGCACCCGCCAGCGTCCAGGAAATGTTCGATCTCACCGCCAGGGCTTTCGATCTGGCCGATCGCTACCGCATGTGCGTCATCATCCTTGCGGATGCCTACCTCGGCCAGATGATGGAGCCGATGGTCATCCCCGACGATCCGTTCCCGCCTCCTCCGCCCAAGCCCTGGGCACTCACCGGCTGCGAGGGGCGCCTGCCGAACACCGTCAAGTCGCTTTTCCTTGGGGATGGGGAGCTGGAGCGGCACAACTACCAGCTCTTCGAGACCTATCGGCGGGTCGAGCGCGAGGAGACACGCTGGGCCTCGGTGGCCGTCGAGGACGCCGATGTCGTGTTCGTGGCCTACGGGTTTTGCGCGCGGATCTGCCGGGAGGTCGTGGTGCTCGGACGCTCGCGCGGCCAGCGGCTCGGCCTGATCCGCCCGATCACCGTGTGGCCCTTCCCGAAGCGCCCCATCCTTGAGGCCGCAAGCCACGCGATCGGCTTCCTCGTGGTCGAGATGAGCATGGGCCAGATGGTGGAGGACGTCCGTCTGGCGCTCGAAGGGCGGAGCCAGGTGGCGCTCCTGGGCCGTCCCGCCTTCGTCCCCGAAGCGGGCGAGGTCTACGACTGCGCCATGGCCCTCCTGGAGAAGAATGGTTCCGGGTGCCGGGTTCCGGGTGCCGGGCCGCAGGGGCGACACCGAACCCGGAACCCGCAACCTGGAACCCGTAACCCGGAACCCGGAACCCGCTGATGAAGATCCTCTACGAACGCCCCGAAGCTCTCCAGCCGTGCCTCACCCACTACTGCGCGGGCTGCGGCCACGGCATCGTCCACCGCCTCATCGCGGAGGCGATTGACGAGTTGGGGATTCAGGGACGCGCGGTGGGCGCGGCGCCCGTGGGCTGCGCGGTCCTCGCCCACCAGTACCTCAAGGTGGACATGTGTGAGCCGGCCCACGGCCGCACGGCGGCGGTCGTCGCGGCCATCAAGCGCGTTCGGCCCGAATGCGTCGTCTTCTCCTACCAGGGCGACGGCGACCTGGCGGCCATTGGCATGGCGGAGACGGTCCACGCCGCCAACCGCGCCGAGCCGATCACCGTCTTCTTCGTCAACAACGCCGTCTACGGGATGACCGGCGGCCAGATGGCTCCGACCACCCTGCTCGGGCAACACACGACTACGACGCCTCTCGGGCGCGAAGCCGGCTACCATGGCCACCCGATCCGCGTCTGCGAGCTCCTGGCCACCCTCGACGGGCCGGCCTACCTCGAGCGCGTTGCGCTCTCGAGCCCGGCGCGCATCCGGCAGGCCCAGCGCGCCGTCCGCAAGGCGTTCATCACCCAGATCGAGCACAACGGCTACTCGCTCGTCGAGTTTCTCTCGCCCTGCCCGACCTATTGGCACATGGCGCCGACCGAGGCCATTCGATTCGTCGAAGAGCAGATGACCAGGGTCTTCCCGCTCGGGGTCTTCCGCGACTGGGAAGGGCCGCGCCCCGAGCCACAGACGTAGGGGCGAACCTTGTGTTCGCCTGAAGAGGGGCGAATACGAGATTCGCCCCTACATGACGCACCTTAGACAGGATACCCCCGGTGCTTGAGCGCCTCATCGTCGCCGGCTTTGGTGGCCAGGGGGTCATCCTCCTGGGCAAGCTCCTCGCGCAAGCCATGATGGACGAGGGGAAGCACGTGACCTACTTCCCCGCCTACGGCGCCGAGGTCCGCGGCGGCCGGGCCAACTGCCACGTCATCATCTCCTCCGACGAGATCTTCTCTCCCGTCATCGCCCGGGCCGACTCGCTCATCGTCATGAGCCAGCTCTCGTGGGACTTCTTTGCGCCGTGCCTGGAGCCCGGGGGCCTCGCCGTGATGAACTCCTCGCTGGTCGCCCCTGGGGGCGAACACGAGGTTCGCCCCTACCTCCATGCGTCATGTAGGGGCGAATCTCGTATTCGCCCCGCTTTGGCTGAGGCATCGACCCGGTCCCTCGTGGCGGTCCCCGCCACCGACATTGCCAATGAGCTGGGCGACGTGCGAGCCACCAACATGGTCATGCTCGGCGCCTATCACCACGTCCGTCAGCTCCTGCCCCTGGATGCCTTGTTGGGACATCTTCGGGCGGCCCTCGGGGCCCGCAAGGCGGGCCTCTTCGACCTGAACTGCCGGGCGATCCACCGGGGCATCGAGGCCGCCGAAGCCGCGGATGCCGGGCCGTGAAGAACGGTTCCGGGTGCGGAAGAATGGTTCCGGGTGCCAGGTTCCGCGTGCCGGGCTGGACAACCCGGAACCTGTAACCCGGAACCCGGAACCTGTAACTCGGAACCCGGAACCTGTGATGAAGATCCTGTACCTCGACCACGCGACAGAGCTCGGCGGGGCAGAGCACAGCCTGCTGGCTTTCCTGCGCACGCTGGACCGCCAGCAGTTCTCGCCCACCCTGGCCTGTCCCCCGGGCCGGCTCGCGGACCGGGCGCGGGCCCTCGACGTCCGCGTAATCGATCTCAGCCTCGAGAGGGTGAAGGGCAGGAATCCGCTCCGGTCCATCTCCAGGCTGCGGCGGGGCCGGGCCATCCTGCGGGGCATGCTCACGAGCGAACGCTTCGACGTGGTTCACGCGAACACCCTGCGCTCGGCTCTCTACGCCAGCGGCGTGGCCAGGAAGTCCGGCGCCCGGTTCCTCTGGCACGTGCGCGACTACTATATGGCCGGCTGGGCACGGTCGGCTCTGCTGCGGCGTTGCGACCTTGCGGTCGTCCCGTCGCAGTTCATCGCCAGCTCTCTGGGGCGCAGCGCCAAGGTCCGCATCGTGCCCAACGGGATCGACCTGGCCGAGGTCCCCCGCGATGAGGCCCGCGCGGCATTCCGCGAGGGGCTCGGCATCCACCCGGGCGCCTCCGTCGTCGGCTGTGTAGGGAGGCTGCTGCCTTGGAAGGGGCAACGGTTCTTCATCGACGTCGTGGCTCGCCTGGCGGCGCGGCTTCCCGATACGCGGTTTCTGATCGTCGGAGGAGAGCTGTTCCCCACGCCGGGCCGCGACTACCCGGCGGAGCTCAGGGACCACGCCCGCAGCCAGGGCGTGGCGGAGCGGATCCTCTTCACCGGCCATCGGGACGATCCCCTGGCCGCGCTGGGCGCGATGAACGTGGTGGTGAACTGCTCGGGGCACGAGCCGTTCGGCCGTGTGCTCATCGAGGCCATGGCCTGCCGACGCCCGGTCGTCGCCTTCCGCTCCGGGGCCGTACCGGAAATCGTCGAGGACGGCAGCACAGGGCTGCTCGTCCAGTTCCCCGACACCACGGGCATGGCCGAGGCGGTCTACGATCTGGTGCGCGACCACACCCGCGCCGAGGCCTACGGCGAGGCGGGCCGCCATCGCGTCGAGGCCCACTTCACCCTCAGTGCCTCGACCCGAGGCATCGAGGCGGCCTACCGCGAGCTGGGGGCGTCTCTTCCCACGGAGCGTGAGCCTTGAACCCGCCGGCGAGCCGCCAGCAGGGCGCTGCGTCGTCCACCGAGCGACGCTGGAGGATCGGCCTCCTGGTCGCGGGCATCCTGGCGCTGCTCGGCCTGCTGCTGTGGCGAGCCGCCGCACCGCACCGGCCGGCCCGCGAGGTCGCCCGACCCCTGATCGGCGTCGTGCTGGGCTTCCTGACCCCGGCCCTCATCCTGAAGGTGTGCCTGCGCTACTCGACCTTCCGCGTGATCGCGCTGTGCCTGCGGAACAACGCGCTCTTCAACGCGGCGGAGGGACGCACCTACTGGCTCTGGGTGGCCGTCGTGCCATTCGAGTTCGCGCTCTCGCTCGGCTTTGCCCTGGGGCTGGTCGTGGCCGTTGGGTGGCTTGTGGAGGTGGCCGGCGCGGGCGGGCCAGGTCGCCGTGGGGTGCCAGCCTGTTTCTGCTGGTCCCTGCGACGGTCATCCTCGCCCTCGCGGTGCTGGGGGTCAACCGCGGGGAGACGGCCCGCCTGTGGCTCGTCCTCACTCCGCTTCTCGTCCTGGGCGCGGTGGACTGGCTGTGGCGCCACGCGCGGGACCCGCAAGGCCTGCTCTTGCGCCTGTGCGGAGCACAGGCTCTCCAGGCGGTGCTCTTTGCGGCATTCCTCGACCTCGGCCACACGACGACCTTCATGGTCCGTCTGCTCGGCATGACCTGAGCTTCCCTCTGGTTCCCAAGCTCCGGCTTGGGAACCAACGTTCCGAAGCTCCGGCTTCGCTGCCTTCCCGGTGTAAAACTCAGGTAACACTTCAGCGGACTGAGGAGGAGTCATGGGCTCCGCCGATCATGCGCCGTCCCGTTCGGAGTCCCGCCTTCGGCAGCGGTTGTTTACGGGTTCTCCTCAATCGGCTGAACTGTTACAAATTCAGTAACCGTTCAGGTACGGGCAACGCGAACTCGGCGTCCTCACCCGCGCACCCCCTCTCCGCATGCGGCTCACCTTTGCCCACATCCTGCAGGCTTGCCCTTGGGAATGGAGGCCTTCGCCTGTTTTC
>Ga0315274_10004864_pt1 | contig 19720 bp, 18 predicted proteins | sample YL17G02_20_MG_FD_203700 | JGI IMG/M metagenome (GOLD analysis project Ga0315274, IMG submission 203700) | Sediment microbial communities from Yellowstone Lake, YNP, Wyoming, USA - YL17G02_20 | ecosystem: Environmental > Aquatic > Freshwater > Lake > Sediment | place: USA: Wyoming | collected... | reverse complement strand
AGTATTACATAAAACATAGCCAAGATAAGCATTGGGTAGACTATGAAGTTTATCAATCAACACTTAGTAAATTCAAGTGATGATTCACGTGGACGCCCCAGACTTCAGTCTGTGGGTAGTTCACAATTTTTATTTGTAAAATTAATCTTTTTAGGGTTATTGTTTAGTGGTAACAAAATAAAAAGATTTAAATACTTCAATTTTTTTGATTTAATATGGAAAAAAGTATAATATCTTGTTTAGGGGGGAAAATTTCAACTGGGATAGTGAAGAAAGTTGCAACTGGGGTAATTCTTGGAGCTATAACTCTTGGAAATTTAGGGTGTCAGAGTGCATCTACTACAAATAGAAGAGATTATCCTCTGATTAATATATATCCAGATCCGTGGTCTAGTGGTTATATAGAAAGAAAAGTTAGCGATGACCATGGAATGATTTTCTATCAAGTATGGCCCCCCGAGGATTAGTTCTTTATTTTATATTGATTAAAAAAATATATAAATCTTTAAAAAGTTTGGTTTATTATTGTTTTATGGTAAAAAATTTATTAGCAAGAATTGGGCTAACTGTTATTTTATCAGCTAGTACTGTTTTATATCAGGGATGTAAGGCTATGAGTTATCAAGAAAAATATGATGATGTAATGTTTCAACTAGATCAAAAAAAAAGGACTGGATATGATGATGCTCAGGTGATTGTACCTTTAGGGAAGATAGAGTTGTCTAATTAATCTTGCAGGTTAATTTTTATTTTGAGTATGATTAATATTTAATATTCTTTTATTTATTTTTCTTAGTTAACCTGCATTTCAGAAAAATTTATATAGTATTTTTTATTTGTTTTGTTAGTTAACCCGCATAATTAGAAAACTAAAAAAAGAAAAAAGATGGTACATAAAAAATATATAAAAAGAGGTGGAAGAACTTTTGGGCCTTACTTATATGAAAATTATAGAGAGAATGGAATTACAAAAACAAGATATTTAGGAAAACCTGGAATTAAAAAAACAAGGAAATATAATAAGTTATTTCTTGGTTTTGGGCTTATTTTGTTGTTGATAATAATCCTTAGTTTTGTTGCTTTATTTGTATTAGAAAAAGATTTTTTTAAAGCTGAAAAGCCTGAAGAAGGACTGTTAAGCTATTCTCCTTTAAATTTTTTAAAAAGTTTATTTTTTGCTTCTCCTTTAAATGTTTTTATTACTATAAAGGGCAACTATCTTCCGGAAATTTTTAATCTTCCTTTAGAATTAGAGGTTTGTGAGAACACAGAATTAGAACCTTATGATTTTTATATTCAAGATTTAGATGGCTGGGCAGATATAGAATCAATTAGACTTACACCTCTTCAGCCTTTTTATATTTATGCTGTTAATTCTCCTGTTAATCTAGCTATTACTAATGTAACTCTTTGGTCTGAGAATTTAGTTAAAAAATATGTGAATTCAAAAAGATATTTAAATAATGGCTGGGCTGTTTGGAATGAAAAAATTATTGTAGCAGATTATGAAAAAAACCTGGTTTCCCAAGATTTTAATATTATTATCATAGAAGTTAATAATCCTCCAAAATTTAGTATCCCTGTTGAAACAATTTTGCCCGGGGATTTATTATATACTATTGGAGATGACAGGGTTTTTTATTATGATTTAGGGGACTATTTAAGAATCCAGCTTGAAGAAACTCAAACACAAAATCTTACTTTTAAGCTAGAATTTTTAGAAGGAACACCTTTTTTTAATATAAGTAATGAAGGAATAATTAATGTAACTGGAAATGAAAGTTTTATTTTACCTGGAAATATTTCAACTAATTATCATTTGAATCTTAGTGTATATGATACTGGTTTATCTATGAGAAGTTCTTTACATTTAAATAAAAGTAAATGTTATGGCCCTGAATATAATGAAGACCCTAGGTCTTGGAGTTATGATTTTTGGTTAACAGTTACAAAAGAAAATAGAGCTCCGATAATTACTTCTCATTATCCTTTGAGATTTAATCTGAGCATAAATGGGGGTGATACTTTATATTTTAATTTAACTGCACGTGATCCTGATTATACTCCTTTAGATGTTAATTGGTATGTTGATGGAATTATTAAGAAAACAATGAATGGTTTGAAAGAAGAGAATGTTTCTGAGTTTGAATATCTTTTTAATTGTGATGTTTTTGGAGAACATAAAATTAAAGCTATTGTAACTGATGGATTAGCAAATGCTTCTATTGAATTTAATTTAAGCATTAAAGCTGCTGGTTGTCCTGTGCCACCTAGTGGAGGAGGGGGTGGAGGGGGAGGCGGAGGTAGAGTTTATTGTGAAGAAAAATGGGGGTGTTTAGAATGGATGCAATGCCAGAATCTTGTAAATCTTTCTGAATCTGGATGGGCAAGCAAAAAAACTGAATTATTAATAAAAGAAAGATGTGCAAATTTTAGTTGGCAAGAAGAATTTTGTGGATTTCAACAAAGGATTTGTCAAGATTTTAAGCATTGCAATACTGAAAAAACAAAACCAGGAGTAATTAGGGAGTGTTATTATACTGAAAATCCTACTTGTAAAGATAATATTAAAAATTGTCATGGTGGAAGTTGTGAGGTTTTAGTAGATTGCGGAGGCCCTTGTATTGCTTGCCCTACTTGTGATGATAAAATTAAAAATCAAAATGAAGAAGGGATTGATTGCGGGGGTGTTTGTAAGCCTTGTGTAGAAAATCCTTTAGCTCCAAGGTTAATTAGGTCAGTAATTATTTATTCTTTATTTTTATTACTATTGCTTATCTTGTTCTTAGTTGCAAGACAAACAATAAAATACTTTAAAGGAAAAAAGACATTTCAAACAAGCAATATTAAAAATAAATTAATTAGGAAAGAATCAGAAGGATTTGAAAACAGAAATGTTTTGAAACATCAAAAATCTTCGGATTTTTGTGGCTTAAAAGTTTCTGCAGAAACTTTTAAATCTTTGTTTTTTATTGGTTTTGTTATCATTTTATTATTTCTTGCTAATCTTTATATAATCAGGGTTGCTCAAACAAATATAGTTATTTCAGATATGTCAGATGTTTTTGGAGGGATTATAGCTAGTTATGGTTTAATTAATAGTTTTTTTAAAAATATTGGGTTGTTTTTTATTAGTGATGTTTTTATTAAAAGTAATTCAAAACTTCAATTGTATGATGATACTGAAATTGGAGGAAAAGTAGAACATAGTGGGGATTTGATTAAATTTTATGCTAATTATACTACAAACACTTTTCCTTACACTCCTATAGATAATGGGATGTGCCCAATGTCTCCTTATTGCTGCAGAATTCAATTTCAAGATTCTAATCATAATTATAATGGTGATTGGAAAAATATGTTGTACAATCCTGCCTCAACTTTATGGGAGTATGTACAACTTATTGATTATAAAGGAGATTATAATTTTAGTGTGGAATGTAATTATGAGGGGGTGATTAATGATGGAGAAGATGATTTTATGATTATTAATGCAATCCCTGAGATAATGAAAGAACGTTATAGAGATTGGATAGATTTTGATGGAATTAAAGATAATCATGATGTTTGGCCTTGCATTGAAGATATTCTTTGTCATTATGATTTTAGTAAAAATGTAACAGACCCAGACACTAATGATATTTGGGTATATTCTGTTGAAACCAGCAACACAACTTTAACAAATTATATTTTAAATTCAGCAACAGGTGTTCTTGAAATAGGCGTAACTAATAGAGGGGGTGTTGGAAGAAAAAAGATTCAATTAGGTGTTAAAGATAATGAATCTGATGCATTAATGCATTGGGCATTATTGGATTTAAATATTCAGGAAGTAAATGATGCTCCTGTTTTTGATAATTTAAAAAATAAAACCCTTATTATAAATGAACCTTTTACTTATAATATTCTAATAAATGATGAAGAGTGGAGTGCTCCTTTTGTTTTTAATCTTAGTTTTATTAAGTGTAATGCTCCTACTAGGAATAATTGTACTTTGCTTAGAGAAGGGATTGAATATAATCAAGATAAAGATAATGGAATTTTAAATATAAATTTTACACCTACTATAAATGATATTGGGATTTATGAAATTAATTTTAGTGTTATGGATTATAATATTAGTCTTGGAAATTCAACAACAAGTAAAACTGTTAATTTTAGTGTAAGTTTTCCAATTTGGACTGAGCCTTTAGAAACAAATTATTTATTTAATGAAGGAGAATTTTTTTCTTTAAATTTAAGTAAAAATGTTACTTTAGATAGAGGTAAAGTGAGTTTTTCTAAAGGAGTAAGTTTTCCTTCTTTTAATATAACCTCAGACGGATTTATTAGTTTTGTTCCTGATGATAAAGATGTTGGATTTTGGCAAATTGAGGTTATTGCAACAAATCCTGAATTAAGTTCTTTTAAAATATTTAATTTTACTATTTTTAATCAAAACGATAGTCTTTCTTTTCCTTTGCATCCTATTCAGGCAGATAATGCAATAGTAGATATTAATTCAAATGTAGAAGCTTTTGAAAATGCAGATGTAAAGATTTTCTTGTTTGTTGAAGATAATGATTTAGCAATTAATGAATCTCAAAAAGCAGCTTTTTATGATGAAAAAATTAATCTTAGTTTAAATATTTCAGGACCAAATCCTAATCTTTTTAATTTTGTTTTTAATGGGGTAGTGCAAAAAAATAAATCAATGCATATTGCAAACTTTATTCCTATAACTGGAACTGCAGGGGTTTATAATATAATAATAAATGCAAGAGATGCAAATAAATTTTCTAATGCAAGTTTTAATTTTACATTAAAGATTATAGATAGAAATTATACTATCCCTAATATTACTTATCCTGATGATTTTACAGAATTTAATTTTACAGAAGGGATCACAACAAACTTAATATTTAGAGCAAATCATAGTGCTCAGAATGAAAATTTAATTTATAGTATTTATATTAACGGAACATTAAGAGATTCATTTTTAGGTTTTGGAAATGACACTAATGTTACATGGGGGTTTACACCTAATTTTACAGATGAGACTTATGGAAATAAAACAAATCTAACATTAAGAGTTAAAAATCAAAATCCGTATTACCCTGATTTATGGAGTTCTAGAACATGGAATCTTACAATAAATCATTCAAATGCTCCTGTTGAATTTATTGATGAAATTTTAAACAGTACTTATCCAATTAATTTTCCAGTTCAGATGAATTTAAAGTATTATTTCTTTGATGTAGATCATGAAGATGATTATTATAATCAAAAAGTTAAATTTGATGTTTTTAGTGATTCTAATAATTCTGATTTTTTTATAAGTGATGTTTCTGAAGATTGGAAATTAATAGTTTTTTCACCAACTGAAAGAAATGTAACATTAAATATAACTGCTTCTGATTTAAATATGAGTAATAAATCTATTATCTTAACTAGTGTTACAAGCAATAATTTTCAAATTCAGTTTCTTCTAGATAATCCTGAAACTGTGATTGTTTATGTCCCAACTCCTGGAAGTAGTTCTGGAAGTTCAAGCACAAACATAGTCTCATTAAAAATACTTACTCCTGGAAAAATTTCAGTTTATGAAGGTGAAAAAATAGAAATTCCCTTGCAGCTTATTAACACTGGAACAGTTAGTTTTAATGATCTTTTTTTGAATAGTTCTGCATTTAAACAAGGAAAAGAAATTAGTGAATTAGAAACTTCTTTAGATAAAAACTCCTTTAAAACACTGGCTCCAGGAAAGCAAGAAAATTTAAGCCTTAGTGTATTTTTTAATACTAATAAGACAGGAGAATATGAAATCTTAGTTACTGTCGAATCTAAATATCCAAAATATAAAGATTGGGGGAAGATTCATGTTGAATTGCGAGCAATAAATGAATCTCAAGTCAGAGAATTATTAGTCTTTACAGAAGAATTTATTGTTCAAAATCCTCAGTGTATTGAAATAACTGAAGTTGTTAAAGAAGCAGAACAATTCTTAGAGTTAAGGGATTATGTTAATGCAAATTTAAAAACAAAGGAGGCTTTAGAATCTTGTAAAAAAGCAATCTCCCAGGTTTCTGTGCCAAAAACAAAAATAAAATATTTTAATACTAGTCTATATTTGGTTTTAACAATTTTTATTGCAGTTTTTTTGGGATTAATTTATTATTTTATTCAAAGAAGAAGAATTCAAAATGCAATAAATGCTACAAAAATAAAAGAAGAGGCAATAAAAAGGTTTTAATATCTAATCTTATTTCAATAAGCATAAAAAAAGAGGAATAATGGTATCAATTGATTTAGAAGAAAAAAAATTAAAAAAGAAACTAGAAGAACTTGAAAGAAGATATAATGAAAGTTTATTTAAAGAGTCAGAAATACCTTTACCAAAAGAACAAGAAATATCACTTTCTCAAGAACCAGAAATATTGCCTCCTGAAGAACTAGAGCCCTTGCCTTCAGAAGTTTCAGAAACACTTTCTTATGAAGAACCAGAAATATTGCCTCCTGAAGAACCAGAACCTCTGCCTCCTAAAAAACCAGAAACACTTAAAAAAATTCCTACAGAAATTTTTAAACATCAAAAATCTTCGGATTTTCGTGGCTTAAAAATCCCAGAGCAGATTTTTAAACATCAAAAATTTGTTGAAAAACCTTTAGAGATAAAGGAAAAAGTTATAAAACAAACAGATAATAAAAAAGAGCAGATGAATTTTAGGCCTCCTTTAAAAACTAATGAATTGTCTGGAAAAATTAATCCTATAGAAATAAAAAAAACTGCTGAGAAAATTTCTAAACTTAGAAAAGAAGTTTCTAAGGTTCTTGTTGGTCAAGGAGAAATTGTAGATGGCTTAATTATGGGTTTATTATGCAATTCTCATGTTTTAGTAGAGGGAGTCCCTGGTATTGCTAAAACTCTTGCGATTAGAGCTTTGGCTGCTGCAAGTGGTTGTAGTGTTAAGAGAATACAATTCACAGTAGATATGCTTCCTACAGATATTATTGGAATAACTAGTTATAGTCCTGAAAAAGGATTTGAAATTATTAAAGGCCCAATTTTTGCAAATTTTCTTATAGCAGATGAAATTAATAGAGCCCCCCCAAAATGTGTTTTTGGGGATACTCCTGTTATTATGGAAAATGGCGAAATTGCGGATATAAAAGAAATTATAAAAAAATGCAATGGAAAGAAAACTTACAAGAAGAACAACGAATACTGGATAATACCCAAGAAAAAATTAAATCTTCTTGCATTTGATTTTTCTGATTATAAGATTAAACCAGAAGAGGTTAAATATCTTTATAAACAAAAAACTTCTGAGCCTTTTTTTGAAGTAGAATTAAAGAGCGGAAGAAAAATTAAAACTTCAAAAATTCATCCTTTTTTTACATTGGAAAAAGGGGAGATAAAAACAATTCAGGCAAATGAATTAAAAGAAGGAGGTTGCGTTCTTATACCAAGAAGGCTTCCAATTTCTGGAGATAATAACTTGGCTTATAATAAATTTTTTCTAAAAAAATCAGAAAAAATAGCAAGAGAGATAGAAAAAAGAAAAAATTTATATGCAAAAGTTTTTGGCTTAAGAAAAAGAGGGTTTTATTTTGAGGAAATTAAAAGAAAGTTAAATATAATCAATAAAAAAGATGAAAATTTAATTAAGACTTTTCTAATATCAAAACCAAAATATCTTAATTATAAAAAAGAATATTTCTTTTCAGAATCAAAACAGTTTGGGCAGGTTCATGGAATAAAAAAACCAGAGTTTGTTACAGAGGAATTAGCTAAATTTATGGCAATTTTGATAGCCGAAGGCAGTGTTAATAAAAGCTATTTTTATCTGACTATGAAAGAAAAAGAAATTCCTAATCTATTCATAAGACTTATTAAAAAGCTTTTTGATTTAGATGTTAATCTTCTTTATGACAAAAAAAGGAAACAATATAGGGTTGCTTTTCGCTCTGATGCTCTTATTGATTTGTTGAAAGCTCTATGTTATAACCCCAACTTAAAAGCAGGAAAAAAATATATCCCTCAGTTTATCCTGAAATCAAAAGACGATATAGTAAGAGAATTTCTAAAAGTATATTATGATTGTGATGGTAGTGTTTCAAGAGATTGTTTAAAGATAACCACTAAAAGCAAGGAAATTGCTAATCAGCTTTCTTACCTTTTGCTTAGAATGGGTTTTGTGGCCAGAATAAGCAGAGAGCTTTCTAATACAATAATAGGCGAATATTCATATAAAAGAAAATTTTATCATTTAAGGCTTTATGGAGGAGAGCTTAATGAGTTTTATAAAAAAATAAATTTTCTTACTGAAAGAAATAGAAAAAAACTTAAGGATTTAATAAAAAATCTTGATAAAAAACAAACAGACCTCATTCCCGGAATGCATCAAATTATCAGAGAGCTAAGAAAAGAAAGGGGTTTGAGTCATAAACAATTTTATGATTTGACAGGAATGAATGCGCATAATTTAGAAAATCCAAAAAATTCTTTGATGCACAGCAGGCACAGGCTTCATAAGATAAGCAAAATATTTCCTAATAGTTCAATTTCAAAGATTGTTAACGGGGATTTTTACTGCGATTTTGTCAAAAAAAACAGAGAGATAAAACCAAAAAAAGAATACTGGCTTTATGATTTCTCAATGAAAAACAAACCCTCGTTTATTGCTGGTTTTGGAGGGATAATTTCGCATAATACCCAATCTGCTTTGATTGAAGGTATGCAAGAAAAGCAAGTAACTATTGGAAAAGAAACCTTTCCTTTACCAAATCCTTTTTTTGTTATGGCAACTGAGAATCCAATAGAAAATGCAGGAGTTTATCCTCTTCCAGAAGCACAAATTGATAGATTTTTATTTAAATTAACTATGGGGTATCCAGAATCAGAAGAAGAAAAAGAAATTATGAGTTCAAATATAACTATTCAAAAATTTGAACAATTTGATTTAAAACCTGTTGTTAATCCTGCTGAGATTATAAGGATGCAAGAACTTGTTAAAAAAGTTTATCTTGATGATAATGTTAAAAATTATATTTTATCTATAGTAAGGAAAACAAGAGAAAAAGATTTTGAAAATGCCCAGTATGTTTCTTATGGATGTTCTCCTAGGGCAAGTATTGGTCTTTTTATAGCTAGTAAAGCAAATGCATTAATGAATGAAAGAGATTATGTTTTGCCAGAAGATGTTCAAAAAATTGTATTTGATGTTATGAGGCATAGATTAATATTATCTTATAAAGCAAGTATTCAAAAAATCAACCCTGATTTAATAATAAAAGAAATTTTAAATTCAGTCAGTATTGAATAAAAAAGAAAAGGTTTTATGCCATCTTAACCTGACTTTGCCACTCTTGGCACAATTTCCCCGCTAAAGTTACCCAAAAAAACTCTTAATAGTTTGACACATTTTTAATAAAAAGCAGAAAATAAAATTTTTGGTTATTAGGGCTTTAAATAGCTTAATCTAGCTCTTTTGTTTGTTTCTAAAATCTTAAATCACCCAAAATTTCCTAATTTAGTTTGACACATTTTTCAAGTAAAAATAGTTACTCAAAAAAATCTTATCTGATTTGACAGTTAGCAAATTTTTAGGTAAAAATAAACAAATTTTGCAACAAATTGGGCTAAAATTGGCTAAAAACAACAGAAAAATAGTGATTTTTAATCAAATTTTCATTAAAAAACCCCAACTGTCAAAATGTCTTAGGAACACTTTTTTAACTGGCGAAGTTAAGATCTTAATATTTTCTTTTTAATTCTTTTACGTCCACATAGAAAAATTTATAAACATAGTGCCCGTATAAAGTTTATGGTATACACAGAGATAAAACAAAAGAATAAGAAAAAATATTATTATAGAGTTAGAAGCATAAGAATAGGCAAAAAATTCAAAAAAGAAAGAGTTTACCTTGGTAAAGATTTATCGAAAGAAGAGCTATCAATAAAAGAGGAGCAAGCAGACAAAAAACTAAATATAGACAAAATAAACAAAAGCCTATTAAAAATAAAACCCAAAATTATCAAGGTTTTGAAAAAATACAATATAAAAAAAGCAGGGATATTTGGAAGTTATGTTAGAGGAAAAGAAAAAAAAGATAGTGATATTGATATATTAATTGAACCTCCGAAGGGGATTGGGTTTGGTTTTGTGGGAATTCAATTTGAACTTGAAGACAAATTAGGAAGAAAGGTGGATTTAGTGAGTTATAATGGACTTAGCCCGTATTTAAAAGATAAAATTTTAAGTCAGGAGTTGAGGATAATATGAATGATAAAACTGACTTAGCATTTATTGAGCATATTTTAGACAGTATTAATGCGATAAAAAAATTTTCAAAAAATATGAATAAAAATGAATTGGTTTCTAATAGATTAAAACAAAGCGCGATTGTAAGAGAGATAGAAATAATAGGAGAAGCAGTTAAACATATTTCTGAAGCTCTTAAAAATAAACATTCTGAGATTGAGTGGAAAGAGATTGCAGGAACAAGAGATAAAATGATACATCATTATTTTGGGGTTAATTTAGATATTATATGGGATATAATAAAAATTAATCTTCCAGACTTAAAAATTAAAATATTGAAGATAAAAGAAGATTTGGTTGGTAATACAAAATGAAAAAACAAGAACTTGAAGAAAAATATGACAAAAAGTTAATAAATAAAATCTTTAAAGGATACTTTCTTTTTATTTTAGGCAAAAAAGAGGCAAAAATCAAAAGATGGTTGAACAAAAATTAAATTTAGATGTTGCAGGGGCTGTTTCTGAATTAGAAACATTACTAAAAAGAGTATTGCCCAAAAATATTTTATATCAAATAGTTTTAGGAAAGGGGCTGGAATTTGATGGCTATAGTGATTATACTCAATTAGATGATGCAAGTTTAATTGATTGGAAGGCTAGTGTGAGAGGGAAGAAACTTCTTATAAGAAAATATATTGAGGAGAGGGATTTGAAATTTGTATTTTTAATTGATGTAAGTGATAATATGGTTTTTGGTTCAACAGAAAAATTAAAATGTGAATATGCTGCTGAATTAGCCGCGGCTCTTTCTCATTTAATACTAATAAATGGAGATAGATTTGGATTTATTTTATATAATGATAGTATTGTAATTAGAAGAGCACCAGAACTTGGGAATAAACAATTTGAAATTTTTGTAAGTGAATTATCAAATCCTTTAATCTATAATGGGGGTTCTAATTTAAATAATGTTTTGGATACTTTACCTAATGATTTAGACAGAAATACTGCAATGATTTTTATTATTTCTGATTTTGTTAAACTTGATGAAACCTATCAAAAAAATTTAGAAATTTTAGCAAGTTTGTTTGAAATTGTTGCAGTTATTGTAAGAGACCCTTTAGATAATCATTTACCTATTATAGATAAGGAGTTGGTTATTGAAAACCCAGAAACAAAAGAGAAACTGCTTATTAATCCTAAAATTGCAGCAAAGATTTATGAGGAGAATGCATTTAAACAATTAAGTTTAGTAAAAAAAATATTTCAAAACAATAATGTTGATTTTTTAGAATTATCTACAGAAAAATCTTTTGCTGAAGAGTTTGCTGTATTTTTGAAAGAAAGAGTTAGCGGGGGTAGAGTTGTAAGAATAAAAAAATGAATATTAGTTTTACTCATCCTTTTTATTTGTTGTTTTTATTTGGTATTCCACTCCTGATTCTTTTTCATTTTTTTGGACTTAAAAATCTTAAGGGAAGAAGTTTAAAGTTTGCTAATTTTGAAGCAATTGCAAGAGTCAAAGGAATTGATCTTTATTCAAAAAATATTCTTTTGTTAATTTTTAATATTTTATTTATTGTCTTGCTTGTATCTGCTCTTTCTGGTTTGACTATACATAGAGAAATTGAAGCTAGTTCTTTTTCTTTTATTATTGCAATTGATAGTTCTGAGAGTATGTCTGCAACAGATATTCTTCCCAATAGACTAGAGGCTGCAAAAGAAACCGCAATAACCTTTGTTGATTCCTTAGCTTTTGAATCTTATGTGGCAATTCTTAGTTTTTCTGGAGATTCTAAGATAGAACAAGTATTAACAAACAATAAACAAGAAATTAAATATGCTATAGAAAACATTGAAATTTCAGATATAAAGGGGACAGATATTTTTGAAGCTATTTCAAATTCTGTTGGATTGTTAAATAAAGAAAAAAATAAAGCAATTATTTTATTAAGTGACGGGCAGATTAATGTTGGTGATATTAATGAGGCTATAGACTATGCAAAATTTAATGATGTCTTAATCCATACAATAAGCATAGGTAGTGTTGAGGGTGGAGAAACAATTTATGGTTTTTCTAAATTAGATGAGGATAGTTTGAAAAGTTTAGCATATAATACTAATGGAAAATATTTTAATGCAAATAATAAAGAAGAATTAATGAAATCTTTTTCAGAATTATCTGGAAGTACAAGAAAAATAGGGAGCATTGATTTAAGTCCTTATTTGATTATAATTATTATAATCTTATTTATTATAAAACAATTTTTAATGAGTATAAATAAATTGATTTGGTAATTGTCCTGTTTTTATGTTTTTTTGAGATAGTTTTAAAAAGATTAAAAGTTATTTAAAAAAAGATATGGAATCAAAATATTTAGTAATGTTTGCATTAATGTTAAGTGCAACAGCAGGATTAATTTATGAAATAACTGCAACAAACTTATTATTCTTTTATTTTATTGAGAGTTCTTATTCTTTTGCCACTGTAGTAAGTGTTTTTTTATTAGGCTTAGGAATTGGTTCTTTTGGTATTCATAGATATAAAAAGAAAATAAAAAACAAAAGATTATTATTTGGAATTCTACAAATTATAATAGGAATCTATGCATTAATGATTTTAAAAAATTTAGATATGATTCTTCCTTCATTATCAACAGCAGGATTATTTTTTTCAAGTTTTTTTATTTTATTGCTTCCAACAATATGTTTGGGTGCGATATTCCCATTAGCTGGGAGTATTATAAGTAAAGAGAAAAATGAAATAGGATTAATTTATTCAATAGATTTAATAGGGGCAGTAGTTGGAAGTTTAATTGCTGGGTTTTGGCTAATTCCAAATTTCGGAAATAAACTGACAATTTTATTCGCAGTAATACTTAATTTTGCTTCTGCTACATTAGTATTTAATAAAAAAATACTTAGGATAATCAGCATAATATGTGTTGTTTTATTTTTATTATTTTTTATAAATTCAGAAATAAAATCAGTTAGATATGTAAATCCAAAATTTGCAAAATCCTCTCCTTATGGTGAAATAATAATAGAGGATAATTCATTATATATTGATGATAGAGTGCAATGCAGTGCAGATTATACTCAAGGAGAAAAACAAATAGTAAGAGAATCTTTGTCTTCTTTTGATTCAAGAGATTTACAAGTACTAAATATTGGTTTAGGATGCGGGTTTACTTTAAATGAAATTTTAGAAAGAGTAGATAATAAAGTTGATATTGTTGAGATTAATCCAGTAATTGTTGAAGCAAGCAGATTAATGACAGATGTTTTAAAAAATGAAAAAACAAACCTGATTATAGGTGATGGGTTTGATTATCTAAGAAAAACAACAAAAACTTATGATAGTATTATTATAGATGTAGAAGACCCAAGTGTAATTCATTCTTCTAATATTTATACAGTAGAATCATTTGAGATTATAGAAAAAAAATTAAAAACAGAAGGGGTGTTTGGGCTCTGGACCTATCCTTGTGAAAGCCAAAGATATTATGATACAATTTATTACACTCTTAGTAAAGTTTTTGATTATGTGTATAAAGTAACTGATACAATTTTTATTGCATCAAATAAAGAATTAGATTATATTAAATATAATGCAACAACAGAAAAAACAATTAATACCTTAGATAAAAAAACCCTATCTAAAATATATTTTGATGATTGTAAATGGTGGGATATTGAATCTCATGTATTAAGGAATTTAAATGAAAGCGCATAATTTAATTAGTATAAATTAAATTTTTGCATAAGAAATTAATAATTATCTATTATTTTTGCAAAAAGATTTGTGGCTTGTATAATATTTTCAGGAGTTTTTTGCCCTTTGTATTTTATGTCAGACATTAATTTACTAAGGATTGCATAATCTGGTTTGTTTTGTTTTTTAAAGATTTTTTCAAGTTCTAAGTAAGTTAGGCTGTTGCTTAAATCTAAATATTCTTTGAAAAAAGAACGCACATATTTACTTAAAATATTAAAATCTTCTTCTGGGGTTCCAGGTATTTCCTTTAAATTTGCAATGCCTCTTTTATACCTATAAAATCTTGTTCTTTCAGAAATCAATTTAGAATAAATTTCTTTGTTTTTAGAATATAAGTACCACAAGATTACAATTAGTATTATTACAACTAATCCAGTAGGCAGTACAATATCTAAAGGAAGATTAATTTCCATTTTGCCTCTTTTACATAATTTTATTAATGAGTTTGGATTTAAAAATATATGGTAAACATAGGAAAGAAAGAAAATTTGCATTTAGGGTTATTATTGAAGGATATGAAATTTACTCTAGAGGTTTTGTTTATGCAATAAATATATAAAATGAAAATTAGCATTATTATACCAGCACAGAATGAAGAAAAAAGAATTGAAAATACTTTAAAACAATATGGGAAATTTTTTCAAAATTTAAAAAAACAAAAAATTTTAGATTTTGAGATTGTTATTATCATTAATAATACAACAGACAATACAGAAAAGATTGTAAGAAAATTTTCTAAGAAATATAAATATATAAAATATTTAAATTTTAAGACAGAAGGAAAAGGGTTTGCAATAAAAGAGGGATTTAAGTATTCATTAAAAGGAAAAAATGATTTAATAGGTTTTGTTGATGCAGATATGTCAACTTCCCCAGAAGATTTTTATGATTTATTTAAGAACATAAAACATTATGATGGAATTATTGCTAGCAGGTGGATTAAAGGAGCAAGAGTTGTGAAAAGAACATGGATAAGAAAGATTACTAGTAAGATTTTTAATTTTGTTGCTGGAATCTTATTTTTTCTTTCTTATAAAGATATTCAATGCGGAGCAAAAATATTCAAAAGAAAAGTTATTGAAAAAATAATTTATGAATTAAATACCCCTGGATGGGTATTTGATGTTAATTTATTGTTTTTGTGCAAAAAATATAAATTTAGGATAAAAGAACACCCTACTGTTTGGCAAGATAAAAAAGAGTCTAAAATAACAGATTTATCTAAAACAAGCATCCAAATGTTATTTGAGATTATAAGATTAAGGCTTTTGTTAAGTAAAAGATAAGAAAAATATGAATTACTTATAATTTTGTAATTTAATAAAAGGATGGGAATAAAAGATGGACTTATCAATAACTATACCTACTTACAATGAAAAAGAGAATATACAAAAACTTTTGGAAAAAATTTATGGTGAATTTAAAAAAAATAATATTAAAGGTGAAGTGATTGTTGTTGATGACAATTCTCCAGATGGAACTGGGGAGATTGTTGAAAACTTAAAAAAGAAGTATAGAACCTTACAATGCGTCCATAGACAAAGTAAATTAGGTTTGTCTTCTGCGGTTTTAAAAGGATTTTCTATTTCTGAATCAAAGATTCTTGGGGTGATGGATGCTGATTTGAGTCACCCCACTGAAAAAAATAAATTTAATGTATCAAACAATTAAGAAAGATAATTTTGATTTGGTCATAGGCAGTAGATACATCAAGGAAGGAAGAATAGAGGGATGGAGCTTATATAGGAAGGTTTTATCAAAAGGAGCTATTATTTTAGCGAGAGTTTTTACAGATGTTAAAGACTTAATGACAGGTTATTTTTTTATTAAAAAAGAATGTCTTAAAGGAGTGGAAATAAATTCTAAAGGATTTAAAATTCTTCTTGAAGTTTTAATAAAGGCAAAATATAACAGACTAAAAGAAATTCCAATTACATTTATCAATAGAGCCAAAGGAAAAAGTAAAGCTGGAATAGTTGAGATAATTTATTATTTACAGAACTTAGTAGGGTATCTGCTGTATAAGAAGAAAGTTATAAACTTAAGCTAGAAATATAATCTAATGTATAATAAGGTTTTTTAATCATATAGTCTTGTTGTAGTAATGGGTTTTTTTAAGCATTTATCCAAACAAAAAAAGGTGTTGATTGAAATTTTGATTATTTTAATAATAACCAGAGTATTAATTTTAGTTGTTGGGTATTTATCAAATTTAGTTTTTATAGGGGAAATAAAGTTGTTAAACTATCAGTCGGTATTAGACTTGTTTTTTAGATGGGATTCTTATTGGTATATTGAAATAGTAGAGTATGGATATTCTTATTTTCCTGGAGAACTGTCTTCTGTTGCCTTTTTTCCGCTTTATCCTCTCTTTGTTAAAATTTTCTCATTTTTATTTGGTAATCCAAAATTAGTTGGGTTTATTATTTCTAATGCTGCCTTGTTCTTAGCTTGTTTTTATTTATATAAATTAACTAACTTAGAATTCAGAAATAAATCAATAGCTATGAAAGCGGTTTTCTTTATGTTAATTGCTCCAGTAAGTTTTTTCTTCTCAATAATCTACACAGAAGGCTTGTTTCTTTTTTTGGCAATATCTTGTTTTTATTATATGAGAAAAAAACAGTGGCTAACAGCTTCAATACTTGGATTTTTTCTTTCTTTGACAAGAAGCGTTGGCTTTATAATATTCTTTCCGATGCTGATGGAGTATCTTGACTTAGATTTTTATAATTTTAAAATCAGAAAAGAGAAAATAAAAAAAGATATTCTTTATTTATTGCTTGTGCCAGCTGGGCTGTTGAGTTACATGGCTTATTTGTATGTTAAATTTGGAAATCCGTTTGTATTTTATACTGTTCAAGCTACTGGCTCTTGGTTAAGAAAATTTACTTCTGTTTTTTTTACTTTGCATACTATAATCTATTGCCCTTTTCTTTATGCAATGATTTTTGCTGGCTCAATTGTTCTAGCTATTTTGTTAATCACTTATTTATATTTTTCTGAAGCCAGGCTTAGCTATACTATTTATTCTTTATTGCTTTTAGGAGCATATTTATCAACTGGAAATTTAGCTTCAATACAAAGGTTTATTGGTGTAATTTTTCCGCTGTATATTTCATTAGCTTTAATTGCAAATAAAAACAAGTATCTTCGAAATCTTTTAGAAATCTTTTTTATAATATTATTAATCTTTTTTATATTTTTATTTGTTAATAATTATTATTTTTATTGATTGAAGAATGTATACTTTTAGTATGTAATATAACTGAGGATTAATAATCTGTAATTTAAAAAGTTGAAAAATAGAAAATCAAGAAAAAATTTTGGGATTTTTTATCAAATTTCTTTTGTTTTTACTTCAAAGAAAAATACTGTATTGTGTTTTATGTGGATCCTTAGGTCTCTTTCAAAAGTTTTTATATGGGTTATATTATAGTATTGAGAGTAATTTCCATAGACTTCATTGCTAGGATCAACAAAAAAAACAGTAGTATCTGAACTGAGCAAGGAATCTAAATAAGCTCTATCTATTACTGCAAAATCTTCTGATGGTATTTCATGAAACATAAAAAATCTTCTGATTATTGTTGGAGAAAAAATAAAAATGTTTTCTTTGGAATTATAGTTTTCATTAATATAATTTATAAGTTGGATTGGGGGAGAAGGTGTTGTATGGATTTTTTGTGCCAAAGGAAAAGAGAAAACAAACAATAAAACAAATATTAGTATAAAAGCTAACCAAGAGTATTTTTCAAACCACGAGACCCCCAAAGAAAGAAGCAAAGAAATAAATGGGATTAAAATAAGAAAATATCTTATATTTTCAGATGGTAAAAATATAAACACTAAGATTATATTAACAGATATTCCTATTACAAAAAATAAAATCTGCTTATTTTTTAATTTTTCAATTGATAAAAACAGGAAAAATAAAAGAACCAAGAGGTAGGATATATTAAAAATATTAAATTTATCTAATTCAAACCCATAACCTCCTGCTAAAAAAAATTTTGAAAATAATTTTGTTCTTGAAAACAAGTAATCAAAAGTAATCCCCCCTCCTATCCCGGTAGCTTGCGGGCCTTTAAAAGACAATACAAATAAAGTATGGTTGTACATTGTGCGAATATAAGCTTTAAACCCATTTATAATAAAAACAGGAATAAGCCAGATTAGAATTCCAATTGAAAAGTAAAGTAAAGTAAGAAATATTTCTTTTTTCTTTTTAAGAACAAAACAAGCATATACTAATAAAGGAAAAAGCACAAAAAGAGTTTGCAGTCTAACTCCGACACTTATTCCTGAAATTAAAGAACCAATATATAAGTTGTTTATTTTTTTATATTTTATAAAACAATAGATAAAATACATTGATAATAAAGTAAAAAAAAGAGCCGGGATGTCTGTCAGAGCTTTTAAGCTCCCAATCCAAAATAAAGGAGTGACTGCCATTATTAAAGTTGACATTAATGCTATTTTCTTATTAAACATTTCAAAAATTAAGAAATAAAAGACTAGTAAAGATAATGCACCGCAGATAGCTCCTAAAATGGTTTGGGCCAAAAGTTCATCATGTGTAAAAAAATTAAATATCTTGCCTAGAAAAATATAAACAGGATAACCAGGAGGATGAGGGCGGTAGTCATTAATATTAAAATCTCTTATTCCTAGTGTAAGGTGAATAGAATCTTCTTCATCAAAAGAACAACTTAAAGTAAGTAGATAGACTATAAGAAATAAAACTGACAGAATAATTATTTCCTTATGTTTGAAATCTTTTATTTTTTTTAATTTCACTTTTTTATAAACACCATCTTTTTAATGATTAAATCTAATGTATTTAAAAAATTATCTAAACAAGAATTAATAAAAATAAATTTTAAAACTTGAGCAACAGAAGATTAAGCAAGGAAGAGTTAATCTATTGAGGAAGCCAATGATCTTAGTGGGAAAAGGTTATATTACTTAATGAAGAATTCTTGTATAATTAATAAAAATATTCCTAGATATTTAGATTAGTAATAAATTAAAATAGAATAAAGCTTGCTTATTTATGGATAAGGGCAAGAAGTCATTTTAACTATTTGTGGAGGCCAAGCAAAAGCACCACATTTAATGCAATAATTATCATTAGGAAGAGGGCAAGTAGGAATATCTTTTAAAAGAGTTATTATAGCATCATTTGCAGCAGTTATTTTTTTTGCTTTCATAGTGGTAGTGCATAACTCACAATTACCTGTCATGTCTCTAGGAGGCCAAACTACTCCTTTAGGCCAACCTTTTGGAGCTTTTGTACACCAAGTAGTTCCATTATTACAAACAACTTGGCTTAAAATAGCTGCTTTTTGGCCATGAGTTGTAATCTGTGTTGTTGCTGTAGTACCATCAGAAGCAACATATGTTTCAGTGGTTGTGCTAGATAATGAAGTGTCTAGTGAGATAGAAAAATTTACAACTAGAATTACAGCAAGGAGAACTGAGATTAAAACTAATAATTTTTTTATTAATCTATCACTCTTTTCCATATCTTATATAATAAAAACATGTTTTTAAACTTTTTGGTTTTGCTAACCTTGCGTACATATTAGTCCCTAATTCTCTTAAAGTAAGATAATCTTGCTCTGTTATGCAAGATTATTCTAGCAGTTACTTGAACAAACTTGCTATGACATCTAACTTTTGTTAATATTCCATAA
>Ga0315274_10004863_pt1 | contig 19721 bp, 22 predicted proteins | sample YL17G02_20_MG_FD_203700 | JGI IMG/M metagenome (GOLD analysis project Ga0315274, IMG submission 203700) | Sediment microbial communities from Yellowstone Lake, YNP, Wyoming, USA - YL17G02_20 | ecosystem: Environmental > Aquatic > Freshwater > Lake > Sediment | place: USA: Wyoming | collected... | reverse complement strand
CACAAGTTCCACAATTCTCTCATCTTTTCTGTATTGTATAAGTGAAAATTCTGGTTTCTTTTTTCGCGTTTCAGTTTTCATATTAATTCCAACCATATTCTGTAAAATCCTGTTTTGTATCACACAGATCTTAATTCTAATTACGCATTAATGCTGTGTAAGATGTTCGAACCAGCATTCGAACCCGCTATTTAACCACATTGTTTTTCAGCTAGTGAATAGAAGCTTGTATTGTCAAAGTTATTTCCGTTTTCAATTTGCTTGAACCCATTTTTTTCAAGGATATTTTTTATTTCCTTCCTTGAAAAAGCCCTGTGCTCCATTTCATCATCGAATCTTTTAAGGTTACCATCTTCATTTACAGTATAAGTCGCTTTCCAATTAACAATGAAGGGGTGTTCAGAGATAATCTTTGTCGAGGAATCACGAATTATTTCAATGCTATTATCTTTGACTGTTAGCTTTCCATTGAAATAATTTGTCTTTGTAATTTTTGTATTCTCATAATTGTCAAACAATAGGATGCCATTTGTCTTTAGACTTTTTCCAATACTTTGAAATGCTTTTTTCAAATCATCATCAGAATACATATGAGTAAATACCCTGCCAATAACAATCACTGCATCAAATTCATTTTCAAATGGCAGGTTCCTGATATCTGCTTTGATAACTTTTGTTTTAGGCAGTCGTTTTTTCCCTTCTTCAATCATCTCATCAGTATAGTCAGTAACAGTCAGGGGATAACCTTTTTTGATGAGCTCTTTTGCAACTGAAAAAAATCCACCTACGAAAAGAACCTTTTCTGGTCTAAAATGAGATATTTTTGTATCGACAAAATCTGCCACTTCTTTGGAATCAACAATCAAATCATAAAATTTGGCGCAAATTCTGGCTAAATTCGAATAAAGATTTGAATTTTCCATTTTATCACTCAATTTACAGGTTTATTTAGCAGGGAGTGCAGGGGCAGGGATTCGAACCCTGGAACTCACTAAGAGAATAGGTCTTGAGCAACGACGTCATGAGCGGAGGGTTCCGCCTCCAAGCTCAAAACTCTATCGCCTTTGGTCCTCAGAGAGTTTAACCACTTGGCTACCCCTGCATTATTATTATAAGAAATAATTCGGGAGCTTTTATATTTTAAGAAAGCGTTCAGGAGAGTGATTTCAACTGCGTCTTGAGCTTTTCCAGCTGGCCGTATACGTCCTTCACGTAATTCTCGAGCTCCTCCGTCTGCTGTGTGTTCTGCCTGACTTCGTAAGGCTCAGCCGCCATAGCCCGGTCCACGGACTCCGGCTTCACAAGGTATGAGTCCAGATTGGAAAGAAGCATGTTCAGCTCGTCGAGTGTTTTCTTCGCTATGTTCACCCCGTTGGATATCTCCCTCTGTATGTCGTCCATCACGTCTAGCGCGTCCCTCAGGTTCAGGACGAATGACTTTATCTCCATCAGGTTCCTCACAACGTCCCTGTACTTCTCTATCTTTATGAAAAGCGGAGGCGACTCCATCGGGCCGGTCGGGTCCTTCATCATGCCTGGCATCTGCCTTCCCGAAAGATCAGAACGCCTTTTGGCCGCAGGCCTCGGGAGGTCAAGGTCATCCTCGTCGTAGAAATCCATCCTCTGGACAGGCCTTCTCATGTCATTCGGCGGCGGCATGGCAGCCCCCATCGGCCTTGGCGGCGGAGGCAGAACCGGAGCCTGTCCCTTTTCATAAGAAACCGGCTTCTTGGGATATTGATCAGCCATGATAATTATTTCTTTTCCGGGTATAAAAAGATTTGAAAATATGAATGCGCCGGCCGGGACTGCCATCACCATGCTGATCAAGCAGGCGATTTTGAACCCGGGTTACAGGCTTGGCAAGCCTGTGTCCTAATGCTCCAGACCCTTCCTGCGAAGAGGCCGTCCAGGCTAGACTACCGGCGCATTGATTATTACGTTATCTCCGGACCTTAAGGCCGGATGGTTTTTCGTGGTTAGCTTTTTCAACCGAATATGGTTCCGAATCCCACGGCAGCGTTGTCCTCCTGCTCCTGTATCTTGTGCAGGACCTTCTCCTTCTCATGGCCTTCCACCTCTTTTGCCATGTGCTCCATGATCTTCTTCGCCGCCTCTATGGCCTCGTGGCTGCCGTCTATCTCAAGGTAGAAGCCCTCCTTGTCGAAGCCGAGTGCTCTCGCCTCCCTGAAGTTCAGGGACTGCCGCGAAACCACGTCGTCTCCCGTTGTAAGGTTCTTCACCTTTGAATAATGCTCCACCGTTATGAAAAACAATGCCTTCATATCATCAGCTCCTTATCAACTGCATCATACCGCCTTTTCGTATACCCTTATCTCCCTTTTGAGGCTCCTGTTCACGGTATCCGTATGGATTTCAATTAATTGCATATTTGTCTTTAAATTTATATACTCGGGGACGGCGATCACCAGCCTGCCGCCCTTCTTAAGCACATTCTCGACCGATGCCACGCTCCTCTGGTAGAGATCGTCTATCTTCAAACCTCTCAACGAGGAGAGCCGCCCGTAGGGCGGGCACGTCACGACGCAGTCGAATGAGCCTTTCTGAAACAGCTTTCCGAGGTCAGTTGCATCTCCTTTCCTTACCTGCCCGCCCAGGCCGAAATAGAGGAGGTTGCGTCTGGTCCCTGCAACCATCTCAGCGTCTTTGTCCACCCCTAGAATGCCGAGACCGATCCTCCCGGCCTCTATCAGGATGCCACCCGTCCCGCAGAATGGGTCAAGCAGCCGGCCGCTTTTTACCCGGGCGAGGTTCACCATTGCCTTGGCAAGCCTCGGATCCATGCTCACGGGCTTGAAGTAAGGTCTTTTTTTCGGGTGAGTTGCCTCGAACTGTTTCTTGTCTATCTCGCGCATGAGAATTCCGTAATAAGCGAATCTCTTCGAGAAGAAGAACTCCAGCATGGTGTCCGGCTTCCTGAGGTCAACTTTAGGACTGACACCTTTCTTCTCGAGCCTCCGCCATATGATTCCGGCAATCTCCTTCTCCAACGACTCTGTCTTCCCCTTTCCCAATGCGAGGTGGGCGCGGACGCAATAAGGCATGCTTATGCTGTTGAGCGGTATACCGGAAACCATCTTCCTCCATTCGGATTTCCTGGAAATCCCGCAAAGCCTGAGAATCCTGTGGGTGAGCGCGAGCCTGGACGCAAGCATGTCTGCGAGGCCTTTGGTCGATCCCCTGGTGGTGATCACCAGTGCATCGTCGCATCTCATTATTATGTGCGGCTTGCAGAGCGTCTCGAAGACAGCCGTTGCCTCTGCCTCGGGCAGCGTGTCATGCGCTCCGGATAGAACGAAGATGAAGCCGCCCATGAAGAAGAATTGTTGTAAGAAGAATAAAAACCACCCAGCCAGATCAGTAGTTCTGGCCGCCCGTGCCCGGATACTGGAACTCGTCCACGACTCTCGATTTCCTGTATAGCACGAAGATGAGGACGGCTATTACTATTATTACCGGTATTATGACCAGGGTCCAGTCTATGCCCACGACCGGCACCGGCTGCCTTCCGCCTGAGCCGTTCCCTGCCCCTGCCGCCCCAGGCCTGGTCTTGTTCGTGTACCTGCTCTTCGATTCGTTTATGTCGTTCTTGAATTCGTCATAGGTTCCGAGGTCGTCACCGTAGCTCGTGTTGTCATAACTGCTCTTCCAGTTTGAGAATATGTCGTCCGCCTCATTATTGAACTGAGCTGACTTCACGTCGTTCTTGTCCTGTGCTATCTCTCTGAGAGCGTCAGTGAAGAGCTCGCCAACCGAAAGGTATGCTTCCAGAAGCCTCTGTCCGCCATCAGACCTGACGGTGAATTCAAGCCTGTATGTGTCCTCACTGTCCGCCGGCGGCGTCACGTAGAACTTTATGGTCTTCTCCTCTTCCGAATCCACCATCACGCTCGTATTCGGAGGTGATATTTTAACGGTGTTCGGATACCCTTCGGCCTTCACGGAGAATTGGGTATTTGCATCATAGTTGGTTATCACGGCCCTGAAAGTAGTTGTTTGTCCTGACTTTATGTTTATGTTCTTCGGAACCACTGAGGCGGTGAAGCCCCTCCTCTCGGCGCCTGACTTTACGATTATTCTGCTCACCGCTTCCTTATGGCAGCTTCTGCAGTTGTCAATATCCCCGATGATCCTGACGGTGTAATTGCCTTCCTTGGACGGTGCCCTGAAGGTGATGCGCTTTGCGGCTACCGGATAATCTGAAGACAGGGGCAAGCTCTGCTGGGAAAAATCATTCTGCACCGTCGTCTCTATCCTCGCGTTCACCCTGACATCTGCATATGAAGTCAGATATATGGTGTTCACAACTGACTGTCCCGGCTCAACGTATACAACATCTTCCTTGAACTGGACGTCGAAGACATCCGAGTTGTCATTCATCAGGTTGCATATGTCCGTGGTGTTGGTCGCGTCCACACCGGAATCCACGTCGCCGTGGCTGGAAACGCAAAAGCCGCCTTTGGATTCCTCGTATATTCCGGTGAACGGGGAGTAGACCTTTATGCTGTAATATGAATATTCACCTTCGGTCCTTTTGGGCGGATAGAAGCAAATGGGGACCTTTATGAGCACACCTGGATCAACCGTTATCTTGCTGTACGACATCTTCACCCAGGGAGAGCTCGTCTCCACAATCGAGATTGTGCTCGAGTTTACGGATGCCACACCCATGTCCTGCGGCAGGTTCACATAGACGCAGCCCATGGTATCATTGGGGCTCATCGTGAAATACTGGTTGTTTTCGATTGCGGCCGCTCCTGCCATTGAAAGCGCGAGACAGAGAACGAATCCCAGTACTGCCCATCTCATAAATAAGATTTGCTGAAGGCTCAATAAATACTTATAAACCTGAGCGGGAATGGAGTATTATGGCTGAAAACGAACTCATCGGGCCCCCCAGGAGGCTGCCCGCCATGGAAAGGAAGATCGCGGAAATAGGGAAGGGCGACGTCAGGGTGAGGCTTACCGGGACCGTGCTTGACATGAAGGGCAACAGCATCGTCATAGACGACGGCTCCGGCCAGATACAGGCCACCTTCACGGAGCCAGTAACCGCCGAAATAAGCCAGCTCGTCAGGATATTCGGGAAGGTAATACCCATGGAGGAAGGCTTCGAGATACAGGGAGAGGCTATACAGGATATGGGCAAGCTGGACATGCGCCTTTATAAGAGGGTCCAGGAGACGGAAAGGGAAATGATATAAATCTTACCTGCAATAATTGTTTAATAGAGGTGTGTCGCGGGAGGTGCTTGGATGTTCCATGTAACATTGACTAAGACGGAGTTGCTGAGGAATTCGATTCCTATAATAGCAGAGATACTTGATGAAGGGGTTTTCAAGGTTGACAGCAACGGGCTGAGCCTCCTTTCACCTGACAGGAGCATGATAGCCGTCGTCAACTTCAAGCTTCTCGCATCCGCCTTCGAGGACTTCAAGTGCACCGGCGAGGAATTCCTGGGGCTCAATCTCTCGAACCTCGTGGCGATAGTGAAAAGGATAAAACCCAATGACAAGGTCATACTCAAGAAAGAGGATAAGACCAACTCTCTCGAGATAATACTCGAGGGCAATGGCAGAAGAAAATTCGAGATACCGCTTCTGGACATCTCGACGGAAAGGCCTCCGATAGACCAGCTCGAGTTCCGCGGCAGGATAGAGCTTGATTCCAACGTCCTGGAAGAGGGCATATCAGATGCTGACATAGTCGATGATTCCGTGGTTTTCGAGGCGGGATCAGAGCTCTTCAAGATGTGGGCGAAGGGTGACGTGTCATCCACCCAGCTGGAGCTGAAGAAGGGTGAGCACGGTCTGATCAAGATCGAGTCTGAGGACAAGATCAGGGCCAGATACCCGCTCGAGTACCTGAAGAAGATGATCAAGGCCTCGAAGCTCGCGAGCCAAGTAGTCATAGAATTCTCGAACGACTACCCGCTCAGGATGGATTTCAGGGACGTCGACAAACTTAACCTCAGTTTCATCCTCGCGCCGAGGGTGGAAGATTAAGCGTCCGGCCTCTGAAAAAACATTTTAATCCCCAAGCCATATTCTAATCATGGTCGAAAGATCAGCCTGTGCAAAGGGCGGTCTTGCTGCCGGGGCCATATACGGCCTGCTGACTGGTATAGTGTCTACCGCCTACATCGTTCTGATGAAGGAGCAGGTGATAGCCCAGATACGCATCGCGCTTGCTTCCGTCCCGGGAGGGGTGCCAATAACAGCCGAGGATATTTATCCGATAACGCTCATCAGCGCGATACCCAGCGCCCTGATATACGGGGTGATTCTCGGGGCAATCCTGGGCATGGTGTTTTCCTTCTTTTATGCGGAGTTAATGGGAAAGAACTCGAGGATGAAGGGTTTGCTCTTCTCCATACTAATAATCGTGGCGCTCGCGATAGGGGAGGCGGCTGCGCCCAACCACTCGCTGGGCATCATAATGGTGAACACGAACTTCCTCCCGCTCGCTCCGGTTGGCGTCGCGCTCTTCCTGCTCTTCGGATTTTTGAACGGTGTATTCTATGACAGGTTCAGCTGCAAAAAGAAAAAACGGCCTTCTTGAGATGATAAAGGACAGGCGGAGCGTTAGGGAGTACACGGACAAAAAGATAGATAAGTGGATTTTAGAAGAGTTGGTTGATGCCGCCCACCTTGCACCATCCGGCCGCAACGCGCAGCCATGGGAGTTCGTTGTGATCACGGACAGGAACGTGCTCAGGAAGCTGGCATCCGTAAGGAACATGCCCTTCATCGGAAATGCAGCAGCCTGCATCGTCGTATGCGGAGATAGCTCGAGCAAGTGGATCATGAATGACTGCTCTGCGGCGGCTGAGAACATAATTCTCGCCGCGAAGAGCTTCGGGATCGGCTCGTGCTGGGTCGCAGGCGTTTACAGTGAATACTGCGAAGATGCAAAGAAGCTTTTAGGAATACCGGACAGCATTACAATAGTCTCTTTCCTGCCGCTCGGCTACTTCGATAAAAATCCTGAACCGCACGGGAAGCGGGAGCTGAAGAGCGTTCTGCATTGGGAGAAATACTAGATTTTTGTATTTATTTATCCAGAACTACTATTAATTAAGCGGGGTGGAGAATGACCTTCAATAGGATTTCTATTAACAAAATAACTGAAAGAGAAAGAGGCTATCTTATGGGATTGTTTACAGGTGATGGTTACGCATATCATGACAAAAAGTACAGGCACTACGCGATAGAATTTTATTTACACTCCAAAAGAAATGTGGAAATACAAACTTATTTGATGAAAATTTTAGATAAACTGGGTCTAAAAGTTTTCATCTTAAAAGACAAGAGGTACAATTGTAATAGAATAAAGGTGCATTCTAAGCAGTTGATGGAATTTTTGAACTTAGAACTTCAAGTCAAAGGCAATATTGAAATGGGAATCGGATTTGTTTCAGGGATGATAGACGCAGAAGGTTATGTCAATCATGAAAAAAGTTTCGCTAACATTGTGAACACTGATTTAGATGTGTTAAAAAAATGTAAAGACGTTTTTGAAAAATTGGGCATAGACGTGAATATTAAAAAAAGAAATAGATACAAAAAGGATAAGAAATCATCTTATATATTAAACATTCCATATAAAGTTAAGAATATAAAACTAAATTCAATTAAACTAACAGCGGGGTAATAGCGGGGTTTATTCATGTATTTGATATATGGATAACCGCAATGGAGCAGCCTGGAGTGCTCGCTGGGCCCATAACCCAGAGGTCGGTGGTTCAAATCCACTCCCCGCTATCCTTTCTTTTTTATGCGAATTGTTTTTAAATCCCGGTTCCACCAGAATTATAGGGTGCGGAGTGGTGGTCTCATGCCTGCGATGACATACAACTTCATAAGGGAATTGCTTCAGCTTCGCGACAGGCCCGTGACCACGCAGGAGGTCATAGACCACGTCTCGAAAAAATCCAGAGAGGGTATGAGCACGATAGTTTCCGACATCCTTTTTCTCGAGAAACGGGGACTGATAAAAAGGATTTATGATAAAAAGCTCAAGTCTTACATAATCGATATAGCGGAGAAGGGGATGACCATCGAGAAGCTGTTTGAGTTGCAGCCTGACCTTTTTTCCCGTTCTCTTTACGGAGATGACTGAATGCTTGTACTTGTCTGCGGGCTTCCGGGCAGCGGGAAGAGCACCGTAGCGGCTGCTGTAAATGAAAGGCTGTCGGGCGAGCTCCTGAGGACGGATGAGATAAGGAAAGCACTTTTCGACAAGCCGGATTATACCAAAGAGGAGAAGGAGTTCGTTTATGACCAGATTGAAAAGCTCGTTGAGATCTGGCTCATGCGCGGAAAGAGCGTTGTGATAGATGGGACATTCTACAGGAAGGCATTGAGGAAAAGATTCATCGATATCTCGAAGGGGCTGAAGGTCCCGATAAAGATAGTGGAATGCGTCTGCGGCGAGAATGTGGTTGAGAAGCGCATGGGATGCAGAAGAGGCGACCCTTCTGATGCTGATTTCTGTGTATACAAGAAGGTGAAATCCCAGTGGGAGCCGATAAAGGAGAAGCACATAACCGTGGACACTACGTGGGATATGAAAAAGGTTCTTGAAAAGATATTCGGAGATGTTAAATCTCTTTAGAGTATTGGTATGCGAACTCGAAGTAGCGTTTCGCGACCTCCCTGGCCTTCTCCTTCTCTTTCGCTGGCACGTGCGGATCATCCAGTTTGAAGCCAGTCACCTTCCCGCGCACGAATGCGCGGTAGCACATGTAGAACGGGAGGAGCTTCTCGATCTCCATATCCCCGGACTTCTCTATGAACCTGTTCACGAAATAGTCAGCGAGATCCTTACTACCTCTGAAATCCAGGTCCATCGCCATGAAGGCCACGTCGCTGGCTATGTCCGAGATGGCGAAGCGGTCGTTGAACTCTATCGCGTCGAATATGTGTACGCTGTCCGTAACGAAGATGTTTCCCGAATGAAGATCCCCGTGGCACCATTTGACGAAGCCGTTCTTCTTCCTGTGGTGAAAGAGCGCGGCATTCTGCTTCATGAAACTGCTTACCTTTTTCTTTATCGCATCGAACTCAGGCTTCTCCAGAAGAACGCCTATGTATTTCTCGCTCTGTTCGAAATTCTCCTTCCAGTTGAGTTCGACAGAATCCAGGTCGCCCGGAGACCCCTGGTCGCGGAAAGTTTTGGTTTTAGAATAGAACCTCTCCAGAATCTGTATAAGCTCGTCCATGTGCTTGCGCGTGACCAGGTTCTTCTCCAGAAGTGTGCTCATTAGCCTTTCCTGCGGGAGCTGCCTCATCTTTATCGCATATTCTTCGGCCATACCTAGCCCGCCAATCTTCAGGCTGCCCCCGAAACGGTTTATCGGCAGGACGTCGATGTATATTTCAGGTGAGAACATCCGGTTGATCTCCAGTTCGCGGAAGCAAAATTGTTTTCTCTTCTCAAGCGTGGAGAAGTCGAGGAAACCGAAGTTAACAGGCTTCTTGACCTTGTACACGAACTCGCCCGTGAGGAACACCCATGATATGTGGGTTTGTATCACATCAATCTTCTTCGGATGCACGTCATAGGTCTCCGGCTTTTTCATCGCTTCGAATACTTCTCCGGCTTTTTCTGGCATAGTAATATTTAATAACCAAAACATTAATATCATTCTAACATCTGGTATCAGATGGTGATTATTGTTGCTGGGAGTGTGATGTTATGAGCAAGGTAAAGGACATGAAGCTGGCTTCGCAGGGAAAGCTGAAGATAGAGTGGGCGGAGAACCACATGCCCGTGCTGATGGGCATAAAGGAGCGGTTCGCAAAGGAGAAGCCACTTAAAGGTTATACTATAGCATGCTGCCTGCATGTCACCAAGGAGACTGCTGTCCTCATGAAGGTGCTCAGGGCCGGCGGGGCGAACGTCTACTTATGCGGTTCAAACCCGCTGAGCACGCAGGATGATATAGCAGCCGGACTGGCTGAAGAGGGCATAAACGTCTTCGCATGGAGAGGCGTCAACAACGAGGAGTATTACTGGTGCGTTGACCAGATCCTGAACGCCAGCCCGCAGATCACCATGGATGACGGAGGCGACCTCGTCACGAGGATACAGACGAAAAGGAAGGACCTTCTTGGAAAGGTCATTGACGGGACAGAGGAGACAACGACTGGTGTCATCCGCTTCCGCGCCATGGAGAAAGACGGGGTTTTAAAATACCCGATAATTGCTGTGAACGACGCTTTCACGAAATATCTTTTTGACAACAGATTCGGAACCGGACAAAGCACAATAGACGGGATAATGAGGGCAACAAACGTGCTTCTGGCTGGAAGAAGCTTCGTTGTCTCAGGATATGGCTGGTGCGGAAGAGGCATCGCGATGCGAGCCAGGGGAATGGGCTCAAACGTGATCGTCACGGAGGTAGACCCGCTCAAAGCACTGGAGGCAGTCATGGATGGATTCTCCGTAATGACGATGGCAGATGCCGCAAAAGTGGGTGATATCTTCGTCTCCGCTACCGGAGACAAGCACGTCATAAGGAAGGAGCACATGCTCACCATGAAGCCGGGGGCCATTCTTGCCAACTCGGGACACTTCAACGTCGAGGTGAACGTGGAGGACCTGAAATCCGTATCAAAAGGCAAAAGGGTCATAAGGCCGGACGTGGAGGAATACACGCTCAACAACGGGAAGAAGATATTCCTTCTCGGAGAGGGCAGGCTGATAAATCTCGCTGCAGCCGAAGGCCATCCTTCCGAGGTTATGGACATGAGCTTCGCAAACCAGTCCCTTATGGCAGAATACATCGTGAAGAACAAGGGCAAGCTTCAGCCCAAGGTGTATCGTGTTCCCGAAGAGATAGACAGGGACATAGCAAGGCTGAAGCTCCAGTTCATGGGCGTTAAGATAGATGCGCTCACCCAGGAGCAGAAGAAATACCTGTCCTCATGGCAGGAAGGGACGTAAAACCAGTTAGTTTTCCATTATTTTAGTTTCTGTTAGTTGTTTGAATCTACTTCATGTTGAAGAAGAATATCCATGCTATCAGCCAGACGAACGCAAAAACGGCTCCGCCGTTAGCCAGCCACCACTTCGCACCCTTTCCCGTGGTCTTGTCTGTACCAACCTTCAGTATTACTAGAGATATTATCAGGACGCCAAGACCGTTCATCATGCCGCCCATCAGGTTTGAAATCCATCCGGCGCCTATGCCCACGACCGTGTGCACGAGCATGGATACCCTAGACAGCTTTGCCTCGGCCTCTTCAGAAAGTTTCGGCCTCTCAGGCTTTTCAGCTTTGTGAGCCTTTTCGTTTTCAGCCATGTTATTATTTCGCGGGCAGGGCTTTTATAGGTTTTCTGGAAAAAGTTCAGTTTGCTCCACTCTATCTTCCACGCCGTAACTCAGAACTCTTGCGCGCACAAAATCAGAATTTTTCTCCGGAATTAAACCATCAGGAAGCCCAAGGAGTCTTGTTACAATTGTCTGGGCATTATAGATGTTTACGGGCGCGGATCTTTCTCTGGAAAATCTAGCATCCACCAAAACCCCTGGCTTTGTTTCCGGAATCCTGGAGGCAACCTGCCTTATTCTATTGTGGAAATCATGCCTGTTGAAATTGGTTTTTCTGTCTTTTACATCAGTTGTAATTTCTCGTGATACGGACAATCCTATTGGCATTCTGTAAACATGGAGTCCTTTATCCGCACGAAAAGTTTCTGCACAACTTTCACAGAGAAATCTACTATCATATAAGTTAGTCTGTCTTACAAACTCAGGCCATCCTCTTCTCACCTTTTCTCCAAAAGTCTGGTCTATGCTGTATGGGATAGATAATTCTGCCGCCCGCTCCTCACAGTCTCCGTGCGCACCCTGGCATTTGAGCAGGCGCGGAAACTTAATGACGGATCTCAGGACTTCTTGGATATATCGTTCTGACTCCTCAGGTATTTCAATACCATACCTTCTTTCTGCTTTTCTAGAATCAGATAAAATCAACATCTCATGAAGCCCGTCCTGATATACAAAAGGTAGCTGGGCCACGGAGCGTATGTTCTCTCCTGGAGTCCCATCCCTGTTTCTGCTGTATTTCCCGAAATCCACGAGCAGTATGGTATCCGGTCTGAATCCCATGGATAAGTCTTCTTTTGACTATTTATAAGCTTTTTACTATCAAAAAGTAGCAAAGAAATGCGGTCACTTATTTCTTTCGGTGTCGCATCTTCTTTCGTCTCTTCTTGAGCTTGTGCTTCTTTATCTTCGATCTTTTCCTTTTCCTTCCGCATGGCGGCATAATTATCAATTAAGAATTGGGCGAGCGGGTATAAATGCGTTGGGTGGTTTTTATAAATTATAAATAAAAAGCCTCGGGCGAGGATTGAACTCGCGACCTTTCGCTTTTCGGGAATCCGTACCAAGCGAACGCTCTACCACTGAGCCACCGAGGCGATGTTAATAATATTCACTCTTGGCTTTTATTGTTTTAACCGGATGCCTGGGAAAGTACCGCTGGTGCATAAAGCTTAAATATGTACTTTCCGTATTAGTGCTCTTAACCCGGAGAGGGCCGGGAAACGAAGAGCGGTCACATGAACGACGAGAAATATATCGATGATGGAATGAGCAGCGTCCTTTCCAGCCTTAGCAGGAGGGCTGTGGAAACGGGCTTCCCGCAGCTCGTGAACAGGGCGCTGGGAGAGCGCATAGGGATCGATGACGTGAGGCTCTGGAAGAGGACCAGAAGCGGGGACTACGTCCTCATAAACAGGGTAGGCGAAGGCAACGGGATAAAGAAGGCCATGGTCCCGGCTGACCATCCCCATATCTTAAGGCTGAAATCAGAGCTCGTGGTCAGGAACACGCCGGAAAATCACACGGACATGGAGCGCATGCTGGGCACGGGGGAGAACAATATAGAGGTGGCCCTCGGCCTCGACGCCGACTATATAGTGGCGTTTGACCTGAAAAACGACCCTGCCCTTAGGGAAAGGCAGCGAGGCGTATGCAGGAGCATCGGCTGGAACGTCACAAAGGCCCTGGAGAAAGACGCGGAAACGAAGGAGCTGGGCAGGTACAAGAGGAGGCTGGAAAGCCAGCTGGACGCGGCAAGGGTGGTCCAGAGGTGGATACTCCCCAGAGGCCAGCCCAAATTCGAGGGGTTTGACATATACGGGAAGTGCAAGACCGCATACCACGTGGGCGGTGATTATTTCGATTTCATAGAGATTGACAAAGACACGCTTGAGATACCGGTGGCGGACGTTTCGGGGAAGGGGATCGCTTCCTCGATTCTCACCAGCTCCGTCCACACGGCGCTGAACATGAAGAAGGATGTGGAAATAGAACAGCTGATGTCTGAGCTTAATGACCATCTCCATGAGCACTCCACCCCTGACAAGTTCGTGACCATGATCCTCGGAAGGCTCGGGAAGGATGGCTCTTTCAATTACGTCAACGCAGGCCACGACTTCCCTGTTCTCTTCAACGAAGGGGGAGCAAGAGAGATAGTAGGAGACAATGACTTTCCGCTCGGGTTTTTTTCCGGGGCAAAATATCATAAAAGGCTCGCGCAGATTGAAAGGGGGAACGTGCTTCTTCTTTATACAGACGGCATATCGGAAGCAGCTAACCGGGAAGAGATGTTCGGCTCCGGGAGGCTGAAGGAGGCCGTGATGGACTCCATGAAACTCGATTCGGTCTCGATTGCAAGGAACGTGTTTAACGCGATGAGGGACTACAAGGATTGCAGGGATGACAGGACCCTGGTCGTAATAAAGAGATGCTATTGAGCGAGGACCCTATCAATGCGGATCCTTTCACCGGATTTTTTTCCCAGTGCTATTATGTTTCCGGACGTGTCATAAATCCCGATAACCATTCCATCATCGATGTTCGCGTCTTTTTTTATCAGCTGGTTTTCCTGCATAGGCACTCCGTTTCTCGCTTTCTGAAGCAGGGTGTCGGGGATCGTGATCTTCTTCAGGCCGGTCCTTTCCAGGGCTTGCTCCAACGGGATCAAACATTTCTGGCTGAGCCTGTTTAATGTTGCTGCTTCGCCTATGGAGAACGGGCCGACGCGCGTGCGCCTCAACTCCGTCATCTGCGCGCCGCACCCGAGATGCGCGCCTAAGTCGTGTATAAGTTTCCTTATGTATGTCCCTGCCTCGCAGACCACTGAGAACAGGACCTCTCTTTTATCGATTTTAAGGATCATGAATGAGTGTATCGTCCGTTTGCGCTCAATCCGGGCGACGCGGGATTTGACAGGAGGCTTCTGAATTATGTCGCCCGTGAATTTCTTCACGGCTGCGGACAGGTCTGCAGAAGGGACTTCAGCATGCAGAAGCATCCTGCCCGCATATTCCTTCTCGAGACCCATCAGGACCGGCATTGCCTTGCGTGCCTCATCAAGGGCTATCACCATAAGGCCGGTCACATTCGGGTCAAGCGTTCCAGTGTGGCCTGCTTTGCTCACGCCGAATATATGGGCAACCTTCTCCGTGAGCTCGAAAGATGTCATGCCTGCGGGCTTGTCGACCAAAACAACGGACTTCATATTAAGAATATGGATTATGAATAAAAATAAGGTTTAATAATAATTAGATACGTCAAATTCTATTTCACGCGGAGGACTGAGTAATTTTCTTGTCATCACGCTGAAAAGATTCCTTTTTCCGAAATGTGCGTTAAATTGCTCCAAAGTGTCGAAATAACGTAAATTTTTTTCTATGATATTTTTCTCTTCTGGTGAAAAAAGTCCGTTCTGCAAACCATAAACCAGAAATTCAGGGCTTAGTACATCTTCAGCATGTGTCTGATAGGCAAAAAGTCTTGTAATTGATGCAAATTCATCCCTTGCCTGCCTTTCTATATGTTTTTTTAATGCTTCATGTAATTCTGACTCGGAAATGGCACCTGCATGCAAAGCATCCTTAACTTGCTCGCCATATATTCTTGCGAAGTTCTTGAGTCCGTCTGGTTCTATTTCTGAAATTCCTCTAAGGAGAGCAGCGCCAGCTTTGTAACCCATGTTAATAATTCGGCAAAAACCTTATAAAGAATTCGTTATCCAGAGGAGGGTTTATCCGGCAACTGGCTCTTCTTTTTCCGCTGCCTTGGGCTTCTTGACCTTCTTTGCGGCAGGGGCTGCTTTCGGTGTTTCCTCTACCATCGGCTCTTCCACGACTTCCTGGACCGGTGCAGGAGAAGGCCTCTCTTCCCTTTGTTCATACGGCCTCTCGCGCCTGAATGTCACGGGCGCCGTCTCTTCAGAGTGCTTCACCACCCTGATCTTCTCCACCTCGCAGAACCTGACGGGGTATATCTTGCTCCCTTCTTTCTTTATCTTCATCTGTATCTGGTTGTTTATGACGCTGAGAATGAGGTCGTTTATGCCCATCTTCTGGACGGCATCCATGAACGTCTTTTCGACGAACAGCCTCGACTCCTTCTGGACGTCGGTCCCCGGGCTGCCGTTGAGTATCGAAAGGAATGTGACCTTGAGCAGCCAGTTGTCCTTCGTCTTGGCGTCGAATATGCACTGGACCTTCTTGTTCCTCTTCCTTACCATCCTCATTATGTGCTCCCTCAGGCACTCGAAGCCGTTTATCCTCGTAAGGGCGCTCTTGCCCTCCACCTTGTCAATTGAGAAAATGATCTTCATGTGCTGCTTCTTCATGTCGTTGGTGAGGTTGTAGACGTTTACCTCTATGTTCCTCCCGACGAGGTTCTTCGGGTCAGTGGTCGGGGTCTGGGCTATGAGGGTGCTATCGAAAAGCGGGGGCGCGAGTATGCTGAACCAGTCCTTGCCCTTCCATTTCTTGACGACGATCTTCTTCTCTTCCTCGTCGGCAGTTGCCTCCTTCTCGAGCTTTGCGCTCTCCTTGAGCTCAACTTCCTTCTCTTCCTTCTCATTTGACTTGCTTTTCATTCCCATTTATATGACCTCTGAACGTCCGATACGCCCGTATTTGCCGTTTTGATGGTTATTTTTGTACTCATATATTATAAAGCTATCCTTTTATAACTTTTCGGCTATCATCCTTTCCGAAAACTCGATGAACTCCGGGACCTTCTCCTTCGGGATGAACGCCCCTGCGGCGCCTATGTGCCCCCCGCCCTCGCCTCCGAAGGCCGATGCGGCGGCGTTCATTATCACGCTCAGGTTGAGCCCTGAGTCCACAAGCTTCTGGCTCGCCCTTGCAGATATCTTTACCCCGTGCTCCGAATCCGCTATCCCGAAGAGCGGCTTGTCCGGAAGCGCCCCGGAGTGGTTCACCGTGGATATGGCGTTGGATATTATGTGCTCTGAAACGCGGCTTCCGCAGATTATGTAGATGCCTTTCCCTTCAAAATATTTCTTTGACTTCTTCTCTATCTGCCTGTATATCCATGATATCGCCCTGCCCACTTCACGCCTGTAGGTCTCCAGCACCTTCTCCACCTCCTGGAATGATTTCGGGTCATTCAGGCATATGGAGACGCCGAGATATGCTTTTTTCATCTTCCCGCATGCATTGAGCACTGTGGCGAATTCGCTCGCGTCACGGAACACATCAGGCTTGTCGAGAAGCTCGTAAACATCCCCGAATATCTTTTCCGGGTTAGAGTGGTTCTTCCGTATCCGCTCCTTTATTATCTCCGTGGCCAGCCTCTTCTGCTGTTCAAGGGACAGGTCCGATATTGTCATCCAGTCACCGTTCGGCTTTTTGATTGGTATCCCTATCTCGTTGAGGAACTGGACGGAACGAGACTCAGAGCCTGACACTTCAGGTATGTATGGGTCTATCGAATACTGGATGGCTTTGTGCACGGGCCTCCTGTACCTCCCCCATATCCGCAGGCCCTTTGAGACGCTGAGCTTCTTCCTGTCCTCGGCCTCCTTTATTATCTCCCTGTTAAGGCCGTTGAGCCCCCAGCCCTGCCCGACCGAGTCTATCTGTGAATCGCCTATCGCCCCGACTATCGCGAGGTGGCTTATATCCATGTTCCTCCTGCTCATCGCCCTCGCCAGCAGGTAGGTAACGCCTGCGCCGGATATGTTGTTGTCTATCCCGGCAGCCACGGAGTTTATGTGGATTACATTGGAAGCAACCACTCCCATGGGCTGGTGGTGGTCGCATATTATTACAGTAGCGTCAGGCAGCATCGTCTTTATGCTGTCAAGGTAGCCGGACCCCAGGTCGAGGAATATCATCAGCCTCCTCTTCTCCATCCTGAGCTCTTCTAAAAGACCACAGCTTATCTGCTGGACGAAGCTGAGGTGGAAGTCCTTCCCGGCCCTTTTCATGGCATGGGCCATTATCGCGGCAGAGCATATCCCGTCCGCGTCGTAATGGGAGACTATCCTTATCTGGCCGTGGAATGCCTTTATCTCTTCCGAGGCGCGCGCGGCCTCCTTTACAAGCTGTTCCAGGTTCTTTAGCATGTGATCACCCTGCCGCAGCCATACTGCGACCATTTAAAACATAATGATTCCGGTTCTTTTAAGATTTGGAGCGGCGGGCCGGCCGCTTAAATTTTTAACGCATGCTCCCAATTAATAGGCATGAAAAGCAAGTTTTACGTCACAACTGCGATCGATTACGTGAACTCGAAGCCTCATGTGGGGCATTCGTACCAGAAGATAATCGCTGATATACTCGCGAGGTTCCACAGGCTCAAGGGAGAGGATGTGTTCTTCCTCACGGGAACGGACGAGCACGGCCAGAAGGTGGACAGGTCCGCCAAAGACGCCGGCATGTCTCCCAAAGAGTTCGTGGACAAGATGTCGCTTTATTTCAAGCAGGCGTGGAAGACACTCGACATACACCCTGACAGGTTCATAAGAACGACTGACAAGGACCATGAAAAGGTTGCCCAGGAGCTTACCAGAATAATATGGAAGAATGGTGACATCTACAAAGGGCATTACGAAGGGCTTTACTGCACCGGATGCGAGGCCTACTTCACCGAGAGGGATGCAGTTGATGGCAAATGCCCGATACACAAGACGGAGCTCGAGGTCCTGAGGGAAGAGACCTATTTCTTCAGGCTTTCGAAGTACCAGGACAGGCTTCTTGAGTATTATGAGAAGCATCCCGAGTTCATACTTCCCTACAAGAGGAGGAACGAGATAATAAACCGTGTGAAAGAAGGTCTCAATGATCTCAGCATAACCAGGACCAGCTTTACATGGGGCGTTCCCTTCCCTCTTGATGAGAAGCATTACACCTACGTCTGGTGGGAGGCGCTCATAAATTACATATCAGGCGTCGAATGGCCGCACGAGAGGTTCAAAAAATTCTGGCCCGCGGACGTGCACCTTTTAGGAGTGGACAACGGATGGTTCCACTGCGTAATATGGCCGGCGATGCTGATGTCCGCCGGGATAGAGCCTCCGAAGACCGTCTTTATACATGGGTTCCTTACCATAGACGGGCAGAAAATCTCCAAATCACTCGGTAACGTGATAGAGCCGGAATATCTGGTGGAGAAATACGGATCGGATGCTATAAGATATTTCCTCGTTCGTGACATAACATTCGGGGAGGACGGGGATTTCTCATCAAAAGACCTTGTTGAAAGGGTGAACAACGAGTTGGTTTCGAACATCGCCAACTTCTGCTACAGGACGCTATCCTTCATAAAGAAGACTGGATCTGAGATAAAGTCCGCCGGAAGCGACAAGAAGGACACCACCGTCCTCGAGGGATGCAAAAAGAAGATCAGCCTCATAGATGAATCATACGAAAGCTTCAACATAGACAAGGCGATAAAATACATACTCGAGATAGGAGATCTGGGCAACACATATTTCCAGAGAAACGAGCCATGGGCCCTGATAAAGACTGACAGGAAGAGATGTGACGAGGTTCTCGCCGTCTCGGCGAACATCGTAAAGGACCTGGCGATACTGCTAAAACCCATAACTCCGAAATTCTCCGCCTCGATTGAAAAACAACTGGGCCTCCACGACCTGAAATGGTCAGATCTGAAAAAAGAGGTCAAACATCATAAGATAGGGGAGCCCGAGATAATACTGAAAAAGATCGAGGGAGTGGTTGAGAAGAAACATAATGAAGAAGACCCGTTCTCCTCGGTGGATCTTAAAGTGGCGAAGGTACTGCATGTCGATGATCATCCTAACGCGGACAAGCTCTATGTCCTCCAGATTGACCTGGGGCACGAGAAGCGCCAAATAGTGGCCAGCATAAAGAGCTATTACACAAAAGAAGAGCTCGTCGGCAAACACCTGATAATCGTCTCTAACCTGAAGCCCGCAAAGTTGCGTGGAGTCGAATCCAACGGCATGCTGCTGGCGGTGGAGAAGAAAGGAAAGCTTGGCCTTCTTACCAGCGATGCCCCGCCCGGTACATCTGTGTTTGCCGAAGGCATTGAGAAGAAACCTAAGAAGGATCTGGACATAGAAGAGTTCGGAAAGCTCGAGATACTGGCTAAGAAGGAAGGCGTTGTATATTCCGGGAAGAGGCTGAAGACTGACAAGGATCATGTTTTCGTTGACAACGAGATGGAAGGGAAGGTGTGCTGAATGATGATCGGTATAATTGGTAAGACGAATACCGGCAAGAGTACGATATTCAAGGCTCTCACTCTTGCAGAGGTGGAGATATCCAATCGTGTGTTCACAACGATAAAGCCGAACCATGCTGTCGGATTTGTCAAATCCGAATGCCCTGAAAAGAAGTTGAATGCGAAATGCAAGCCGAATCACGGC
>Ga0315274_10004862_pt1 | contig 19722 bp, 19 predicted proteins | sample YL17G02_20_MG_FD_203700 | JGI IMG/M metagenome (GOLD analysis project Ga0315274, IMG submission 203700) | Sediment microbial communities from Yellowstone Lake, YNP, Wyoming, USA - YL17G02_20 | ecosystem: Environmental > Aquatic > Freshwater > Lake > Sediment | place: USA: Wyoming | collected... | reverse complement strand
CTTATTATGGCTTGGACATAAGAAGCAAGGTCGTTCGAGACAGCCAGGTCTCGACCTAAAGCATTGAGAGCAGCCGTTTGGCGTTCGCGTTGCCTTGCCGCCTCGGTTTGCCGAAGAATCCGTGATGTCAGATAACTGACGACAAGGCTGGTCAGAAGCAGTGAGATAAAAATGAATATGTACTGCGTGTCAGCCACGGCAAAACTCAAAAATGGTGGGACGAGGAAAAAGTCAAATGCCAGTACCCCGAGAACAGAGACGAGAATAGATGGACCCAGCCCCCACAAAACTGCTGTGATAAGGACACATAGCAAATACAGCATTAGTATAACGGTAGGAGCAAGGATTTGGTAAATAAGCTGACCTAGTAGGGTAGCCAAAACTACCAATCCTAAACCTTGCAGATAGCCTCGCCAGTTGCCAAGCACTGCTCTGCTTGGTCTCTTATCTCGTTTTACAGGCTCTCCGCCACCCCTCACCATGTACACGTCAATTTCACTCTGGCGAATGATTTGATTTACAACCGACTCACCAGGCAGTCTCCAGAGACGGTTTCTCTGTGGTTTGGCAACAACTATCTTGGTGATGTTGTTAGCTTTTGCATATTCCGTGACCGCCGTAGTGACCGAGTCTCCCTGAATAGTCACGGTCTTAGCCCCCAGGCGTTGAGCCAGTCGCAACGAATCCATTATCCGGTCTTGCCGGTCGGGCGTTAGTCGAGCATTATCAGGCGTCTCAACGTGCACAGCAGACCATTCGGCACCTAACTCATAGGCTAATCTGCGCGCACTGCGTACTAGGCGAGAGCCTGAAGAACTGGGACCTATAAACAGCAGAAGGCGTTCGCCAGATGGCCATGTGTCACGTATAGCATGCGCCTCCATGTAGGCGCGCGCCTGCACATCCACGTGCTTCGCGGCGGTGCGCATGGTCAACTCACGCAATGCTGTAAGATTGCCCTTTCGGAAGAACTTTTCAGTTGCGTGTGCTATCTGTTGGGGGACATAGACTTTACCTTCCTTCAGGCGCTTCAACAACTCGTCGGGTGGTAGGTCAACAATCTCAATCTCTGCCGCATTATCAATAACACTATCGGGTACCGTTTCGCGTATCCAGATATCCGTGATTTGCGCTACGACGTTGCGCAGGCTCTCGATATGCTGAACATTGAGCGTAGTATAAACGTCAATTCCTGCCTCCAGCAATTCCTCCACATCTTGATAGCGCTTTGGGTGAAGTAAACTAGGGGCATTTGTATGGGCAAGTTCGTCTACCAGTGCCAACTGTGGCTGGCGTGCCACCACTGCCTCCAAGTCCATCTCGTTTAGCGTTAGACCGCTGTATTCCACGTGCTTTCGTGGAATAATCTCCAGACCCTCTAGAAGCTGCTCGGTTTCAGCTCGGCCATGCGTCTCCGCTAGGGCAACGACAACATCGACTTCCGTTTTCCGTTGATGAGCCGCTTCCAGCATGGTATAGGTTTTTCCCACACCGGCAGCATAGCCGAGGAAGATTTTCAGTTTACCACGTTTCTTCGGCTCTTCCTCAGCCTTAACTTGTGCAAGCAATTCGTCAGGATTGGGTCTGGACTCGCGCCACGCCATGTGATTTCTCTCTTAATCACATTTTACACCCTTTTGCAGCTTAAGACTATTTCAGTTCATCCAGCGCCAGGCCGACCAGATACTGGGGGGGAATGGGAAGAGGGGCTAGCGCCCCTCTTAGACTCTGCTATTCTTTACTTTTATCCTCTTCCCGTACTTGTTGTCCTGAGCCACAGGGCATAATAATCTCAACACGTTCTATTACAGGCCCGCTTGGAGGTATAATTTTCTCGACAACTTTGGATTTCTGTACCTTCCCTTTTACCGATTTCACATATAGAAGAGACTTACATTCTTGGCAAACTACTTGCCCATCATAATTTTCTGTATCATAATTGTCAGTGTCATTTAATTGCCGTGGCTTAATAGCTTTTTCACATGCGACACATTGAATTTCAACCATTTTTTCTCCCCCTCCAGATTCTAAATCTCAGGTCTTCTCTTATGCCACTCAGTCGCCTGCTCGTAGGCGTGGGCGATTTTTAAAATCGTTTCCTCGCCAAAGGGCTTGCTGATTATCTGCATGCCGATGGGCAGGCCGTCGGCAAAGCCCGCCGGTATGGAAATGGCAGGCAGACCAGCGATATTTATGGGCAGTGTGCAGACGTCGCTGAGATACATCTGGAGCGGGTCGTCCACCTTCTCCCCAATCTTGAAGGGGACGGTGGGGGAGGTTGGGGTCACCAGAGCATCATACTTCTCGAATGCCTGGTCGAACTCACGTCTTATCAGTGTCCGCACCTTCTGCGCCTTAAGATAGTAGGCGTCATAGTAGCCGGCCGACAGCGCATACGTGCCGAGCATGATGCGCCTTTTGACCTCGGCGCCAAAGCCGTACTGGCGGGTCTTCTCCATTGACTCCCACATGCTCGGCGCCTGGTAGGAAAAGCCGTACTTGACGCCGTCATAGCGGGCCAGGTTGGCCGAAGCCTCCGAGGGGGCAATGATGTAGTAAACAGCGAGGGCATACGGGGTATGGGGCAGCGATACCTCCCAGTCAATCTCCGCCCCCAGTCTTTCCAGCTGGCCTATGGCCGCTTTGATGGCGGTGGCCACCTCCGCCTGCATCCCCTCGACAAAGTATTCTTTTGGCACACCGATACGTGTGCCACTGAGGTCGGCATCCAGACATTGCGTGTAATCGGGCACCGGCCGGGGAGCGGATGTGGAGTCCCGGCGGTCATAGCCAGCGAGAGCGTTCATCACCAGAGCACAGTCGGCGACGTCCCGGGTGAGCGGGCCAATCTGGTCGAGGGAACTGGCGAACGCCACCAGACCGTAGCGGCTGACCCGGCCATAGGTCGGTTTTAAGCCAACAACGCTGCAGAAACCGGCCGGCTGGCGGATGCTGCCGCCAGTATCCGAGCCCAGTGCAAATACGGTCTCCCCCGCCGCCACCGCGGCCGCCGAGCCACCGCTGCTGCCCCCGGGAACCCGACTCAAATCCCAGGGATTGTGGGTAATGAACAGCGCCGAGTTCTCCGTTGACGAGCCCATGGCGAACTCGTCCATATTCGCCTTGCCGATAATCACAGCCTGACAGGCCTTCAGCTTCTCCACCACGGTGGCATCGTATGGAGGCACCAGATTTTCTAAAATCTTGGAGGAGCAGGTTGTCCTCACCCCCCTGGTGCAGATAACGTCTTTAATGAGGACCGGAATGCCAGCCAGCGGACTGACACCATCATGTTCTAGGAGACGGTCGGCGGCCTCCGCCTGCTTCAGTGCCAGCTCATCGGTTATGGTGACAAAGGCGTGAACCTCGGGCTCCACCCTGGAGATACGTTCCAGGTAAGCCCGGGTCAGCTCCACCGATGACAGTTGCCGGCTCTTAAGCAATTTATGGGCTTCGTGAATGGTTAATTCGGTGAGATTGTCTGGCAAAGCTCTCTCCCGGCAAGGACATTATTCCAGCACGGCGCGGACGCGGAAGCAGTCTCCTTCCCGGCGGGGGGCGTTGGCCAGGATATCCTCTGCGGTAAGAGAAGGGGTTACCTCATCATTTCGCATCACATCCTGCAGCACAATCGACTGGGCGGTGGGCGGTACATCTGTGGTATCCACCTGCTGCAGGATGTCAAAGTTCTCCAGAATATTGGATAGCTGCTCTCTAAACTTATCTACGTCCTCTTCGGTCAGCCCCAGACGGGCAAGGCGGGCAATATGCAGCACTTCTTCACGACTCAGCTTCATTCCTGAACTCCAGGTCAAATATTTCGGCCAATTATACCACTCGCCTTCACCGTCCCGCAAATAAGCCAAAGCGGTCGTAATTTCCCGGCAAAGGCGATATAATGGAAGAAAAGGTGAGATTTTAGCACCACCAAGGAGGCGGTGAAAATGTCAGAGCGGGTGATGATATTCATCGACGGGAGCAACATGTACCACTCACTGAAAAACATATTCGGACGGACGGACATAGACCTCGGCCGGTTCTGCCACAAGCTCCTGAATCGCCGTCAATTAGCCAGAATTTACTACTATAACGCCAAGGTAGGCAGGAAAGAGGAACCGGAGCGTTACCGGCACCAGCAGGCGTTCTTCACCGGGGTGAACGCCATACCCTACCTCGAGTTGCGCCTTGGCCGACTGGTCTACGCCAACTGGCCAAGCGTGCCACCAGTCGAAAAAGGCATTGACGTCCAGCTAACCACGGACATGCTGTCGCACAGCTTCAAGAATAATTACGACGTGGTGATTCTCGTTGCCGGGGACAATGATTATGTCGGAGCCCTTCAGGCAGTAAAGGATAACGGCAGGCACGTCGAGGTGGCGCTGTTCGGGAAAAGGGGCACTTCCTGGCAGTTGCGCAACGTGGCTGATAGAGTGATCACCATAAACAAGCAGTTTTTAACAGGCTGCTGGAAATCACCGTAAGGCATGAACCGGTACGGAGGAAACAGAGCCAGGGGACGGGAAGTCAGTCTCCGAGAACGCCTGGGCAGGGAAGATGGCGCTGTCATCAAAGACTGGGGCGGCCGATTACCCATCGCCCTTGTTTACCCCAATACCTATTATATCGGCATGTCCAATCTGGGGCTGCACGCACTTTACTCCCTGCTCAATAGACGCCGCGATATCGTGTGCGAGCGGGTTTTCTGGGAAAGAGAAAATCAGGAACGGAAAATTCCCCCGGTATCAATTGAATCAAGACGCCCACTTTCCGATTTTAAAATAGTGGCTTTCACCATCTCCTACGAGGTTGACTACCTCAACGTCGTGTCTATACTCAAAGCCAGTGGCATGCCACCATTCGCCGTTGACCGTGATGAAAGCTATCCGCTGGTTATCGGCGGCGGGCCCTGCATCATGGCCAACCCCATGCCGCTGGCCCCGTTCTTTGACGGCTTCGGCATTGGCGAGGCGGAGAAATTGCTGCCGGGCCTGCTACCACCAATAATTGATGGTATCAGCGGGAAACGAGAGGAATTGTTGAAATCGCTGGCGGCGGTGCCCGGTCTGTATGTTCCCCGGCGGCCACCAGAGACCCCTGTAATCCGTCAGTGGGCAGAAAACCTTGACGACTTCCCGGTCAGCTCGGTCATCCTGACCCGGGATACCGAGCTGGGCGACCTGTACCTGATTGAGGTGGAGCGTGGCTGCCCGTGGCGCTGCCGGTTCTGCCTGGTCAGCACCGCCTTCAAGCCGATGCGTTTCCGCTCGGTCGATACCCTGCTTGCTCAGGCAGAGGAAGGCCTCCGTCACCGGAAGCGCCTGGGCCTGGTGGGCCCGGCAGTCTCCGATTATCCCCACCTTAAGGAACTGCTGGTCGGCCTGCGCCATATTGGAGCTCAATTCTCCATGAGCTCAATGCGCGCCGGCAGCCTCACGGAGCGCGTACTTGCTGAAATCGCCGGCGGAGGCGCGCGGACGATAACCCTTGCTCCCGAAGCTGGTTCGGAACGTCTGCGCCAGGTGCTCGATAAAGGTATCGGCGAGGATGATATTATCAGTGCCGTCAGTAAGCTGGCTCAGTACGGCATCAAGCAGCTCAAACTCTACTTCATGGTCGGCCTGCCCACGGAGACCGATGAGGACATAGCCGAAATTGTCAGGCTTACCCTCCAGTGCAAGAGCCTGCTTGACCGGCAAGCCAAAGGTGCCCGCCTCTCATTAAACATCGCCCCGTTTGTCCCCAAGGCCGGCACACCTTTTCAGCGCCTGCCCATGACACCACTGGAAACGCTGAAACAGAGGATTTCCCGATTGAAAAGCAGCCTGTCACCGAAGGGCGTCCAGCTTAAAGGTGAAAGCCCGGCGTGGAGTCAGGTTCAGGCGGTGCTTGCCCGCGGCGATACCAGTGTCGCGCGGGTTTTAAATGATATTGAAGAAAGTTCGCTGGCGGGCTGGCGCCAGGCTGTAGCCAGATGCCGGCTTGATACCGATTATTACGCTCACCAGAAATGGCCGGAAAGCCAGAAACTACCCTGGGCAGTAATCGATACCGGGACTAAAAAAGACCATCCCAGTGCCGAACTCAACAGGACACCGGAATAGAAGGTGGGGGCAAAGGTCAGTTTTCAGCTATGACTGCTGCACCCACCGGACCGCATTCTGAAAAATCAGAAAGCCATCCCCGTACCGTTTGGCACCCAGCCTGGTCCACTGCGGGTGCTGGGTGCCCCTGATGTGTCGCTCAGGGTGGGGCATCAGGGCAAAGATGCGCCCTGATGCGTCACAGATGCCGGCGATGTTGTCCACGGAACCGTTAGGGTTGTGAGGATAGCCGGCACTGGCATTGCCCCGCCCATCGGTGTAACGCACGACAACGTTTATACGCGGTAAAATCTCTGGCTCAGCCACAAATTTACCCTCGCCGTGTGCCACCGGAATGTACAGGCTCTCCATTCCTTCCGTGAAAACGCAGGGGCTTTTTTTGTTTACCGCCAAATGCACCCAGCGGCACTCGAATTTGCCCGAATCATTAGTCGCCAGCGTTACCCGCGGCTGGCCGCCATTGTGCGGCTCAGGCAGAAAACCGGCTTTGACCAGCACCTGAAAACCGTTACAGATGCCCAGAATGAGCCCACCAGCCTCAAAAAAGCGCCTGATGTCCTCTCCCAGCTTGAGCTGCAACTCATTGGCCAGCACCTTGCCGGCAGCGATATCATCGCCGTAGGTGAAGCCGCCGGGAATGACCAGGATATTGTAGTCGGCAAGTCGTCGTTCGTGGCGAATCAGCCGGTTGACGTGAACCAGGTCTACCTCTGAACCCGCCTGCTCAAAGGCAAAGACGGTCTCAACATCGCAGTTGGTGCCCGGTGCCCGCAGCACGATTGTCCTAACCATGCGTCACCACCTCAGCGGCTTCTGCCAGGCCTCCTTTAATTCGCTTATGGAGACGGAGACAACGCTATTGCCCTTGCGGCCGCGAACCTCAAGCCTCGGCTCATCGCTGACCCGGCCAATCAGGGCAAAGGACGTGCCGACCATTGCTTTCTTAAACGATTCTTTTTTATCCGCTGCCACCTCGACGATGAACCGGCTGTTCGACTCCGAAAAGAGGATGAAGTCGTCGCGGCTAATCGGCTCGCCGAGAGGCACCCCTTTCAGGTTTATACTCGCACCCAGTCCGCCGGCAAAGGCCATCTCGGCCACCGCCACACCAATTCCCCCCTCGCTGCAGTCGTGGCAAGCTCTGACCAGTCCCTTTCCGGTGGCAGTGCTCAGGCTTTCCATCGAGCGTTTGCTTTTCTGCGGGTCAACCTTTGGTACGCTGTTGCCGATAAAACCTTTAGTCTTCAGATATTCCGAGCCGCCAAGCTCACATCGGGTGCTACCCACGATATAGATGAGGTCGCCGGCCTGTTTGAAGTCCATGGATATTGCCCGCCGAACGTCATCCATGATGCCAATGGCTGAAACAAGCAGCGTGTGCGGGATGGATATGGTCTTCCCTTCATACTCGAATTCATTATTCAGGCTATCCTTGCCGGAGATAAAGGGTGTCCCATAGACGATGGATATGTCATAGCAGGCCTGCGCGGTGCGGATGAGAGCCCCCAGCATCTCGGGCTGACTGGCACTTCCCCAGCAAAAGTTGTCCAGCAGCGCCACCCGGTTCAGGTCGCCGCCCACAGCAATGATTTGCCGCACGGCTTCATCAATTGCCGAGGCTGCCATCCAGTACGGGTCGATATCGGCATAACCGGGATTGATGCCATTAGCGATGATGACACCTTTTGGTGAGCTCAGTATAGGCTGGATGATAGCGGCATCACCGGGCCCGTCGTTGTTCTTACCCACCAGCGGCTTGAGGACGCTGCCTCCCTGCACCTCGTGGTCATACTGGCGGATGACCCACTCCTTGCTGCATACATTCCACAAACTTAAAATCGCCAGCAAGGACTTATTGAGGTCAGAAGGTTCCGCAAAATCAGGCTCGGGGTGGCGGGGTGGTTCCCAGACCGCTTCCCTTTGCAACTGCGGGATACCGCCATGCAAAAATTCCATTTCCAGGTCACAGACCGGTTCTCCCTCGTAGAAAAGGCGCAGCCGGCGGTCATCGGTAAATTCACCGATAGCGGTCGCCTCCACATCTTCACCAGCAAAGAGCTGCAAAAGCTCGTCCGCTTTCTCCGGCGGCACAGCCAGAATCATTCTCTCCTGAGATTCGGAAATCCATATCTCGGTATAGGTGAGCCCGGCGTATTTCAGGAGCACCTTTTCCAAGTCAACACGGACGCCAGTCTCAGTCGCCATCTCCCCCACTGCTGAGGAAAGGCCTCCGCCACCACAATCGGTTATCCTCACGTAAAGCCCGCGGTCGCGGGCCTGAAGCAGGATATCAATCATCTTCTTCTCCACAATGGGATTGCCGATCTGTACTGAACTAAAAGACGTGGTCGTTGACGCCTCGGTGAGCTGCTCCGAGGCAAAGGTAACGCCGTGGATGCCATCTCTCCCGGTCCGTCCGCCAACAAGTACCACCTTATCGCCCGGCCTCTGCTGGCCACGTCGGGCGATTCGCTTCGGCAGCAGGCCCAGTGTGCCGCAGTAGACCAGCGGGTTGGCCACGTAGCGCTCGTCAAAGAGAACGGCACCGTTAAGCGTCGGTATGCCGAGCCGGTTGGCGTAGTCGGCCACTCCGGCCCGCACCCCCTTGAACATACGGCGGGGGTGAAGCACGCCCTGAGGTAATTTCTCATAAGGCAAATCAGGCGGGCCGAAACAGAAGACATCGGTGTTGGCGATGGGCTTCGCGCCTAATCCGGTGCCGAGGGGGTCACGAATGACGCCGCCGATTCCGGTGGCGGCACCTCCGTAAGGCTCCACCGCCGAGGGGTGATTGTGCGTTTCCACCTTGAAGCAGAGTGCCCACCGGCCATCAAAGTCGATTACGCCGGCATTGTCCACGAAAACGGAAAGGCACCAGGGCTTGTTAAGCTCCTTTGTCGCCTTCATCACGGTGCTCTTTAATAAATTGTCCACCACCCTGCCGCCGAGCGTGAACTTGCCCTTGAATGTCTTGTGGACGCAGTGCTCCGACCAGGTCTGGGCCAGTGTTTCAAGCTCGACATCGGTCGGGTTGCGGCCCAGCTTCTGATAATAACCAACAATGGACTGAAACTCCTCAGCGGTGAACCCGAACTGCTTCTGCAACGCTTTTCGGTCAGAGGTCAGGATATCGACTGCTTCCAGCTTGAAATGATATCTCGGGTTCTCCGGGAAGCTCATCTGTTCCCGTTCCACGACGTGCTGAATGATTGGGTTTACCAGCAACCGGCTGCAGGTGACTCCCAGCTGTTCACCGGTTAGCTGGCCGGCGATAAGGTACCGTTTTGAAGTCTTGACCGCTCTTACTCCCTCCACCTTCAGGTCGCAAATCGCCTTCAGGACACTGTCCTCAACGGGGTCGGTGACACCGGCGTTATAGGCGACCTCAACGGTATGGTATCTGGATTCATCAGCCGGCCCGGCCGGTGCGCCCTGTCGGTAACTGTAGAGCTGGGTAACGGGGTCAGCGAGCAGACGGCGCCCGATTAAATCCAGAGTCGCCGGACTGAGTTCGGCATCAAGCCAGTAGATATCCACTACGCGCACATCGGATACAGTGGCAATGCCAAGGTCATGAATGTCTTTGACCAGCCCCTGTCCTCGGGCATCAGGCAGATGGCTTTTCAGCCAGACCTCTAATCGGTGCATTTTATCGCTACTCCGCTACCTGAAGATTAAAAAGAGGGGCTTGCGCCCCTCCTGAACGTTCAAAATGCTCGTTTTGCTTCACCCGATTCATAAACTGAGTAATTCGCTGACTACTTCGTTGATTTCACGACCGTCCGCCCGACCTCTCAACTGTGCCATAAGCCTGGGCATGACCTTGCCCTTATCACCGGGGCCAGCGGCACCCACTTCAGCGATGACCTTCCGCGCCGCCTCAACAACCTCCTCGCGGGTCATCTGCTGGGGCAAGTATCCCTGAAGTACGGCTGCTTCCGCTTCTTCCTTATCCACAAGGTCCTGACGTTTTCCCTGCTTGAAGGCTTCAATGCTCTCGCGACGCTGCCGAATCTCTTTGGTGATAACGCCAAAGATATCGCTATCCTCCAGCTTTGACTGCCGGGCAATTTCGGCGTTGTTGATTGCCGCCATCAGCATTCTAATGGTGCTCCGTCTCGTAATATCGCCGCTTCTCATTGCCTTTTTAAGGTCGTCAGACAGCCTCTGTTTCAGGTTTGCTTCTCCCATATTATCCTCATCAACGGACTATCTTCTCATTGTTTGGGCGACACCGCGTCTTTTAACCGCTCTTTTACGCTTGCGCCTAACGCTTGGCTTTTCATAGTGCTCCCGACGGCGTACTTCCGACAAAATGCCGGTCTGCTGTACCCGACGGTTGAACCGTTTGAGCAAACTTTCAAAGCCCTCGTTCTCGCCCGCCACTACCTCGGCCAAGTAACATCATCCTCCTTCCCAAGCCAGATTATATTATTTTCCGCCCAAATTAGAAAATGCCACTAAACCAGAATATCCGCACTACAACAATCGGCACCATCACATTTTAGTCAGTAGTTGAGCCCGATGTCAAGGAAGGATAAGAGCTTCAACCAGCAAATTTTTATGAAATTTAAGCACCATTTTAACGATAACTTAATGTCGCCAGGTTAAAATGAACATGAAAGTATATGGACAAATGGCTCTCATTCCACGATATTGACATTTGCCATTTGGCGAATTAGAATAAGAGAAACTGAGGAGGCAGCCATGCCACGAGTCAACAATGATCTGGGCAGAATAATAAAGCAGCAGAGAATTGCCATTCCGCTGACCCTTCAGGAACTGGCCGCTACTTCGGGCGTATCTTCCTCTCATCTGGGACGTATTGAAAGGGGCGAGCGCTTCCCTTCCGCTCACATCCTGCGCAAAATTGCCCGGCCGCTTGGCTTTGACGAGGACGAGCTCTTTACCCTCGCCGGCTTCCTGTCGCCACACCCTTCCGGAGTAGCCGAAGAAAGAAGTTCAGCTTACGGCAACCGACATCTGGACCCGTATGTTGCCAAGGTGTTGGCTGAAGAACCAGTTGAGATTCAGCGGGCAGTCATTGGCATTCTCAACACGGTAAAACTCGTTGCCAAGGGAATGGCCAGAGAAAAGGAGTAATAGCCGGCTGACCAGAGAAGGATAATCGAATTCACCGATGGCAGCAGATATGGAAGGCCTGAAACAGATAAATAAGGGTAGCAAGAAGATCACTTTTGGCGACGCCACCGTCCATGAGCTGAAGACGCTGCTTACCGCCATCGTTGTTTCCGCAGAACTTCTGGCCGAAGAGCTTCAGTCAGGGCCTAAAGGTCTGCTGCTGAGACTTACCCAGAACATCATTCGCAATGCGCACAGCCTCGATGAAAAGCTAACCAACTTCTCGGAAATGACCGGGCTGCTCTCTGGAGAGTTCTCCTTTCAGCCCGAGTTGCTTGAGGTTGGCCCAATCATTCACGGCGTTACTTCTCAGATTTACCCCATTACGCACAGCAAGAAGCAGTCCTTAACCGTTAATATACCGGCCACACTGCCTCATATTAAGGCACAGCGCCATTACCTGGAACAGATACTACTGAATTTGCTCACCAATGCCAGTAAGTTCACTCCGGAGGGAGGGAAGATAACGGTGAGCGCCACCGGGAATGACTCCAATCTTATTATTGAGGTGGCGGATAACGGCATCGGCATTCCGGCGGATAAGCAGGGGTTGCTCTTTCAACCCTATTACCAGATTCACAAAGGCAAAGGGAGCGGACTGGGACTGGCCATTACCAAGTTCCTGGTGGAACTTCATGGCGGCACAATCCGGCTGGAGAGTACGCCGGGAAAGGGCAGCCGCTTTTTCTGCTCTTTGCCGCTGTCGGGGCAAAGATAATTGGCGAAGGTGAACGGATGAAAGTAGTGGTTATTGATGATTCACCAGAAATAATTGAAGTGGTCACCTTGTGCTTTCAACTGCGCTGGGGCAACACCTCGGTGCTCCCCGCCAGTGATGGCAATAAGGGGCTGGAGCTTATCGAGAAGGAAAAACCTGACCTGGTCATACTTGACATCGGGCTGCCTGACATGGACGGTTTCCAGGTGCTCCGCGAGGTACGGCGCTTCTCCCCGGTGCCGGTAATAATGCTTACCGTGAAGAGTGAAGACACAGACATCGCCAAGGGACTGGAACTGGGTGCTGATGACTATGTTACCAAGCCCTTCAGTCACATTGAGCTGCTGGCCCGGGTACAGGCGGTAATGAGGCGTGCCCGGGGTGCACCGACTCCCGCTGAGGAGAAGCCCTACACCAGTGGCAAATTGTACGTTGACTTTGCCCGCAATGAGGTCATGGTTGACGGCAAGCCAGTGAAGCTTACGTCCACAGAGTATAAATTGCTTTACCATCTCATCAAGAATGAAGGGCGTTTGCTTTCCCATGAAAACCTGCTCGCCAAAGCCTGCGGCGAAGCATACCGTGATGCCAGAGACCTGCTCCGGGTACACATCCAGCACCTGCGGCAAAAGCTCGGTGATAACGTTGAGTCACCCAGCATCATCGTTACCGAGCATGGCATGGGCTACAAGTTTGTCAGCCCCGCCTGACCTCTGGCCGGACAACCCAGAGCCTTCTTAAAGAATTGCCCCACCAACCGTCCCGCCCACCATTCTTTACGAAACCTTAATAGAACCTTTACGAAATCTTTATTTTTTTTATGCCTGTCTTTACGCCCTCATGCTAGATTATAAACGTAGATATCATTGCTGCCTTAGAGGAGCTGAGAATGGAAAAGATAACCGTTTTTCTGGCCGACTGGCAAGTACTTTTCCGTGAAGGCATTCACTTTACCCTGTCCGGTGAGGAAGATATGGAAGTAATCGGCGAGGACGTGGGTACTGAACAGGCGCTTGCTTTTATTGAGAGCAATCCGCCACAGGTAGCGATTCTGAATGCGACCCACGATAAGGTAAATGGTTTTGAGGCCACGCGTCAGATTAAACAGACCTTGCTTGAAGTATCGGTTATCCTGGTCATGGATAATTATAACGAAGAACAACTTTTTGACGCCTTGAAAAGCGGCGCCAGCGCCTGCTTGACCAAGGACGTTGACCCCGACATCGTAGTCAATACAATACGGGAAGTGGTGAAGGGCAAACAACCGATAAGTGAGGCCATCTGGAAGCCGGAAATCGCCTCCCGGGTCCTTGATGATTTCGCTGCGTTTTCCTCGCTCGGCGAGCAGGCTGGGAAACTGCTGGCTCACCTCACCCCCCGCGAAGCGGAAATTCTGCACCAGATCGCCGATGGCAACACCAGGGAACAGATAGCCGATGCGTTGAGCCTTACTGATGAAGCCCTTGACAACCGGCTTCAGGCGGTACAGCACAAATTGGTCGTCAATGACCAGAAGCTGATGCTGATTGAAGCGGCACAGAGTGTTCTGCCGGCAATATCAAGGGTCAGTTTCACCGGCAGGCCGGGCACCGAATACATTACCAAAGAGGAATTCAACGCTTTCAAGGAAAGACTGAAAGAGCGTTTCAAGTTCCTTAGCGGAGATATAAGTTAATCAAGCATGATAAAAGGAGAGTGGTCAAATGTGAAACCAGCCAAAAAGCAGTTACTGCAAAAGATGGTAGGAATTCCGGAAAGAAAGAGCGGAAAAGAAAACCTACCACCCCAGAAGTATCAGCAATATGTTAAAGAAAATAATTGGAATTGTCAATAAACGAAAAGGAGGAAATCAGATGAACAAGATAGTTAGTGAAATCGCGGGAAGCAAACTGAGACGTTATTTCATCATCGCCCTGGTGGCATCCCTGGCGGTTACCGGTGGCATGTTTGCCTATGCTTACACCACCACTACCCAGACCATTGCCGTTTCCGGCACCGCTGACTTCGCCGAGATTGGCGCCTACTATGACCCGCCTAGCTACTCGATATTTGGTAATTACCGCGGTGCTTTACCCGATGGCTATCTCTTCAGCATAAACCTGACCAGTGGCTATCCGGGCGATATAGCGGTGAATGTCTACCTCGACAACATTGACCAGATAGGTAAAAACTACGGGCTCTGGCTGATGAGGTTAGAGCTGGTTCAGGCCTCTGATAACGCCTCAATGGATATAGAAGGAGATGTTATCAGGCCCATCAGCCTGAACAACGGCGTAGTCAGCTTTGTTTCCGACAATATGACCGATGGCACCGAATACCGGATTCGGTGCGATGGCGGTGTCTACAAAGCCTTCCCCTGGGCATATATCAATGCCATTGGCGGAACGGTTGACCCATCATTCACGGCTGAGGTACTCCAGGCGCAGTAAAAAGCTTAGGGTTGGTTCAAACGGGCTGACACCGCAAAACAGTTACAGGAATATATTGACAGATATTATGACAAATGGTAAGATTTGAGCAAAGTAAAAACCAACTGTCATCAAGTGGGAGGCAAAAAATTGAAGAAGATACTTTTGATTGCTCTAGTGGCATTGTTAGTCGTAACCGGTGGCATGTTTGCCTATACCTTTACCACCGCCACCGCCACCATCGGTGTTAACGCACCGCTATCTGACTTTGCCAATATTACGGCGGGCACCAGTATCACCGCACCGGCCGTTTTCGGCAAATTCACCGGCACCTGGCCATCGAGCACACTATACGACATCACCCCGACGGAAAACTATACCGGTGACTTGGTAATAACAGTATACCTGATTAATACCGGGCAGTTAATACGGCAATACCAACACATCAACATGGCGCTTGAATTCCAGGACAGCACTAACACCACAGCGGATGAACAGGGAGTTGCAGGGGAACCAATCCAAGTCCTGAATCTGCAAAACGCCGAGGTTCTGTTTACCTGGGAAGCCGATTACGGGACCAGTCCTTACAAAGTGGTGCTTACCGGCGGTGGGTATCGCCTGCACCCGTTTAAAACGCTTACCGGTGGCAGCTACCAGCCGCAAATATGGTGTGAGGTAACTCAGAGGTAATTTACTAACCACTTAAAACAGGCATGAATGACCAAGCAGTAGCCAACTACTGGTAGCGCTGGCACCGGTTCTGATACTGAACGGCGGGGCCTTTGCCTATACGTACACCACCGCCGTCGGGACGATTAACATCGGCAGCCCTGGGTTCAATGTTGCCACCTGCAATGCCTCAACCAGCCAGCCCAACTGGAATTCAGTCACCGCTAATCTCTCGGCAAGTACCTCAATATGAAGCTCTACCTGGATGGTTCCGAAGAGGCTGGCCAAACGCCCAGTTATCAGGTTCTCTCCCTGCAGAATGGCATAGCTACCTTTAACCTGGTGGGTATCAGCGGCGGCAGCTATACCCTCTCCGTTACCGGCGGCACCTACCAGCTATTTTCACGGGATACTGCGGAATGGGCGGCAGGGTGGACGGTAACCCCGGAACTGTATTGTGAGGTTGAGCAGCGATAGGGTAAAACCCTGTTTATTTACGAAAGTTTAACAGAACCTTTACAAAATCTTTATGTTTTTTACGCTAATCTTAATACCTTTGTGTTACATTAATAATAGAACGATATAGGGTAAAAGCGACAGATGAGGAAGTTTTTAACCGCAATCTTGACCAGGCCACTCCGCTTCAAGCGGGCGATCACGCTCATCACCATAGCGGCGATATGCCTCACTGCTTTCATGGCGATACGTGGCGCCATGCCCTTCATGCCCGTTTTCGGCACCAGTATGGAGCCTGAACTCCACGCCGGCAACCTCATCCTGATTAAAGACAAAGGCCCGGAGGAGGTAAAAGTTGGTGACATTATTGTCTATAATGTCCCTCCGGCCATCCAGGACTTCTATAATTACCCACCGATCGTCGCTCACCGGGTAATTGAGGTACGCGATACTCAATACGGCATTGCCTGGCGTACCAAAGGCGATAATGCCGGCGAAGACCCGTTCACTGTTCGCGCTCAGGACCTTCGCGGCACGGTAAATCAGCAGATTCCCGTCCTTGGCTTCCCCTTCCTCTTCGTGCAGAGCCAGCAGGGGCTGATGTTCGTTATCATCGCCCTGAGTCTTTTCGCCCTCTACCTCTACGCCAATGACATCAGCCGTGGCGGGCAGAAGATACATCGCGGCATATTTGCGCCGGTTATTCAGGAGACCCTGCGGGATACCGAGACGTTGGCCCAGCGGATGGGCGGCACCGAGAAAGTGATGGCCCAGACGCAGGAAGCGTTGAGCAGCTTCGCCGCCGCCATGGCGGAATACGCCGAGCACCTGAGGAGCCACACCAGCGCTATCCAGGGCCTTGCCGAAGCGTCTCACGAACTCAAACGGGGTGCGGCCGAGCAGAACAAGGTCCTCGAACGCATCGCGGAAGCCATGCAGCAGAGAAAGCCGCTCCCTGAGAAAACATCGTCTCCAGAGAAGCCAGCCGCGCACGCACCGGCAAAGGGGAAATATCCTCCGGGCTGTGTGAGAAGCCGACAGCCGGCCGGGGTGGGCCGAGACATCTTTGGCGCCGCTTAAACCCTGCCGATTCGCCCAGGAGAATCCCTAAGTATAGACCGCGACCACCACTGCCTCTCTGGGGTTATGTTCGTCAAAGAAGATGACCGCCACCGTCCTGCCGGCATTCATTTCACCGCTGGGCAGGTTGCGGGCCACGGCAATGCCCTCCAGGTAGGCTTTATAACTGCCAGCAAGCTGCACGGTCGCCGTGTAATCGCCGGAATTAAAACTCTTCAGAATCCCTTTCCGTAAGCTCATTTACCTTATCTCTCTTCTATAGGTAACTACACTGCCCCCAGCTGCAGACGCTGGCGGTATTCTCCGCGGCGGGGGCTGTAAACGAGGACAAAGCCAAGCACCCGCCGCTTCGCTGCATTGAACCCGGCACGAATGTCCGTGATATCAATGACGTCGTAAAGTTGCTGGCCGCAATTGACCGGCACCAGTATGGCGCCGCTGGCCGATGCCACCTCCACCTGCCTCAGATAGGCATCACCGCGCTCCTGTGCCTTGGCCACCGTATCGATATTCCGGTCTTCCAGCTGCCTCAGTCTATCATACAGCCGGTCTATCTCGTCCCAGGCAAAGCGGTCGACCACAATCATCTCATCGCTGCCGGTGTCATAGCCTTCCACCTGGATGCGGTTGAGCTCCCAGGCTCCCTGATGGTATCTCCCTTCCAGAAGCGGGTGCTCCTCTCCATAGCTGTACACGGAACTGTCTGACGACTGGGGATTCACAATATAGGCAGTGGCGCCTTCAATAAATAACACGTCAGGAACAAAGGAGAGCAGCTTTTGCACCACGGTCTCCCCAGGGTTGCCCGAACTGATGGTGAAATCAGGATAAAAACCGGCGATGACTGATGACTGCGATTTCACCTCAAGCTTCAGTCCCACCCGGGCCAGGACGAAGGCGAGGATATCCTTGACATTCATTTCCTCCGCGTCCCGGTTCCAGCGGAACTGGTGCCTGGCCCTCCAGGTAGCGATGGCCTCCCGGCCATCGCGGGCATGGAGTATAAGACTGGCCGAGCCACCGGCACTGGTATACTCATATCCTTCAAGACAGTATGTTTGCCCGGCACTTGCCTCGTCGCCATCTGCCGTCCGATAACCAGGGCTGAATTCCAGCTGGCAGCCGATGTCAAGTACGGACAATTCGCCCTGCCCCGGCGAGGCGTACTGTCCCGTGTCGTTCCTCAGCTCCACGATGAGCTTGCCCGCTGTCTCCCCTGCTTCCTGACGTACCGCCAGCACATCGCCGGTCAGGTCAAGGTTCTGAACGGGTGACCTGGCACGCCACACCCCTGCGGGACAGGAAAGCCAGCCATAGTCCCCGTGGTGCGCCATGGCCAGACCGTATCCCGACGACAGGTTAAATGGCACTGGTTCCCGCCACAGATTATCGATAAAGCGGGCATCCAGGACCGTATGCGACCAGAAAGGACGACTGTAAGTCTGGCTGCCGGAAAACTGCTCCACAAAAAAGCCGCGGTAGACATCCGGCTTGGCCAGAAAAGGCTGAAGGTACTCAAATTCGCCGCCCGATGGCGCTGATGCCAGTTCCTTCAAAGCTGACCAGCTACCTGCGGAGACATCGCCACCATCGCCGTAAATGAGCGACCACAGTTTGAAATTGCCCGATGAATCCCGGCCGGTGATGAGCAGGTTCCAGTCGTTCTCATAGACGGTGGCGATGCCGGACAGGTCACCGGTGCTTTTGTTCCAAGTGGAGCGCGGCTGCCACTGGCCCCCGATGTTCTTTTTAACGTAAAGCGTCGCCTGGTCAGCGAAGAATATGGCCAGGTCACCGCTCGGTTTGTAGGCCGCCGCCAGACCACCGATATTGGTCGTCGGGGAGTAATCAATGACCTCAGGACCTCCCCAGCTCACGCCATAATCGGTGCTCTTTATCCGCTGGATTTTGCGGTTGACGCCATCTATCCAGAAAATGGAAACCTCAGCCCCCAGGGCAGCACAGGCGACAGCGGCCGCATTGAACTGGTTGGTGTAGGTCCACTGGCTGAAGTCGCTTGATGGGCCGGGGTCGGGCACCCGCTGGCGGTAGAGCTTACGATTATCAGCGGGCGGGGTCGCCCGGACGCGAATGAGAGAGCCGTCACCGGGGATGGCCATAGCATGGTAATAATCATCTTCAGTGCCGGTGTATAGCCTGTCCCAGTCAAACCTTACCACGCCGGCAATTTTATTGCTGGCCTCCACCCTGACATATGGCCTTGCTGTAGCCTGCTTCTGCGCTGCCAGCAGTGTGGCCGTAAGGTCTCGCATTTTTTCTCCTTATACCAGTGCCGCCAGAATATCTGGCAGCGGCTTATTTCCCTTCCGGTAATGTCCAGCAAGGTGAATAGCAGCCTCAAGGACTTCCTCCGGGCTGGCACAAACTCTTTTACCCGGATTTAACGGGGACAGCGCCATTACTGCGGCCTCGACCTTATCCCAGTCAACCGTCTGCTCAATATCGAGGAGGCCTTTGAGAGCCCGCCCGATACTTCTCTTATGGTGCGGCAAACGCCAGGTATCCAGATTCTCCGCATCCCCAGCGATAGCGAATGCCCCGCGGGGCAGGCTCTCTTTGGTACGTGCCGTCTTCTTTGCCATAATTGCCTCAGGGGCCATAATCAGTTGACTTTGAGACGGCTGGATAGTAGGGACGGTACAGAGCGCTGAGCCTGACCCGGTTTCTCCGGCCCAGTCGCCTCAATTCCTTTCGGAAATAGTCCAGCCTTTCCCTGCCCCAGTTGAGGAACTCCCGGGGCGTGATACCGCCACCGACATTCACCTGATTGACAGCGAAGATTGCCCACTCCACGGCAGCATAACCGGCAGCGCCGGCAGCGACCACATCCTCATGCTGACCGGGGATGGTGGAACCGCTGTCGTCAAGGGTGTGCTGTTTGCCATAATAAACATAGGCATTGGAGCCGTCGGGGATTTCCTCACCCAGGATGGTCAGGGTATCTCCCCACAGTGAAAACCGCTGGTAGCACCTGGGGAACTGGTCCACCGGATATTCAACCGCCATCACAGCAACTCTATCCGATAAATCCGATATATCCAGCTCCCGCGAGCCTGAGGTCGTGGCTTTAGCTGCCTTCTGCTCATAGGGCAGATGCTCGGAAAAGTCCTTTACCGCGCGGGAGATA
>Ga0315274_10004861_pt1 | contig 19724 bp, 21 predicted proteins | sample YL17G02_20_MG_FD_203700 | JGI IMG/M metagenome (GOLD analysis project Ga0315274, IMG submission 203700) | Sediment microbial communities from Yellowstone Lake, YNP, Wyoming, USA - YL17G02_20 | ecosystem: Environmental > Aquatic > Freshwater > Lake > Sediment | place: USA: Wyoming | collected... | reverse complement strand
TCACAGATAAGCTTTAGCCCATCGTAATCTTTGACCTGGACTACTTTCTTACCTAATAATTCCTTCGGAAGGCTTTCTTTCTTTGGCTCTAAGCGCTTCTTAAGTTGTAAATCCTCGCGTACATAATAATATTTACCAAACTGCTTTTCTATTTCATTTAGAATCTTTAAGATATCCTTATTGCGATAGGCCATCATCTCCAAGAGTAATAATCCCGCTACCGTTCCGTCACGCTCGGGGATGTATCCCTTGACTCCCATCCCGCCCGCCTCTTCCCCTCCTGTCATAATATCTTCCGTTTCCATAAGATTAGAAATATATTTAAATCCCACGGGCGTCTCATAAAGTTTAACCTTCAAGAATCTTGCTATATTATCAATCATGGTCGTGCCGCAGATAGTCTTTACAATACCTCCTGACCAATGCCTGTCTTGATGAAGATGTAACGCCAGTAGGCCTAATATCTTTTGCGGATGGATAAACTGACCGCCTGGTGCAACTGCAGCAATCCTATCAGCATCACCGTCAAGGGCTATGCCTAAATCTAACTTTTCCTTCCTGACCCTCTGTTTTAATTCATCTAAATTCTCCTCAAGCGGTTCAGGACGGACTCCGCCAAAAGAAGGGTTAATGGTATTACGCATAAATTCTAACTTTATACTTGTACCTTTAAGTATCCCGGCTATAAAACTGTCACCTGAACCATACATAACATCAACTAAAACTCTAAATTTCTTATTCTTTATCTTCTTTAAATTAATATACGAACGGATAAACCTGATATAATCGCCTGTTAAATCTTCTCTTTTTATTCGGCCTGTCCTGCCACCTGACTCTTTTACCTGAGTTTTACCCAGGCGGCTTTCGATATCCTCAGTTACCTCTGTCCCTGCTGCTCCACCAGAAGGGACTTTAATCTTAAAACCATTATATTCGGCCGGGTTATGAGAGGCAGTAATCATAATGCCTAAATCCATTTTTCTTGACTTCACCGTAAAACTCAAGGCCGGCGTGGGAATAGGCCTGTCTGAAAGCACAACCTCAATACCATTGCTTTTAAGTACCTCAGCAGTAACCCGGGCAAAGTCTGCTGACATAAAACGCGTATCAAAACCCACAGCTACTTTTTTTCCAGAGCCAAGATAATCTGCAACTGCCTGTGAGATAATCTTTAGGTTTTGAAATGTATAATTATCGCCAATAACTCCCCTCCAGCCGTCTGTCCCGAATTTAATCTCTACATTACCTTGCATTTCTTATCCTTTCGATTGCTGACTTTACATCTTTAGCGCCAAAGATATATGAACCGACAGCTAAAATATTTGCCCCTGCCTTGACCACCTGTTTAGCAGTCTTCTCATTTATACCGCCATCAACCGCAATATCTCCATCATAGATAGAGCGCAGTTGTCTTATCTTAATTAACGCCTTCGGTATGAATGCTTGGCCCCCAAAACCGGGATTAACGGACATCACCAAAACAAAATCAACTAGACTAAGTACGCGTTTAACCTTCGTTAATGGCGTAGCAGGGTTCAAAGAAATACCCAGCTTTACTCCACGGCTATTTAATTTTGCCTTTTGACTTTTTAGTTTTGACTTCGAGATGGTTTCTATGTGCAGGGTAATCATATCGCTTCCTGCCTTTACAAAGGCAGAGATAAATTTCTCCGGATTCTCAATCATCAAATGCACGTCTAAAGGCAATCCTGTTACCCTACGGATATATTTCACCACTACAGGACCGATGGTGATATTGGGTACAAAATGTCCGTCCATCACATCGATATGCAGCATATCTGCCCCTGCCCGTTCAACTTTTTTTATTTCGCGAGCCAAGCAACTGAAATCCGCCGATAATAGTGAAGGTGCAACTTTGATTCTCATTTATAGAGCCCCTTTTTCTTTATATAATTAAACACCCCTTCGGGAACAAGATACCGAAAGGACCTATCTTCTCTGACGCAGGAGCGTATTTCAAAGGCAGAAACATCTACTGCCCTGATTGCCATCGTCTGTATATAAGACGGTATTTTCTCTAAAGGGTAGCCAGGCCGGGTTACTGCAATAAACTTTACCATTGTAATAATCTGGCTTAAGTCTTTCCAGTCATCTAAATATTTAAGCAGGTCAGAACCAATGATAAAATATAATTCATCATTAGGATATATTTCTTTAAATTCTCTTATGGTGTCTATAGTATAGGAACGGCCGTCTCTCTTTATTTCAATATCAGAGACCATAAAATATTTATTGCCTTTAATTGCGAGCTTCGCCATCTTTAACCTATCGGCAGCAGGCGCTATATCTGAGTTCTCTTTGTGAGGGGGCAAATAAGTTGGGACGAAAAGAATCCTGTCTAGTCCCAGTTTCTCTCTCGCCTCTTCAGCTAAAATAAGATGGCCGATGTGTATAGGATTAAATGTCCCGCCTAATATACCTATTTTCATTCCCTTATCTGTCCGCTCCCGAATACCATATACTTATAGGTAGTCAATTCTTCCAGGGCCATAGGCCCGCGGGCATGTAATTTATCCGTGGAAATACCTATCTCAGCACCCATGCCGAACTGATAACCGTCGGTAAAACGCGTAGAGGCATTGACATAGACACAGGCAGAATCCACCTCTCTTAAAAATTGTAAGGCACTCTCGTAATTCTCTGTAACAATGGCATCGGAATGGTGAGTGCCATAATAATTTATATGCCTGATTGCCTCGGCTAAATCCTCTACTACTTTTACTGAAAGAATTAAATCCAGATATTCAGTATGATAATCTTTATCGTTGGCTTTTTTAACACCCTTGGCTATCTTTTGCGTGGTAGAGCAACCGCGAATCTCCACGCCAACCTTTTGAAATTTTTTTATCATACCGGGCAAGAACCTCGCTGCCACATCCTTATGCACCAGCATACTCTCCATAGCATTGCAGACACCCGGGCGCTGGACCTTGGCATTAAAACAGACCCTTTCTGCCATATTTAAATCCGCCCATTCATCAACATAGACATGGCAAATCCCTTTGTAATGTTTTATTACCGGTATGCGTGAAGATTTAACTACGCGATTAATCAAGCCTTCCCCGCCGCGGGGAATAACCAAATCAATATAATTATTTAGTTTCAATAACACGTCTATTGCGCGCCTGTCCGCCGTAGTAATAATATTTACCACGCTATCACTAAGCCTGTGTTTCTTTATCGCATCTTTCAGCGTCTGATATATAGCCAGATTAGAATTCAATGCCTCGCTCCCGCCTCTTAAGATTACGCTGTTTCCCGATTTAAAACAAAGCCCTATGCAATCAGAGGTAACATTGGGGCGAGATTCGTAGATAATGGCAATTACCCCTATAGGCACACGCACCTTATGTATCCAGAGTCCGTTGGGAATCCTCCATGCCTTGATAACCTCGCCCACAGGGTCCTTTAACTTGGTTATCTCCACCAGAGAATCTGACATCTCCTTAATGCGTTTATCGGTAAGTGTAAGCCTATCGATGAAGGCACGCGATAAACCAGAGGCCCTGGCTTTTGCTATATCCTTTTTATTAGCCTTGAGGATTAAGTTCCTTTTGCTATTTAAAGCCAAGGCCATCTCTTTAAGTATCTTATTCTTTTTAGCAGAGGATACATTCAACATGGACCTGGATGCCTCTTGCGCTTTTTTTGCTATATCGGTCAGTTCCTGCCTTAGATTCATCTTGTCCTCTGTTTTACAATATTACTATATTATCGCGGTGGATTACTTCTTTATGGAAACGGCTGCCTTTGACCTTATCCAATTCCTTACTGGTAATTCCTACTTTGCCTTTAGCGAATTCGTAATTCTTCTTATCTCTGACGCTGACAATATCTCCGGCGCGAAAATCACCCTCCGTAGCTACCACCCCTACTGAGAGTAAGCTCTTTTTATTTATCAGGGCGCGTTTCGCACCATCATCAACAATAATTTTCCCTTTTGCTTTAGTCCCAAAGGCGAGCCAGCGTTGTTTTGCTGCCAGTCCAGTCTTAGGTATAAATAATGTCCCGTATTTCTGCGGCTCTTTTATTACTGACAAAATAATATCTTCCTTATGGCCGTTGGCGATAACGCAAGGAATTCCTGAATTCATTGCGATATGCGCTGCTTCAATCTTGGTAATCATACCGCCCACGCAGGTCTTCTTCGAGGTGGCCTGGGCCAGTGCCCTTATCTGAGACGTGATTTCATCTATCACCCCGATAACTTTTTTATCTTTATCCAAGAGTCCGTCGACATCAGAGAGTATCATCAAAAGGTCTGCGGAGATAAGACTTGAGACCCGCGCAGAAAGTTGGTCATTATCGCCGAATTTAATCTCTTCTGTAGAGACAGTGTCATTTTCATTGATGATAGGCACAACGTTACCAAATTCTAACAGCGTAAGAATGGTATTTTTGGCGTTTAAATAACGTCTGCGGTCATCCAGGTCTTCCCAGGTTAAAAGAATCTGGGCAACGCGAATCTTATTCCCGAAAAACCTGCTATAAGTATTCATCAACTCATTCTGGCCTATAGCTGAAACTGACTGTAGATGAGATAATTCCTTGGGGCGTTCCTGCAAATTCAATTCCTGCATCCCTAAGGCAATTGCTCCCGAAGAAACAACCACAACCTCTCTGCCGTTTTCAACCAAAGCACAGATTTGATTCACAATCGCATTTAGAAGTTCCAAATTTACAGTTCCCAATTTGGGACAAAAAAGACTACTGCCTATCTTTATCACAATTCTTTTATAATCTTTTTCTAGCTGCATCAATTAACTCCTCCAGTCCCTCTTTCTTCAGGGCAGATATAGGATATATCTTTTTTTTTATTGCCTTCTTAAACCTAACAAGATTAGCGCCGGCACTTTCTAAATCCATCTTATTAGCTGCGATAATCCGCGGTTTCTTGTAGACCGCTAAACTATAACTTTTTAATTCTTTATTTATAATTTTATAATCTTCGAGGGGGTCTCTTCCCTCAAAGCCAGACATATCTACCAGATGAATGAGAATTTTTGTGCGTTCGATGTGTCGCAAGAATTTGTCACCCAGCCCACGACCTTCAGATGAGCCCTCAATAAGGCCGGGTATATCGGCGATAACAAAAGTCCTCTCGCCTGACTTCACCACCCCTAAAACAGGGGATTTCGTAGTAAAGGGATAGGCGGCAATTTTCGGATGTGCATTAGAAATATTTGAAATCAGGGTAGATTTTCCCGCATTGGGGAAACCCACCAGACCTACCTCTGCAATAAGTCTTAAATCAAGGAGCAGTTCTTTCTCTTCTCCGGGCTCACCAGGAGTTGCTTCTTTATGATGCCGATTACCTAAACCACCCCTGCCACCAAAAGCTACTATAAATTCTTCCCGGTCTTCTTTTAGGTCACGCAGTATACAGTCTGTTTTTAAATCTTTAATAATCGTACCTAGCGGAACGCGAATAACGATAGCGGGTGCGGTTTTGCCCCTCTTGTGTTTTCCTGAACCATGCCCGCCGTGGGAGCCGTAGAAGTGTCTGTTGTACTGAAAATCCAAAAGGGTGAGAAGATTCCTGTCGGCCTTTACGATAACATCCGCACCCTTACCGCCATCTCCTCCGTCAGGGATACCGCGACGGGTATATTTGTCGCGATAAAAACTCTGACATCCCTTACCGCCGCTACCGCCTCTGACATATATCTTTGCCTGGTCTATAAACACTTCTTGCCAATTAACCCATATTTATCTCTTTTATCTTAAGCCGGGTAAGTTGTTGCCTGTGTCCCTTTTTCCAGTGGGAAGATTTACGGCGCCTATACTTAAAAGAAATCGTCTTAGCTGACTTTATGTGTTTTAGGATCACTGCCTGGACATTGCTTTCTTTTAAATAAGGCTGCCCTACCTCAAGCTTATTATCTTTGGAGACCAAAAGCACCTTATCTAAGGTAATCTCCTTGCCCTCTGCTGCAGCCTGCTTCTCCACCTCAATGATATCATCTTTTTTAACACTATACTGTTTTGCTCCAACTTCAACTATTGCATACATTTTTAACGCTCCTTTTAGATAGATTTTACTACAGTTTAGAAAGGGTATTATATACTATTAAATGTGCGGGGTCAAGGATAAATTAGTGAAGATTTTTAGGATATTTTTATCTCTTCTATATGAGAGGTGGGGGTAGAAATTAGATTAATCTTTGTTCTAAACTTATGCTCAATGGCCCTTAGATTTTCCTTGTCTTTTAGGATCTCCTCAATTACTGCCGGAGTCAGGGTAAGATTAACCTGTCTTAAGGATTTGCCCTTCAGGAATCTCTTTAATTCCTTAAGCGCATAAATAGCGATGGTAACAATAGACCTGACCCTGCCCTTTCCTTGGCAGTAAGGACAGACCTGATAAGAAAGCATCTGCACGGTTTTATGTATGCGCTCTCTGGTCATTTCAACCAGCCCAAACTTAGAAATCCCTAAGATATCGTATTTTGCCTTGTCCTTGCTTAAGGCCTTTTTCAAAATGTTTAAGACCTCTCTACGGTGCGCTTCTTTTTCCATATCTATAAAGTCTATCACAATTATGCCGCCTAAGTCGCGCAAGGCTAACTGCCGCGCAGCCTCAACAGCCGCCTCGCAGTTAACCTTAAAGGCAGTCTCTTCCTGGCCTATCTTCTTTTTAAAACCTCCGCTGTTTACATCAATCACCACTAACCCTTCCGTAGGCTCAATTATGAGATAGGCCTTGGATTTCAAATAAACCTTGCTTTCAAATATCTTATTAATCTGTCTTTCAATATCTTTATGCTCAAATAAATTATCGCCTTTGTATAATTCTACCTTGTTCCTTAAATAGCTTAAGAACGTCTTCATAAAACGCTGGATACGGTAATATTCTGCCTTGGAGTCCACGACTAATTTAGAAACATCCTCGGTAAAAGAATCTCTTATTACCCTTAAGGTGAGTTCGTACTCCTCATAGATAAGCGAGGGCGCCTTCTTCTGCTGAGCCAACTTTTCCAGCCGCTTCCATAATTTATAGAGAAATTGCGCATCCCTGGCTAATTCCTGTTTTGGCTTGCTGCCTGCTGCAGTGCGTACAATGAAACCCACGTCCTTCGGCAATTTTAGTTCTTGAAGAATATGCCTTAGGCGCCTCCTTTCTTCTTCGTCCTCGATTCTGCGGGATATCCCTATCTGATTATCCAAAGGCATAAGCACCAGATATCTTCCTGCGATTCCGATATGGGTTGAAAGGCGCGGCCCCTTTGTGCCAAATGACTCCTTCACCACCTGCACCAGGACCTCCTGGTCCTTTTTTGCCTCAAAAGGTTTTGCCTGTTGAGGCGTCTCGGGAGACTCAAAGGCAGATTCTATTTCCGATAAATATAGAAACCCCTTCTTAGGCAAACCAATATCCACAAATGCAGCGCCAAGAGAAGGAAGGACTGCCTCAATCTTGCCTTTATAAATGTTACCGACTATGGTCTTATCCTGCGGGCGTTCAATATAGAATTCCTCCAACTGCCCGTCGGAGACTACGGCTACGCGTTTTTCCTGAGAGTCGGCATTAATTAAAATTTCCTTCAACATTTCTAATCTCTATCCCTTCCGGCAATTGTTCCTGCAGCCTGCACTTAAAGTCTTCAGGGTTAACCTGCTCTTTTAGGACAATGGATGCTTCCTCGTTCTCACTCTCCAGGCCTAACTTTAAGGCTCGCTTAATACTTAGTTTAGGATGAGGGCTAAAGCCCTCTGTCATTTTAAGCGGTAAGTCCGCACGGCGCATCGCGCGCATGAATAAACGCATCAGGTCTAAATGCGAGATGTATTTCATTAAGCCTTTTTTTGCAAAGACAAACTGCATACGGTAATTCATTTATTTATTTTTTTCTTTGATACTTTTTTGAGGGCCCCTATCTAATCTCTCTTTTAATCCGTTAATCTCTTCAGTTGAAAATTCACCCTCTTTTACAATATGTGCGGTAAGAAACACAAGTAAATCTACTTTTGTAGTAGTGGTGTAATCCCGGCGAAAAAAGAAACCGAGATAAGGAATATTCATTAAAATCGGGATGCCTTTCCTGGAATCTGACTTCACATCCTTCATTAAGCCGCCAATTACTACCGTTCCTCCATCTTTAATTAAAATCTGGGTTTCTGCCTCGCGAACAACAATTATTGGATATTCTGCCATTGTTACCCCTAGGCTCGATATTGCTTTTACTGTTTGCGAGTAAGTACTGACTGCGGGGTGGACTATCAAATTTATATAATCCTTACCTGAAATCTGTGGGGCTACGTTTAATTGTATGCCGATATCCTGATACCTATCCAGGGATTGACCGGTAATAGTTCCTGTTTCCGTGCTTACCGTGCCTTTTATAAGAGGAAATTTTGTCCCAATAAGAATTGATGCCTCTTGATTATTAAGAGTCATGATATGTGGTGCGGATAAGGTATTGGCATAGCTTTTATCTTCTAATGCCTTAAGCACTGCTTCAAACTCAGTTCCGGTTAATTTCTGGAATATTAATTCACTAACTCCCAATGCAGGGTTTAATTGTGCTCCCAAAATTTTGCTACCCACGCTATTTAAAGGAATCGTGGGTAAAGTAACTACCTCTTTGTAGACGAGCGCTGCTGTCGTTACGCCTGTTAGCGGATTGAGTATCGGTGTACCATAGACATCAACTAAATTGCGGCTGGTTAGTAATGAGGTCGGCCCTTCTGTGCCTGTGCCCCAGTTAAACCCCAGATCCTTAATTTTATCATGATTTACCTCGATAAGCTTTGCCTCAATGATAATCTGCTGAGGTTGTACATCTATTATTTTAAGAATTTCTGAGATCTTTTCTAAAACAGGCGGCATATCAGAAATAATCAGGGTTTTGGAACGCGAAGTCCTCCCCTCAGTAACCCTTTTTCTTTTACTCAGCTCTTCAGAACCGAACTCCCATCCTGCCTGGCCGGTCATCTCAAGAACCGTAATCTTGCCTCTCGGAGAAAGCTGCGGCTCAAGGGCCTTCCTGGCATCCTGGGCATCAATATACTTTAGGCTAAAGACCTCAGTGACCGTAGGCTGCACCTGAACCAGCTCCACCTCCTGCTTCCTCAAGGTAGTGAGTTTATCAATGGGTGCGACGGTAATAATATTCCCCTTTCTTTCATAGGCAAAGCCGCAGGTCTTTAAGATTACATCCAGCGCCTGCTCCCAGGGCACGTCTACCAGCCTGATGGTTACATTGCCCATAACCTCGGGAGTGCAAACAATATTTACCCCAGACTTATAGGCGATTATTTTAAGCACATTCAGGATATCCGCCTCTTTAAAGTCCAACGTTACGTTCTGGGCTTGGGAGAGCGTTATCTCAGCTGAGGTTTCTTTTTCTGCAACTGTTGTTGGTGCGGTCTCCTGCTGAACAACCTGCAATTCAGGCGCAGATTCTTTAGCCTCCTGCCCTAAAACAATAGTAACCGGCAAAAGCATACAGGTAATAATTAAAGCCAAAGTGCGTGCAAAGTAAGAATTAATCTTCATTCCCCCTCCTTCTTTAAGGCTATCTCTGTAGTCTCACCGTTCTTAATAAAAATTACCTTATTCTGCTCTATTTTTAAAACCTGATATTCACCAACAAAATCGCTAACAGCCACGACCGAACCATTGACTAAAGCATAAGACCGTCCGTGCTTATCATATATGATACCCTCTAATAATAAATCGCTCTTTGCTTCTTCCCTATCCAGCTTCACAAGTCTGCCGTCAGAGGTAACTAAAGGTATAAAGGGGTTACGCCTGCCCTTGGCATCATAAACAAACTCTTCCTGCGCATACAGGTAAGGCAAATTCGAAATAACAACTAATAAGCAAATAGCCAATGGCCAAAACAGATGTTTAGAATCTAAGATTTGGGGGTTATTTCTTGACATAGGCCTTTAATACCAAATTAACCTTCTGTTTAAGGTAATCATTTTGTCCAGGTGTTATCTTCACGCCTTGGACAGCAAAAAAGGTTTGTGCGTTCTCTAACGAGTTTATAAAACGGCCCAGATCGTGATAACCGCAGGATAAATCTATGGTTATTAAAAGGGGGCTGAGCTTAGGCTTCAGAGGAGCCTTCCCTTGTTTAGCCTCAGGCTCTTTCACAGGCTTCATCTGCGTTATCTTTACATTGTTCTTGTTAGCCAGCTCAGATACATCCTGTAAAATCCAGGCTATCTCTCCTTCAGAGATTGTCTTTTTGGTCTTAGCAAGTAGTTTTTGCCTTACTTCAATTTGGCTGTTTTTAAAATCATCTATGCCGCCAACATTTTTAGTTAAGGCATCTAAATCTGCTTTTATTTTTGTTATTTTTGGCGTCACTTTTCTTATAGCCTTAAGCTGCAAATTTATAAGAAATGTGAAGTCTAAATAGATTAATACCAAAGAGGCCAGTATTATCGCGAATATCTTCTTGTTATCTAATTTTAATTTGTCTAATTGAGATAATAGGTTTTTCATCTAGGGTTTAAGTTGGCTGTCATAGTAAATTCAACTATATCGTATCCGCCGATTGTTTCCCTTTGCACTGAGCCCAATTCCAGATTACTAAAATCCTTGAAGAAAAGCGTATCCTTCTTTAGGTTATCCAGAAAAATTTTAATTAAATTCATCTCTTGCAACTGCAAGGATACTACTGAGCCCCTCAGGATAAAATCTTTCCCTGAGATAGAAACCTCATTAAACCAGATTCCCGAAGGTAAATCTAAACTTAATTTATTTAATTTCTCTGACCAATTTATTCTCTCTCTAAGCAACTGCTGGGATACCAAGGCATCCTCAGATAAAAGAGCGTATTCCTTATTGAAACCTTCCAACATCTTTCTCTGGGGTTCAAACTTCTGCCATTTATTATTTAATATATTAAACTGGCTGCTTTTAAATATAGTTGCTGCAAGTAAATAAAGGTGCACGCACAGCAATATGCCAAAAATTAACGGTATGAAATAAAGAATCCGCCTCGGCTGAAGGCCTATACCTATTTTTTCAGGCTTAAAGCCGGTCTTCAATTCCTTGGAGAGTAAATTTATCTCTATCATCTTACTGCCTCAGGGCCAGGCCTACGGCCACTGCCAAGTGCTCAGATAATTCCTTTATCCTTTGGGCCGGGAGATTAGCTGCGATATTTATCTGCTTCAGAGGGTCCCAATATTCTACTTCTATACCCAGAAAGTTAGCCAGCATATCCTTTAGGCCTGCGAATTTACTGCCTCCGCCGCTTAAGAAAATCTTTACCACCGAGGAGGCGCTTTGGCTTTCATAATAATCAAAGGATGTCCTTACCTCTCCGGCTAAATTAGTGACTACGGATTCAACAGCAAGGGTTACTTTATTAGCCCTTTCTTTATCTGGGGCGAGTTTTAGGCTTTCCGCAGAGTTGAAATCCAGAGAGAATACTTCCGCGATTTTCTGGGTAAAATTGCCTCCTGCGATATGGATATCACGGCTTAAGCGAGGGGTGCCGTCTTCCAATATATTAAGGTTACTCATTGCTGAGCCGATATTAAGCAAGGCTATGGCCTTGTGTTTTAGACTATCATCCGCTGAATAGTTAAAATTGAAGGCATTGACTAGGGCGATAGAGTCGATATCAATTATGCTGGTTTTAAAACCAGCATCCTCAAGCAATGCCAGGCGTTGATTAGCCAGGTCTTTTTTTACCGCCGCAAGCAAGACCAGCATCTTATTGCCAGGCAGCGCCTCCTTTAAGATGTACCCGTCCAGATTTACCTCATCCATAGAAAAGGGTATGTGTTTCTGCGCTTCAAACTTAAGCGCCTGATTTAACTCCTCCTTATTCATCTCAGGAAAAGCAGCGTATCTGATAACCGTCGCAGGCCCGCAGAGGCCAATATTGACAATATCTACAGCTGGGTTTAACGATTGTCTAATTTTTTTCAAGGCCTCTGCCGGATTAAGCTGAGCCGGTTCTAAGGCAAAATCGCAGAGCTCAACTGCATCTTTAATAAATTTTAACTTTATAATTTTTAGCGTGGAAGTGCCGAAATCCAAACCAACAGAAAATCTTTCTTTGGAAAATCTGTCTTTTAATTTTGCCAGTAATGTTTTTATATCCACCTTGAGTTTAAATTAGGGTGTAGTAAGGTTATAAGGACTGTTTGTATCCCTCCAAGCAACAATCTGAACATCATTACTAAGATTCAGGTATTTTATTGCCGTCATAACGGTCTGGTTATAATCAACCTTGGCATTCCCATTTAACGTTGTCATCTGGCCGGACCAGACGCCTCCATTAATATTTAAGGCATTGCCTCCTCCATCAATGGTAAACCGACCGGGTGCATATATAGCGCCATCCACAGCTACATTTCCGCCTATAGTTGCATTGTACAAAACTTCTCCTCCTACTACAAAAAATCCGGCCACATGCGTCTTGCCGGTTAAGTCCAAGTTACCTTCCAAGAAAACAACATTAGGTATACTGGCGGTCTGGTTATACCAAAAAGAGGTAGGAAAAGGACCACTCAACTGGGTAGAATTGTGGTAATTACTCTGGCCTTGGCTTAGTGCACGTATCTGGTCAAAATTTAACTGCGCTAAAGGAGCAATTGAAGAATCCGGGTTTTGAGTTCCATTAATATTATCGGGGTTACCTGTAAGATTACCGGCATAAGTCACATTTCCGTTCACATCATAGGCCTCACCAGATACACTAACCCCCCCTGCTGAATATATGGCATTGCCATAAAAGTCAGTTGGCACGTTTACATATTTGACCATTAATGCTTCGACAATACGCTCTACGCGAGCCGGGTCAGTATCAGGAATAAAGCCATGCGCGGTAATCAGTTTATATGTCTGGCCATCTTTTACTACGTCCTGCGGGGGATCATCAACTGAATAACGGCCCGGAGTAAGAACCTTTGTGCAATTCGCGGATAAATAAGGCGCAGTATAATTTAGTTTCAATTCCCTAAGAGCGCAATTTATCCCCGCGTCTGCTAACCAAAAGGCCTGGCTTGATTCCGCATATCTATGTTCTACCCTATTCTCAGAGATGCTACGCGAAACTACCGCTCCGCCAAAAATAGTCAATACGGCAATTATAATAAAACCGATAATTAAAGCAATCCCTCTTTTATTCATTTCTCAGCCTCACCTGTTCTGTTAAGTTAAAGGGAGTTAACGCCCTCTGCCTAACACTCTTGCTTGCTTCCAGCTGAATTTGCACAATAGTTGAATTCTGGTAATCAAAACAACTATCACCACCCTCACAGCAAAAACTCAGATTAGTGATATTGTTCGCCAAAACTCTCGTTGTGTCAACGGGGTGCTCGCGGATAACCTGATTATCCTCATTAAGATAATAACCGATATTAGAAGAATAAGTAATGGGGTTAGTTGTAATGTTCATAGGTATTGTGAAGTTGATCGCTGTCCTGTCCGGGGCTATGGTTATATTATTGACGTTGCTTTGCCTTAGCTCTTTAGTTATTCCATCCATGGCCTGGCGTGCCTGCTGCTGCAAATCAAGCGAACCGCTCCCGGCATTCCAGCTCTGCCCCCCCACATTTAAAACTGCAAAAATACCAGCAAACACAATGATCAATATCGCAAAACTAATTAAAACTTCGATTATAGTAAATCCCCTCATCTTTGTGCGGCAATTAAAGTTACCAGTTCCACTGGCGAAGACTGGCAGTTATTAATATCATCGCCAATTAACCTATTATGGCTCCTAAAACAAGCGCGAATCCTAATCCTTTTTAATCTGGTAGAACCTTCATTGGTTACTTCTATTCTTCCCTTGCCATCACCCGCGGCAAATCCCGCTAAATCAAAACTTGTGTCATTCAAAGCATCAAGGCTGTTAAAATCTCCGGAGGCTGTATCTTTTATCTCTTCCATCCTTGTTTGAATAGCGCTATAGGCAAGCGCGATATCGCGGCTAACCGCATTTAAGAAGATAGCGTTTATAAAAAGCAGGAGTAGCCCGCTTAAGGCAAAAGCCAAAATTGCTGCGGTTAAAAGCAACTCCGATAAGGTAAAACCTTTTGAATTCTTCCCTCTTCCCATGCTAATCTTTCCTGCTGCATTCTTCTGATATCAATAAACCGCCGGTGCTGACACTGTGAATTAAATTTCCGCTTAATCTGCATTTAACTGGAATAGCAGAACAACTATAACCCGATGCCTCAAGCCTCGAGCAACTCAAATTATAACCTTTAAAAGGAGATTGGGTAAGGTAGTCTTTATCCAGGTAAGGGGGTGAAGTCTTGGTTAAGACAGAGATTTTTACGGGGAAAATACCCTGATTATCCTTGGCATAATTTTCCAAGGCGGCGGAAATCAATTTTAAGGTCAGGGAGGCATTTGATTCATTCTGCGCAATATTTATCTTTATCAACTTCTCAACTGTAATTCTTAAAAGAAGCGCGGAAACTGCGATAACAATCATTATAGTGACAAAACTCTTCGCACCTATCCCTTTAATTATTCTTCCGCTATGCATATATTAATCAAATGTCTATGGGGTCAGAATTATTTTTATTTCTTTTCTGGAAACTGAAAAATAATTCTGACCCCTAATTGCTATAATTCTATCATAAAGTTTCTAATTGGGCAAGATAAAAATTTGGCACGGCCCTATTTTTCTGTCCCTGATGCCTCCTCTAATTTTTCAAGAAATTCAGGGTCAATATTGCATCCCAATGCTTTTAGTTTAGATAGGTCTTCGCGGCTTTTTTGATATTCCTGCTTTAAAAAATACGCCTTTGCGCGGTTAGAGTAAGCGCCAACCAAATTAGGTTCGATTTGTATTGCCTTACTGTAGTCAGAGATGGCTTGATTTAAATCGCCTTCCTTTAGATAAACATTGCCCCGATTGTAATGGGTTAAGGCTAAGTTAGGCTCAATTTCTATTGCCTTACTGTAGTCAGAGATGGCTTGCTCGAGGTTGTCTTTCTCTTGGTAGGCAGAGCCTCTATTGTGGTAAGCCAAAGCAAAATCAGGCTTAATTTCTATTGCCTTGCTGTAGTCAGAGATAGCCTGCTCGAGGTTGTCTTTCTTTTTATAGGTATTCCCCCGGTTGTAGTAGGGAAAGGCTGATTTGGGGTCTAGCTGTATTGCCTTATTACAATCAAAGAGCGCTTGTTCCAGATTACCTTTATTTAGGTAAGTAATCCCCCGGTTGTTGTAAGCATTGGCATAGTTAGGGTCAATTTCTATCGCCTTATTGTAATCAGAGATGGCCTGTTCGAGCTTGCCTTTATTTTTATAGGCATTCCCACGCTCACTATATGCCCTTGCTTTCCAAGGAGATTTGCGGATTACATCATTCCATAAACTAAATTCATCCTTCCAGATAAAATTCCTCTTGTAAGTCAAAATGGAATAAGAAGTAACTATAATAAGTAGCGCTGTAACCAAAAACCCAAGGCTTTTTTTAGCAAAAAGATAATATAAGACAATTACCAGAAAAAAACTAAAACCCACCATCGGTAAATAAAGCCTGTGTTCAAAGATTACATCTTTAATCGGTATAATACTGGACTCAGGCAATAAAGTTAAGAAAAACCAAAAAATAGTAAAAGACACCAATCTATATTTAGAAAATATCCGGATTGCAATAAATAATATAATACCTAAAAACAATAAGCTGGTTAGGGTGGGTGATTCCAGCAAACTTTTCGCCACTGGGTAATCATAGTCTAAGTTTTGATTTATCGGCAGAAAAATAAGCCTTAGGTATGTCAACATAACCGGAAACTGCGTCAAGAGGTAATTCCAAGGAGAAATGCCCGGCAAAGGTTCTGATTCCAGCCTCATCTCCATTAAATTAGCCGATTTTGTCATAAGCATTGTAAGGGGTATTATCAGCAGAGTAATTAAAAAGGACGCAATTTGTTTCCAATTAATAACTTTTTTTGTTTTCAGAAAACAATATTCATAAAGCAGAATCATCAAGGGAAGAGTTATTGCCATCTCTTTTGTAAACATTGCCATAACCGCCAGGATAACCGAACCAAGATAGTAAAATTTAGAAATGCGAGAGGCGGGCTTCTCATAGTCTAACAACCTTGATTTAATATAAAGATTCAGGCAGGCAAGATAAAATAATGCAGCCAGTGAAGTAGCGCGTTGTATGATATAAGTTACTGCCTCAGTCTGGATAGGATGCGTCAGGAAAATCAATCCCGCGAAAAGGGCAATCAGATTTGCCTGTTGGCTGATTTTTTGCTGTTTTATTTTAGGCGTAGATAATGTCAGAAGGACAAGCCACCAAACCATAATCGTTGAAACCAAGTGAATGAGCAAATTAAAGAGGTGGTAACCAAACACATTAAATTTCTGGAAATGGTAATTGAGGGCAATAGAAAGGTAGGTTAGGAAGCGCGTAGGCCAGAAATTCCAGATGCCTCTAAAATTAGTCAGGTTTCTTATGCTTAAATTTGAAACAATGGAGAGTTCATCGTCAAAATGAAATGATGCGCCAAAAGAGTTAGAGTAGATAACAACGCCCAGGCAGCAGAAGATAATTAATGCAAATTTTACGCTCATAGTTATATTATATTACAAAAAAGGTGCAGAGGGAATTAATTTTGTAAAAAATAAGGGGCCGGCTCTAAAAATAGAACCGTCCCCTTTTTCTAACTAAACTCAAAGCAAGCTAATTACGGCTGTGTAGCGTCAAAACCTTGACACGCAGCGTGAGCTGTAGCTGCAGTAATAGCATCATCAGCCCTGACCACCCCATCTTCTGTTATGCAGAAATGACGCACGCCACTTACATTCGGATTGGCTGGTACTGCATTACAAACAAAAGCGTCTGAACCAGTAACAACATCAGGAACAGAAAAAACATAACCATTTTTTGTCCCAGCCATCAAAACAGCATCAATATAAGGAGGACCTGTAGTTGGACTACCTAACTCAGCAAGGCTGGCATAATCAGGATTAGCACTACGCCAAGTAACTTCTGCAGTAGCAACGGTCTTTAAGGCTGCCTGCGCTGCGGATTCGTTCGCCTGAAGACGTGCCCTGAGGAGGTTAGGTATAGCTATCGCAGCCAATAAGGCTATGATTGCCACAACGATCATGATTTCTACGAGCGTAAAACCTCTTCTATTTTTCATTTTATGAGTCCCTCCCTTCTAAGGTATGATTGACTTTTTGCGTCCTTCGATTAACCTCTTATTCTTTAACTTCTTATAGATTATAACTTCTGTTTTTCTCTGCCTAAGAGGTTATTCTCTAAGGCGCCAGTCACCTTATTTTTTAACTCTATCTTTTATATCACCTCCTTTACCTTTTGTCAAGAATAAAAAGACCTATTCTATCTGTAGAATAGGTCTTGTGCTTAGAAAAATTATTTAAAAATTAAATATGAAAACTGGTAATTCCTTCCTATCCTTACAAATAGAGCCTTTTTCTAAGATAAGTATAACATATAGTTCAGCACAATTCAAGAGAACTAAGTACCAATTTTACAGCAGACCGCGTAACAGGTACCGCCCTGCTCTTCAACACCACACCTCCAACCATTAAAAACTGGGTAAGAATGAATCCAGGGGGGTTCTGCCTGACCGCTTGTATATAAACCTCCTCCAGTAAGTTTGTATCCCGCAGGACAAGTAGCTGTGCATTCTGCATTGTCAGGCGCAGGGCAAGTTACAGTTGTGCACTGTAATTGAAGCACTTGACTGGGATCCTGCCATGTCCCTACACCACTGGCATCGGAAGTTAAAACCTTATCTGCTCCTTGCGTTCCATCTGCCATCCTTATCTTACCAACCACGTCCAACTTTGCCCCAGGGCTCGCCGTCCCGATGCCGACGTTGCCACTGGTATCAATTCGCATCCTCTCCGAATAGTTTGTCAGAAATCTTAGGGGATGGTTGCTTTCCGTCCCTATACTCCCTGTTGCACCGCCTCCCCAATTTGAATGGCTAAATATTCCAGTTTTCACCCCAGCTGTATTCTCCGTGACTAAAAGCTTGGCATGGGCAGCTCCATTTACATCCAGAACACGATTCCAACCCTGAGCATTACTCGGACTCGTCGTTCCAATACCCACATTACCAGAAACGAATAGATCTCCATCGGCGAGAGCGCTGCTACGATAGGCGCTGCCGATAGCCATCTGGTCAGCCCTTAGTTCGCGATAACTCCCATACGGCGAAGGATAATAGGTGGTGATGGTGATTTTCTCATCAGAAAAACTTAAAGAATATAAAAATAATACCAAAAAAAAGGCAGCCCCTATTATATTAATAGCCTTCTTCATTTCCTCCTCCTTTTTCTTTCTTAGAGATTATCTTGACTATAGCATAACAAAAATCTATGGTCAACAAAAATATGCCTGGATATAATCTTTAGTTATTTGTTTAAATTTAGCAGAAATAAGCTGATTTTTTAAGTTACGCTTGGACCTAATAATAACTTTAATATAATTATCGGAATAACCTTCCCATAACTCAGGCTCATCTCGTAATCTCCCTTCAATAAGCACCTGCATATCTTTATTAAGAAACTGCTTTTTGTACTCTAATGAGCAGTTCTCTGCAACCTCTTTAAGAAGGCTTATTCTTTGACTGATTATTTTAGGATTGATGCGGTAATTAAAATTAGCCGCGGCCGTGCCTTCTCTTTGAGAATAGGGAAATATGTGTGTTTTTAAGGGTAAAACTTTTTTAACTAAATTTAGCGTGTTCTGGAAATTCTCTTCAGTTTCAGCGGGGAATCCAACCAAGGCATCAGTAGTAATGGCAATCTGAGGTATTTTACTCCTTAATTTATGAATGAGGTCAATATAATCAGCCTCTGTATAACGGCGGTTCATCTCCTTTAAAATCTGGCTATCTCCGCTCTGGAGGGGTATGTGTAAATGCGGGCAGACTTTCTTGGCTTCTGCTATTTTATAAATCAATTCGTCTGAGAGGTCAAATGCCTCGATGGAACTTAACCTGATGCGCAATAATCCTTCTATCTTCTCGAGAGCCTCAATTACATTTACAAGGGTAACCTTTCTATTTAAATCTCTGCCATATGCACCCAGGCATATTCCGCTTAAGACTATTTCTTTAAAACCATTGGCTGACAGCCGCCCTGCTTCCTGAATAATATCTTTTAAGGGCTTACTCCTGGAAGCGCCTCTCACCAAAGGCACTTTACAATATGAGCAGAAATTATTGCAACCATCCTGAATCTTTAAGAAGGCGCGGGTATGCCCGGAAAATCTGCTTATACCTTTTTCGTTAATCTCGTTATTTCCGTTTAGTTCGTTACTGCCGTTTAATAATTGCGCAATCCTGTTTTTATCTTTGTTCCTCACAATTAAGTTTACGCCGCCCTGTTCTTTAATCTTGCCTTTATCTAATTCAGCCAAACAACCCGTAACAACAATCTTTGCTTTCGGATTTTCGTTTCTTGCCTTGCGGATAAGATTGAGCGACTCGGAATCTGCCCGCTGCGTAACTGTGCAGGTATTAATCACGTAAATATCTGACCTTCTGCCGTTATCTCTCTCATGAAAACCCGCAGTAAGGAGGCGCTCTCTTATCTCTTGCGTCTCGTATTGATTAACCTTGCACCCTAAGGTATAGAATTTAACTGTTTTCATATTTAACACGAATACACACGAATAAAAATCTAATCCGCACGAATTTTTTATACTATTCTTCTGCGTATATCAATTTTATCTGAGCCAAAATTAACTAAATAACCTAATCTATAATCAGCACCT
>Ga0315274_10004859_pt1 | contig 19726 bp, 19 predicted proteins | sample YL17G02_20_MG_FD_203700 | JGI IMG/M metagenome (GOLD analysis project Ga0315274, IMG submission 203700) | Sediment microbial communities from Yellowstone Lake, YNP, Wyoming, USA - YL17G02_20 | ecosystem: Environmental > Aquatic > Freshwater > Lake > Sediment | place: USA: Wyoming | collected... | reverse complement strand
ATGGCCGCCACTGTCACCGCAGAGACCGCCCGGCCTGGCTGGCGGCAGCGAGGGCAGATAGCGTTGTCGTGGCCCAGCCTCTCTGATGGTTCGCTCATGGTTTGATTTTCTGGTAAATGCCCGGGAGGCGCGTCCGATACATCTCTGTGACTTGGGACTCCATTTCGGCGAGCGGTTTCACGGGGATGAGGTCCATCACCTCGGAGGCAGTGAGACCCGATTCGAGCAGCGTGCGCGCCGCACCACAGACCATGCGTTTCAGAGCCGGGGCAATCTCCGCGTCATTCAGCCCAAACCCTGCCGCCACTTCGCGGAGCGCCTGAAGCTGAAACCAAAGGTAAGTCGGCCCCATCGCGGTGAGGATCGCGTAGGCTTCGAGCTTTTCTTCGGCGACCTGCGGGCACTCGCCCAAGGGTGAAAGCAAAGCGGTGACGTCCGTCTTGTCCGCCGACGTGAGCATGGGCGCAAACACGACCGGATTGAATCCAAAGTTCACGACGGACGGCGCGTTGGGAATCACCCGCGCCAGCCGGGCAAAGCCGCCGAGCAACTCCTTGAGCTTGCCGAGTGTGAACTTGGGCGCGAGCGACACCACGAGCGCGCCGGGTTTGAGTCTGCCTTTGATGCCGGCCGCCACCTCCGCCATCACCGGCGGATGCACGGCGAGGAAAACGATGTTCTGCACGGCCGCTGCGCGGCTATCGGCGGTCGTCTGAACACTGGGGAACCGCGTCTTGAGTTTCGCGAGCGATTCAGCGTTGCAGTCACTCACCACGATGTTAGCCGGCAGGGCGTTCGCCCGCTTCCACCCTTCCAGGAAGATGCGGGTCACCCGCCCGCCGCCGATGAACCCAACGGTCTTGTTGCTCATGGATGCCCTTTCACGTTTCGCGCATCATGTCCGACGTTGGCGCCTCACGCTGCCGCCTGCTGAAGGATGGCCTTGATCTCGGGGATGCTGGGCACCTTTCCGACGACCTTGATGGTGCCGTTGACGGCCAGAGCGGGCGTCATCATCACGCCCAAGGCCATGATTTGCTTCAGATCGGTCACTTTGTTGATTTCCGCCGACACGCCGAGCTCTTTGACGGCTTGTTCGGTGAATTGCGCCAGGGTCTTGCACCTGCTGCACCCGGGCCCGATAACGAGAATTTGCATACTTTGATTCCTTTTCGATTTCGGGTTAGAACAATGCTCCGTAAATGAGTCCGGTCAGCGTCGCCATGACGATGACCAGCGACACATAGACCACCGTTTTGTTCGTGCCCATGATGCTGCGGAGCACCAACATGCTGGGCAGCGAAAGCGCGGGACCGGCCAGCAGCAGCACTAGTGCCGGGCCTTTCCCCATGCCGCTGCCAATGAGGCCCTGCAAAATCGGCACTTCCGTCAGGGTGGCGAAATACATGAACGCGCCCACCACCGAGGAAACGAAATTCGCCATGAACGAATTCCCGCCCACCGATTGGCTGACCCATTCCGAGGGAATCAATCCCTCATGCCCTGGCCGTCCCAGCAGGATGCCCGATACGAACACGCCCCCGATGAGCAGCGGGAAGATTTGCTTGCCCAGCGTCCAGGTTGCCTCCAGCCACTCCCGGCCTTCACCCGACGTCCGCGCACAGAGAACCGCCAGGCCCGCGCAACCAACTATGAACGGAATCAGTGGCGCAGACGGGAAGACAAAACTCAAGACCACTACGGGCACCGTTGCCAGCGCCAGCCCGCTCCAGCGGAAACCGAACCACAAGCCAAGCGAGACCCCCAGCCCGGCGGCGAACGCGGCACTGACAGGCCATTTCCAGGCGTAAATCGTGGCCCAAAGCCCGGTCGGTTCGGCGGGCTTGCTCCAGTTGGCGAACACCAGCACCCCCACCATCGCGGCAAAGAACAGCACGTTCTGCCAGAGCGGACGCCGGACTTCCACTTCGGGCATCGCCGCGGCGGCTTCCGCCTTGGCCTGCTCCTCGCGCCGGAAGACCAAGTGCATCGCCAGCCCCACAATGACGCTGAAAGCCACCGCGCCAATGGCCCGCGCCGTGCCCAGTTCCAGCCCCAGAATCCGCGCTGTCATCACGATGGCCAGGACGTTGATGGCCGGGCCGGAATACAGGAACGCCGTCGCCGGCCCCAGTCCCGCCCCGCGCATCCAGATGCCGCCAAACAGCGGCAGCACCGTGCAGGAACACACCGCCAGGATGGCGCCGGAAACGGACGCCACGCTGTAGGCGACCGCCTTGTTGGCCTTCGGCCCCAGGTAGCGCATCACCGAGGCCTGATTGACGAATGCGCTGATGCCGCCCGCAATGAACAACGCCGGCACCAGGCACAGCAAGACGTGCTCCTGCGCATACCACTTGGTCAGTTCCAGGCCCTCTTTCAGCGCATTGTCGAAACGCGGCGCGCCCACCGGGAGGAAGAAGAGCAACACAAAGACGGCCGCAAACGCGCCGAGCACCTTCAGTTCCCGGCCCCGGTTTGCGTTTCCGGCATTCACTTCACACGCGCCATTCATCGCCTCACCATCCTGAGTGTCTTCGCTATTTAGCTAACTACACAACTGCAAAGCAAAAATCCGTTCCTCTCTCCCCACAGCCTACTTCTGAGACTTTTCCCTGACCGACGCCACGCACTGGAAGAAGTTCATCACGCAAGGCGTGACCAATCGGTAGAACACCTGGGCGCCCCGTTTCTCGTCATCCACAATGCCCGCGTGCTTGAGCTGGGACAGGTGCCGCGACACCGTGGGCATCTCGGAACCGACGAGCGCGGCCAACTCGCACACGCAGCGTTCGCCGCGTGACAGCTCATCCACCATGAGCAGGCGGCCGGGATGTCCCAGCGCTTTGAACACTTGCGCCTGGGCTTTGAACTGCGCGACTGACCGTTTGTTCGCCATGGCGAGCAGGAAGTTAGCAAGGTGGCGAAGTCAGTCAACTCCCTTTTTCTGTAGATGCCGATGAAAATCACTGGCCCCACGGGCCGATTTGTCCGACCCGGTCGAGCGCCTGCTTGAGCAGGTCCTGCGCGTGGAAGTATTTGGCGGCGGCCAAGAGGACGACGGCCGCGCCAAGGTAGAGGAGCCACTTCCAGCGCGACCCAGGTTTGGCAACCGTGGGTTGAGGAGCGGGCATGGTGATGGTTCACGGTTGACAGTTCATGGAAGTGCTGGCGGGCGCGCCCGGTCGTCCAACTGGGCGTCGAGGCGGTCGGCCTCATACGCCTCGCTGCGAAGTGGCGGGCAGCCGCGAGCCGCGCGGGCCAGCGCGAAGTGGATGCGCGGTTCGACGTATTGCACCCGGAGAATCTTGTGCTCAAGGTCATTGAGGGTCAGGGTGCGCCCAAACCATCGAACCACCGGCTGGTCCCTCGAGCCGTTCAGCCAGCCGCCAACGTCCTTGATGCTCTTGACCGGGTAGTGGTCGATGATGAGCTGTAGCGGCGAGAGCGAATCCGTGCACCACGGAAAAACTCCTGGCCAGATGTCATTGGGAATTCTCCGCCTGCAGCCACAACGTTTGGAATCCCGCGAGTTCAATTGGCGGCGTGTCCGGGCCGCCCGACCCAAAACGCCGCCCGGTCCGGAGGTCCGTCCACGTCCGGGCGGACCTCCCTTCGGCCATGAGGCCCGTGACGGACACCGGTTGGGCCGAGACATTGTGCAGGCAGATTACCCGCTCGTTGTTCTCCGGGCAAATCCGGCACACCGCGAACATACGCGAATCCAATGTGAGGACACGCTGCCTGGCCTGCGGATGAAACGCGCCTTGCCCGCGGCGGATTTGCAGAAGTTCCTTCAATCCACCCCAGACGTGGCGACGCAGCGAGCGGGCGTCAGCCAGTTCAGCTTCCAGCCGGTCGCACTCGAGTTTCTCCCGGTTGATGCGCCGTTTGATGCCGCTGGCCTCGGCGCCCGGGCGGTCGCCGCGCGAGCCGAACAGCGAGTGGAAATAGATGCCCGGCACGCCTTGCAGGCTTAGCAGGATGGCGTGGGCGGTGAGAAACTTGCGCGCGGCCAGTTCCGTCGGCTCGCCCTCCGCCGGGTTCGAGAGCGCGTCGAGGTAGTTAATGTTCATCTCGTAGGGCAACTGCGAACCATCGGGCATGTCCTTGCAGGAGATGAATCCGCCGTGGGCCTGGCAGCGTTGCACGAGAAACTCAATCTCTGCGTCCGACAGAATCCCGCGCGCCGGATTCAGGCCGATGCCGTCGTGCGAGGCGAGGAAGTTGAAGAAGGTCACGCGGTCAGACGGCAGCGCCAGCGACTGCGCCCAGCGCGTCAACTTTTCCGCGTTGCGAGTTTGGAGCGCGTGCAACACCAGCGGCGGCAGCGCGAAGTTATAGACAAGCTGTGCCTCGTTCGTGCCGTCCCCGAAGTAGGAGACGTTGTCCGCGTGCGGCACGTTTGTCTCCGTGAGGAGCAGGACATGGGGTGCGACTTCGTCCAGCACTGTCCGCATCAGTTGGATGACCGCGTGCGTCTGCGGCAGATGCAGGCACGTTGTGCCAATTTCCTTCCACAGAAACGCGATGGCATCGAGCCGGATGAACCGCGCGCCCTGGCTCACGTAGAACAGCAGCGCCTCCAGCACGGCCAGCAGCACGTCCGGATTCCTGAAGTTCAAGTCCACCTGGTCCGCGCTGAAGGTGGTCCAGACTCTCTTTAGCCCCGCGGCGGTGCAGAGCTCGGTCAGCAGCGGCAGCGCGCGCGGTCGTGCCACTTGGGAAAGGTCCGGGTTGTCCGCTGCCGCGATGAAGAAATCGGCGTAGCGCGGATCGTCCACCAGGAACCGCTGAAACCACTCGCCCTGGGCTGAGACGTGGTTGAACACCGCGTCGAACATCAGGTCGAAGTCTGCGCCCAACCGCGCGATGTCTTCCCAGGTGCCGTAGCTCGGCTCGACGGCGAAGTAATCCTTCACCGAGAATCCGTCGTCCGACGACCACGGGTAGAAGGGCAGGAGGTGGATGCCGCTGACAATACCCTTCAGATGGCGCGCGCAGCATTCCGCCAGCGCCTTCAGCGGCTGCTCGCCCGTCTGGCGCACCTGGTCAGCGTACGTGATGAGCAGCGCGTCGCGCTGGGTAAGTTTCAGCCTCTCCCGCTGTGCTGATGGGCACGGCAAACGCGGCCGCCACCGATCCAAAAGGTCCGACACTCGTCCTGCCACTGCTGCGGCGGTTGCAGCGCCATACAATGGCTCCAGATGTTTGCGGAACACGCTTCAAAATGACGCCCAAACGGAAGCATAGATTCAAAAAGGTTCGCGCCTGCGCCGGTCTTATGTGACACTCCGCACGTTGAAACTGGTCATCGTCCATCACCATTTCCGCCCTGGCGGCGTTCGGCGTGTCATTGAACTTGCCACACCGCACCTGGTCGCGCACTGGCCGGCGCGAATCCGTGCCGTTGTGTTGGCCACCGGCGAGGCGCCCGATCCGGCCTGGTTGCGGGCCTTTCGCGCGCGGCTTCACGGCACGCGGGTCAAGGCCTTGGTCCAACCGGCGTTTGGCTACGTGTCCGAATTGGCGCTGGATGGCCGGAGCATCAGGCGCCGCGTGATAGATGGCATCATGGAACTGCTGCGCGAGGGCTTGCACGACGATTGCCTGGTCTGGGCGCACAACCTGGGCCTGGGACGAAACCTTTACCTTGCGCGCGAACTCACCTTCACCTGCCACTGCTGCGCCGTCCCCCTCATCGCGCACCACCACGACTGGTGGTTCGAGAACCGCTGGCATCACTTTGCGGCCATGCGCGAGCCGGGCTTTCGCACGCTCCCTGCCGTGGCCAGCGCTGTTCTGGCTGGCTCGCCCCGAATTTGCCACGTGGCTATCAACCACGCTGATGCCACGGTGTTGAAAAAGCACTTCCCCGGCCTGGCCGGCTGGCTGCCCAACCCGGTCGAACCGGCGGCACAACCGCCTGCCGCGCGCGTGGAGGCTGCCCGTGCGTGGCTGTGCGAACAACTCGGCGAGAACGCGCCCGTGTGGCTCTTGCCCTGCCGGCTCCTGCGCCGCAAGAACATCGCGGAGGCGCTCCTGCTCACGCGCTGGCTGCGACCCGAAGCATGGCTGGTGACCACGGGCGGCGTGAGTTCCACCGAGGAACAGGCCTACGCGGACGCCCTCGCTGCCGCCGCGCAAACGCACGGCTGGCGGCTGCGCCTCAGCATTCTGCATGGCGACGAAAGCAGGAAACTGGCAGTGTCGGAATTGCTGGCCGCCAGCGAAGCAGTGCTCCTGACATCGGTTCAAGAAGGCTTCGGTCTGCCCTATCTCGAAGCGGCGGCGGCCAGGCGTCCGCTCGTGGCGCGAGAGCTGCCCAACATCGCGCCGGACCTGGCGAAGTTCGGATTCAGATTCCCGCAGTGTTATCGGGAAGTGCAAGTGGACCCGTCGTTGTTTGACTGGCCCGGCGAGCGCGAGCGCCAGGCCCGCTTGTTCCTGGAATGGAAAAGCTTGATGCCCCGCGCCGCCGCCAAGCTCGTCGGGAAACCCGCCGTGCTGGCCGCAGGACAAGAGCCGTGCCCCGTGCCCTTCAGCCGTCTCACCCTCACCGCGCAACTGGAAGTGCTGGCCCGGCCAGCCGAGCGCTCGTGGGAGCGCTGCGCCGCACTCAATCCGTTTCTGAAGACGTGGCGTGAACGGGCGGCTGCCGGGCGGCTGGAGACAAGTCCTTGGCCGCGTTCAACCGCGCGATGGCTTGGTGGCCGCGCCTACGCCTGGCGTTTCCTTGAACTCGTGCCGCTGTTGCTGTCCAAGGCCCCGCGCGCGGGCGCCGGCCAGGCGGCACAGGCAGAGTTTCTCCGCCGTAAACTGCGCTCGGAAAACCTCTACCCTCTCCTGTGGAACTCGCGCACCTGAACATCCGCGCCCGCATCCGCGAATGCCAATTGAATGAAGCTCACCCTGGGTGTCATGTGCGAGGAAACTCCAAACGGTGGTTCTTTTGGATTTGCCTGCGGTCGCTCGCGAAGCTGGCTTTCAGATTCCTGCGCTGGCTCAGAATCCCCGAGGCCCGCTGCCGCTTCCGTCCGCGCAACCTTAGTTGTTCAACCGGGCTGGGCACTGGTTCGGGGACCAGCAGGTCGAAGCGCTCGGCCAGATCGAGCACCCGGCACACGCGGATGAAGCCTGATATGTTAACCCGGGTTGTTGATGCTCGTTGGGGCGTGAAGTCAGCTTCGCTACGGGTGGGCAGCGCCTTGGGACCGGGCTGGCTTCGACTCGAGGCCGGCTTGGCGCATGTGGTCTTCTATAGCGGTGCGCGGATGGTGATCGAGGGACCGACGGAACTGCAGCTCATTTCACCCACGGACGCGGTTTGTCCCGCAGGACGGTTGTTAGCCGAGGTGCCCCAGCCAGCGAGTGGATTTCACCTGAAAACGGCCCAAATCAACCTCGTGGATCGCGGAACTGCCTTCGGCATTAATGCAACCCGTGGCCAGACCGAAGTTCACGTTTTCAAAGGCGAGGTGGAGTTTTTTGCCGCGAACGTGGCAAACCAGTCACTGGGCGGGGGGCGGGCCGCCGTGGTGCAGGGATGCGCTCCACCGCAATTCATGGCCGCGAGCGTGGCGGGCTTCGCTCCACTATTCGAATTCGAGCAGCGGTCGCTGGCTTCAGCGGCTTTTCGCTATGAACAATGGCAGTTTGCGAGCGCGCAGCTCAACCAGGACCCGTCCCTGGTTGTCCATTTGGATTTCGAGAACCTCGGCAGCGCGGACTGGACGCTGCGTCATGCGGCTGAAAGAAACCGATCCGTGCAGGAGGCCACTGTTGTCGGTTGCGTGCGCGCAGAGGGCCGCTGGCGGGAGAAGCAGGCGCTGGAATTCCAAAATGTCAACGACCGCGTGCGTCTGGCTGTGCCTGGGGACTTCGACGCATTGACCCTGTCGGCCTGGGTCTGCGTCAAGGGACTGGATCGGCAGTTTAACTCGCTTTTCATGTCCGATGGATTGGATCCCGGAACGATCCACTGGCTGATCCGGAACGATGGCGTTTTGGGTCTAACGGTGTTCGGCCCGGGGTATGGAAGATTCCAGATTCTGGCCAGCCCTCCCGTGCTCTTGCTCGATGAATTCGGAATGTGGCAGCATTTGGCGGTGGTCATCGATGGAAAGGCCCGGCGAGTGGTCCACTACGTCAACGGCTTACCAGTCTCTAGTCATACGCTGAATTTAGGGCCACCTGTTCGGCTCGGTTCAGCAGAGCTGGGCAATTGGAATGCGCGCAGCGGCCCAAACCCCGCCCCTTCACTCATTCGCAATCTCAGCGGGTCGATCGATGAATTCGAGCTGTTCAGCCGTGCTTTGAGCGAAGCTGAAGTCCGCGAGCTCTACGCCAAAGGCAAGCCCGACCTGTAACACGAACACCAGACTCCGAACCCTGATCATGAAAGCCAACCAATTGAAATGGATTGTGTTCGCAATCGTGGGTGCTTGTTCAGCCGCCGAGATTACGGCAGAACCCGTTGGCGATAATCCTCTTGTGCTCTGGTATGACAAGCCGGCAGTCAAGTGGGTGGAGGCGCTGCCGGTCGGCAACGGACGCTTGGGCGCAATGATTTTTGGCGGCCCGAATCAGGAGCGACTTCAGCTCAACGAAGGCACGCTGTGGGCAGGCGGGCCTTATGAGCCGGTGAATCCTGAGGCAAAAGAAGCGCTGCCACAAGTCCGGCAGTTGATCAACGAGGGCAAATACCGGGAAGCCGCGGCGCTCATCGGCGGGAAGGTCATGGCAAAGCCGCTCGGTCAGATGCCGTATCAGACCGTTGGCGATCTGCTGCTGACGCTTCCAGGCGCAACAAACATCGAGAATTACCGACGCGATCTGAATCTCGAAACCGCGATGGCCACGGTCAGCTATACCACTGACGGCGTGCGTTACACGCGGGAAGTATTCGCCAGCGCACCGGACAACGTGATTATCTTGCGGCTCAAGGCGGACAGGCCCGGGAGAATCTCCTTTGCTGTCGGGATGAAGACGCCGATGAAGGCCACGGTGGTGGCGGACGGCAACGACACACTGGTCATGCGCGGGAAGGGCGGCGACTCGGGCGGCATCAAGGGTCAACTCAAGTATGAGGCCCGTGTCCGGACCATCGCCAAGGGGGGCAAGACATCCGTCGAAGCCGAAAGAATCTCGGTGGCCAATGCCGACGAAGTCACTTTGCTCATCTCCGCTGCCACGAGCTACAGGAAATTCGACGACGTGAGCGGCGATCCCGAAAGCATCGCAAAGAAGCAACTTGCCGCCGCCGCCATGAAGTCCTTCGCCAAACTGCGCGCGGCGCAACTCGCGGATTACCAAGTGTTGTTCCGTCGCGTGGCGCTCGACCTCGGCCAAAGCGAATCCATGAAGCTGCCGACGGACGTGCGCATCCAGCGTTTTGCCGACGGCAACGACCCGCAATTGGCGGCGCTCTACTACCAGTTCGGCCGTTATCTGCTCATCAGTTCCTCGCGTCCAGGGGGGCAGCCGGCAAACCTGCAGGGCATCTGGAATGAAAGCATGAACCCGCCCTGGCAAAGCAAATACACGATCAATATCAACACGGAAATGAACTATTGGCCCGCCGAGTCCGGCAACCTCGCCGAATGCATCGAGCCGTTGATCGCGATGGTAAACGACCTCACCATAACCGGCGCTCGAACCGCCCGGGAAATGTATGGCGCACGCGGCTGGGTGGTGCATCACAACACCGATCTCTGGCGCGCCTCTGCGCCGATAGACGGACCGAACTGGGGCATGTGGCCGAGCGGGGGCGCATGGCTGTGCCTGCATCTCTGGGACCGCTACGAATTCAGCGGCGACAAGGCGGACTTGAAGCGCATTTACCCGGCGCTCAAAGGCGTGGCGGAGTTTTTCCTCGACACCCTGCAGGAAGAACCGAACCGCAAATGGCTCATTACCAATCCTTCGATTTCGCCGGAAAATGGTCATCCGTTTGGCGCGGCGGTCTGCGCCGGACCAACGATGGACATGCAAATCCTGCGCGACCTGTTCGCCAACACGATCAAGGCGGCGGAGACGCTCGGTGTGGATGAGGATTTCCGGATGCAGCTCGCTACTGCCCGCTCTCGGCTCGCGCCGAACCAAATTGGCAATGCAGGCCAGTTGCAGGAATGGCTCGAGGACTGGGACATGAAGGCAGGCGAAATTCATCATCGGCACGTATCGCATCTCTACGGTCTGTATCCGGGCCGCGACATCACCCTGCGCGGCACTCCGGAATTGGCGGCGGCGGTGAAGAAGTCCCTGGAAATTCGCGGCGACAAGGCCACTGGCTGGGCCACGGCCTGGCGCATCTGCCTGTGGACGCATCTGGGCGATGGCGATCATGCGTTCGAGATCCTGAAGTTCCTCCTCAGCCCCGAGCGCACCTACCCGAACATGTTCGACGCGCATCCGCCCTTCCAGATTGACGGCAACTTCGGCGGCGCGGCGGGCATTGCGGAGATGCTGATGCAAAGCCGCTCCGGAGAAATCGAACTGCTGCCCGCGCTGCCCAAGGTGTGGCCGAGCGGCAGCGTGAAAGGGTTGCGAGCGCGCGGTGGTATCGAGGTGGATCTGGCGTGGAAGGAAGGGAAATTGGTGGAAACGCGCATCCGTTCGCTCAACGGCGGTTCCACCCGATTGCGTTATGGCTCGGAGACACGCGAGGTGAAGCTTTCCAAGGGAAAAACGTATCGTTGGGACGGACGATAACTCGAGAACAATTGACTCATCAATCCGGCACAATTCTCAGGAAAGGCACTTATGACAAAGACAGGCATGGTAGTTCTCAGCGGTGTGATCTGGCTCCTTGCCTCTACCAGCCAGGCGGCTGATATCACCGGTCAGTGGCGTGCGGAGTTCGACTCCCAAATCGGCGTGCAAAAGTATGTTTTCACATTTGAAACCGACGGCAACAAGCTGACCGGTAAAGCGGCTTCGGAGGTCAATGGCCGGAAGCGTGAAGCGGATTTGAAGGAAGGCACGATCAACGGTAACACGCTGAGCTTCGTGGAAATGCTCGCCTTCCAGGGCAACGACGTGCGCATCCGCTATACCGGGAAGGTCGGCACAGATGAAATCGCGTTCACGCGTGAAGTGGGCGACTTCGCCAAGGAGGACTTCAAGGCTACGCGTGTCGAGGCCACAGCGGCGAACCCTGCCGCGGGAAGAGCCTCCAATGCTCCAGCCGGTGATCGCCCGCGTCGTGGGCCGGGCGGATTTGGCGGGCCGATTGAATTGAAGCCCGACGACAAACCGGCCTTCGACGATCCGCCGGCGGGGTTCGACAGGAAGCGCGATGACATTCCGCACGGCAAGCTGGAGATGATCGAATACGACTCCAAAACAGTGGGCACAACGCGCAAGATGCAGGTCTATACGCCGCCCGGCTATTCGAAGGACAAGAAACATCCCGTGCTCTACCTCCTGCACGGCATCGGTGGAGATGAAACCGAGTGGCAGCGTTTTGCGACACCTGACGTACTGCTCGACAACCTCATCGCCGACGGCAAAGCCGTCCCGATGATCATTGTGATGCCGAATGGCCGGGCCCAGAAGAACGACCGTGCGGAAGGCAACGTTTTCGCCGCAGGGCCAGCCTTTGCGGCCTTCGAACAGGACCTGCTCAAGGATGTGATTCCCGCCATCGAGTCCCGGTATTCGGTGCAAGCCGATCGCGAAGACCGGGCGCTCGCCGGGTTATCCATGGGGGGCGGCCAATCGCTGAACTTCGGTTTGGCTCACCTCGACACCTTTGCGTGGGTGGGAGGTTTCTCGTCAGCGCCGAACACGAAGCCGCCCGAGGGACTGGTGTCCGATCCCGCAGCCGCGGCCCAACAACTGAAGCTCTTGTGGATATCCTGCGGCAACAAAGATGGATTGATCCGGATCAGTCAGGGCGTTCACGCCTACCTCAAGGAACATAAGGTACCGCACGTCTGGCACGTGGACGGCAACGGCCACGACGCAACACACTGGAGAAACAACTTATGGCTGTTCTCGCAACGTATTTTCAAATGAACACCAGGGTGCCTGGTACGTGAGCGCGATGGGTCGTATGCTGTCGGCTCATAAAACTTGAGTTTATGAACGCGGCAACGATTCCCGAATGTCAGACCCTCAACGTCAAGAGCAGCGCAACCGAATTGGGTGTTTGCGAAGAAACGGTCCGACGGCTCGTGCGTCGGAAGGTGCTTCGGAAAGTCCCAGGACTTCGCCGCATCCTTATTCCGAAGACGGAAATCCACCGGTATCTGAACGAGCACTGAGGTCGAGGCCATCAGGCAGACTTCTCATGAATCGTCCAACCCTACACGTGGGCGCAGCCTTCGTTCTTTCCTGTGCTGAGCCGCCTGGACCGACCCCGGAAGGGGTGTGCCGTCCCCGAACCGAGCCGACCGAGCACCTGAAAATTGGCCAAGAAGTGGCCAAGCAAACAGGAATCTCGAACGCAAAAAACGAGTCCGACCGGTATCATCCAACAGTCTTGAACATCCGCGACCGCATCCGCGAAAGCCAACTGAATGAAGCTCACCTTGGGTGTCATGTGCGAGGAAACGCCAAACGGTGGTTCTTCTGGATTTGCCTGCGCCAGTCCCCCATCACCTGCGCTTGCTCCGCGTAGTCAGGCCAGTTCGCGACGGCAGCGCGAACCTCTTCCACAATGGCCTCAGCCCGCCCGCGTTTCATCAGGGCGGTTTTGGCACAGGCGCGGAAGTCGGCCAGCGCAAATCCATCGCGCTTGCCGTTCATCGTCATTTGATGTGTGGCGGTCCAACTGCCGGTCGGGTTGTAGCTGTAGGTCACATCGAACGCGGGCGCCAGCGACCAGCGTCCGGCCTTGTCCATCAGGAAAGCGATGTTCTTGACGTGATCGTCCTGGTTGCGGGCGATGATATTGAAGGTCATTCTGCGGAATTGCTCTTCCACCGCTTCCATCGGCAGGTTCAACTGGCGGATGGTCAGCAACGCCTGCTCGTAGGAGTAAGCTCCCGCGTGGTTGAAATCGAAATGGGCCAAGGCGCACAGCGACTGCATGTGCAGCTTCTCGCCGCCTTCGAGCCGGTCAAAGCGCCGACTCATGAAATGCCGACGGCCGCTTTCTTCGAGCAGCCGGCACTCGCTCACGGCAACGCCCGCCGCTTTCGCCATCAACGAATAGGCGTATTCAATGGCGCCATACCCTTTCGGGTCTTCGAGTTCCTTGTCTTTGTTCCCCGTGACGCCGTCGAATTTCAACAGCCAGTAGCTGAAACCCTTTCCCGCCGCGACCTGCCCCGATCGAACGTCGTTGGTTTCCGGATTCCAGGCAATGACCGCCTTCGCTCGTGCGCCGCCAGCAGAGGTGCCGACGCGCAGAATGTCGTTCAGAGCATTCTTCCTGCGGTCGCTCGCAAAGCTGGCTTTCAGATTCCTGCGCTGGCTCAGAATCTCCGACGCAAGCTTGACCAAGGCGTCAAGCTCGATCTTCTTCGCCGGTTGCGGCTTCGGTCCCAAGGCCGGAACCAACTCCAACGCTCCCATACCGCGTGCGCCAGCGTCATTGTTCATCTCCCCATTGCCACTTCTTCGATGGAGCTTTCGCCTTCCGTTTTGCCGAGGCGCGCTGTCGCTTCCGTCCTCGCAACTTCAATTGCTCGACGGGGCTGGGAACAGGTTCCGGGACGAGCACGTCGAAGCTCTCAACCAGATCGAGCACCCGGCACACGCGGATGAAGCCCGACAACTGCGTCGCCACGCTTCCTGATTCCAGCCGTTGCACCGTGTTCTTCGAAACACCAGCCTGCGCCGCAAGTTGGGATTGAGTGAGATTTCGCTCCAGGCGTGCCTTTGCCAGCCGCCCGCCCAGTTCGCTCAAGACAGCCTCGTCAGTGGCTTGTTTCACAAGCTTCATAACGCACCATATATGGTGTATTAAACCGCAATAGTCAATTAACACATCATAAAAGGTGCTGTAAATCAAATGGCAATTCGACAGTTTGTCCAGTTCAGAGTCCCATGTCGTCTCAATGGACGCCCCGCAACTCGCTCAACAGCGTCAGTTGAAGTGTCAGAGTACCATGAATCCCAATCGCGTTCGGTGTATCTGGTCCACCACCGCGCGCCCACTCTCGGGGAACATGCCAGCATGAGTGCGAGCGAAACGCCGACTCCTCCAAATCAACCGGCAGACGTCGCCCGCCAAGCCGGGCAGGAAGATTCCCGGGCGGTGGGCGAAACGAAGCGTTTCTATCCCAAGACGCACGCCAACTTTTGGAAATCCAAGTTGGAGCATCGCACGTCGGCCGTGCGCAAATTGGTTCTTCCACCCAAAGGCCAACCATGCTAGCATTGCTAGCAGAACTGAGAGTTAAAGCGTTATGCCACAGCTTCTAGTCAGACAAGTCGAAGAAAAGCTCGTGCGAAAGCTCAAGCAGCAGGCCGGCCAGCACGGGGTGTCGATGGAGGAAGAGCATCGGCGCATCCTGCGCGAGGCGCTGCTGGGGCCGTCCAAGAAGAGGTCGTCGTTCAAGGAGTATCTCCTGCAGATGCCGGACATCGGGCCGGATGAGTTGTTTGAACGGAACCGGGACTTCGGCCGTGAGGTGGAGCTGTGAGCGGCTTCCTCCTCGACACCAACGTCGCAAGCGAGAGGCGCAAAGGTCCGCGGATCAATCCCGGCGTCTCGGCATGGTACCAATCGGTGGAGGACGCGGACCTGTTCTTGAGCGTGTTGGTGCTGGGTGAGATTAGGAAGGGCGTCGAACGAGCACGGCCCAATGACCCGGTCAAGGCGCGCGCGTTGGAACACTGGCTGGTGGGACTAGAGCAAAAGTATGGCGACCGGGTGCTTCCGGTGACAGCGACGGTCGCTGATCAGTGGGGTCGCCTAAGCGCGATTCGCCCCATCTCGACTGTGGACGGATTGCTGGCGGCAACCGCGCTGGTCCACGACCTGACTTTGGTTACCCGCAACGTCTCCGACGTGGCTCACACCGGGGTCAAGTTGCTGAATCCGTTTGCGACCTCATAGCCCGGAAATCATGCCCTGTGGGTGGCGAAAACCTCATCCGCTTCTGAACCCTTTGATTTCCTCCCCAAGGCGCACGTCACATTCTGATTCCTGTCGCGGACCACTTGTTTGGTAGCTGCGTCATTCGCAATCCCGACTGCGGATAATGACAGGTTGTGTGCCAGCTACACCAAAGCAGTCGCCATAGGTTGCATGCTCTCGGTTCGTGAATCTTGAAAGCATGGGTGCGGCGAGGCTTCCCGAAGTTCGACCCGACGACGAAAAGAGCAAAGGAACCGAATTGCGTGTTCGTGAGGAAACGGCCCGCCCGCGTTTCATCCCCAAGACTCACGTCGCTTTCTGGCGTGCGCGTGTTGAGCGGAGGACTTACGAATACGAAGGGAAGACTTTGGAAGTGTGAGCAGGACCTATTGCTGTGCCGGGCGATGGTCGCACTGTTCGACGACGCCTTCTTGAGTTCCCAAATTGCCATGCGCGGCGGCACGCTCCTGCATAAAGTCCATCTCGCGCCACCAGCCCGCTACAGCGAAGACATTGATTTGGTCGTTTGGCGCGTTCGGCGAGTATTTTGGCGCGTTATGCTAGTGACGGACTTCTAATCGAAGTTGTATCCTGCAACCATGTCTGCAACCAAAGTCAAAGTCATTGGCGACCGGTTCAAAGTTTCCAGTCTCCTGGCCCGGCGGCTCGGAGAGCACGAAGTGTCGCTGCCCGCTGTATTGAGGCGGGCTGGATTGCCGGCAGGTTTCTTCCAGCAGGACAAGATCTACATCACCACTGCCGAATTGTTCGCGCTCTGGCGCGCGATTGGCGAAACTAGCACCGACCCTGCAATAGGCCTGAAGCTGGGCACCGAGCCCCGTTTCGAACGCTACCACCCGGCTGCGATTGCTGCGGTTTGCAGCCGGTCATTCCGTGACGCGCTTCAGCGTATTGGTCGTTATAAGAAACTGACCTGCCCCGAGGAAATCCGCGTGCGCACCTCTGGTGATGAAGCCTCCGTGGAGTTCATTTACCTGCAAGCTGATGAACTCCAACCTGATGTGCTGGTCGACCTGACTCTCTCGTGGATTCTAGCACTCGGGCGCCGTGGCACCGACGGGCAGATGGCTCCGCTGAGGTTGGAGCTAACCCGTCCCGCCAAAAATCGCGAGTTGCTCGAATCGCACTTCGGCTGCCGCGTGCGTTTCAAAGCCGACCGCAACGGACTCATCTTCCGCAAAGCGGACCTCGACCGCCCGTTCGTCACCCAGAACGAAGAGCTGCTCAAAGCAATCGGAGCCCAACTGGAAGCTGAACTCCAGGAACGGAACGCCGAAGCCGGCGTAGGTGAACAAGTCAAACACACCCTCAAGCACTCTATGGCGGGGAAACGCCCTACGCTCCAACAGGTCGCCCGTGAACTCTCCATGAGCGCGCGCACCCTGCAGCGCCGGCTTACCGACGCCGATATTACCTTTCAGCAACTGGTAGAAGAAACCCGGCGCGCGCTGGCGCACCATTACCTCAAACACAGCACCATTGAGTTGAACGAAGCCGCCTTCCTGCTGGGGTATGAGGACGCCAATTCCTTCTTTCGAGCTTTTCAGGCCTGGGAAGGGACCTCGCCCGGGGAATGGCGCACACGACACCGCTCGGCCCGTTCCGTGACAAAGTCGCAATCGCGACGAAGTTCGGATTCGACTGCGACTCTGGCAAGCAGGGCGGCCTCAACAGCCGGCCGGAGCACATCCGGCAAGTCGTCGAGGCCTCGCTGAAAAGGCTCAAGGTTCAGACGATTGACCTCCTGTACCAGCACCGTGTCGACCCAAACGTGGCCATCGAAGAGGTGGCCGGGACGGTGAAAGATCTGATTCGTCAGGGCAAAGTAAAGCACTTCGGCCTGTCGGAGGCCGGCCTGAAAACCATTCGTCGTGCACATGCAGTGCAGCCGGTGACCACGGTTCAAAGCGAATACTCGCTCTGGTGGAGAGAGCCCGAAGCCGAGGTGTTGCCCACCCTGGAAGAGCTTGGAATCGGCTTTGTTCCCTTCAGCCCGTTGGGCAAAGGCTTCCTTACGGGCAAAATCAGCGCGGAGACGAAGTTCGAGGCCAACGATTTCCGCAATAAGGTTCCTCGCTTCGCCCCTGAAAACCGAAAAGCCAACCAGGCCCTGGTTGATGTAGTCGAGAAATTCGCCAACAAAAGCAAGCGACACCCGCACAGATCGCATTGGCCTGGGTGCTGGCGCAAAAGCCTTGGATCGTTCCCATCCCGGGCACAACCAAACTCCATCGCCTCCGAGAGAACATCGCAGCCGTCTCTCTCCAATTCACGCCGGAGGGCCTGCGTGCGCTCGAAAGCGCTGCATCAAGAATCACGGTTCAAGGGGCGCGCTACCCCGACCAATTACAAAAGCTGGTGGATCGCTGAGCGGGAGCGCATGAACCACAACCAGAGTAATTATTGACAGCCGAGACAGGAATACCGAACACAGCCAACCCTATGAAAAGCACCAAGAAACGAATCCGTCGTCGTGGATTTATGAGCTGGATGGCCGTGATGGCAGTGGGAATGGCTTCTGCAAATGCGCAGGAAACCCAAAAGAGCACGCCGGAGCCGGCGCCCACGCCCGCCACGCCGAAAACGGTCATGAATCTCTGGCCCGGAGCCGCGCCCGGGTCCGAGCAATGGAAGCAGCCGGAGACTACCCTTCGCCCGGGCGCCATTGCCAACGTGACCACGCCGACGTTGACCGTCTACCTGCCGCCGATACCACAAGGACTGCCGCCCTTCTTCATGGCGATGGCGCAAGACGACAATCTCGCCGGGCGTTACATCGTCCGCTTCTACGAAGCCCTCAAGGCCGCCGGATACCGCCCGGAATTCCACATTTACAACTCCGGCGGTCATGGCTGGGGCATGCGCAAACAAGGCAAATCGAGCGACCACTGGATCGACGAGTTCTACTACTGGTTGGAGGCGCAAGGGCTGACGCGTCCGCTCAAGCAACCGTAACCGTAGTCCACGAAGCCGCACCTATTAACTGATCCACCGATAACATACCATGAGAACAAGCGATTCTATGCGATTCATAAAACCGACGCTCGGCGTCCTCGCCTTGTCTGTCCTGGCATCTTCCGCATCCGCTGATGATTGGCCTCAATACTTGGGACCAACCAGAAACAGCATATCGCCCCAGAAAGGCATTCTGCGCAGTTGGCCGGAAAAAGGGCCGGAGGTTCTCTGGACTGCTCCGGTGGGCAAAGGTTTTGGCGGGCCTGTCCTCAAAGGCGGCAAGGTTTACTTGCTCGACCGGGACGATAAGGTCGGCGACAACCTGCGTTGCTTAGACCTGTCCAACGGAAAAGAACTTTGGAACTTCGCTTACGATGCCCCCGGGACGGTCATGTTTCCAGGCTCGCGGAGCGTGCCGACTGTGGACGGCGAGAAGGTTTACTCCTGTGGTCACAACGGGGACTTGTATTGCATCGACACAAAGACCCACAAGCCCGTCTGGAACAAGAACGTCTGGAAAGATTTCGGCGGCGACAAAATTCCGTTTTGGGCGATTACGCAGTGTCCTCTGGTTTACGGAGACTTGCTGATCGTGGCTTCACAGGCACCGCAGGCCGGTGTTGTCGCTTATGAAAAACTGACGGGGAATGTTAAATGGAAAACCCCGCCACTTGGCCTTATCAGCTATGCCAGCCCGGCCATCGTAAAGGTGGATGGGAAAGATCATGTCGTCATGATCACCTCATCGACTAATCCGTTCCAACGCACGAGCCCGACTAATGAATTAGGTAACGTCGTTGGAATAGAGCCGCTCACGGGGGCAATCCTTTGGAAATTTGACAAATGGGAGTGCCACATCCCGGTCGCCAGCGCAGTCGATGCCGGCGAGAATAAAGCATTGATCGTGGGTGGATATGAACTCGGCACGGTGATGCTGAAAGTCGAAAAAAAGGCTGATGGCAGCTACGCTGCAGCGGAACTTTTCAGAACAAAACAATTCGGCGATCAAACAAAGCCGCCGGTGCTATACAAAGGCAACTTCTACGCTGAGTACGGAACCAATGACCGGCGTGACGGTATGGTTTGTATGAGCATGGATGGCCAGATCTTGTGGAAAACGAAGCGCTCACCCGACTTTAATAAAGGCAGCATTATTCTGGCGGACGGCCTGATTCTGGCGAGCGACGGTGCGAGGTCGCTATATCTGGTAGAGCCCAATCCCTCTGAATTCAAACAACTCGCATCAGCAGAGTTGTTTCCCGAGGCGGCAGCAGGCTCAGAAAATGACATCGCTTCGCGAGTTGGAGGAAGAAACCAAAACTGGGCACCTATGGCTCTTGCTGACGGAAAGCTCCTTATCCGAGACCAGACCCAGCTAAAGTGCGTCAAAGTTGCTCGGTAACATAGTCTCCATGCGTCGCACGAGAAGCGGACGGCGTCACCGGTAGGGCTGACCGGTCCGGTTTCGATTGCGTCGAGTTCGGAAGAACGTTCCCTCCTGCTGCTTGTAAAGCCAGCGAAGGAACTTTTAGAACCGAGGATCGGACTGGATCTTCTCGACTGCGTTGAACGTGTCGCGGAGTTCTTTATGCGTCCACGTCTTGTGAATGAAATGGGTGCTGGCGTTCAGGGCGCCGAACTTGTGGTCGAGCCACCAGCCAGCTTGTCGCCTGACCGGAATCTCGAGCGCCCGACTCCAGTTTAGGCCAGATTGGT
>Ga0315274_10004857_pt1 | contig 19729 bp, 17 predicted proteins | sample YL17G02_20_MG_FD_203700 | JGI IMG/M metagenome (GOLD analysis project Ga0315274, IMG submission 203700) | Sediment microbial communities from Yellowstone Lake, YNP, Wyoming, USA - YL17G02_20 | ecosystem: Environmental > Aquatic > Freshwater > Lake > Sediment | place: USA: Wyoming | collected... | reverse complement strand
TGGACGTCGAGGCCGCCTCGGACTATGGCGTCATCGTCATGAACACGCCCGGCGGCAACACGATCTCGGCCGCCGAACACACCGTTGCGCTTCTCCTTGCGCTTTCGCGCAACATCCCGCGCGCCGACGCCTCGATGCACAAGGGCGAATGGGACAAGAAGACGCTGACGGGCACCGAAGTGTTCGGCAAAACGCTCGGCGTCGTCGGCCTGGGGCGAATCGGCATGGAGGTCGCCCGCCGCGCCCGCGGGTTCGGAATGCGACTGCTGGGGTTCGATCCCTACGTGGCCGACGAGGTCTTGGCTCACGAACAAATCACGCGCGCCACGATCGAGCAGATCGTCCGCGAAGCCGACTACATCACGGTCCACTCGCCGCTGACGGCCGAAACGCGCGGCCTGATCGGCGCGAAAGAGTTTCAGATGATGAAGAAGTCGGCGCGCCTGATCAACTGCGCGCGCGGCGGCATCATTGAAGAGGCGGCGCTCTATGACGCACTCAAGGCCAAGCGGATCGCCGGCGCGGCGATTGATGTTTTCTCCCAAGAGCCGCTTCCCGGCGACCATCCGCTCCGCACGCTCGACAACATTCTGTTGACGCCCCACCTAGGCGCCGCGACGACCGAGGCCCAGGAAAACGTGGCGATCGAACTGGCGCAGCAGATGGTGGACTTCTTGCACGGCGGGCTGGTCCGCAACGCCGTCAATGCGCCCTCGCTCGACCCGGCGCTCCTCGAAGAAATGCGTCCCTATCTGCGGCTGGCCGAGCAACTGGGAAAATTCCAGTCGCAGTTCCCCGACGGCCGCGTCGTCCGCCTCCACATTCTCTACAGCGGAACCGTGCTCGACTACCCGATGGTCGCGCTGACCACGGCGGTGGCCAAAGGTTTTCTCGAAGTGCACGCCGAGCCGCCCATCAACTATGTCAATGCGCTGCGCCGCCTCAAGCAGATGGGCGTCGAACTGACCGACACCCGAAGCAGCAAGATGTTCAGCTATACCAACCTCATCACGGTCGAGGCGAACACCGAGGATGGCCGGACCTACAGTGTCAGCGGAACGCTGTTTACGCCCGAACTGCCGCGCATCGTCGTCGTCAACGGCAAAGACGTGGACACGCTGCCTTCGGGTAACCTCATCGTCATTGAGAACCGCGACCTGCCGGGGACTGTCGGCGCCGTAACGTCGCTCATCGGCGCGCGCCACATTAACATCGCGCAGGTGACGTGGGGCCGCACCCGCCCCGGCGGCGACGCCATGACGGTCATCAACCTCGACGAAGCGCCGCCGCACGGCCTGATCGAGGACATCCGCCTGCTGCCCAACATCCTGTGGGCGAAGGCGTTTACGGTTTGACCCCAGGGTCGAGCGTTCTGATGTGAAAAGAAACTCGTTTCCTGGGAAGTGATCCTTCAGTGGATTCTGCACCGATTGTGTCGAGGGCACAATTGCATCTTTCGCTGAGGAATAGAATTGACAACCACCGTCAGGTCTGATAGCTGGTAAGAGGTGTTGGTCGGGATTCACAAATCATCGCGGGACCACCAGTAATGGGACTTCTCGATGAGATAAGTGGTATTGGCCTTTCCCCAGAGGAAGAGCGAGCCATCGGGCAAGTGGAAGTATTGCTGCGGACAGGGGATGATGAAAGCAGGGCGGTTTGGATAAACTGCGATGTCGAGACCCGAGTTGAGGATCGAGTTCGGATTCCATTTCTGAAGAACGTCGCCCGGCATTTTGCGCGGACGGGAAATGCTACGGTTGCGTTTGCTCAGGGTGTTCCGCCGCGTGAGAACCCTACTTCACCGGCTGACCTGACTCTAGAGGGACCGCCAGCGAGAATAGCTACGGATAGACGGTGGGGCCAGCTGAGGCCTTATGCTGACATTCGCAGATTCGCAATACACTTCGGCAGCCGAACGGACGATGAATTGCCGTCACCAAACGAGATCGAGCGTGGCGTGCGCTTGCCAGCAGATCGGCTTCCTTCGCGGCCATATGCGAGCCCACGCGGAATTCTCTGGAGCACTTATGCGGCAAACCTAGATCGAAGCCTTTCGATTCTGGAGATTTGCTCGCGACTAGGATTACTCCATCGTGCTCATACATTGATGGTTCGCTTGGAGTACGACGCTGTTGCCTCAGAGGTACTTTCTACCATTCCAACCGTGATAGAGGCAAGGGAGTACCCCGCATTTCAGCCTGCTGCCTCTGGCGAGCCCGTTGGACAAACGCGAGATCTTCGGGACAACTCCCCGAGATACGAAGAGTGGGTTCATGGGCCACTCTATCTGGATAAGCTCGTTGCACCTGTAACACGGGCAACCGATGACGGCGGCTGTGTACCTCCGTGCGGCCTTTCTAATGGCTATTTAAGAAGAAAACCATAGTCTGCTGGAGATGGAACCACATGGGTGAACCACAAGCGGAGATTGATGAGCCAAGGGAAGAGACCATATTGCGCCTTTCTCAGAATGCTGAGGAACTCAGCAACTGGCTGGAGAAGTGCCTAAGGCGCCCAGCACCGCCCTCCTGGGTGTCTGAGCGTCTAGGGGAACGGCCTGTTGACCTGGTCGAAAACGCACTGCGCATTGCGCCATCTGACGATGTACGGTGTAGAATCGGAGAAGCAGTTTCCTCGTTGTTGGAACGTGCATATGGCAAGGTCAACCTCTTTGACGACGCTTCGCGCAGCTACATTTGTCAGATTCTTCGTCTTGTCGAACTCACAAATAGGAAAGACTGTTTTCCCGCGAAATCAGTTTTCAGGCTGATCTGGGGACTGGCGTCAAATACCCGCTATTGCCAAGGACCTTGCGAGTATGCTCCGAGTGAATACGCTCATTTACTCCGTGTGCTAGCGCAGTTGCAGTGTTACCGATCACAACCATACCGGCAGGAATTAGTTGGTTTCTGGCAGTCCATTCTGGACGACCACGAGAATCCGGAAGCCATGCAGTACGCTCAGGCAGCCTTCAGCGGATTGCGGAGGGTCAGTATCGAGGCCGCTCTGTATTATCTACCGCGAATTCGTGAATTAGCAGAAGAGAATCCACATACTTTCAGCCTGAAGGATGCCTTGAGTCCCCTCCAGGATTCTCTCCGGGAGAAGGGGCTACCAGAGGACTTGGTAGCTCAAGTGTGGGAACCCTTTCCATGGGATCAGGAGAGGATTGCCGTGAGGGATACGCATGGGCACGGTGAATCCTTCGTTCTGCTCTTGATCATGAGAATGCTAGCGTCGGGGGCCAATCTCGCGGGCTTCCGACCCCCGCCACCCCGGTCTCGGTCCCAATCGAGTAGCAGTTCATATTGTGCAAAAACGGGCACGTTTCAGGCCAGATACCAACGCTGAGGTTGTGGACATGCGCAAACAGAGCGACGAATCCTCTACGTCTCACGTCGTGTTACAGACGGGAGATAGGGGTTTTGATCGGTTGCTTGACACCCACGACGGGGGAATCCGCATTCGCGTTTCTACACCGGGATCAATCCTCCTCAGAGGCCTACCGGGCTCGGGCAAGTCAACCTGCGCACTTCAGATCGCGCGAAGTTATATTGAGGCTCACAAAGCAATTTGTCTTTACATCACGCTTGAAGAGTACCCACAAGTATTCAGGGAAAGACTCATTAACTTTTTCGAGAGTCCTTCATTTCCTACTATACTTGGATCCGAATGGAAGCAAGGCAGCCCGGAAACGGAAGGGTTCATTAGGCGCGCGTCAGAGGTTGGAGGAATGGTCTTCAGCCGCTTCGAGTTTCAGCACGTAGAGTCTCCGGGGATGCCTTCAGATATGCTTGAAGAGCTACCGATCGATGTGGCTATTGACAAACTGACCGACCAACTCGACAATCTTTCAGCACTTACCTCCACCATCACAAGGCCAACCGCGGCTCCCAACTTACTAGTGGTGGACAGCTTGAACGCCTTTCTAGATCAAAGCACGCCCAGTGGTCGAGATCTCCCGCGACGGATTATTTCAAGCCTGCTATGTACTCCCACGGTCAAGGACTTTTTTTCCGTCTTGGTGTTTGAGCCGGGAGAGGGTGTCCAGATCGAGGAATACATGGTTGACGTGCTCATCGAACTTGGGGTGGCAAGTGAGCCGGAGGGACAACGGTATGTACGGGTAGTAAAGGCCCGCGATCATGACTGCTCCATCGCAACGCACGATATGGAGATCAAGAGGAAGATTGGGGTGCATGTGTTTCCGAAGATTTCCCTGGCGAAATCCCCCTTGAGTGTTGGCTCCGCGCCGCATGGGAGGTATCCGCCAACGGTAAGACTCGACGTGTCTGGACTTGATGAGGATCTCACGGCGAGCCCCGGGCGAAGGCAAGGCTTAACGACCGGTTCGGGCACACTTGTTCTAGCACAACCAGAAACGTACAGTCGCCTGTTGGGCTTGCGTTTTTTGCGAGCTGGGATTGAGCAGGGAGAGAAGGTGTGTTTTGTCGCCTTCGAGGGTGACGAGATAGCCATCAGTCGATACGGAGAAGCCGTTTTCGGGAAGAAGCATTTCGAAGACGCCTTTGTTTCCATTCCGGTTCTTCACCGAACGCTCTCGCAAGTAGCGTCTTTGGTTACAGGCCAGATTTGCGAACGCTGCTCCGGGGAGGGACTAAAGCGTGTTCTGATAGGTGATCTCAGGACATTGGCCGAGCACCACCCTGGGGCATTTGCTGAAGCTATTGGATACCTTTTGCTCCTGCTCCGCCAACATGCTGCGACTACGCTTGCGGTTTTCACCACCTCTGATCCCCTATCTCATTTGGGCGAGCCACTGGCTGATCTTTTCGAGAATATTGTGATCACCCGCTATCTGAGAAGTGAGAGTGCTGGTAAACGCTATTTAACGATCCAGCTGAGGAAGTTCGATGGGATGACGGTGCAGCGGCCGCTTCGCAATTTACAGATTCAAGTAGATGACCTTTCCGTGCGTGCGCCGCTCGGTGCGGTGCGAAACATGGTTGAAACCCCCGCGGGACAGCTTAGTTTTGGCAAGGTCCTTGTCACCCATTACAGGGGTGAGACTCGCGCTCTCGATGCCCTCTGGAATGATATCCAGGCCTGGGCCGAAGAGTCATTTGTGGCGGGTGACGATGTACCCAAATTTCGGTCGTTCTCCTTCAGGAAACCAGACAAGAAACGTGGCGGAAAAGAGACTGTCGAAGAAAAACCTGAGGCCACCCCTGAGTCCGTTTTGGAGAGTGTTGCTACCGGGCTCGTTGAGCCACGCGGCCTGGTCAGCGAAATCGTTACAATGGATGAGTTCTGGCTCCAATGGCTGACAAGCAAGAGTCGGTTGATGCCCGTAAAAGAAGCAGATCCAGAGTTCGAGGTAGAGAGGTATCTTCCGCTCTCCGATTACCCCCTGCTGAAACAAGCGTCCGGCGACAACGTGTTGTTTGGGATTCCTTTTTATGCGAATCTGTCTGTTCTTGCGTATGACAAGGCCCTCCTTAAGGCTTGCGCATCCCGCGCGAACCTTCCGGATTTGGTTAACTCAGCAACCGGCTTGATTGCCCGACCTCTTTCATGGCGGAGTATCTTCCGTTTGAGTAGGGAGGTGGAAGAGGCGAAGAAGAGCATTCAAGTCCCAAAGGGGGCCGGGTCACGTGTGGTCGCGTTCTATTACGACACTCACTCCGATGAGTGCCTCAACTGCTTTTTTTTGGAGCTGTTATGGTCTGCCGGTTTTTTCGATCACGATCAGGGTACCTTGTCTCCAACTGCGATGGCAGACAACAAGGCTGCCACCCTTTTGGCGCGCTGGCAGGAACAGTTCCGCAGCGCGTCATCAGCCAAACTTGAATCAGGCGAGGCGCAGAAGATGCCAAGATTCTTGTTCGCGCGTATGTGGTACACTAGGATCCTGGAGTATATTGCGGATTACCCCTGGATGGATCTTGGTTTTACGACCATACCGCCATTGTCTGAGGAGGATGGTCCTGGTGTGTGTATGACCGGAAACTGGTATCTGGGGATTGTCCGGGGTGCCGCGAACCCTCGGCTTGCGGCTAAAATGGCAGAATGGATGACTTCTTATCGAATCAATGCCCAGTTGTCACGCGATGGGATAGCCCTACCGACATATGCAGACTGCTGGAACGCTGACCAAGTCCCGATCGAAATCCAATCGCTGTACCGAGATGCGAAGCAACGAACGACTATTAGAAATTATGTGTGGGTCAAACCGGCGCTTGCCGCTGCTGCGCGAAGACTCTTCCTATCGGGAAAGAAACTGGGGGGCGAGGGGATTCGCAGTATCATGCTTTCCCTTGGCCGCGAGCTTCGGGCACTGAAAGAAACGCGAGGTGTCTCCTGACTTGGGGGCAGCATCTCGCGCGAATGCCACTTTCGATCAGCAGTTGACGCCCACAAGGGGCCGAGATACGACCGTCCGGTAGCTCCGCCCCTTGTGGGCGTTGCTCTTTGGAGGACGAGGATGAACCGACGGCTCGTTGCGGCATGGATCGTGAGTTTTGTGGTGCTGTACAATCCGGCGGCGCGCGCGTGCACGCTCTACGCGGCCGCCGGCGAGGACTGGGTCGCGGGCGGCGGAACGCTCATCGTGAAGAACCGCGACTGGCCGCCCGACCATCATCAGGAAGTGCGGCTGACCACGCCTTCGAGCGGTTTTCGCTATCTCGGCCTTTACGCGGTCGGCAACAAATCCGCCGGCATCAAGGCGGGCATCAACGAACGCGGACTGGTTGTCGTCACGGCCACCGCCGGCGCGATTCCCGAAAAGGAGCGCTCGGCCATGAAGAGCGCCAGGGGAGTGACGACGCGCCTTCTGTCGGCCTGCGACGGCGTGGAGGCCGCGTTGAAAAAGACCGAGCTGTTCCTCGGCCCGCAATACATCATGATGGCCGACCGCAAACAGGTCGCCTATGTCGAGATCGGACCCGAAGGCAAGTTCGCCATCAAGACAGCGGACAAAGGCGTCTTGCGCCACACGAACCACTATCTCGAAGAGAGCATGCTGCCGTTCAACAAAACGATCGGCGAAAGCAGCCGCACGCGCGGTAATCGGATCAAGCAGCTGCTTTCCGAAACGCCGCACCCGTTCGACATGAAACAGTGCGTCGCCTTCAGCCACGATCAGACCGCCGGGCCGGACAACAGCATCCTGCGCACGGGAAGCAAGCCGACCGTTTCGCGGACCGTGGCGATTTGGATCGTTGCCCAACCGTCGGCCGGCAGTCCGCGACTGTATCTCAAGATCATGGATCCCGGCCAACCGGAGCGCGTGATCGAGGCCGACCTCGATGACGTGTTCGCGGGTCGAAAGAACGACATCCTCAGCAAGCCAAAGTCTGCGAAGGAAACGAAGTGATGGCGATCCGAGCACGCACACTTTCCGAGAGGATTGATTATGGCGACAGGACAACGCACCAAGTCCACTGCCGATGCTGTGGGAATTCTCCATCGGCGATATGTTCGTGGGAAACCGGAAATGGAAAGACTGCTTCAGGAAGAACGGGAAAATGCCGCGGTAGCCAGAGAAATCTATTCGTTGCGAATCCAATCGGGCTTGAGCCAGCGAGAGCTGGCAAGGACGGTCGGAACGACGGCGTCGGTGATTTCGCGTTTGGAAAATGCTGACTACCGGGGACATTCGCTGGCCATGCTGCGACGGATTTCCAGAGCGTTGAACTGCCGTGTTGTGGTGCGGTTTGTTCCCATCAAGGTCAAGCGGCGACATGACCGCGCGGTGATTCACTAGCCGGCGCCTCTGCAACGGCAAGAACCATCACTAAACCACAGGAGGAAACACCCATGAAAGAGCGTCGCGTCATCGGTAGGACCATCGCTGTCAGTCTCATCCTGTCTGCCGGGGTGCTGCTCGGCCTGTCCTCGTGCGCCATCCGGCAATCTCGCGCTGTTATCAGCTTGCCCGGCCTCGACCAGCTGCCCTCGATCAAGGAATTGCCCGATCCCTTCCTCCTGAACGACGGCAAGCCGGTGGCGACCAAAGCCGACTGGGCCAGGCGCCGCGAGGAACTTAAGGCGATGGTACTGTATTATGAATACGGCCACCTCGCCCCGGCGCCCAAGCGCGTTGTGCTCAGAGAAGCCGCGTCGAAAATGAACGAATCGGTGGGCGCAATCGAGAAGCAACTCGCTCTTGCCACCGGACCCGACGCGAAGATCGCCTTTCGCTTGATTCTCACCGTGCCCCCCGGCAAGGGGCCGTTTCCTGTCATCGTTAAGGGCGACCTGTGCTGGAGCCGCGTGTCCACCGGCATCCTCGCCGCGGCCGTCAAGCGCGGCTATATCGTCGCTGAATTCGACCGCACGGAATTTGCGCCCGACAGCCGCGACCGAACGAAAGGCGTCTTCCCCGTCTATCCCGACGTGGACTGGTCGGTGCTGGGCGCGTGGGCGTGGGGATTTCACCGCGTCGTGGACTACCTCGTCACGCAGGGCGACGTTGACCGCAAACACATTGCCGTCACGGGCCACTCCCGCGGCGGCAAGGCGGCGCTGCTGGCCGGCGCGCTCGACGAGCGGGTCGCGCTGACCTGTCCCAACGGCTCGGGCTGCGGCGGTGCGGGGTCCTATCGCATCCTGGGCGAGAAATGCGAGGACATCGCGGCGATCACGAAGAACTTCCCCTACTGGTTCTCGCCACGTTTCCGCGAATTCGTCGGCCACGTGGATCAGCTGCCCTTCGACCAGCATTCCGTGAAGGCGCTGGTCGCTCCACGCGCGCAACTGAACACCGACGCGCTCGGCGACATTTGGGCCAACCCGCTGGGGACGCAGATGAGCTATCTCGCCACGAAACAAGTCTATGATTTTCTCGGCGCGAGCGATAAGATCGGAACCCACTATCGCCAGGGCAAACACGAGCAGAACGCCGAAGACTGGCGCGCCCTTCTCGACTTCGCCGACGTGCAATTCTTCGGGAAGAAAGTCGAGACGAAATTCGACGCGCTCCCCTTCCCCGACGCGCCGAGACCCTGGTCCTGGTCCGCGCCGGCTGCGCGCGGACGGTGAACAGGTCGAAAAGGAAACGATCGAGCCGTTCATCGCCGCAGGCCGGCAAGAACACGGCGAGACCGTTCTGCCGGCGCACGGGCGCATTCTCATGCTGCTCTTTTCGCAACTCCCTCAACCAAGCCAGAGCCGCGTTTGGGATTGATAGACCTTCGCCATCTGCCCAACCTTGTTCAGCGATGAAACGAAGCGTACACAGCCAGAGGCGTTTTCAAACAAAGCCGAAATCATTCTGGCCTTCCTATCTCGCACTGGCCGAATCGGGCGAGCTGGCCCGGCGGGCCGACGAGGCGGCGCGCTGGTATGCCCACTGCCGTCTGTGCCCCAACGGCTGCGCGGTGGATCGCACGAAGGCCGCCGGCGGCCTGTGTCGTTCGCCCGACAAGGCGTGGGTGGCTTCGCACAGCGTCCACCACGGCGAAGAACCGCCCATTTCGGGCGCGCGCGGCTCGGGCACGATCTTCTTCACCAACTGCACGATGCACTGCGTCTTCTGCCAGAATTTTCCGATCTCGCAGATGGGAACCGGACGCGAGGTGCCGGATGCCGAGTTGGCGGCGATGGTTCTCGACCTTCAGCGGCGCGGCTGCCACAACGTCAATTTGGTCACGCCGAGCCATTTCGTGCCCTCGATTTTGCGCGCGCTCGTGATCGCGGTCGAAAAAGACTTTCGCCTGCCCTTCGTTTACAACACGAGCGGCTACGATTCGGTCGAGGCGCTACGCCTGCTTGACGGGGTGATTGACATCTACATGCCCGACATCAAGTACGCCTCGAACGAAATGGCCAAGCGCTACAGCATGCGCGGCGACTACGTGGAACGCAATCGCGCGGCGCTGAAGGAGATGTACCGCCAGGTCGGGCGGCTGAAAGCGGACGACGAGGGAACTGCCGTGCGCGGCCTGTTGGTGCGCCATCTGGTGTTGCCGGGAGGGGCGGCCGGCTCGATCGAATCGCTTCGATGGCTGGCCGAGCACGTTGACCCGCGACTTCACCTGTCGGTGATGAGCCAGTATTTCCCCGCCCACCGCGCGCACGAGATGCCGCCGATGGACCGCCGCGTCACGCCGGAGGAGTACAAGTCGGTCACCGACTTCGTCGAGGCCTCCGAGTTTCAGGGCTGGACGCAGCCGTTTGAGTAGGCGGGCGGAGTTCAATCCGGAAGTCATTCGGGACAGTCCCCGAAAAAACAAGGGAACGATCACGCATCGTCCGTGGCGCTGGGCGGCTCATATGGTGGCGGGGCGACGGCGCGTTTGCGTTTCTCGACCGCCTGGCGCAAGAGATATTCGATCTGGCCGTTGACGCTGCGCAACTCGTCGTCGGCCCAGCGATTGAGCTCTTCCCACAGCTCGGGGTTAATTCGCAGTAGGAATTTCTTTGTCATCACGCACTACCCAACACAAGCGGCGGTCGAACGAGCTCAGCGCCGGGGTTCGCCGTCGCGGCTCTTCCCGCCTTGTTCTTGTCGCTGGCCGTCAACGGAAACATGGGCGCCCGTCGGTTTGCTGAGCGGGGGCTTTCTTTGTCTCTGACGCCAGATCGTGTAGGAGCACAAGGCGTAAGCGCATGACTCCGCGACTGCCAGACCGCCTCCGCCGAGCAAGCCGAGGGCGAGCGGCGACGGTTTTCCGGACGAGAACAAGACGAGTCCGAGAAGCCCCAGGGCCAGGCCAACGACAAGCGCCGGCGCTTGCAGCAGGATGGCCAACCGAGGCGATGGCGACCGCATGGCCACAAGGATGCTCGCCACTCCCGGCAGCGAGCAGCCCACCGCCGCACTGACCAGGCCGATCACGAGGCCGGTTGTCGCGTCAGGGTTTCCGGCGGCGCCTGCCGCGCCAATTGTCATCACCCACGAATCCACCGGCGGTTCCTCCTTCGACTATGGACTTTCGACTTTCGACCTTCGACCAGAAGCCGAGAGAGGCCGACTTTCGACTCTCGACTTTCGACGTTCGACTCTCGACCAAGAGCCAGGCAAGCAGCCCACGCCGACGCCGAGGTTCACGCACGCGTGCGCGCGAAACGGTGTTCGCAAAACACAGATGCCCTCCAACGCAAGACTCCATCAGCTGTACAGCGTCCCCGTGTTCACGACCGGCTGGGCGTGGTGTTCGCTGCAAAGCACGACCAACAGATTGCTGACCATGGCCGCGCGGCGTTCGTCGTCCAATTCCACAATCTTCTCCGCGCTGAGGTGTTCGAGGGCCATACGGACCATGCTCACGGCGCCCTCGACGATCTTCGTGCGGGCGGCGATGATGGCCGCGGCCTGCTGGCGTCGAAGCATCGCCTCGGCGATCTCGGGCGCGTAGGCCAGGTGACTCAGCCGCGCTTCCAACACCTGGACGCCCGCCTTGCCGAGGCGTTCCTGGAGCTCCTTTTCGAGCGAATGGGAGACCTCATCAATGTGGCCGCGCAGCGAGACGGCGTGTTCGTCTTCCCACGAATCATAAGGATAAGCGCTGGCCAGATGGCGGATGGCCGATTCGCTCTGGATGTTGACATAGTCGGTGTAGTGATCCACCTCAAAAAAGGCGGCAAAGGTGTCCACGACCTTCCAGACCACGATGGCTGCGATCTCAATGGGATTGCCCTGTTTGTCATTGACCTTGAGTCGTTCGCTGTTGAGGTTGCGCAGGCGCAGCGAGATTTTCTTCTTCGTGTAGAACGGATTGGCCCAACAAAAGCCCTCGCGCTTGAGCGTACCGATATACTTGCCGAACAGGAGCAGTACCCCCGCCTCGTTGGGCTGGAGAATGAAGAACCCGATGGAGATCAGGATGGCGGCCAGCAGGACGAACGGCACGGCGACGATCATCCAGATCCCCGGGGCCGGCGCGGACGGGGCGTGGATGCAGAAGAGGATGCCGCCGACCAGCAAGGCGATGACAACCAGATAGAGCAAGATGTTCAGTACCAGCATTCCCCAACCGAAGCTTACTTGGGTTTCCGTTTCTTTAGCCATGGTCTCCTCCTCGAGAAAGAATATCGAGACGATATCATACTGATTTCATCCGTCAAGCGGAATCGTGCGGGGGTGCCGCTTTTTTTTCAAAAGGCCGGAATGCTGTGAAAATAGGACTTATGGGACCCATAGGACCTATTCGACCTATTCGTCCTATTCCATGCACCCTGAAGCGGCACGTGCGTCTTGCTGCACTCAGCTCCAGGGGTATTTCCAGCCGTGGACGAAGGCATGTTCCTTGAGGGCTTCGGCGACCTCGCGCGGCAAGGGCTTGCCGTCCGAAGCGGCGCAGTTGGTCTCGGCGTGTTTGGGCCGCCTCATTCCGGGGATTGCGGTCGAAACCGCCGGGTGGGCCAGGCAGAATTTGAGAGCGAGAGCGGCCAGTGTGGGCCGGTCGTCGGCCAGGAAGGCCTCGAGGCGCTTCGTGCGGCGCGCCGCTTCGGCCAGCCGGTCGCGCGTCAGCCACTGGCCGCGCCAGTCGCCCGCCGGGAACTGGGTGTGTTCGTTGAACGCGCCCGTGAGCAGGCCTTCTTCAAACGGCACGCGCGCGATGATCCCGACGTTGTGCTGGAGCGCCGCCGGGAAAAGCCGTTCGGCCGGCCGTTGCTCGAAGATGTTGTAGATCACCTGGATCGAGTCAATCCGCCCCGACTCGACCAGGCGCACCGTGCCGTAAGGGTCCCAGTCGTTGGCCGAGACCCCGAAGAAGCGCACCTTGCCCTGCTCGCGCAGCTTGACCAGCGCTTCATACCATTCGAGCTGCTCGTTGTATTCGTCGGTCCAGGCGTGAAGTTGCTGAAGGTCGAGATGGTCGGCGCCGAGATTCAACAAGGTTCGCTCGGTGCATTGGGTGATCCATTGGGCCGGAAACGTTTCGCTCACGGGTTGGCTGGGCGTGACGGGCCACTTGTAGGTTTTCGGCGGCACCTTGCTGGCCAGAACGATCTGGTCGCGTTTCGAGCTCAGGGCGCGGGCGATCAGTTGCTCGCTTCGGCCGTCGCCATAGACATAGGCGGTGTCGAAAAACGTGACGCCCAGGCGGAAGGCGCGCTGCAACGCCTCGACCGCCGCCTCGTCGTCGCGCGGGCCCCATCCGCCGCCGATTCCCCACGCGCCGAAACCGATCTCGCTGAGGCGAAGTCCTGTTCTGCCCAACGTTCGATATTGCATCGTTGCGACCTCCCTGGTGATGCATTGACATTGAATAAAGATTGCCAGAGAGACCTTCTCCAACGCAAGGTAAAGGTGTTGAGTGCGCGGGAGCCGAGGATGGCTGAACAATACGACGCGGTGGTCGCTGGGACGGGGATGGGCGGGCTGACGGCCGCCTCGCTCCTGGCGGCGCGCGGTGTCCGGACCCTGATTCTCGAACGTCAGCCGTCGGTCGGGGGTTACATGGCCGGCTTCCGGCGCGGCTCCTACCGATTTGACGCGGCTGCCAACTTCCTCGGCGCGATCGAAGAGGGCGGCGAGGTCGGATCGGTCCTTCGCGAGATCGGCGTCGCCGACCAGGTGGAGTTTGCGCCGGTTGACCGCAGTTTTCGCGCCATCCTTCCCGACCGCGAAATGAACACCCGCACCGAGCCGTACATCGAGGCGCTTGCCACGGCGTTCCCCGATCACCGCGACGCGATCGCCCGCTTCGCGCGAGTTGTCCATTCGATCGGCGCCGACATCGAGCGATTCGAGCGCCTGAACGGCTGGCGGCGGCTGCTCGTTCCGTTCTGCTGCCCGCGCTTGCTTCGGTACGGGCGGGCGACGATGGGCGCTCTGGTCGGCCGCTATCTGAGCCATCCCGGCGTCTGCGCGCTGGCGGCCAACTTTCCGGCCACCGCCGCGCCGTCGGAGGTTTCGCTGCTGTTCGGAGCGACCGTGCTCACGAAGGGCCAGCGCGGCGGGCTTTTTTATCCGGTCGGAGGCACGGCAAATCTCGCGCGCTTGCTGGCCGAGGCCGCTGTCCGCCACGGAGCGGAGCTACGCCTTTGCACGGCGCTGACGGCGATTGAGCACGATGGCCGGCGTGTTCGCGCCGTGCGAACCGATTCGGGCGAGCGAATCGAAACCCGGGCGGTCGTGGCCGGTTTCAATCCCGACGATGCGCTCGGTCTGCTCGAGGGGCCGGAGACGGCGCGCCTGGCCAAGGCGCGGCGCCGGACGGCGGCGTTTCGCTATTCGGCCTCGGCCTTCATCGTGTATCTTGGGTTGAAGCCCGACGTGGACTGGTCGAAAGAGTTCTTTTTCACAACCATCTATGAAACGCTGGATCTCGACGGCCTTCACGGCGCGGTCGGGCGCGGCGAGATGCCAGAACAATCCATCGTTCACGTGAGTTTCCCCTGCGCGGCGGGGAGGTCGCAATCGAGCGACGGCGCACCGACGGCCAAGATCATCACCATCGCGCCGTACGGGCTTTTCAAGCGATGGCACGAGGCGGAAGGCGAGGAGAGCTATCGGCGGCGGAAGGCCGAACTCGCCGACCGCTTGATCGAGCGCGCAAGTCGCCACGTTCCGTCGCTGCGCGGGGCCGTTGTCCTGCGCGAAGCGGCGACGCCCCTGACGCTGGAGCGCTGGACCGCCAACCGCGCCGGCGCGATGTATGGTCTCGAGCCGACGGTTGACCAGTTCGGCCCGACCCGCTGGCCAAATGTCGCCGCACTCAAGGGGCTTTACTTTTGCGGTCACTATAGCCGGCCCGCCCACGGGATTGTGGGAACGTGCTATTCCGGGCGCTTTGTGGCCGACCGCCTCACGCGCTGACGCGTCTGACAACTGACCACCCGCAACCAGCAACCGACTACTGCCCGCTGACGGCTGATCGCTGACCGCTACTTCGGCGCCAGAACGTTAATCATCTCGTTCAGTCCCTCGATCGGTTCGGTGAGCAGCGGCTGATAGTTCTGCCGGAGGGCGTCATTCACGGGCGGGATCGAGAACACCTGGCGCGGGGCGAGTGTGCCCTTGTCCATTTCAATAACGACTACGGGAACGGCTTTCTGGCGCAGGGCGGCCGCAATCGCATTCACCTTGCGCGTGGCCGGCCCTTCGCGGCGCTCGACGCGCTGCTCGAGCAAATACTTGATGTGCCAGATGAACATCTCGGAATGCTCTTCGATCAGAGGGCGGTGCGCGAGGAAGGCGTAGTAGGGCGCGGCCAGAATCGCCTCACCCGGCCTGGAATGCTCTTCGATTAGAAAGCGAATTCGCTGAGCGCCCGCGGCGTTGAGCTCATAGGCCCGCTGTTCATGAACCACGCGGTAGATCCATTGCGCCGGATGAGCAAACAGAACGACGAGTCCCAGCGCCACAATCGCAACGGTCATGATTTGTCCGCGCCCACGCTCCGCCGCCTTCTCACTTTCGCACTTCGTACTTCGCTCTTCGTACTTCTTCTTTCCAAACGCCCGGTCACCGATTTCGCTAATCGCCAGCGCGGCGAACAGGCAAACGAACGGCTCCCCAATCGTAAAGATGTAGTCTTCGGTCGCCCGCTTGGCGACAAACCCGATCGCCAGAAACGACCAGAAGGCGTACCATCCCACGAATGAACGATGATAAACCGGAGGGCCGGGTGGGGGAACGGCTTGGGAGCAGGGTGTGCGAAGGGACGGAAGCGACGGAAGGGACGAAAGGGACCGGGTGGACGGGCTTGCCTCGTCGGTTGGGGCCAGGGGCCGCGTCAGTGTGGGTTCATCATTTTCCTTCTTGCCCAGATAGATCAGCAATCCCGCAATCGCCGCCGAGATGAAAAGTCCGTCGTGGGCCAGAACGTCGCTTCCTTCGCGCGCCATCTTCCCGAACGCATAGCCGACGATCGTGCGCAGCGTTCGAAACGGCGCATCCGGCGGAAGCCCGCGCATAAGGTCGGGGTGCGGAAACGTCCCCACCTGGTTGAAGAAGACGTTTTCGAGATAGTGGCCGCCCGAAAGCCATTCACCGGCGCCGACCACCGCCGCCGTGAGCGCCGCCGCGGGAGCGATGTACCAGATGGCTCGCCGCCGATCGTGCCACAAAAGAAAAAGCGCAACCCAGCCTATGTATGGCACGGCCGTCATGTTCGTGGCGATGGCCAGCGCCCCCACCAAGCCCGCGGCGGCCAACGCGCGCTTTTCCCAACGAACCACCAGAAGGAACGACAGGAGAAGGAAGAAGATCTCGAGCGACTCGGACTCGTAACACAGCGTCCACCAGAAGCCGACCGGAATGACCAGGTAGAGCGCCGCAGCCCAAAGCGCCGTGCTCGCCCGCGCGAACAGCCGCCGCCCCATCGCCCAGACGACCAGCATCGTCGCCAGGTGAAGCAATAGACTGAACGCCCGCACACAGTAGAGCTGGACCTCAATGCCCTGACCAAGGGCGCGTCCCAACCGAATCAGAACCGACCCGACCAGCAGATGGCACGGCGGCTGAGGCGCGAGGATGTCGCGATAGAGAACCAGCCCGTCGGCCAGCCGGCTCGAAATGTAAAGATAGTTGCCGTCGCCGAAATCGAGATAGGCCTCACTGAAGTGCGGCGCAACGACGGCAACGTAGAGCAAAGCGAAGAGGGCCAAGAACCAGAGGGATCTCAAGAGCCGTTGTCCTGGGAAACAGAGATTGTCGAGCTACTCATAGTGTGTCCACATCCGGATGACCTTGACCGTCTTGATGTCGTCAAGAATCTGATAAACAAGACGATGCTGGATATTGATGCGACGGGAAAAGGCCCCTTCCAAATCGCCCCGCAGTCTTTCAAAGGGAGGAGGAGTTCGGTGGGGATTCTCTATCAAAATCTCCAGTAACTTCTCGGCCTTGCGTCGGAGTCCCGCCGCCGAAAGTTTCCTGGCGTCTTTCTGGGCCTGGCGGGTATAGACGAGCGTCCAGCTCACCACCGAAGTCCCTTGGCGCATTTTTCGACGGGCGTTCGGAGGCCCTTCATGATGGACTTCCTCATGCCCGGGATGGACAGCAGATAGAGGGTCTCCTGAATAGACCGCCAATCCTCTTCGGACACCAGCACGGCATGGCTCCGTTTGCCCGAAATGTGAAGCGGTTCGTGCGATTCGCTCACGTCATCCAGGAGGCGATAGAGTTTCTTCCGTGCTTCGGTTACGGTGACTGTCATGATCCCCCTCGCTACAAACGTATCCCGCAATATGCGCTCTGCGCATGGCCTGTCAAGCCTCTTGTCTCAGCGTGTGTTTCAGTTCTCGAACAAACCAGAACACGCCCGTCCTCCATCGCCTCTACCGACCGGATTTTGGGAATTCTCTCCATGTCCATTTCATTCCGCTCCGCCGTTGAATCATGGCACCTGGGGCGATTCCCACTCGCCGCGCAAGGCCTCGGCAGTCCGCCGGATGATCTCGCGAATGCCAAGAAGCGGTGCGAACCGGATATGGCGTCGGAGTTTCTCCACCGACGGGACGCGCCGGCGCAGGTCCTCGAACTGCGGCCCATAGACCGCCTCGTATGGGACATACTGAATCTCGGAACGGCTTTCGGTTGCCTCGATCACCGCTCTGGCCAGCGCGGCGATGGTGATTTCCTCGTCGCTGCCGATGTTGAACACCTCGCCGGCGGCCTCGGGCCGGTCCATCAGGTCGCTGATCGCGCGCACCGTGTCGCCGACGTAGCAGAACGTGCGCGACTGGCTTCCATCGCCGTGGACCGCCAGCGGCTCGCCCCGCAGCGCCCGTTCGATGAATCTCGGAATGACCATCCCGTACTGGCCGACCTGGCGCGGCCCGACCGTGTTGAACAGTCGCCCGATCACCACCGGCAGCCCCTGCTCTTTGTGATAAGCGAGCGCCAGGTATTCATCTATTGCCTTCGAGCAGGCATAGCACCAGCGCGGACAGGTCGTCGGCCCAAGGATCATGTCGTCCTCTTCGCGGAAGGGCACGTTTTCGCCTTTGCCATAGACTTCGGACGACGACGCGATAAACACTTTTCTTCCCTTGCGGGCCGCGCGCTCGAGGACGATCTCGGTTCCCTTGATGTTGGTCTCGATCGTGTGAACGGGGCGTTCGAAAATCAGCCGCACTCCCACGGCCGCCGCCAGATGAAACACCGCGTCGGCCTGGTCTATCAGTTCGGTCATCAACGCGCCGTTCATGATCGTTTCGATGGTGTAGGAGAAGCGCGGGTCGCTCTTGAGGCGGGCGATGTTGGAAATGCGGCCCGTCGAAAGATCATCGGCGACGTGGACGCGCCGGCCGCGATTCAACTGCTCCTCGGCCAGATAAGAGCCGATGAAGCCCGCCCCGCCGGTGATCAGAACATTCACGTTTGGCCGCCTTCTCGAAAGATCCACTGGCCAAGGCTTTGCGTCGCGCCAGACCGTCGCTCCGCCGCTGGGCGCTTGTCAATGGCTTCGTGGCGGTAATGGACCGCAGCGGCGTCGAATTTGCGCCGCCTGACGTGACGCTCCCAAGGCCCTAGCAAACGCCGGGCCAGCACAGACACATCGTTGATTTTTCGAGAGGTGCATCGCGCCCCACCGGGGCAGTCACCGCTTGGCGCGACTCTTGCGAATTGCCGGATGCGGCGTTCGAGATCGGCAGTTGGCAGTCCGCTCTTCAAGGGGAGGAGCGAGGGGAGGAGCAGGGCTTCTTTGGCGGTGTCATTGCCACGGCGGGCCGGTTGGGACGCGGCGGAGGGGCCAAAGAAGTTCGGAAGAGCGGACTGTTCAAAAGGGGAGGGAACGCACGGATTGCGATCATCATCCGGGCACTTGCAGGGGCGCAGAAGTCGGCGCCCCTGCATTTGTTATTGGCCGCTCGTAGTAGTCGTTCAAGTCATGGCGGATGGGTATCTGCCGTGTCATTGCGAGGAGCCGCTTTCCGGCGACGAAGCAATCCCGTCCCCGGGCGCGCGACCTTGAAACCTGCAACCGGTGACTTGAAACCTGCAACTTGAAACCTGAAACTTGCGAGCCGAAACGCCCTTCTACGCTTCTACGTCTGCCGCTCCCGATAAATCGTCACCGACACGTGATCGAGAATCCCGCCCAGCGGCACCTGCGGCTTGCGCACCGTCACCTCGACCGCCTCGATCCGGCTGACCGCCGCGAGGATGTGGTCGGCGATGTCCTGGGCCAGCGCCTCGATCAGATGGTAGCGCCGCGTCAGCGTCATGTCGGAGATCACTCGATACACCTGCGCATAATCCGCCGTGTCGCGCACGTCGTCGGTCTGGCCCGGACGCCTCAGATCGAGCCAGAACGTCACGTCGAGATAGAACCGCTGGCCGACCTGGCGCTCGGCCTTGGTCACGCCGTGATAGGCAAAGAAACTCATGTTGTGGAGCGTGATCGAATCGCGGTCGCGCGAGCCCACGGCGCTTCCTCCCACGGCGGCCTGTGGCCGCAACCAAAGAGGACTTTAGATTCTTGCCCTGCCGATCTGAGAATTCTGTTCGTAAAGGCAATGAATCTCACACGGAGGCACAGAGCGCACGGAGAAAAGACCCTCCGGCAGCGAATGACACGGAACTCCTTCTCTGTGCGCTCTGTGCCTCCGTGTGAGATCAAGAAACACGCTTTGCGCCTCAACGTAAGTTCTGCGACAGAGAATTTCAAATATCTTTGGCCAGACTTTCGACCTAAAACCAACAACCGCCCACGGGAAAAGAGTCCACCCCGTCCGCTGCGTCCACTTCGTCCATTCCGTCCCCCCCCACCCACACATTCCGTAGTGTCAAAAGTTCTCAGTTCTTTGGGTCGTCGAAGCGCTGAGAACATTGCGTTTTCTGAAAAAGTGGGTTGTCTCC
>Ga0315274_10004855_pt1 | contig 19734 bp, 16 predicted proteins | sample YL17G02_20_MG_FD_203700 | JGI IMG/M metagenome (GOLD analysis project Ga0315274, IMG submission 203700) | Sediment microbial communities from Yellowstone Lake, YNP, Wyoming, USA - YL17G02_20 | ecosystem: Environmental > Aquatic > Freshwater > Lake > Sediment | place: USA: Wyoming | collected... | reverse complement strand
AGACCCCCCCCCGAATACAGAGCATACCCTTGAAGTGAAAGGAGAAGGAGAGGGTACAGATGAGTTTGATTGGGAGAACTATCTGGAAAATTATAACCTCACCTCCTTTCAGAGACCAAGCCGTCAGGATGGGGAGGGAAGTCCCTCCTTTGAAAATTTTCTCACCAAGCGGACAACCCTTTTCGACCACCTCTACTGGCAACTCCAACTTTCCCGTTTCACAGATGAGGAACAGAGGACAGGGATATGGATCATCAGAAATTTGGATGAAGATGGATATCTGCAGATGTCCTTGGAAGATATCGGTTCAGAAGTGAACCTTCCGTTGGAGGTGGTGGAGAGGGTCCTTCGAAAGGTGCAACAGTTCGATCCCATTGGGGTGGCCGCGAGAGATTTGAAAGAGTGCCTTCTTATCCAAATGGGACAGATGTCAGTTCGAGATCCTATCGTAGAGAAGATTGTTTCAGAATATCTTCCTCTACTGAAGAATCGTAATCATCCGGCGATCGCCAAACGGTTGGGAGTTTCTCTGGACCGGGTGAATCGTGCTGTCTCCTTCATCTCCAAATTGGAACCCAAACCAGGAAAGGCCTTTGGAGGGGAAGTCATCCAAGAAATCGTCCCCGATGTCTATGTCTATAAGGTGGAAGGGGAGTATGTGATCTATCTGAACGATGAAGAAATTCCAAGGTTAAAGGTCAATGCCATTTATCAAAATGTCCTCAACAAAAGCCGCATTCCGCTTGAAGGGGATCGGAAATATATTCAAGATAAGCTCCGATCAGCGCTCTGGTTGATCCGAAGCATCCATCAACGCCAACGAACGATTTATAAGGTGGCAAAGAGCATCGTCAAATTTCAAAGAGAATTTTTAGATAAAGGGATCCAGTTTCTCAAACCCCTAGTCCTTCGCGATGTAGCTGAAGATATCCAGATGCATGAGTCCACCATCAGCCGAGTCACCCACAACAAGTATGTCCATACCCCTCAGGGAATTTATGAGTTAAAATTTTTCTTTAACGCAGGGATCACCTCTGGGCATGGAGAAACAATGGCTTCGGAAAGTGTCAAAAATCTCATCCGTGAGATTATCGCCAAGGAGAATCCGAAGAAACCATTCAGTGATGAGAAGCTCGTTCAGATTCTGAAGGGGATGGAAATTCATATCGCACGGAGAACGATTTCGAAATATCGGGAATTGATGAGGGTCCTTTCCTCCAATGAACGGAGGAAAATCTCATAAAATAATCATTGCAAAATGGTCAATGATCAATTAACAATTTACAATTTCAGATCAATTAACAATCATCAATAGAAGAATTTTTTCAATCCGGTATTTGCACTGACAATTGATCATTGCACATTGGCCATTGCTAATTGATTGCAAGGAAAAAGGAGGGGATCGATGCAGATTGGGGTGACGTTCCGACATATGGAAACCGATAAAGGGGCCAAAGATTATGTGAAGGAGAAGGTGCAAAGGTTACAAAAATATATTATGAATCCGGGAGAGGTCCATGTGGTGCTTTCTGCAGAGAAATTTCGGCATATTGCAGAAATCACCATCATCGGAAATGGGGTGACTCTCAATAGCCAGGGGAGGAACAGCGATCTTTATGCAGCTATCGATCAGATGGTGGAAAAGGCTGAGCGTCAAATCCGTGAACGACGGGGAAGGGCGAGACCTAAAAGGTCTAATCTCCCGTGGTCGGGTCTTTTCGACTCTCCTTCGAAGGCCCCCATCCGAAGGGGTAAAAGGGCCTTTGAAAATAGAGAGGAAATGGGGATTCCTTCCATCACCCAAAGAAAACACACCCTTGCCAAACCAATGTCTCTCGAGGGAGCGGTGGCCCAATTGGATCTTTCGGAAAAGGAATTTTTAGCTTTTGTCAATTCGGATTCTGGACAGATGAACTTCCTCCATCGCGGGAAAGATGGAGGTTATGAGTGGGTGGAGCCCTACTCTGAATAGAGGAAGGGTAAACCCCGTTAGAAATTCCAACGGGGAATTAACACCGGCGGAATGGTTGTTAAATCTAATCCCGCTCCAGAGCGGCAGGGCATTATTTCTAACGGGGTAAAAGAGGGATTGATGAAGATCATGGGTTATTTAAAAGAAGAATGGGTGATCTCAGACCTGCAGGGAACAGATAAGCGATCCATTCTGAGAGAGTTGTCGAGTGTCTTGGTAAAACCATGCCAGGTGGCCTCTGCAGAAGAATTACTCCAGGTGCTCCTCGATAGGGAAAAACTGGGATCGACAGGGATTGGAGAGGGGATTGCCATTCCCCATGGCCGGCTAAAAAAGTTGAAGAAATTCTTCATCTCATTTGGTCGTTCGATCAAAGGCGTTGATTTTGATTCGATTGACCACAACCCCAGTCGACTCTTCTTTTTGGTCATGGCCCCGGAAAATTCGGCGGTGGACAACCTGAAACTTCTGGGTCGTATCGTGACCTTGTTGAAGGATGTTTCTTTCAAGAAACGATTGATGGAGGCTTCATCCAAAAACGAACTTTTTGAAATCATCTCCGAAGAGGATGAGAAATATTAATTGAATTTAGGGATTGAGGAATTGCAAATTAAATTCCTAAATTCCTGAATTCCAGAATTATTTATGAGTTTGAATTCATGAACAGCCTTTTGGTTCAAGAATTGGAGCAAGATAGAGAGCACGATTTGGGCCTGACCTTGATGGCTGGAAGAAAGGGCCTGAAGAAGAGGATCACCTACTCACAGGTTAAAAAAATGGGATTAGCCTTGACCGGGTTCGTCCAATTTATCGATCCCGAACGGCTTCAAATCATTGGCAATACAGAAATGGCCTACTTCAGAACCCTCTCCCCTGAGCAGCAGGAGGAGGTGATCCATCAGATCTGTAGTCTGGATTTGTCCTGTTTGATTATCACTCGTAACCTGGAGATCCCTGAACTCTTCCTCCGGGAAGCGGATGAGAAGGGAATCCCTTTGTTTCGTACTAACCTCATCACGACCGATTTTATTGAGCGGGTTACCCAATACTTAGAAGAGAAGCTGGCCTTCACTACGAGCATCCATGGGGTGCTCATGGATGTTTTTGGCATCGGGGTCCTCATCCTTGGTAAAAGCGGAATTGGGAAGAGTGAGTGCGCATTGGATCTCATTCTTCGGGGACACCGATTGGTAGCGGACGATATGGTCTACATTCAAAAACGATCTCCTTCTTCTCTAATCGGCAGCGGGTTTGATGTCATTAAACACCATATGGAGATCCGTGGTTTGGGGATCATCAATATTCGGAGCCTTTTTGGTGTGGAGGCCATTCGCGAGCAAAAGAAGATCGACTTGGTCCTGGAATTGATGGAATGGGATACGAACCGGGAGTACGACCGCTTGGGATTTGAGGAGGAAAAGTACCCCATCCTGGGTTTCGAACTTCCGATGTTGAGAATTCCCGTCACACCAGCTCGAAATTTGACAACGATCATCGAAGTGGCCGCCCGGAACCACCACCTAAAATTGATGGGATACGATTCGGCACTGGAGTTTGAGAAAAAACTCCTTAGCAAGATGGAGAAGGGAGGGGGAGGCAAACTTGAGGTCGAGGGCGAGGTGGAGTGAAAAACATCCGGGTGATTCTCATCAGCGGTCTTTCCGGTTCCGGGAAAACAACGGCTATTAAGGCCTTAGAGGATATCGGTTTCTACTGTGTGGATAACCTTCCTATCCTCCTTTTACCCAAATTTATAGAACTCTGTGAACAGTCAGGCGGAAAGGTCTCCAAAGTGGCCGTGGTGGAGGATATCCGGGGAACTGCATCGTACCCTGTTTGGGAGGAGTCAGAAGTTGCACAAGGAGGGAACGATTTTTTAGAGGATTCGAGAAGAGTCATCCAAAATCTTCAGAAGGAGGGCTATTCGATCGAAATTCTCTTTTTGGAGTCCTCCGATCCAATTCTGATGAGGCGTTTCAGTGAAACTCGTCGTCAGCACCCCTTAGCGGTGGGAGGGTCCATCAGAGAAGGGATTCGTTTGGAGAGGGAGCGGCTTCAGGGGATACGGGATATGGCGAATCAGGTGATCGATACATCCGATTTTAATGTCCACCAATTAAAAGATAGGATCCAACGGTATGTCCAGGAAGGATTGAATTCAGGTCAGATGACAGTCACCCTCCTCTCCTTCGGATACAGTTTTGGGATTCCTTTCGAGGCCGACCTCTTATTAGATGTCCGGTTTTTACCGAATCCCTACTTCGTCGAAGAACTGAAACGATTGAAGGGAGAGAACCCCAAAATAACAGAATATGTTCTTCAGTGGGAGGAGACGAAAGAATTTTTACAGCGAGTCCAAGAATTCATTCGATTTCTTCTCCCCCTCTATATCAGAGAGAGGAAAACTCATTTGACCATTGCCGTGGGATGTACCGGTGGAAGACATCGATCCATCGTGATCGTCAATCGATTGGCAGAGATGCTCCGAGACGAATGGGTGGAGCGAGGGGTATCTCTGTCTGTGCGACACCGCGATGCGGAGAAGGGGTGAGGAAGAGATGGTGGGGGTCGTCGTCGTGACACATTGTCATTTGGGAAAGGAGCTGATCTCAGCTGCCGAACTGGTGGTAGGAGAAGAGTTGAAACAGTTTCAGTCTGTTTCGATCGATCCGAAGGAAGGATCAGAAGAGATCCGTGAGAAGATCATCGCAGCCATCCGAAAGGTAGATGAAGGGCAAGGGGTACTCATCCTGACAGATATGTATGGGGGAACCCCTTCCAATATCAGTCTCTCCTTACTGGAGGAGAAAAGGATCGAAGTCATTACTGGGGTCAACCTTCCTATGTTGCTGAAATTGGCGACTTACCATAATGAAATGGATCTCGAAGCATTAGCGTTTTTCATTACCGATTATGGTCAGAGGAATATCAACCTGGCCAGTGAGGTGCTCAAAAAACAAATCGATAAAAAGAAAAGTTAGAAGTAGGGGCGTATGGCAATACGCCCGTACAAGTTGAATAGATATGGAAATTCAGACCTTCACCATTCGGAATCGGTTGGGACTTCACGCCCGAGTAGCTGCCCTTTTGGTGAAGACTGCCAATCGCTTTGTGTCGGAGGTAACTCTTGAGAAGGACGGCCTGGAGGTCAATGGGAAATCCATCATGGGGATTCTGATGTTGGCCGCTTCCAAAGGCTCGAAGATCACACTGAAGGTGAATGGAAAAGATTCAGCCCAAGCGATTCAAGTCTTGGGCAAATTGATTGAAAATAAATTTGGTGAGGAGTGAGGATGGCCATTCAGCAACAGATCAATAAATTCATTCAAGGCATCGGGGCCTCTCCAGGGATCATCATCGGAAAAGCCTATTTGGTTGAACGGTCCAACGTTCGCCTTCCACAGAAAAGGATCCATCCGGATCAGGTGGAGGAAGAGGTAAAACGATTCCTTAAGGTGAGACAGGAGTCCCGGGACCAACTGATAGAGATTAAAGAGAAGATTTTGGATCCAGAAGTGCGCCGGCATTCTTTTATCCTTGATGTCCACTTGATGATTTTGGATGACCAGATGCTGATTCAGGATACCGTGGATAGGATCCGAAAGAAGAAGGTTAATGCAGAATGGGCCCTGGACCTGACGTTAGAAAAGTTGGATATGGCCTTCAAGGCCATCGATGACGAATATCTGAGGGAACGACGGAGTGATCTCCACTATGTGTCGGCAAGAATCTTCCGTAACCTTCTTGGAAAGAAGCATGACGATATCACCCGGATCAAGGGGAAAGTGATTGTGGTGGCTCATGACCTTTCTCCAGCGGATACCCTGCAGATGAATCTGAAATATGTGGCAGGGTTCATCACCGATATTGGAGGAAAGGTCTCCCACACCGCCATCCTCTCCCGGTCCTTAGGCATCCCGGCCGTTTTGGGGTTGGAGGTGGCAACGACCCTCATCAACGGAGGGGACCTCTTGATCATTGATGGAGAGACAGGAGAGGTGGTCATCAATCCCACGGAGGAAGTCTCCCAATCCTTTATCGAACGGAAACGGCGGACCAGATCCATGGAGCGGGAGGTTCTTAAATATGCCTCTCTGCAAGCAGAGACCCGTGATGGCGTTCAGGTCCACCTGCAGGCCAATATTGAAATGGTGGAAGAAATCTCTTCTGTAAAGATGCACGGTGGAGAAGGCATTGGGCTCTTTCGCACAGAGATCCTCTACCTCAATCGGAAGGATCTCCCCACGGAGGAAGAGCATTTTCAAACCTATCGACGGTTGGCGGAAGACATCTCCCCTGCCTCAGCAACGATTCGTACATTAGATATCGGGGGCGACAAGTTCCTTCCCAATTATTCGAAGGGCAATGAGATGAATCCGGCGATGGGTTTGAGGGCGATTCGGTTCAGCATCAAGGAGACGGATATTTTCAAAACCCAGTTGAGGGGGATTTTGCGCGCAAGCGCCTATGGAAAACTGAGGATTCTTTTGCCCATGATATCAGGAATTGAGGAGGTCCGGCAAACGAAGGCAATCTTGGAAGAGGTGAAGAGGGGTTTGGTCAAAGCGAAGATCCCTTTCGATCGAGGCATCAAAATCGGAGCCATGATCGAAATTCCATCTGCTTCTGTCACTGCCGATATTTTGGCCCGGGAGGTGGATTTCTTCAGCATCGGAACGAACGACCTGATCCAGTATGCGTTGGCTATTGATCGGATTAATGAACATGTCTCCTACCTCTACGAACCTCTTCATCCTGCGGTTCTGAGGATCATCCGGGGGGTAGTTCAATTTGCCCATCAAGCCGGGATCCCAGTAGCCATTTGCGGTGAGATGGCGGCAGAGCCCGCCTATGCCATCATCCTGTTGGGCCTGGGTTTGGATGAATTTAGCATGAACCCGGTTTCCATTCCCAAGGTGAAAAAGATGCTTCGAATGCTGCGATTTGAAGAGACCCAATCTTTGGTAGAACAGTTGTTCCGATTCCAAACAGCCTCAGAGATCGAACGCCATGTCCGAAAATGGATGAATGAACGATTGCCCAAAGATTTTATCCAATGGCGTATAGAGGATTTGAGGGCATAAGCCCCTCACATAGAAGAAAAGGAGGAAAGATTACATGGCAATGACAGACTTTTTATTCACCTCTGAATCCGTCACCGAGGGACATCCCGATAAGGTGGCTGATCAGATTTCAGATGCGATCTTGGATGGCATCATCGCTCAAGACCCTAAAGCAAGAGTTGCCTGTGAGACGATGGTGACAACAGGGATGGCGATCGTTGCAGGAGAGATTACTACTTCCTGTTATGTTCACATACCGAATGTTGTCCGGGAGACCATTAAAGAGATCGGATACAATAACTCAGGCATGGGATTTGATTGGGAGACCTGTGCGGTGATCACTTCGATCGATGAACAATCCCCTGACATCAAACGGGGAGTAGACGAGGCAGATGAACATGAACAGGGAGCCGGAGATCAGGGATTGATGTTTGGCTATGCCTGTAACGAGACACCGGAGCTGATGCCCATGCCTATCATCTATGCCCATCGGCTGACCCGACGATTGGCCGACGTACGAAAACAGAAAATCCTCGAATTTTTAAGACCAGATGGAAAATCTCAGGTGACGATTCAATACATCAACGGGAAACCCGTTCGCGTGAATTCGATCGTCATCGCCGCCCAACATGCTCCAGATGTTGAGTATAAGAAGTTGAGAGAGGGGATCGTTGAGGAGGTGATTTTTAAAGTCATCCCTTCGGAATTACGTGATAAGAACACAAAATATTATGTGAACACCACCGGGAGGTTTGTGGTTGGGGGACCAAAAGCCGACTGCGGTTTGACCGGAAGAAAGATCATCGTCGATACCTATGGAGGGATTGGCAGCCATGGAGGAGGTTGTTTTTCTGGAAAAGACCCTTCCAAGATGGACCGGAGCGCTTCTTATATGGCCAGACATATTGCCAAGAACATCGTCGCTGCAGGACTTGCAGAAAAATGTGAGGTTCAGATCGCCTATACCATTGGGGTTGCTCAACCTGTCTCATTGATGATCGATACTTCGAGAACTTCCAAGATTTCCCCTGACAAGATTGCTAAGATCATTCGGGAACACTTCGATTTAAGGCCAAAGGCCATCATCCATTATCTCGACCTTCTCAAGCCCATTTACAAAAAGACTGCCTGTTATGGCCATTTTGGTAGACATGAACCTGAGTTCACATGGGAGAGTACCCACCGGGCAGAGGAGTTGAGGAAGGCGGCTGGACTATAATATTGCGGAATGGCGAATGCAGAATGCGGAATCTTTTTGAAGTAAAATCAATTTCGCAATCCGAAATCCGCCACGGTACGGGCGGTCGTACCGACCGCATTCCGAATTTGGGGGAGATATGGATTACCACATTAAAGATATCTCATTAGCTGAGAAGGGGCGGCTTCGGATGGAGTGGGCGGAGATGGCAATGCCTGTTTTGAAGTTGATCCGGAGCCGTTTTGAAAAGGAGAAACCTCTCAAAGGAATGCGTCTGTCAGCCTGCCTCCACGTAACGACGGAAACCGCTGTTTTGATGAGGACCCTTTCGACAGGAGGAGCCCAATTGACCCTGTGTGCATCCAATCCTTTGAGCACACAGGATGATGTGGCTGCCTATCTGGTCAAAGAGTTAAATCTCCCCGTCTTCGCCATCAAAGGAGAGGATAGTGAAACCTATTATACCCATATCCAGAAAGCATTGGCCTTCTTTCCGAATCTCACCATGGATGATGGAGCAGATCTGGTCTCCTCGCTCCACTTTATCGCTTTAGAAAAGTGGGAGGAGCTTTCTCCCTCCGTTCGAAATTGGGCTGAAGGCCTTCCCCCTCGCCAGAGAAAGGAGATCATCCAGGGGGTGATTGGGGGGACTGAGGAGACGACGACCGGTGTGATCCGACTCCGTTCGATGGAGAGGACAGGAGTATTGAAATTTCCTATCATTGCCGTCAATGACGCCGAGACCAAACACTTTTTCGACAATCGGTATGGAACAGGCCAATCCACGATAGATGGAATTCTCAGGGCTACCAACCGTTTGATCGCAGGCGCAAGTTTTGTCGTCTCAGGATATGGATGGTGTGGAAAGGGTCTTGCCATGAGGGCGAATGGGATGGGAGCCAATATCATCATCACAGAGGTTAATCCTCTCAGGGCACTGGAGGCAGTGATGGATGGATATCGAGTGATGCCTGTTTCTGAAGCTGCAGAAATAGGAGATATCTTCTGCACTGTCTCTGGCAACATCCATGTCATTCGGAAGGAACATTTTTTAAAGATGAAGGATGGAGCCATCATTGCCAATTCTGGCCACTTTAATGTGGAACTCGATCTCGGAGGGCTTGACGAAGTGACCCTCTCCCGCAGAAAAATCCGCGACTTTGTTGAAGAGTTTCAGCTTCATAATGATCGTAAGGTTTACCTCCTGGGGGAAGGAAGATTGATCAATCTCGCCTCTGCAGAGGGTCATCCTTCCAGTGTGATGGATATGAGCTTTGCCAATCAGGCCCTTGCTGTCGAGTATTTGGTAAGGAACCATCGGAATTTAGAAAAAAGAGTTTATCCTGTTCCATCTGAGATTGATCAGGAGATCGCCCGGATGAAACTCCTGTCGATGGGCATTCAAATCGATCAACTTACTGAGGAGCAGGAGCATTATTTAGTCTCCTGGGAGCAGGGCACATGACAAACGAAAATCATCCCACGGTTCCATTGAAAAAAGGAAGAAAGGTCTGGAGATGGGTTTTATTCTCTGCTTTGATTGGCATTACTGCATTGGTCATTTATCGGGGATGGGCTTTTACGCAAAAGCGAGCTGCGGCACAGCGTACCGGCCGGGGAGAGATTCCTGTCCAGATCTCCTCTGTGACTCGTCAGAATCTCACCTATTCCCTTCGTGCTACCGGAGATATTTCCCCGCTGATGCAGGTCGACCTTTTTCCAAAAGTATCAGGGTATTTAGAACGGATGAGTGTGAATCTGGGCGATTCCGTCCGGCAGGGACAGGTGATCGCTCAGATCGACCGAACTGAATTCTTACATAAGGTAAAGGAGGTTGAAGCGAAGGTCGCCCAGGCGAAGGCCAATCTTGCTGAGATCGAAGCAGGGACTCGAACCGAGGAGGTCCGCCAGGCCGAGGAAGGAGTTAAGCAGGCCCAATCCCGTTTTGAGAATGCGAGAATCCACCGGGAGAGGATGGAGGCTCTTTACCAACGGCAGATCATTTCAAAAAAGGATTTCGATAACGCAGATACGGAATATACGGTAGCCGAGGCACAACTGGAAGCAAATCAACAGCGTCTAAAGATGCTAAGGGAAGGGGCCAGACAGGAAGTCAGGGAAGCAAGTCAGGCCAAGTTAAAAGAGATGGAAGCCCTGCTGGCTCAGGAGCAGACCCGTCTCCAGAATGCGATGATCATCGCACCCTTTTCCGGAGAGATCATCCGGAGGTATGTCGATGCCGGAGCCTTGGTCTCTTCTTCCACTCCTTTGGTGACCCTTGTCCATACGGAGACGTTAAAGGTGGTGGCCAATGTGCTGGAAAAGGATATCTCCCTTATAAGGCCTGGAATGAAGGCCAAGATTCAAACAGAGGCGTACCCGGAAAGGGTATTTGAGGGAAAGGTCGTGAGGATCAACAGCGCCCTGGAACTGGCCACTCGTACGCTTCAGGCGGAGATCCATGTCCCCAATCCAAGCCATCTGCTGAAACCAGGGATGTTTTCGAGGATCGAGATGGCCCTCTCGGAAAAACCCGGGACATTGACCGTTCTGAGGGAAGCCCTGATTGAAGAAGGAGGAAAACGGTCCGTTTTCGTCGTCAAAGGGAACCAGGCACTTCAAAGACCGATCGTTACGGGCATCGAACAAGATCAGTGGGTGGAGGTTCTCGAAGGCTTGCGGGAAGGAGATCGGGTCATCATCAAGGGACAGGGATCGATCAAAGATCGCTCGACGGTTCGGGTGATCGAAGGAGGTTAAGATTTTATGGATCTCATTCGTGGTTCCCTGAAGAACCCGGTGGCCCGGTTTATGATGGCCATCGGGATCATTCTCCTTGGTATCATTGCCTTTTCCAATCTTGCCATCGATCTTTTTCCAGATATCTCCTATCCCATCATTTCGATCACTACCGAGTATTCAGGGGCAAGTCCTGAAGATATCGAGATCTCGGTCACGCGGCTCATTGAGAAGCGGGTCAGCCGGATTCAAAATGTTCGTTACGTCTCTTCACGATCGAGAGAAAGTTTTTCCAATGTGGTCGTCGAATTCTACTGGGGGACCAATCTCGACGCTGCCTCAACAGACATACAGCAAAGTATCAACCAAATCTTGGATCATCTTCCCGATGAGGCCAAACAGCCAGTCATCTACAAGTTTGATCCCTCCCAAATCTCTGTGCTTACCCTCTCTGTTTCAGGTCCGATGGATGAATTTCGTCTCCGTGAACTGGCAGAGGACTACATCGCGCCGAGGCTGGAAAGTTTGAAGGGGGTCGCTTCAGCCAGTGTCTACGGCGGTAAAGTGCGTGAAATCCAGGTAAGGCTGGATCGGGCCAAACTGGAAGGGGTGAATCTTTCTATTGACAAAGTTGCTCAAGCGGTGAAGATCGGCCACATGGATCTTCCAGGGGGGAGTCTCAAGGGGGAACTAAAGCAATACAGTGTGCGGACCATTGGCCGATCCCCGGAGATAAAGGATTTAGAAGAGATCATCGTTCATCAAAATAACGGAGTCCCTGTGCGTTTACGAGATGTGGGGAAGGTTATTGATGGCTTTGAAGATACTGGAACCGACCAGCATGTCAATGGCGTCCGAGGAGTGGTCATCGGAGTCTTGAAACAGATTGGGGGCAACACGGTCTCTGTGGTCGATAATGTCTTGAAGGCTTTGCCTCAGATTCAAAAAGAGCTTCCGAAGGGAATATCTATCCGGGTCATCTCTGACCAGTCAACGTTCATTCGGAAATCGATCAAAAACCTTCAGCATGAGGCGATGATAGGAGCCCTCTTAGCCGTTGCTGTTATACTCATTTTTCTCGGAAGTGGTACGAGCACCCTGATCATCGCCCATTCCATTCCTATCTCGATCATCGCCACCTTTGTGCTCCTCCATTTTGGTAAGTTCACGTTGAATATTATGACGCTCGGAGGACTCGCCTTAGGCGTGGGTCGGTTAGTCGATGACGCCATCGTCGTCCTTGAGAATATCAACCGGCACATGGAACTGGGGGAATCCCCTGAAGAGGCTTCTTATAAAGGGGCGACCGAAGTGAGCAAACCGGTGATTGCTGCCACCATCACGAGCATAGTAGTATTCATCCCCATTGCTTTTGTTAAAGGGATTGCAGCACTCTTATTCGTCCAGATGGCTTATACCGTGGCCTTTTCACTCCTTGCCTCCCTTTTTGATTCACTCACTCTTGTACCGGTACTGACTGCCAAGTTCCTCCGTCCCAGAAAGGAGTCGACCAGACTTTCATGGACCCAGAAGATTTTCCGGAAGACTCGGCCCTTTTTCCTCTGGGTCGATCAGTATTATCAGAACATTCTCAGTTATGCCCTGGCCCATCGAAAGACGGTTATTTCGGGGGTGGTTGGGATTTTTTTGATCTCCCTCTGCCTCATTCCGTTCATCGGTACAGAACTCTTCCCTCCCTCTGATGAGGGCCAACTCAGGATGTCCATCCGACTGCCGGCCGGGTCCTCCTTAGAAGAGACGAAGAAGGTGAGGGATAGGGTGGAAGGGATTATTTTTGAGGAAGTTCCCGAACTGTTCTCCATGAATAGCCGGGCGGGTTCAGGGAGAGGAATGGGAATTTTCAGCGGAAGATTTGCCGGGCCCCATACCGGCAATGCCTTTCTGACCTTGGTGGACCTGTCGGACCGGGAAAGGTCCTCAGAGACTATCGCCAGGGACTTAAGGGAGAAGGTGAGGAGGATTCCCGGAGCTATGATCTCGGTCTATCCAGGTGGCCTCGTTTCAAGGGTGATGAACATCGGTTCGGATGATCCGATCGATGTCGAGATCCTTGGATATGATCTGGCCACAGGGAGCCGCTTGGCGAAAGAAGTTGACCAGATCCTTAGAGAAGTTCGTGGAGTCACCGACATACAGGTCGGCCGGGAAGAGGGGTTTCCTGAGTATCAAGTCCGGATCCGCCAAGATCGTGCAGCCGCACTCGGATTGACTACCTCCCGGGTTGCGGAGATTGTTAGAGATGCGATCGAGGGTGACGAGTCAGCAATCTATGTAGATCCGGTAACAGGCCGGGAACATACGGTCCGGGTCCAGCTTCGCGAAGAGGACCGAAACAGGCCCGAGGATTTGGGCCGCCTTAGCGTGCCCACGTCGGGCGGGAAGGTGGTTTCCCTGCAGAATGTTGCCGAGATCATTCGGACCTCCACTCCTGTTCAATTGGAACGGAAATATCAGCAACGGATTATCCATGTCACGGCCAATACGAGCGGTAGGGATCTCGGTTCTATCGCCGAGGAAATCGAAAATAAGATTTCTCAGATGAAGGTCCCTGAGGGGTTTTCTGTTCAGCTGAAGGGTGCTCGTCTGGAACAGAAAGAGGCGTTTCAGAACCTCGTCTTTGCCTTGATCCTTGCCATTGTCCTGGTCTACATGGTGTTGGCCTCCCAATTTGCCTCCTTGCTTCACCCTTTCCTCATCATGTTCTCGGTGCCTTTGGGTTTCATTGGGACCCTCTGGGCCCTTTTCGTTACCGGGAACACACTGAGTGTAGTCTCCTTCATCGGAATCATCATGATGGTTGGGATTGTCGTAAGTAATGCCATCCTTCTGATCGATTACACAAATCGGCTACGGAAAGAAGGGATCGAGTTGAAAGAAGCCATCGTTCGGGCTGGTAGGATTCGTCTCCGGCCGATTTTAATGACTTCTCTCGCTACTGTTTTCGGGTTGATTCCGATAGCCTTAGGAATGGGGGAAGGTGCCGAGGCGAATGCTTCTCTGGCAATTGCAGTAATTGGAGGGCTTACGGTTTCCACGTTCCTCACGCTGATCTTCATACCAACCCTATATTTTATCGTTGAGAATTGGCGAGCCTCCCGCAGAAAGATTGCAGATCGCGGATTGCAGATTGCAGATTGAAAAATCTGAAATCTGAAATCTGAAATTTGAAATTGAATTTCATGATTCAACGTCGAAAAACACGCCAGATCTCCATGGGTCCTCTCAAAATTGGAGGAGACGCCCCGATCTCCGTTCAGTCGATGACCAAAACGGATACCCGTGATATTCGAAAGACGGTTGAGCAGATTCGACGACTCGAAAGAGCGGCCTGTGAAATCGTTCGGGTGGCCGTCGTGGACGAAGAGGCTGCCCGTGCGATCGCTGAGATCAAAAAAAGAATTCAAATTCCAATCATTGCTGATATTCACTTTCACTATCGGTTAGCGTTGAAAGCGATGGAGTCAGGGGCTGACGGAATTCGCCTCAATCCAGGGAACATCGGCGGAAGAGATCGCCTCAAAACTATTGTGATCAATGCGAAAGATCGATCCATCCCCATCCGCATCGGAGTCAATGCAGGATCTTTGGAAAGAGACCTTTTAAAGCGTTTCGGTGGAGCAACTGCCGAGGCGATGGTTTCAAGCGCCCTTCGGACGATCGAATGGATGGAAGACCTTGGATTCCAACAGATTAAAGTTTCTCTAAAAGCCTCGGACGTCCTGAGGACCGTGGAGGCCTACCGCCTCTTTTCCAAAACAACAGATTATCCCCTGCATCTCGGGATCACAGAGGCTGGGAGAGGTTCTGGCGCTGTTGTCAAATCATCCCTCGGCATCGGACTTTTGCTCAGCGAAGGGATTGGAGATACCCTCCGTGTTTCATTGACCGGAGATCCGGTGGAAGAGGTCCGTGTGGGTTATGAGATATTAAGGGCCTTAAAGATTCGGCAGCGGGGTGTTGAGATTATCTCCTGCCCAATCTGTGGCCGTTGTGAGGTCGATCTCAAGCATCTCGTAGAAAAAGTTGAAAAGGGCGTTCAGAAAATCTCCCAACCCATTACGATCGCTATTATGGGATGCGTAGTCAACGGACCGGGTGAGGCCAAAGAGGCAGATATTGGGATTGCCGGAGGGAAGGGAGTGGGTGTCCTCTTTAAGAAGGGGAGGGTAGTAAAGAAAGTAAGAGAGAAGGATTTCGCCTCTGCATTGCTGAGGGAAGTTAACAAGATTGCCAAGGGAATTTAATCCCCCCTTTCCCCCCTTTACTAAAGGGGGGTTGGGGGGATTAATGGTTTTTTAGGAAACACGGAGCTTTTTCCATACATAATAGATTCGCTGAACCACTGTAAAGTGGGTGAGGATGGCTAAAACCCAGAGCATTAGCTCCATCCAGCCAAAAAGTGCTCCAGCAGAAAGCAGAATAATTCGTTCCGCTCTCTCCATCAGTCCAATGTTGCATGGAATATTTGCAGCTTCTGCCCTTGCTCTGGCATAGGAGACGAGGACAGTCCCAATGCTCACAAAAGAGGTAAGGATGACCAGAACAGGGTCTCCCTTTTTTAAGTAGTAAATAAGGAGGGATAGAAGAAGAAGGAGATCCGAATATCGATCCAAGACCGAATCTAAGAAGCCACCGAAGGCTGTGACCTTACCTAATTTTCTGGCTACCACACCATCGATGAGGTCGAAGATCCCTGAAAGGATGATCGACAATCCTGCCAAAATCCAAAATTCCTTGAGAATAAGGAAGGAGGCGAGGAGGGTTGAAAAAAAACCCATTAAGGTGAAGAGGTTTGGATTGCCCCGTTCTCCAAAAATTTTTTTATATAGGTTATAGAGATAAGGATCGAGTCGGTGTCCGATTTTATTACTAATCATTTTTTAAAACCATAACCCCCTCCTCTCTTCCCCTCCATCCTCCGTAGCAGGCTACTGCGGAGGACGGGCCGTAATTGGGGGAGGGCTTCGTCGTGAGCTCAGTCGAACGCTCAGCCGAACGAAAAAGGTGGGGGGGAATATTTTGTCCTAAAAGATAACATTTTCAGGGGAAAAGTCAATCAAATCTCTCTTGAAGAATTTGCCGAATTGAGTCTAAAGGCGATGGGAAAGATCAGCGAGCTGCTTGGCCTATAAAAAATGCCAATAGAGCATCATACAAGCTAAATGTAGTGTCTCAATAAAGACTTTGCAATGGGTGTCATTCCGGGCTTGACCCGGAATCCAATCTTTTAAGCTGGATTCCCGCTTTCGCGGGGACAAGTTTACCCCTGCGAAGGCAGGGGCAGGAATGACAACATGGAAATAGGTTTTGAATTTTAATGCCCCGCAGCTCTGCTGCGGGGTAGTTTACTTGTTTTAGGATCATTAATTCTTCTTGACTTTCTGTTAAATTTTGTATAAAAGGGAATCCATGATTTTGGGATTTGAAGAGATTGAGCGAAGGGTTTGGGAAGAAGAGAAGCTCTTCCTGATGAAGCAGGTGGGGATCCTCTTAATCAAAAACAATGCGATCAAATTTGGAGACTATATTTTAACCTCTGGAAAGAGGAGTCCTTACTATATCGACTTAAGGCTGACCATCTCCAGCCCGATCACCATGGACTGGATCGCAAATTCTTTGACAAGGATCATCCTCAATGAGGTCGGTAAAGAAAAAATTGACAGAATATTGGGCGTGCCCACGGCAGGGGTTCCTTTTGCCACGGTCGTGAGTCAGAAATTAGGCATTCCTCTCATATACTACCGGCAGGCCCGAAAGGAACACGGTGTGAGAAAGAAGATTGAGGGAATTCTGGAACGAAATGATCGTGTCCTCATCATTGACGATCTCATCACCACCGGCGAGAGTGTGATTGAGGCGGCAGAGGTGGTCAGAGATCAGGGAGGAGTGGTCAATGAACTGGTCGTCCTCTTGGATCGGGAACAAGGGGGAAGGGAAAGACTTAAAACATCTCGGATTGAACCCCATGTTCTGTTTAAGATATCCGACGCCATGACATGGCTTCACAAGGTGGGCTTAATCGAGGATAAGGTCTACGATACGGTTCAAAAATACATTGAAGAAGAGAGTCAGTCTTTACAAACCGCCTCACCCTGATTCAACTCCAGTATTAAATTTCAATCCATTTATAAATTGACCCGTTCGACCGCGCCATGTCCCACCTTCGAAGACGGGGTAAAGAAACGCGGCTTCCTTCGACATGCTCAGGACACTGAGTTTATCGAAGTGCAGGGTCAACCCTGAGCAAGCCGTGGCCGCTTGTCCTGAGGGCAGTCGAAGGATCAGGTCGGAGAGTCGAAGGGTTGACTTGGATGTTTTCAAAAATTGGCTCTGGATACAAAGATTACCAGAATGACGAAGGTATAAAGGCGAATATTCCTATCGAAGCGAAATGAAAGGATAAGGCCTGGGATAAAGGAGAAGGCTGATGGAGATGACTAAAAAAGATTCGGTTCTTTTTAAACCATTGGTTCGGGTAGCGGAGAAGTATCTCAGAGATTATTGTAACGGAAAGCATGCGGATGATGAGAAGGCCAAGATTGCTTTGCGAGTGCTTTCGGTCTATCGCCGGATTTTAAAACTCGAAAAGGAAAGAGAGGAGATCAAATCTGAATGGGAAAAACTGATAGCAGGCGTGGCAGAGCTGAAAAGAGCTACAAAGCGTCGGGTGAAGGCAAAGTAGAGCAAGGCTATAAAAACGATTGGACCCTCATAAAGAGAAATTTCAAATCCTAAATCTGAAATCTAAAATCTAAGATGATTTAATCACTCAGTGTTTCCATTGGAAATGAGATAGGATAATCGCCGGTGAAGCAGGCATAGCAAAAATTTTCAGCCTCGCCTTTCACACATTTTTTCAATCCCTCTAAACTCAAGTAATTTAAAGAGTTGGCGTTAATATATTTTTGAATCTCCTTTACCGTGTGGGAGGATGCGATCAGCTCCGATCTTTTCGGTGTATCGATGCCGAAAAAACAGGGATGGGTGATCGGGGGGGAACTGATCCTCACATGGACCTTTTTGACACCGGCATTTCGAAACATCTTATTGATCTTTCGACTGGTGGTTGCACGGACAATGGAGTCATCCACTGTAACAATCCGTTTTCCCTCCATCAGACCCTTCACGGGGTTCAGTTTGATCTTGACACCAAAGTGACGGATCGATTGTTCGGGTTCAATAAAGGTCCTGCCGACATAGTGATTTCGTATCATACCCATTTCAAGAGGTATCTTCGATTCGCAAGCATAGCCCAATGTGGCAGGGATTCCGGAATCCGGGATGGGAACGACCATGTCCACTTCTGCTGGCGATTCCTTGGCAAGCTGGATTCCAAGTGATTTTCTGACCTCATAGACATTCCGGTTGAAGATAAAACTATCGGGGCGGGCAAAGTAAATAAATTCGAAGATGCACTGGTGATGTTGTTTTGGAGGAAAAGGTCTGAAGGATTTAACTCCATCCTCGTTAATGAGGAGAATCTCCCCGGGCTCGATCTCCCTTAGAAATTGGGCACCGATGAGATCGAAGGCACAGGTTTCGGAGGCGATGACGGGTGCATCCCTGAGCTGGCCCAGAACGAGAGGCCTGAAGCCAAAGGGGTCTCGTACGGCAACAATCTCCTTTTCTGTCAGGAAGAGCAATGAGTAGGCTCCTTCGACCTGGTAGAGAGCCTGGATCGTCCGCTCGACAAAGGTCTTCGCTTTAGAACGGGCGATGAGGTGAACGATCACTTCGGTATCCATATTCGACTGGAATATCGATCCATTTGACTCCAGTTCGCTTCGGATGAGAGAGGCGTTGGTCAGGTTGCCATTGTGGGCGATGGATATGTTTCCCTTGGCATAGTCGACAAGAAAAGGCTGGGCATTCTTGAGCTCGCTTGACCCTGCAGTGGAATATCGGACATGGCCAATGGCACTCTTTCCAGAGAGTCTTTTCAGAATCTCACGGGTGAATATCTCGGAAACGAGGCCCATCTGACGGTAATGGTGAAGCTGTTTCCCATCTGAAGAGACGATCCCAGCGCTCTCTTGGCCGCGATGTTGAAGGGCATAGAGGCCTAAGTAAGTATGATTAGATGCTTCAGAATGATTAAAGATACCAAAGATGCCACACATCTTTCTTCTCCTTTAAGAGGCAGAGAGCAAAGCGCATAGGGCATAGGGTCTAAAACCAAAGATCACAAATCCCAATTTCCAAATTCCAAATAAATTCTAATCTCCAATCCCAAATTACCGGAACAATTTTTCCGTTTTGAATTTGATTGATTGAGATTTGTTTGTGATTTGGTACTTGGAATTTGGTGCTTCTCATTTACGCTTTGTTCTATGCTCCATGCCCTATGCTTATTTTCCGTAGCCATTCGGATGGTTTCGATGCCACTTCCAGGCGGTTTCAATGATCGTCTCTAAATCAGGGTATTTTGGAACCCATCCCAACTCTTTACTAATTTTTTCTGAGCTGGCTACCAAGCGAGCAGGATCCCCTAACCTTCGGGAAGACTCAATTGAAACGATCTTCTTTCCTGTGATCTTTCTCGCTGTTTCAATCACCTCTCTTACCGAATACCCATTCCCATTTCCCAGATTATAAATTCCAGAAATTTCTCCCTCTTCTAATTTATTGAGAGCTAATATATGGGCCTGAGCGAGATCAGTGACATGGATATAGTCACGGATACATGTCCCATCAGGTGTATTATAATCGGTGCCGTAGATGGGGACAGAATCTCCATTTAT
>Ga0315274_10004851_pt1 | contig 19747 bp, 29 predicted proteins | sample YL17G02_20_MG_FD_203700 | JGI IMG/M metagenome (GOLD analysis project Ga0315274, IMG submission 203700) | Sediment microbial communities from Yellowstone Lake, YNP, Wyoming, USA - YL17G02_20 | ecosystem: Environmental > Aquatic > Freshwater > Lake > Sediment | place: USA: Wyoming | collected... | reverse complement strand
CCGACGATGACAGACACCGCAGAAGCCATCAGCCTTCCGGCCATCGCTGACCTTCAGCTTGCCCTTATCAGGACAGACGAGTTGGACAGGCTTGGACAAATCCTCCTGAAGCAGTTGAAGAATCGTTACAGGAGAATGACGAAAAACAAACGTTTCGTTATCGGCTTGGATGAGGATAAACAACGCTTGTATGACGTTGAGCAGGATGCCCAACGTGACATTATGGCAGACCCACACGCAAATGACACCAAAAAGATAGTAGTTTCGGATGGGTCAAGCAAATACACAGGTCAAGACTTCTCAAAGATTAAGGTGTAGAAAGCATAAATAGGGGGTAACCTTCGGGGAGCCTCCTATGCATTTGGCGAAAGCAATTGACGCCAACATTATGGAGTCGGAGTTGGTCAAGTCGTGGGGAACTACGGTGACAACATCCCACTTTAAGCGAATGTTAAATGATGTTCTTGGTCAGTACGATGCGAAAGCAGTCATTCAACGTGAGACATTAAAGAATACGAAGGTAATGAAGATTTCTGGGTCTTATTCCTTCTTTCGAAAGAAGGGGAAGAAGATCGACATTGTGTATCACCTAGATCGACGCCGTAAAAGCATTGAACTGAATACCCGCCTTCTCAATCGGGTCATTTTTTTGACCAGCCAAACGCTTCAGCATGAGTTGATCCACAAGGCGCAATACAAGAAGTTTGGAAAGACGTTCTATACCAAACACATTCCTGTTCTCTATTCTCCCTACGTCCAGAAGAAAAGAAAAGATAACATCAAGTATCTGAGTCTTCGGGAAGAAGTGGATTGCTTCGCCCAGAATATTGCCATGGAATTGGTCTACAAGTACCCAGACAAAACTCCAATAGAGTCGTTCAAGACCCTTGACAAATGCAATGCCACCCTGTACAATAAGTACAAGCTGATTTTCAGAAATACAGATTGGGTAGATTTGAAGAAAGTGCTTCTCAAGAAGATTTGGAAGTGGCTCCCGAAAGTTTCTGCCCCTCCCCGTTTGATTACCCCTTGACAAACTCGTACATACCAATTAGCTTCTATACATAACAACTGAGGGTAGACCAATGACTGAAAACCGTAGCACAGACGAACAAGAAGAGTTTTTGGACTACATGTGCTATGGCGATGGAGCAATTTTCTCATTGGTTGAGCGTGAAGGTGAAGAAACAATTTTGTCAAGGAGGAAACGTGAGTCAGTACAAGAAGATTATGCAGAAGTTGTACGGAAATGGATCGCTTACTTCTACGGAAGCGCGGAAGATGGGGATCAAGAACCTGAGGGCCAGAGTGTGTGAACTGCGCGATAGGGGTCACCTTATCATGACGCACGGCACCATCGGCCTTCCCGTAGTCTACAAGCTGTTTCAGCGTAACGACTACTACACCCGCTAATGCTCAAGACCGTTATTGATGCCATCATCATACTGATGTTGGTGGCATTGGCTTTTAGCCCCGCCTTTGTCTATAGGGCCATTGAGAAGTATTTCTTTCAGAAGGAAAATGTCAAGTTGTTTGCCCGTGATATCTTCGAAGAGCCAGTGGATATTGACTTTGCGAATGCGGAAACGGGATTCAACCAAGACCTTTCCTTTGAAAAGGACGAGAGGATATACAACAACCTCAAGTCCATGGTGAAGAAGAGCAAGAAGAGGAAGGTGAAGCAGATGTGGAAGAACAAGTTGGGTGAATTTGAGCGCAAACTAAAGTGGCAGACCACAATGGAAAAGACCAATGGCCACGAAACTCTTCCGGTAAACTCATGAGCAACATTATCTATCGTGATATCGCTGGTACCGTTGAAATTGATTTTGCGGAGTATCCAAGCGGTGAACCCCTCATTCGGTTTGCTCCCCAAGGGGTGAATAAGGGTGGTCAGAAGCTTCTTGTTCGCCCCAAGACGATGAACCAGTTTGTCGGTGCCATGTTCTTTGTTGATTCCTTTGCAGACCGATTTGGTTCTGTGCCTGAGTTGATTCTTCCTTTTGTTCCGGGTGCGCGGCAGGATCGCCAGATGGACAATGGGGGAGACTTTCTCTTCACTGCCAAGTCTGTGGCGAAGATGATCAATGCCAGAAATTTCCCTTCGGTCACTGTCTTTGATCCTCATTCGGACGTTATCTCTGGACTGATTGATCGTTGTGTGGTGGTTTCTCCTGCACAAATTTTCATTGCCGCAGACAAGAGTTCTCTGGCGGCAAACAATCTCTTGCCGATGTATCAGATTGAGACTGAGTTTGCTGGTGTCATTGCTCCTGATTCAGGAGCCACCAAGCGAGCCATGGGTGTGGCCAAGCATCTGAAGATTCCCCTCTATGTGGGGGGGAAGACCCGTGAAACGAAGACGGGAAAGATCACCAATTTTTGGATTCACGATCTTCCGACTGATGGACACTTCCTCATTGTCGATGACATTTGTGATGGGGGTGGCACCTTTGTTGGGTTGGCTGATGCCATTGAGAAGCATAGCCTGAAGGTTCAACTGAGCCTGTACGTCACCCATGGATTGTTCACCAAGGGTCTAGATTCGCTGAAGCCGCACTTCAAGTACATCATTTCAACGGATTCCGTAGTCGGCACCAAGGAAATGGAGCCATGGACAGTCAAGACAATCAACGTTTGCAACTACTTTATGGGGGTACAACTATGAACATCGCTACCGCAATTGATGGATACAAGCTTGATCACCGTCGCCAGTACCCTGAGGGTACCCAGAGCGTCTACAGCAACCTGACACCCCGTGGGAGCCGTGTGAAGGGGCAGAACGAGGTTGTGTTCTTCGGCCTTCAGTACTTTCTCAAGAAGTATCTGATGGAAGAGTTTCAGACAGGATTCTTCGATCAGGATGTGGAGAAGGTCTGTGAGAAGTATGCCCGTCGAGTGAATGGGTACCTTGGCCCGAACAGCATTGGCACGGATCACATTCGCGCCCTGCACAAGCTTGGGTACATTCCGTTGGAGTTCAAGGCACTTCCTGAAGGTACGCATGTCCCCCTGAGAGTCCCGATGTTTACGGTCACAAACACACTTCCGGAATTCTTCTGGGTGACCAACTACTTCGAAACGTTGCTGTCCAACGTCCTGTGGATGCCGTCAACGTCAGCCACTACAGCGTCACAGTTTCGGCGTTTGCTGGATCAGTATGCAGAGCGCACGGGTTCACCAAAGGAATTCGTGGATTGGCAGGGACATGACTTCAGCTTCCGTGGTATGGCTGGCCCAGAGGCCGCGATGTTGAGTGGGGCTGGTCATCTATTGTTCTTCACGGGTACCGACACCATTCCAGCCATTGACCTGATTGAGGATTACTACCCGACTGAAACGTTCATTGCTGGCTCTGTTGCGGCAACCGAACACTCTGTTATGTGCGCTGGTGGACAGGAAGACGAGCTTGAAACCTATCGCCGTCTGCTTGACCTGTATCCGGCTGGTGTCCTATCGGTGGTGTCTGACACATGGGATTTGTGGAAGGTCTTGACCGAGACTGTTCCGGCCCTGAAGAACATGATCCTTGCCCGTGACGGTAAGCTGGTCATTCGTCCCGACTCTGGCGATCCTGTCAAGATCATTTGTGGGGATAAGGATGCGCCGTACATGAGTCCCGCTTACAAGGGTGTCATTCAGTTGCTTTGGGATGTGTTTGGTGGCACTCACACGCAACGGGGTTACAAGCTTCTGGATTCCCACATTGGTTGCATCTACGGAGATTCAATCAACATTGAACGCCTCAATGCCATCCTTGAGGGGTTGGAAGAGAACGGCTTCGCTTCAGCCAATATGGTCTTCGGTATGGGTAGCTTCACCTACCAGTACGTCACCCGTGATACCTACAACATGGCGATGAAGGCCACTCACTGCACCATCAATGGTGAGGAAATCGATATGTTCAAGAAGCCACTGACTGATAATGGTATGAAGGATTCTGCCAAGGGTATGCTGGCCGTCCTCAGGGACAGAGAGCATAATCTTTACCTGAAGAATCAGGCCATAGTTGGGGAGCTTGAACAGTCAGAGTTGAAGACGGTGTGGAAGAATGGCCAGTTCAAGCGGTTCTATGACTTCGCAGAAGTGAGAACGAGGGCTAGAACCAATGGGTGATGCAATTGGCTGGACTCTTTTTGCCCTCATTTTGATCTTGCTTTCTGAATATCGACCAGAGGATAAATAGAAAGTCTCGCCCACCATGTGTGGGAAGAGTGTCGGGGGCGTTACCTTACGGGTGACGCCCCTTGTTTTGGCATTTACCGATCCATAAATACCAATGCAGACGAGGGATGATATACCTACAAACAACCTGAGTTGTTACAGGAAATCCGGCGATTAGCCCTTTCAATATCTCAACCTCTTCTTCACCTTATTCTGGTAAATCAAAATGGATATCAATAGATTAAAGGGTGCAATCCCTGATTCTGTGATTGCACAAATACCCGACGTTGAAAACAAGTTTTCTATCCACACCCCGCTTCGCTTGGCCCACTTCCTTTCACAGTGTGGGCATGAAAGCTGGAATTTCACTGCGGTAGTGGAGAACTTGAATTACTCTGAGGAAGCCCTAAACAGGGTCTTTGGAAAGTACTTCCCAGATGGTCTAGCCAAGAGCTATGCGCGTCAAGGACAACGTATCGGCTCTCGCGTCTATGCGAACCGTATGGGTAATGGCGATGAAGCCTCAGGAGAGGGCTTCAAGTATCGTGGTAGGGGTTTCATCCAACTCACAGGTAAAGTTAACTACGCCTCTTTCGATAAACTGGTGGAAGAGAACATCATTGAACAGCCTGAGTTAGTTGCGACGAAATACCCACTTCTCTCAGCGGCATGGTATTGGAACAGTAGAAGTCTCAATGCCGTTGCCGATCTGGGAGATTCTGATGCAGTAGTTACACGAATCACTAAAGTAGTGAATGGAGGGATGAATGGTTATGATGACAGACTCAAGCTCTTCAAAAAATTCTACCCAATCCTCAATGCCTCCTAAGAAGAACCCATTTCAGAAGTTCATTGCCTTTCACTACCAACTCTTTCTTGATGAGCGTGGTAGTGTATCGATCAAGCCGTTCTTGGCTTATATTTGCACCATCTATTTGTGCTTCTCATTGGCATTTACGGTGGCCGTCCCAACCACTAAACCATCAGATTCCATTGTCAATGCAATCATGATGATTGCCATGGCGTGTCTGGGTGCGGATACTGCCGACAAGTTCTCTCTCAAGGGGAAGCACGGCAAGTTAGAAGAACCAGATGAAGATCATTACGTTGACCCAGAACAGAGGTAAATTATGAACAAAGTATGGGAGTTCTTGAAAGGAATACCACAAGTCGCACAGCTTTTTCTAGTGGCGGGTGTGGTATTTCTTGTCACTAATATTGCCACAGGCTGGCAATCCAAGAGTACAATCGAAAGCTACATCCAGAAGTATGAGCAATTTCAGGCCGAGACAAAGCGCACTGTCGCAATGTTAGACAGTGTTAAGAAAGTCATTGATCAAAAGGATGAAGAGATTGTCCTGAACATCGTGGCGGCTAATGATGCCCGTGCAGAGGTTGCACGGCTCAAGGCTGTCATGCCCAACCCTCAGGTGATTGCTGTCCTACGGACGAAGATAGACAGCCTGAAGGCGGCAACCAGCGACAGTGTGATGCTGGCCCGTACCGTCATTCCAGCACAGGATACGTTGATCAAGCAACAGGACAGTACCATGACCATCCAGAAGCTTTCCATGCTGGCCAAGGACAATGAGAACATCGCCCTTCGAAAGGCAAACGGCGGGTTGCTGTCAGAAAACCTCACCCTCAAGACTGCCTTGGATAGTGCCAGAACGAATTTGGTCAACATCCCGAAGCCCCCTGAGAATCCAGACAAGATTTTCTTTGGGTTGATCAAGAAACCCACCAGAACCCAAGCCTTTGTCGGGGGAGTAATTGCCACCATCATTGGTGATGCGGCCATTAAGCATTACGTCAAATGACACCAACAGGATATGTGAAAGAACGGATAGAGTATTATGAATACTTCAAGAAGTATTACAGTACTAAGACCGATCAAATCATCATTCCCTGTGCGCCGAGTGCAAAGGACATAGAGGAAAAGATTGTCATCTATACCACTATTTTGTCGATCCTAGAGGATAGGAACGCAGGGCAGTGGAAATAGGGAAATCCCCACTCTTATAAATAGTAGAAACCCCACGGAGCAGAAATGTCTCACAACCTTACCCAAGAAGAGCTTAACGAGATGCGCGATTGGTCGGCCAAAGCCGAGCAATTGGTGCGTTTGGGTATGATGCCTGTGGCCAAATTGCCGTACATCAAGCGAGCTTTGAAGCTCGTTGCACAAGACGCTTTCCTGCCCCTGATTATCCGGAAGCCATTCTATGAATTCATTGAGGAATTGCTAGAATTGGGTCTGGGTGAGGCGGGAATCTATCGCCTAATTCGAAACAAGGTTGCGGCGAATCGTAATGATTCGATCACCAACCGATACATGCCAGAGGAACTAGAAATGAATGAAGAAACCGATGAAACCGAGAAGTTAGTTCAAAGACGGTTTGGGGTTGGCAATTTCAGAAAAACAGAAATGAGTGCAAAAGATATTGAAAAGGCAGAGAAAGAATATGCTAATCAATTGAGAACACACAGAAAGATAATCGGCGGTCAGGAAACTGCTAAGGAAAAGCTAAAGAAGTTGCCAGAAGAAGTTGAGCTTGAGGAAGGAAAGACAGAAGGACATAAGGGTAGGGAAGAAAGACCGTGGTGGAAACAGGAGTTTCGCTCAGGTCGCTCAACCACTAAGGGTGATCGTGGGGGTTATCCGATTGCCAATCCCTTCACCAAGAAGCGTACCCACAAGGCTGAACGTAAGATTGCCAAGGACGAGATTCGAAAGGTGGATGAGGAAGTAGAGCCGATTGAGGAAGTATCAAGGGCGTTAAAGACACGTTACATTGTAAAGGCATCTGGAAACCTAGTTCATAAAGCTATGGCTAAACAGTCTCTTGACGGCTTTCCAGATGCACAAGCGGGGTTGGATAAGGGTATTATGAAACGAGCAAAGGGTTTGAATAATGCGGTCAAGCCTTCTCCGCGAAAAGTTGAAGAAGAAGTTGGTACAGTCCCCCAACAGCCCAAGTGGTTGAAGGGGAAGAAACTGGAACGCCCAAATCCCTATGAGGATAAGGGATCAGTACGCAATAAGACGAAGACGGGTGACATGGCACGAAGCCTAGCTCACGATGTTGAGATTCATGAGGATTGTACGGATATCAAGTCAGGCACCGTCAAGAAACAGCCGCATTGGTTGAAGGGTAACAAGCTTACCCGTTCGAACCCTTACGACGATAAAGAGTCAAAGCACAACAAGACCAAGAGCAAGGAGATTGCTGACAAGGCAAACTCTGAAGTGAAGGTTTCTGAGGCACACGATCTTGGTGAGCCGCCCCGTAGAGAAAAACCGTGGCATGGTGTGGAGTATAACTCCGACGCCGTAAACAAGGCCATCAAGTCTTCAAAGAAGCCCATTGGAAAGAAAGAAGCTAGTTCTATTCATCGTCTGTTGAAAGGTAGGCACAAGGTTGATGAGGGGCGTGATAATCAGTATCGATACGACATGGCATCTGGCAAGCATATCAAGAGAACGAAGAAGGCCAGTGTTCAGGCCAAGAAGGACTTTCAGGCAGGACTCTGGAAGAAGAAGGAAGATGCTCTCAAACCAAAGGTGGATGAGGGATATCTGGCCAGTTTTCTGGACACAATGCGAGCCACTAACACCAGTTTGAAAGATGTTGCGAAGAGAAAGCCAATGGCACACAAGGAACTGAATACAACCCCCTATATGCGCGGTGGGGTGAAGTCAGCAAAAGACTTCAAGGTAGCAAAAAAGGAACGATCACATAACGAAGAAGTGCAGATCGATGAAGAAGGAAATCGGCGCACAGATAATCCGTTGATTCGTGATTCGGAAAAGATCATGAAGAAATTCCGTACTGGTAACAAGATTTCTGATATTGCAAAAGCTCAGAGAGATTTTGACGGTAGGCCAGCACCACTCCCCAAGACAACTATTCCCAAGTCACAGACAGAAAAGCCCATGTCAACTGGAAAGGCTGTACAGCTAAAGCTCAACATGGACATGGTCATGAGTGGGGAAGTACTTGACGAGGATGTAAACTATCGCAAGACCCCACAGGGTATGTTGCAGACCTTGGCTGGTATGGTCAAGATCAAGAAGCGTCATGGTGGTAAGGTGAGTGTCAATGATCGTAAGATTGCGTCAAAGGCGCGTAACGAATTGCGCCGTCGCAAGTACTTCGGTGCAGGAACAACCAACGGCATCACCAGTAGTTTTGATCCATCTTATCTTGAGTTGGCCGACATTCTTGCAGAAGAGAATGTGATCTTGACTGAAGAGCAGTTGGATGAGTTAAAGAAGGTGCTTGGATCATATCTGAAGAAGGCAGAAGCCGACTTCACAGAACGGGATAGTGTTGAGTCCATTAGAAATTGGAAGCGTGGGAAGGGTTTGAAGTATGATAAAGACGATATCGATCCCGATAAGGCGCGGAAGTTGGAAAACCGTGAGAAGGGTATTGACACGGCCAAGGCGAAAATCAAGGCCCATGTCAAGGGTGCAGTCAGAGAAGAAGTGGTTAATGAATTGCACAAAGATACTTACAGAAACTACATTGCTCACTCGTTGCAAGACCGCGATGATCATTTGTTGAACTATGCCGCCCACACGATGAAAGGAAATCAGCGTGGTGCAGGACATGCATTGGGTAAGGTACAGAAGAGAACAAAGGGTGTGTCACACGCCATCAACCGTTTACACAGTCCTGTAGAAAAGACTGTTCATAGCAAGCCAAAGGCTGTGAAGCCTTCAAAGACTTCATGGTTCAAAGATATCGATGATGCATCGAACGTTTCAGATGTAGACTCAAAGAAGCGTGTACGAAAGGAAGATTTTGAAGCCCGTTTTACTAAGACCCTTGAACTGTTTGAAGTCAAGAGCATTTCTGACTTGGATGAGGAAATGACAAAGCTGTTCATGAGTCTTGTACAAAACGAAGCTGGACGCCCAGAAGATTTGTACAGGGCTGAAATGGATAAAAGGAGAGGGGCAAAAAACGCAGAAGATGCGGAAAAAGAGAAGACCCTCTCAGATGTAAAGGACAAGTTGGATGCTGAACGCAGTGCAAGGAAAGAGAAGGTTACTGCGATCAAGAAGAAGCTAGGTATCTAGTTGTATAACGACATGTCACTAGATGACATGTCCTCACCAAAGGAGTAGTATTATGTCAGGTTGGAGCAGAACTCAGCGGCCAGATATTGAACCCGCTGTCAAGAACGCAGATGATGTTTACGGAGTAGACGGGGAGGAAATCAAATGGACTCCCGGCCCACAGCACATTGGTTGGGTCTATCGTCAAACCGTAGGTGATCGTGTGCGTTACGAGACACTTATTGCCATGAAGGAAGCACCCACTGAAGGCAGTGGTGATGATCCTCAATTCCCGAACGTTTCATGGAGTGTGACACCAACACCGTCGATTACACCAACGGTTACGGCCACACCTTCTGTGACACCTTCACAAACCCCGACTGTGACACCAAGTACCAGCATTGGTTGGTCACCATCAGTAACACCAAGCTCAACGCCAAGTGCAAGTGTTGGTTGGTCAAATACCCCAACACCCACGCGCTCAGTGACACCGTCAGCAACACCATCGTTGACACCGAGTACCAGCATTGGGTACACCCCATCAGTAACGCCGTCAGTGACTCCGTCAGAGACACCAAGCGTGAGCTTCACCCCGTCAGTGACACCGACACAGACAGCTACACCGTCTGTAACACCGTCTGTAACACCGACTCCTTCATTGACGGCCACACCGTCAGTGACTCCGTCAATCACGCCGTCAGTGACTCCGTCAATCACGCCGTCAGAGACACCGTCAGAGTCAGTATCATTGACCCCGTCAGTAACGCCGTCAATCACGCCGTCAGAGACACCTTCACCAACACCTTCACCAACCTAATTGGGGTCTAGCTAATGGCTAATGGAAAGTTGGAAGACTTCACTCCTGCAACAACGATTGAAGGAACGGACAAAAGTTACTTGGTGCGGAATGGAGAAGATTTCTATTTCACATGGGCAACGTTGTTCGCCAACATCCCATCACCAATGAAAACGGGGAGTCCACTGTACTTGGGTGGCACTCCCCAGACGTTGGCTGGTGCAGGAACGATTGCTGTCACACAAACAACAACCAAGATTTCAAACACGGGTAATGTTGCGCTGGCTATCAATGATGGATTGTTTGATGGCCAGATCAAGATTATCCTCACCACTAGTGCGACAAATACTTCCACCCTGACGGGGGTAAACTTGGCTGTCACTTCGATTGCGTTTGATCAAGCTGGCAAGGCCATGATCCTGTTCTGGAATGGAACCAAGTGGTGGCCTCTTTCTGGAACTGCCACGATCAGTTACTAAACTATGATTCTGAATGATGACACGTTCTTACTATATGCAGTAAAGCATTACGACAATCCGGGGTGTACAGGAATGAAGGAGTTTCAAGATGACCTGAAACGCTTCAAATACATCAAACGATTGTTGAAGCAGTACGAAAAGACGGGAGAAATCGGGGAACGATTGATACTCAACCATATTATTCTTCTGCATAATGTGTTTGCGGAAGCCACCGTTCCCCTACTCTTTTTCAAGTTCGAAGAAAAATATTGGCCTCAGATCAAAACCTTCCTTGTGTTTCTGGATTACCTTCCAGACGATTGCAAGATTGGTGACAAGAGCGAGAGCGATATCCCACTAGATCAGAAACTCATTTTCAAGCTACGCAAGATATGAAAACATTCATAGAGTTCATCAGAGAGGAAGGTGAGGGTGGTGGGGTGCCAGCAAATAACAGTGCGGCCACCCCCGGTATTGCTAAGTATGATCCTCTATTGGGGACGAAGAAAAAGATGGCAAGACGCTCACAGCCCCAGATTGTTGGAAGCGTGGTGCGAATTCCAGACACCCCATCACACGGATAGTACATTATGAGCGAACCACTAGTAGACTATCAGGCTTGCCAAATTAGAGTGGCCCTGATCAAACAAGAGGTAGACAATTTCAGGACGTTCTTTGATCGTCTTGATTCTGCTATTGAAAAGATAGGAACAGTATCTACCGATATCAAACAGATGCTCGCAGTTCATGAGGAAAAAATTGTCGTCATGGACGAGAAGATCGCCCACAACAAACAAAACGCTATCATGGCTCAAGATTCTTTCCGAGAGGATATCAAGGAATTACACTCCCGTATTACCACCGTTAACCGAGAACTTTCCGCAAACCTCATCACCACAGAAACCAAAATCATTGATAAGCAGAACACTGCTGAAACACGCATCATCGCAGGACAGGAAGACCTCAAGAAGTATTTCATCGCAAGCCACGAAGCATTGGAAAAGCGCGTGAAAACTTTGGAGAATTGGCGATACATCTTGGTGGGCATCTTCCTTGTGATTGGTGCCATTGCGGGATTCGTGGCTAACAATAGCATCCACATTGGCCAAATGACACCGTAGGACTTGACAACAGAAGGACAACAGGGTACATTACTGGACTAACCGGAGTGTACCCTGTGTCTTTGTATATTGACATTTCCTATTTGAAGCAATTGAGTCCCAGATTGCCTCTCTTCAAACAGAAGGGGGACTTTCTGTGGAATTGTCGTTGTATCCTCTGTGGAGACTCAGATAAGAAGAAGACCAAAACTCGCGGTTATTTCTACAGATCAAAACAAAATCTTTACTACAAGTGCCATAACTGCGGTGCCAGTATGCACTTCGGCACCTTCCTCAAGGACGTTGATCCGGCTTTGTACGATCAGTACTACTTTGAAAGGTTCGCCAAGGGTGAGGGTGGGAGAGCCGCACACAAGGCACACCCAGAGGAACTATTCGCAGACCTAGAACCCCAGAGAGAACTTGTCCTTGGGACACCCATCATTGGCGATTCTGTCCTCAATGATATTCGGCATCAGCCGGAATGGGAAGATGATCTTCTCAGGGGGGTGTGTACCAACCTCACAGACCTCCCAAGGGATCATGAGGCACGGGTGTACTGTGCCAAGCGTATGCTCCCCTTCAATGAGTTGTATCGCCTCTGGTTCGTCCCTCAGGTCAAGGACATGTTAGCTATCTCCCCTGAGAAGTACCAGAAGTCATTGAACAGTGAGGAACCCCGCTTGGTCATCCCCTTTCACAAGGAGAACGGGAAGATCGTGGGTGTCACCCTTCGGGGTATTCGTGACGAAAAACTGCGGTACATCACGGTCAGGTTTGAAGAAGATGCTGACTTGACATTTGGGTTGAACCAGCTAGATAAGACACAGCCCATCACGGTATTGGAGGGGCAGTTTGACAGTCTCTTCATTCCCAACAGCATTGCCTGTGGTGGTACATCCTTTGGTAAGATTGAGTTGATGGGTTTGCCCAAGGATCAGTTGACCATCGTGTTCGACAATCAGCCGCGCAATTTGCAAGTATGTGAATTGATGGAGAAGTATGTTAAATTGGGGTTCAAGGTTTGCATTTGGCCCCAAGAGATTCAGGAGAAGGACGTAAACGAAATGATACAAGCTGGTCGTGATCCCGTGGCAATCATCCGTGATAACACTTATCGGGGGTTGGATGCCGAATTACAATTTTCAAAGTGGAGAAAGATTCGATGAAAGTGATTTTGGAACCCACGGTAACTTTGGTTGCCAAACAGGTGTTCATTGAGCATCCTGTGTACAAGATTCCCGATGATGGGAATGATGCGGTGAAGATTGGGGCGTTTGCCGCCAAGGTGTGCTATGATTCGTATGGGGTGGAAGGACGCGCCAACGAAGCCAACCAACGCCAGATTCTTGAACAACGTCATGGCTCTGTGTTGGAACACATCACGGCCACCATGTTGTTTGAGGGCATCACCCGTGCGTTGTCCTTGGAGAGCAATCGCCATCGACAGAACGCTATCTCACAGCGGTCAACCCGCTACACGGAAGAGAGTGATTCGGCTATTGTCTTAGAGCCGTACTATGCGCGGCTATGGGAATTGTATCCCTTGGAATACAGACAATGGGCCAAGGGGTATCCTGATGCATGGGTTCCTGTGGAGGGGCCGCGCAAGCCTGATAAAGATCAGATGGATGAACAATCTTTGTTGATTGATTTTGTGGAAATGTGTCAGAGTGTTGTTGATCTTTACGCTGAACAGGTGGAAACACTCATGGCATTGAACCCATTGAATCTCAGCGGTCATGACCTACGCAAGTGGGCGCGTGGAAAAGCTCGCAACATTCTTCCTCATGCACTGGAAACCAGAATTACATACACGGGAAACCTTCGGGCATGGCGTTGGTTTATTGAGTCGCGGTCACACAAGTCGGCTGAACCAGAGATTCGTCGGCTGGCCGATAAGGTGTTGGCAGAGTTGCGCTTGCACTTCCCGTTGTACTTTGAAGACTTCGTAAACGTTGGTGACTATGATGATATCCCCATGTGGGTTCCAGAGTACCACAAAGTATAAATACCGTTCCCCACACCAGAGGATGTAGTATGAATCAAGAGGAAGTAATGCGTTTTCAACAAGCATGTGGACAACCAGTAGAATTTGAACCGACTATTGAGAGGAATCATGAACAGGCGTTTCTGTATGCGGAGTTAGTAAGAGAAGAAGCACAAGAGTTGGCAGATGCATTTCGAGAAAAGGACATTGTAGGGATAGCAGATGGTGCCGCCGATTTGATTTGGGTAGTCTTTGGATTATGCAATGCAGTGGGCATCGATCTTGAACCCGTGTGGAAGGAAGTTCGTGATTCCAACATGAGCAAGATTCCAGAGGATGGACAGGTCATCCGTCGAGAGGACGGAAAAATTCTCAAGCCAGATTCATACTTCAAACCCGATATCAAAAAGGCATTAGGACTATAATGATCGCGCCCAATCCGGTAGTAATGAGCGACTTCGCAAAGAGCATCATGGAGCAGAAGTACTCCCATACACTAGAAGATGGTACAAAGGAAACGTGGGAAAACATTTCCTATAGAACAGCCAAACATGTGATGAAGGCTGTGGGTGCGTCTAAGACACTCACGAAAGAAATTCAGGAGTTAGTTCGGCGGCGACAATTCGTTCCGGGTGGTAGATATTTGTATGCTACTGGACGCGCATTCCATCAGACTCAGAATTGCTTACTCATGAGGGCAGAAGACAGTCGTGAGGGGTGGAGTGAGTTGATGAAGAAGTCCACCATGGCACTCATGACGGGTGCTGGTATTGGTGTTGACTACTCTGACATTCGTGCAGAGGGTAAGCCTATCCGTAAGACGGGTGGGACGGCCACAGGCCCAATCGCCCTCATGCAAATGGTAAATGAAGCTGGTCGCGGTGTGATGCAAGGTGGATCACGCCGTAGTGCTATCTGGGCTGGATTGAATTGGAATCATGCGGATATCCATAAGTTCATCCGACTCAAGGATTGGTCGCCAAAGGTGCGTGAGTTGAAGGAAGATGATTTCAACTTTCCCGCAACCATGGACGGAACCAATATCTCAGTCATCTTGGATGACCTATTCTTCAAGGCATTTAAGGACGAGAAGCATGAGTTGCACAGCCATGCACAGTCAGTGTATTGGGCTGTAGTGGAGCAGATGTTGAAGACGGGTGAACCCGGATTCTCCGTCAACGTTGGCAAGAACAGTCGTGAAACCCTGCGTAACGCTTGCACGGAAGTAACGTCGGAGGATTCAGATGACATTTGTAATCTTGGAAGCATCAACATGGCTCAGATCAATTCTCTGGAAGAAATGCAGATCGCCATGGATCGTGGTATTGCATTTCTATTGGCAGGAAGTGTTTACTCTGATGTGCCTTATCCAGATGTAGACAAGATGCGTCACAAGAACAGACGCCTTGGCCTTGGCCTGATGGGTCTGCATGAATGGTTGCTGATGCGTGGAAAGAAGTACGGGCCTGATGCTGAGTTGGAAGGGTACTTGAAGATTTACGCTCAGAGTACTGAGGTTGCCGCCAAGTATGCCAAGGAATGGGATTTGACTGTTCCGGTCAAGACTCGCGCCATTGCTCCGAATGGAACAACAGGTATCGTGGCAGAGACAACCACAGGCATGGAGCCGATCTTCTGTGCGGCCTACAAGCGTCGATACCGCAAGGGGACAGACATGATGGCCTATCAGTATGTTATCGATCCTACGGCCAAGCGGTTGGTGGACAAGGGTGTGAACCCAGACCACATTGAGGATGCGTACACACTGGCAGAAGATGTGGAACGTCGAGTGGAGTTTCAGGCGTGGTTGCAGAAGTATGTTGACCACTCCATTTCATCAACGATCAATCTTCCGGAGTGGGGGAGTGAGCATAACAATTCCAACACAGTGCAGAAGTTTGGCACCATGTTGATGAAGTACCTTCCGGATTTGCGTGGTATCACTTGTTATCCTGATGGGGCGCGTGGTGGACAGCCATTGACCCCCGTGAAGTACACAACCGCCGCAAAGCACATTGGCGAAGTCTTCTACGAGACAGTTGATGTGTGCGACATTACGAAGGCCGGAAGTTGCGGCTAGGAGATTATGATGCCAACTAAGTCGGTGTATATTGGCGATTTGCCGAAAATTGCATTGGTTGCTTCGGGGAAATATCCTGAAGAGCAATTGTCCTTTCAGTTGAACGATGTGAGGGGGGAAAGGGAATTAAGGAGATTTGAACCATATACCACATCATATGATGAGTGGTTTGGCTTTAATGCCGCATATGAGCTAAGGGAAAATGAAGAAAATCTGTGTTATCTCTTCAAAGAAAAACAATCCTATGCTACTGCACCTATGGTGATTATGCCAGATGGAACAAAGCTCTGCATGAGAATGCGAAAATTTCATGTCCTTCAAGAAGTAATGGAACATGTTGCATCTGCCGATGTTGTGATGACAGTGTTCAAATACACGCCATTGTTGTTTGATTTATCAGTTGAAATGAAACCAAATGAATGGCCCCCCGTTTTTCGAGGGGAATGGTACATGGTACGATCAGCAAAAAAGGAGAAGGTAGAAAATGAATAAGAACCTGTATTGTATGGAATGCGACATTACCAAAGCAGGGAGTTGCGGTTAATGCCACATTCCAAATACTATGATTGTCCCAGATGTGGTCAGTTCATGTTTTATGGCCCCTGTGATAACCCAAAGTGTGTGGCAGAAATAAAGGAAAAGTACGACAAGGAAATAGCAGAGATACGAAAGAGGGGAGAGGAATATTGGCTCAGTCATCCGGATGAATTTGATGGGCCTTGTTTTGGCAGTCGACACAGAGATTGATATGGCAATGGGGCATTACTATGAGTGTAGTCACTGTGGGCGCGACTTGGAAGAAGGAAGTTGTAAGCGTCCACAGTGCCTTGAGAAGAGGCGCAAGGCCAAAGAGAAAATCCGACAGCGAAATATCCGCTGGAAGGATGAAGAGAAGACAAAGGAAATGGGACAGCTAACCCTTGATTTGAATGACCGGAGAATCGATGAATAAGAACCTGTATTGTGCGGAATGTGAGATGGAGTTTCGAGTCAAACATGACTCAAGTGACGAGATTTTTGTCCCCCGTTACTGCCCATTCTGTGGCAAGCCGCTGGATCAGGATGATGAATATGACGTAGAAGAGGATGATGAGGAAGCATAAATATAGAGTCTCCATCATGGATGCTCTATGTGGTTATATGAAGGAAAGCCGTTCGAAGAGGTTCCAGACAACATTATAGGCTTCGTCTATAAGATCACCAATACCTTAGACAACCGAGAATACATTGGAAAAAAACTCTTCGCCTTTACCAAATCCCGAAAGGTCAAAGGAAAACGAAACCGAAAACGTACTCGCGTCGAATCAGATTGGCGCGAGTACTTCGGATCAAACAAAGCTCTTATCGCTGATGTTGGAACCCATGGAGAACAGTCTTTCGTCCGTGAGATACTACACCTATGTGAGACTAGAGGGCAATGTAATTATCATGAGGCTCGGTTGCAATTTCTCCTTGGTGTGTTAGAACAACCAGAGAAGTTCTACAACGAGCAAATCCGGTGTCGGATACATCGGAGTCACCTTAAAATCCCCAAATGATCTTCCTCACCCTATTATTCCTTTCCGCATTTTTGATTTCGTCGGTTTCAGCCTACTTTTCGATAAGTGGGCTGACGGCTATTTTCCCTAATGCAATGTTGCCTATCGTTTCGATGGGTGTTGTCTTGGAAATGGGAAAGCTAGTGACCGCATCATTCGTGTATCAGTACTGGAACAAATACAAAGTACTGACCCGTTCTGTCCTTCTGGGAATGACAATTACCCTGTCGCTCTTGTCTTCCGTGGGCGTCTATGGGTATCTGAGTCGCAAGCACATTGAGGGTACGACAGGCATTGCGAGTAGCGTGGACAACGTGGCCTTCGTGCAGAAGCAGATTGACATGGAGCAGGGAACATTGAACATGCTTCAACAGTCCATGGCTCAAGGGGATAAGGTGGTCAACAACTACTTGACCGACACCACCAAGACTACCCAAGCTGATGTGGCACGGCGAAAATTGATACGAGAACGACAACTTTCGCAAATTGATATCAAACAGTCAACTTCGCGCCTGTTGGAGTTACAGCGACAGAAGGATAGCCTCTCCCAGATTCAGCGTGTCAAGGAAGTTGATGTTGGCCCCCTAAAGTATCTGGCGGCATTGATATCCCCAGACACCAATATGGATGTGGTGGTGCGCTGGTTCATTTTGACTTTGGTATTTGTGCTTGATCCACTGGCCATTCTTTTGGTGATAGCGGGTAACATTCACAGAAGGGAAACAAAACCCAATGTGGTAAAGCGGCCCGAATTCGTTACGGGGCTTTCTATTGCACCCAATACCAGTGTTTCGGTGAAGCCTCAAACCCTTGAAAAGGTGGAGAATGTTGAAGCGGTGCAAGTTGAAACACTTCAACCACTTGTAAGTGATGTGGTAGCAGAAGTTACCCAAGAAGGTATCATGGAAGTTACCCAAGAAAGTCCACCCCAAGAATTAGATTTTCGGGGTGATGAAAAATGGTTGCCTCAACCCCTTGACAAACGCATTGTACCCCACTAAGCTTCACCCTGTAACCAAAAACAGGAGGTAGCATGAGCCAGAAGGTGGCCGTCATTGCAAGGCTTGTGGGTTTATTCCTTGTGATGCCACTGTGGACGTTCTTTGGAAAGATCGCCACAATGGACAGTGATATCGCAGTGGCCGTTGGGTTCCTTGGCTTCGGCGTGTTGGCGTTGTTCGTTGGAATGTGCCTGATCGAATTCGTGAAGTGGCTGGTAAACCAAATTGAGAAGGAGACTACATAATGAAGAGACTGTTCCTTGCTGTTGCGGTACTCGCGCTGTCGGCCTGTGGTACTGTGGCCCCCGGAACCGTTGGCATTCTTGTCAACAACTACGGCTCCCAGAAGGGTGTGCAGGACTTCCCCATTCGTACTGGTATGGTCTTCTACAACCCCGTGACCACTGACCTGTACCGCTTTCCCACCTACCAGCAGAACAAGATTTGGACTGCCGCCAAGGATGAGGGTAGCCCTGAGAACGAAAGCATTACGGTGAACAGCATCGAAGGTGCGACGATCAACTTCGACGTTCAGACCAGCGTGGAGTTCCTTGCGGATTCTGTGCCGAAGATTTTCGTCAAGTTCCGTAAGGACGAAGAGCATATCATGCAAGTCTTTGTTCGTTCATTGATGCGGGATGCATTCAGTCATCACGCCAGCCGAATGAAGGTTACTGACATTTTTGGCAACTTGAAGCAGACGTTCCAAGATAGTTCTCTTGCTGAGATTCGCTCCAAGCTTGATCCCATGGGCATCAAGATGACTCAGCTTTCCATCATCGGTGAGATTCGCGTTGACAACAACGTAAAGAATAGCATCAATGCGGTGCTTGCGGCGGCACAGGCGGCTATTGAGGCTGGTAACAAGGTCAAGCAAGCAGAGGCAGAGGCCAATCAGATGATTCAGACGGCGCGTGGCGATAGCCTTTCTGCGGTCATCCGTGCTTCAGGTCAGGCTCACGCAAACGCTTTGCTCCAAGTCTCATTGACTCCTGCCGTGCTTCAGGGCAAGGCTCTTGACAAGTGGAACGGCGTACTACCCACGGTTACTGGTGGTGCAACCCCCTTCATCAACATCAAGACTCCGTAATTTGTTGGGTGGGGGGGTTGACAAACAGCCCCCCACCCATTACGTTGCATATATCCCTATTAAAGGAGCAACAACATGATGGTAGAGAAGAACACGGATGCGTATGCCGAAATGAAGGCCACACTGAATGACCTTCTCCATGATGGTGTGGTAACGGTGACCTTCCAGAAGGAAAGCACGGGTAACTATCGTGACATGGTGTGTACGCTGGATCAGGAATTGATTCCTGAACACAAGCTTCCCTCAACATCTTCGTCACGGAAGCCTCGCACCAAGAACCCAGACGTTTGCTCTGTGTTCGATTTGGAGCGCAAGGATTGGCGTTCATTCCGCTTTGACACGGTGGTTCAGTTCAAGACGATCAACGGTGTGTACATTCCCAAGGACGTTCGTGTTTCAACTGTGGAGTTCATTCCTTCCGAGGACTAAGCTGTGAAAGCTGTCAAGTTGCATCATGTGGCC
>Ga0315274_10004850_pt1 | contig 19747 bp, 18 predicted proteins | sample YL17G02_20_MG_FD_203700 | JGI IMG/M metagenome (GOLD analysis project Ga0315274, IMG submission 203700) | Sediment microbial communities from Yellowstone Lake, YNP, Wyoming, USA - YL17G02_20 | ecosystem: Environmental > Aquatic > Freshwater > Lake > Sediment | place: USA: Wyoming | collected... | reverse complement strand
CCGACGCCGTAACCGGTATCTGTATCGCGTCCACAGATGCCGGGAACCTTCTATAGGTCTCGTAAACGTATTTGCAGTAAGCCTTCGTACAGGCCACTTCCTCTTCGCTCCCTTTGGACACCTTTGAGGCCGGATATAAAAAATACCAAAAGAAGGAAGATAAATCCTGGGTAAGGCCCAATTTTTGTATACTCCGCTAAGATAATAAGCACATACATCCCCCACATTGCAAATGCTCCATGGGCGAAGTTCGGCAGGTTCACGATACCATAAACCATGCTAAAGCCCATGCCCAGCACCCCGTAAATCGCTCCCAATAGAATTCCGTTGATTAGCGCCCGAATGACAAGCTCTAAAGTCATAGGTATCCCCTTTTATTCCCCTTTTTTAGGCGGCCATTGGGTTGTTTTAACCTTATCACCGGACAACGCCATCACGCAATATTCTCCAAGCCTAAATGAGACAGTTTTTCTTTTTGAGGAATACCATTTTTATCCCAGCCGCGAACCATATAATATTCATCCAACATTTTATTAAGATCTGGCAGTCTTTCAGGGGCATGTAGTCCCTCCCTTTTCAGAGTCAAAATTCTCTCCGGGAGATTGTCATCTTCTCTATCAATTCCACATTTGACATTATATAATCTTTTGAGATTATATATTCTTTCTCCGATTCTTAAGAATTCTTCAAAATTTATACTCCATCCCGTTACCCAGTTTAGCCATCTATGCAAATCTTCAGCTTGTAGACCAAACCCGGTAAATTTACATATATTTAATGAATCGCATAAGGCCATAAGATTTTGCAAAACAGCTACAAGTTTCCCTGCCCCTTCATGACTTAATCGGTCAAAAGGTTCTAATATATTTAAGGAAGAATCTGATGTCCTCCCCATATAGACGTATGCAAAAGAGTTAGTATGGCAGGCCCCTCTATTTGAAGTGGCATATCCAAGACCTAATCCATTGAAACAACGAGGATCATGCCCAGGGAGTTCCAGCTTCTTTACATGAATTGCAAAACGAGAAGAGTTGTGTCCAATGATATCTGAGGCTCTTTTTGACCCTTCTGCTAAGATATCACCGACTCCTTTTCTTTTAGCAATTAATTCAATGAGCTTTAATAAAACCTCAGCATCCCCCCAATTTATTCTTAAACCATTTGTATCACCTTCCGTTAATATTCCTTTTTCAAAGGCTTCCATAGTGAAAGCAATGACGGAACCAGTCGTTACCGTATCCAAACCATATCGATTACATAATTCATTCGCCTTAGAAATTGCTTCCATATTGTCAATCAGACAGTTACTTCCAAACATCGCCCCTGTTTCATATTCATATCCTCCGCCATCAACAGGTGAAAAAGGACCGTTGGATATTTTCACTACCCGGCCACAGGCGATGGGGCATCCATGGCATGAATATCTTCCTACAAGAATTGTCTCTGCCATCTTTCTGCCACTGATCTTCTCCGCTCCTTCGCTCCAGTTGCCTAATTGCCAGTTTTTAATCGGTAAATCCCCAAGAGCTTCCGAAGGAGTAATCGATCTACTCGTCCCATAAAGCGTGGAATCTCTTTTTATTTCTTTCAGTTTAGGAATAATTCCTTTAATATCCTTTAATAGCTCCTCTTTATTGTATAAGTGAGGTCTTAACTTTCCCCTTTTTAAGACGATTGCCTTTAATTTTTTTGAACCCATCACTGCGCCCAAACCACATCGTCCTGCGGCCCTGGCATGCTTTCCCTCATGCATGATACTTGCAAATTTTACCAAATTTTCTCCTGCAATTCCGATGCAAGAGATAGCTATCTCATGTCCTAATTCTTCCTGAAGGAACCCTTCTATTTCATAGGTATCCTTTCCCCAAAGATGTCTTGCATCTCTTATTTCTATTTTCCCAGGTGCCATATAAACATAGACAGGATATTCCGATACTCCTTTAACAACGAGACCATCGTAACCCACACTTTTTAACCAAACCCCCCACTTCCCTCCTATATCCGATTCTCCCCAGATGCCTGTTAGTGGAGATTTGGCTACAATGCAATGTCTGCCTGAAGTGGGAACAGGAGTATGGACAAATGGGCCTGTTAAATAAATAAGTACATTTTCAGAGCCGAGAGGATCAGTGTTTCCATCCGTTTCATTAAAAAGGATTTTTGCACCTAAGCCACTCCCTCCGATAAATTGTTTAAGCTCTTCGGCCTTTAATTCTTCTTCGGCTATAGACTTATCCGTCAAATCTATTCTCAAAATTTTTCCCATATATCCATTGGCCATGCTCTTTCTTCCTCCTTGTGATGACTTAAATATTATGGAACGATCTCATTCAAGTGTTGGCCCAAGGCTTATTGGCAACAGAGCCGAAATGTCATCTATGAATGAGACATTCAATGGATCTGGTCTCAAACATCATTTCATATTTCTAACCTGAATGATGTATCCAGATACTTCCATTTTTTCTTTTAATATTTTTTAACCGAACGATATACTTATATAAATCTCCTCGATAGGAGGACTGAACCACTTCAACGGGTTTCCGTTTTTTTGTATACATAATTCTTTCAACCAATAATATCGGAGACCCAGAGACAATGTCTAATTGTTCTGATACTTCCTGATCTGCAAACGAAGCTTCGATCTGTTGAAATGCTTCCGTAAATTGAATACCTAAATCTTGTTCCATAATTTGCAACAATGGCTTTCTAAGTAAGTCTTTCTCAGTCATCCTTTTTCCAATGTCGATAGGAAGATAATTGATGGTATAGTTAAAAGGTTTATCATTTAAGAATCGGACTCTTTTTATCTGTATCACCTCTTCACCACTATTACTTAACTCCAACTTCTCCTTAATCACCTTTGGCACCGGGATTCTGTTTATTTTTACAGATTTTGTCTTGCATTTTGAAATCTGGTAAAAGAGATCATCCATAAATCCAGTAAATTCCAAGCTAAAACTGCCTATGAGATGTTCGTTATGGGTTACAAATGTACCTTCCCCCCTTTTACTGATTAAAAAGCCTTCTTGAACTAATTGAGAAATGGCTTGACGAACCGTTAACCGGCTGACATTAAATTTCTCTCCGAGTTCATTTTCGGAAGGAATTTTTTCCCCGGGATTAAATTCTTTATTAAGAATCCAATTTTTAATCGTCTGTTTAATTTGATAATAGACCGGTAATAAAGCGGACAATTCCCTTCACTCCCCTTCCTTTGATACTTGTGAAGATATCTATACAATCTACAATGTTTTGTCAAGGGAAATAGGTCTTTCCCGATTTTGTGGCCAATTTTCTAATTTTTGTATTGATAGTTCAATAATTTTTCACTCTTTCCAAAATTTGTGGCAGGGATAAGGGAAGTCGATTCTCAATTCATGGTAGCGTTTTCTCCAAAAACTGGAGGAAATCGCTATGTTAGATTCATCAATGATTCAGGTGATAGAACCCCGGATCCCTCACCATGTCATCTGTCCTTATTGTCAGCAAAAGCAACTCTTCCACAAGAAAAAAGAGCATTGGCGCACCATCAAAGCCCCTCACCTTAAACGTCGCTTCTTGCTCAAGGTCCGGATGATCTATGCGAAATGTCGAAACCCAATTTGCCCCCACAAAAGCTTTTTTCTTCCCATTGAACGGAATGAAAGATACCAACGGGCTACACGATCCCTTATCTCCGAAGCCATAGCTGGAGTCGTCCAAGACAATAGCACCCTGGAACGAATCTCTCAGAGGGTGTCTCGAAGTTTTAATGTCACGGGATCTAAATCGACCGTGGATCGATGGAAACAACGCCTCGTCTCCAAATACAATTTCCCCCAGATCCTAAGCCAACTCCAATTCTCTGGAGTCCTCTCGATTGATGAATACATGCCTAGAGGAGGAGGCCGTTATGAACAAATCGCCGGAGATGCCACCCAAGTCAGAATCCTTTATATCGAGCCCGTCCCCTGGTTTTACGGCCGTGGGGTCACTGAATAGTTTCTCCGAAAGCTCGATAACTGGGGTATCCACCCCTACTGCGTCATCTTTGACCTCTCCGAGACAAAAGCAGAAGCGATAGCCAAAAGGGATGCTTTGGCTCAAGAATATTGGTGGCGAGACTCCTGGCACCTCCAAAAGTGTATGGACTTCCTTACGAGCCCTAAATTCGGTCTCATGCTGACTTATCTTGAAGATCCCCAAGTCCCAAGATCCGGACACTCCGAAACCCTCATCAACGTCTGGAGACAAATAGAAGCTGTTCGAAAGGGATTCAAAACAACCCAAGGCCGTCTCAATCACCTCAAGCTCTTCCAAATCACTCACTACCTCCAACTACCTTTGTGAAAATCTTGAGTAGCGAGTAAATCGGGACAGACCCAAAAAAAATTCTTGACAAATATTAAATTAAAAGGGATAAATAAGTTAATACACATATATATGAAAAGGAAGGGGAGTGAAAAATTATGTCGTGCGGAATGAAACATCCAAAACCGAAGAAGACGACAAAGAAAGCTACATCAAAGAAGAAATAAGCTTGGGTAAAAACATTCCACGGCCCAAAGGGAAAGGGGACCAAGGTACATTTTTTCTCGACATAAAATACTGTCTTTTTTTTCTAAAAATACATGATTTCCCCCATTGAATTTTGTGGATTTTTTGATAAACATATATATAATCTTCTAAAAATGGGTTCAATTAGAAGAGAAAGCTTTTTAAATATCGACGAAAGGAGGTGAAGGGTAATGAGGAAGTGGGTGAGCATCTTTTTGGCATTGGCGATGTTATCAGTTTTCTCCCTTGGATGTGCAACGGTAACAAAGGACGCAAAGATTAAATGTCCAAAATGCGGCGCTGTTTTCACAGTGGATGAGGGTTTAGCCGAGATTCAGAAGAAAGGCTACTAATCCCGGTTTATTCAAGAAAGTTAACTTACCTCTGGAGGAAAGAGAAAGAATTTAAAAAGGGGAGAGCTATGCTCTCCCCTTTTTATTTTTAGAAACCCTTTCCCTCTCGGTCCTGGTTTTTAGATAGAAAATTCAACAGAAGGTTTTTCTTTATTCAGGATAGCTGAAAAGAGGGTGCCACCCAAATATCTCGGGATCAGTTCGGAGAGTTCCCGGGCGATTTCTTCAGCGTGCTCTCTTCCCACTTCTCCCAAAACGTCGATGGGGATGAAGATATTTTTTGTTTTTTCGGTTGCTTTATCTTTCTCACACTGGCGCCACACCCAATTTCGGGTCAACACCTCTTGATCGTCCCGATAGACCAACTCCCCTTTTGGCACGATCATCGTCTCACCCCCGCCCATCGGAGTAAATGGCTCCCAACCTTCAGCAAATTTGAGATAAATATTTCCCTTAATGGTATTCAGGTCATGGCCTCCCATGGGGACCAAATACCTCAGAGAGAGACTGTTATAGAGATCGACCAGGGGGTTAATCCTTGGAAAGGGATCTCCTCTAAGAATCCTCTTTGCCATGGATTCGATGGAACTTGGGAATTTGCTTCCAGAGATGGACAGTTTGGAGAAGGCTGTTCTCCAAGGTTTGATCCTTGGGTGTTCCTGAGCTTTATCAACGATGAAGTCTCTTTTCATCTCCTCAATGGCTTGGCTGACAAGGGTTTCAATCTCTCCGGAGGGGCGGGTATTGTCCACGTCCATGGCTGCGACCATCCCGATGGTGAGATCGGGCAGGATATCGAATAACTCCTTCTGAATAGAGAATTGCATTTTTTTCCCTTTTTATCCAGCACCATTCCCGAATACCCCCCAGCTCGGAATCGAGTCGTACCGACTTGCTGCAGGGATGAATGGTTTTTAAAAAAATCCTTTCAGAGGGATTGAATACCTCGCTGAAAGGTGCTGGATTTATTTCCTCTAACATTCTGAGATTTAAAAGTCAAACTCAACGACCACAACTTCCCGGCTCCTTGACGAGAGAAACCATTTCCTTTTATAGTGGCAATTAATGGAGATAAAGCCCACCCTATTGATTGTGGATGACGAGCCAGGAGCGAGGGAGTCTCTGGAGGTGATTCTCGAGGATGATTGTCATGTGTTGAGCGTGGGGAGTGGCCAAGAGGCATTGAAAACCCTTCAGCAGAAGCCTATCAACCTTATCCTCTTGGATGTCAACATGCCCGATATGGATGGTTTGACAGTCCTTCGCAAAATCAAAGAACAGGATGAAGAAATCGATGTCATCATGGTCTCTGCACTTAATCAGGCTCGAAAAGCAGTGGATGCCATTAAATTGGGCGCTTACGATTATATCACCAAGCCTTATGAACCCGAGGACATCCTCTCCACAGTGAATCGTGTGATCAGTAAACAGAAACTCTATAAGGAATTGGACTTCCTTCGGAGGGAGGTAGAGGAATCTCGTGGATTTGACCAGATCGTCAGCCAGGACAAGGCAATGCAGGAGATCTTTCAACTCATCAAGAAGGTTGCCCTCACCTCCACGAACATTTTGATCACAGGTGAAAGCGGGACGGGGAAGGAGCTTATCGCCCGCTCCATACACCGTCAGGGGAATCGAAGGAACGGGCCCTTTGTGGCCATCAATTGTGCAGCCATCCCCTCTGAATTGATGGAAAGTGAGATGTTTGGCCATGAGAAAGGGGCCTTTACAGGAGCCCATACACGAACCATTGGGAAGTTTGAATATGCCAATGGAGGGGTCCTCTTTCTTGACGAAATCTCTGTGTTGAGGTCTGACCTTCAGGCAAAACTTCTCCGGGTTCTTCAAGAGAGGGAGATTGAGCGAATTGGTTCAAATAAACCCATCAAAGTCGATATCCGGGTCATTTCCGCCACCAATACTAACCTGGAAGATGCTGTGATGCGAGGGAAATTCCGCCAAGACCTCTACTTTCGGCTCAATGTGATCCCTATCTCCATCCCCCCGCTTCGAGAAAGAAAGGAAGATATCCCCCTTCTGGCCAAACACTTCCTTAACAAATTCAACACGGCCTTTAATAAAAAGATCCCGGGATTTACTGAAAAAGTTTTGGATGCCTTCACCAAATATCATTGGCCGGGTAATATCCGGGAATTGGAGAACCTCATTGAGCGGATCGTCGTCCTTTCCTCTGGCAACGAAATGATGGACTTAAAGGATATCCCCCTTGAGATTCTAATGGACTCCGGTCAAGATATCCAGGAATTGGAGCCCAGGAAGGTAGGGCTCATTAAGATCCGGGAGGCCATTGAAAAGCGAATCATCCTCAATGTCCTCGAAGCAACCCAGTGGAATCAGACAGAGACCGCTAAAATCCTTAAGGTCAATCGAAATACTCTCATCCAGAAAGCCAAACAATTGGGCATCCTGATGAAAAAATAGAGAGATCCACTGTTCTATTTTTTATGGATTGCCTATAATTCTGTGCAATTTCAACTCTTCTAATTAAATCAATTGTTTTCCCAATCTCTTTCATCCCTCTTCGATCTCTCTGCCTATAATCATAGGCAATGAATCGAAGGTCTGTGATCGGGACATTGAAAATTACCTTCTTTAAAATTTCTTTAAAAACAATGAATTAACCCACACTAGAAAAGAAAAAATTTCTCCTTTCCTTTTGGCACCTATCTTGCTCTTTATTTTAAACGTTTTCTTCTCTTTCATCGTAAATCCATTTTAAAGGAGGTGATACCATGAAGAAGATCGCGATCGAGCTGTTCATTATTGCAGTCACAGTGATGGCCTATGTGCTGCCCGTTTTGGCAGACGGCGGCGGATACTAATCTAACCTTTAATTTTCATTTTACCAAATAAAAAGAAAGCATAACCTTTAGGTTGTGCTTTTCTTTTTTTAAATAACCTTTGACATCTTCCCCATTTTTTCCTATATAGTTTAAAAATCAGAAAAATGACTGAGTGATTCGAATTTGAAAAGATATAAAAAAATTTGCCTCCTTATCTTTATTCACTTATTGATTTTGGGATCTTCTTTCTTTTTTCTGCAGAACGTCTCTGCAGAATCAAAAGGTGAAAAGGAAATTCCTTTCCAAGGGGGAATTTACCGAAAACCACTTGAATTTAACCCAAAAACCCTCGATCCAGCCTTATCCATAGACAAGTATGCCGTTACGATCATCCAGCAGGTCTTTGATGGTCTGGTTCAATTCGACAAAGACCTTAATGTCATTCCAGCCATAGCTAAATCATGGAAGATTTCCCAGGATGGTCTCACCTACACCTTCTCTTTAAAAGAGGGCGTAAAGTTCCATCATGGAAGAGAGGTCGATGCAAATGACTTTGTCTATTCTTTCACGCGAATCTTGAATCCTGAAACGAAATCGAGTTCCTTTAATTTCTTTACCAGAATCGTTGGAGCAAAAGAATTTATAGATAAAAAGGCAAAAGAGGTAAAGGGGATCACTGCCCTTGATAGATATACGCTCAAAATCGTACTTGCTGAACCCTATGCTCCCTTTATTAGCATCCTGGCGATGAAAGGAGCGAAAGTAGTTCCCAAGGAGGAGATCGAAAGATTAGGGAAAAATTTTGGAAAATCCCCCGTTGGCACAGGACCCTTCAAATTTGTATCGATGAAAGAGGGGGAAGAAATCATCCTCGAAGCCAACCCTAACTATTTTGAAGGGAGACCTTATCTGGATAAAATCATCTTCAAAATCTTTCATGGAAGCCCGAGGGAGGAAATTTTTCGGCAGTTTAAAGAAAGAGAATTGGAAGATTCCCCCATCCCTTTTAAAGATGTTGAAGAAGTGGTCAAGTCTAAACAATACATCTTTGTCCAAAAACCTATCCTCTCTCTTCGGTTTTACGGTTTGAACACCCAAATCGAACCATTAAGATTAACAAAAGTAAGAAGGGCTATTAATTTTGCTGTACCGAAAGAGGAGGTTGGTAAAGATATCTTGAAAGGAAACGCTCTTCTGACAGACCGCATCATCCCATTGGGGATGCCAGGTTATACTCCGGGGAAAGTAAGTTTTGGATATCAACCCAAAAAGGCAAAAGAACTCTTATGGGAATCAGGCTATCCTGAGGGGAAAGGAATACCTCCCATTGAATTTTGGTCAGCAGCTAAATCAGAATTGGCAGTTAGAGAGTTGGAGATGGTGAAATCCTATCTTTCCCAAATTGGAATCGCCCTCAATATCCAATACGAAACCCAATGGCCAAAATTTCAAGAGCTTCTCTCATCGAGAAAGACTCCCATGTTCATGTACGCCTGGTACGCTGATTTCCCTGATCCTGATAATTTCTTGGGGACCCTCTTCCACTCCAAATCTAATTACAATTATACAGCTTATCATAACCCGGAAGTGGATCGTCTCCTCGAGAGAGCAAGAGCGGAAAGGGATTATTTAAGACGGATGGAGATGTATCGAAAGATCGAAGAGATCGTACTGGAGGATGCGCCGATCGTCCCGATGGTCAACCATATACTCCAAATGATATACCAGCCTTATGTCAGAGGTGCGGAGGTGAGTGCCCTCGGAGAACCTTATATTCCGATGAAAAAGATCTGGTTAAAGAAGGGGCAATAATCCTCCTGTCTCGGAATCCAAATGGGTTCAAATAAAGATTCCAAATCGATTCGTCTTCAAACCAGACTCATTCTCTACGCTACTATTATCATCCTTCTGATCATGCCTTTAGTCATCATCCTGGTTGAAAAACGTCAGTCTGAAACCATTCAGGAGGAAGCTATCAAGAGAGGGATGGCCATCGCCAGGAATTTGGCTGCAGTGAGCATCAATGTCCTTCTCACCTACAATTATATTGTTCTGGAGCAAAATGCTGAGAAAGTGGCTCTTGAAGAAGACATCGCCTATGTCATCATCCATGATAAGGAGGGTCAGGTGGCCGCCTATAGCCAGCACGATGAGAAACAGGGATTGATCTTGACGGATGAGGTGAGCCAGAGAGCCATGAAAGCAAAAGAGCCGTTGATCCAAACGACCTTCTCCGGAGAAAAGAAGGTCCGAATATTGGATATCTCGATTCCTGTCTATATCAAAGAATCCCAGGAGAAGTGGGGAACCATTCGAATCGGTCTTTCCCTGGAAAGGATGTCGGGCCAGATCGCAAAGACCCGCCTCTACCTTCTCCTTTTGGGCCTGTTGGCCATTATCCTCGGGGTTCTCTTTTCCATTTTCTTTGCAAGAAGGATCACCCAACCCATTTCCAAATTGGTGAAGACGACGATCTCTGCCGCCGAAGGAGACCTTGACCAGGCGATCGACATTCACACTGGAGATGAAATTGAAGAGCTGGGAAAGAATTTCAACCATATGATCCACCAGATCCGTCTCCATAGAAATGAATTGGAGAGCCGACTTCGGGAGATCACGTCCCTTAAGGCCTATAACGATAACATCCTGTCCTCGATGACCAATGGACTGATCACCATCGATCTGGAAAAGAGGATCGTCACCCTCAATGAAAGGGCCGAGCAAATTTTGGAAAAAAGAAGAAAGGAAATGGTTAGCCTCACCTTAGATGAGGTTTTTGGGAATACTCATCCCCTTTACCGGATGATGATTGAGACATTATCGCATGGAGAAGGAATATTCCATTCAGAACTGGAGTTGAAAAGAGGGGAGACAAATTTGTGGTTGATGGCAAGCACTTCCTTACTCGCCGATGGAGAAGGAAGGAGGATAGGAGCCATGGTTGTTTTCCAAGATATCACTGAGATCAAGGCCCTTGAGGAGAAACTCCGGCATGCCGACCGACTGGCCGCTCTTGGAACCCTCTCTGCAGGTCTGGCCCATGAGATTAAGAATCCCCTCTCCGCCATCAAGACCTTTGTCCAACTCCTTCCGAAAAAGCTTGAAAATCGATCTTTTATGGAGAAGTTTAACATCACAGTTCCCCGGGAGATCGACCGGATCAATCTATTAGTGGAAGACCTATTGGAATTGACCCGAAGAAGGACACGACCTTTGGTCAATCTGGATGTGAATCGGCTCATCCTTCAAGTCGTCGATCTTCACGGAGAAGAGATGGAGAAGAAGCAAATCATCTTCAAAAACCATCTGGACAGAACGATCCCTCCCATCCAGGGCGACTCAGAAAGACTTTATCGTGCCTTCTCCAATCTGGTGATCAATGCAATCCAGGCAATGCCCAACGGTGGATCACTGACCATCTCATCCGAGCAGGAACCTTCCTCATCAATGGTCAAAATCACTTTCAGGGATACAGGGATCGGAATGGATGAGGAGACATCGAAGAACCTCTTCAATCCATTCTTTACCACAAAGGACAAAGGCGCCGGACTTGGAATGGCCCTCACCCACAAGATCGTTGAAGACCACCGAGGGACGATCGAAGTCAGGAGTGAGAAAGGAAAGGGAACCACCTTTGTCTTGGGTCTCCCTGTTGTAAAAATTTGAAGTTGCCTATAAAAATAGGCAGTCAAAAAGGACTTCCAAAAACCCTCCTATCTTCTATAGAATCATAACTTTTTGAAATTAAAGAAATTTTATTTTTCCAAAAAATTGGAAGAAGTTGGCATCCTATTTGCTTTAAATAATTAAAGGATGACAGATTCAATTTTGGGGGAAAATTGTGGATAATTTTTCTAAACGCATATTAGTTGTCGATGATGATCAAGGCATCCTCGACTCCTTCGAAGTTCTTCTGGGTGATCGTTACGATCTTGTTAAAGCAGAGAACGGTTTTGAGGCTCTCCAAATTATTGAGGCTGATCCGCCTCAGCTGATCTTTTTAGATATCAAAATGCCTGGGCTCGACGGTATTGATATCTTGAGAAAACTTAAGAAGGATCAAAAGAATGTAGAGGTGGTGATCATCACGGCTACCGACCAGGAGAAGACTGAAGAGGAGGCAAAATCCTTAGGAGTCATCGATTATCTGAAGAAACCCCTCGATATCTTTGAGGTGGAAAGGATTACCTCTCAGATTCTAAATTAAGACTCTTAACCTCTTTCAGGTAAATCAACTGGCATGAAAACTATTCTTTAGTCGGCGCATTGGCGGGTTTGTTAGCCCCTTCACACATGACAAGATAAACCCTCCTCTTTTCCTCTCTCCCTTATTCCCCTGTGGAGTATGTTTAACTACTCCACAGGGGAAAGGCGGGGGTAAGGGGTCTCAAAGATTTTCTTGACCCCAGCTGGGTATTTTTTATAAAATGTTCACTATTTTACAGGCATCGAAGAACTTTTATTTATACCCGCATTATTATTAAGACCTTCCTAAGAAAGATTTTATTAACCCTCAATGGGTATTTTTATTCATGTAGAACGGAAGATCGAAAGTAAGAAAAACAGCCTTCGTAAAAAACAAGGAGTGAAAAAAGCCGCCTGATCCGGTTTAAAAATATTCCTCCCTTTGCAAAGGGAGGCTTGGAGGGATTTAGAAAAAAGGAAAGGGCCTTCATGGATAAAGAGCTCACTCTAAAACGATTTCAGTTTTTAAAAAAGGATTATTCCCGTGGGTTTATTGCAGATGTGGGTTATGAAGCGGTTCATTATGATAGGGGTCGCCTTGAATCGCGTTTAAAAATCCTAAGCCGCCACAGGCAGCAGGACAACTACATCCATGCCGGAGTCATTGCCACCATGGCTGACCACACGGCAGGCTATGCAGCTTTCAGCCTTGTGCCTGAAGACCATCGTATCTTGACCATTGAATTTAAGATTAATTTTTTAGACCCAGCCTATGGCCATGCACTCATTTGCAGGTCCCGAATCCTCCGAGAGGAAGGCCAGATTCTGGTGGGAGAATCCGAAGTGTTTGACCAAAGACCTGACGGAGAAGCTTTAGTTGCCAAAGCGATTGTAACCTTGAGATCCATCCATCAAAGCAAAATCAAACCCGCCCCTCATTTGAAGGAGTGAGTTCTGGAAAATGTGGAGTTTCCCTAATTTCCGAAGCATCTTGAGGAAGTAAGGTAAAGGGATGACTGGAATAGTTGATCAGATATGAAGTCTTTTTACCCAATCATTCACATTATTGGACTGCCGGGGGCTGGGAAGAGTACTTTAGCTAAGAAGCTAGCCAATAAATTGAACCTTCCAATTTTACGAATTGGGGACTATCGTTCAAAGTTTCCCCTTTCTCCGATTGGGGAGGCGGATGCATGGGTGGCCCTATGGGGTCATCTTTCCAAAAGGAAGTGGAGAAATTGCGTTCTTGAGACAACAGGCCTGAATGTTAGAGAAACTTTTCTTAAAGTGGCACTACCTTTTCCACAGAGGGTAATTGTAAAATTGGAAGCCCAGAGGAAAATTCTTTACGGAAGAATCGGGAAAAAGAGAAGAGTAGAGCAGGGAGGAGAGTGGCTTTTCAGCGCAGATTACCGTGATAAGTACGAATTTGTGGGGAAATTATACAAGGAATTTAAAAAATTACCTTCGGACATAATGATCGATACTACCAGACTGAAGCCAGATGAAATCTTTAAAATTGCATTGAAGAAAATAGAGATATATAAGATTCGGCATTTAGAATCTATCTGATAATACTTGAAAACCTTGTTTAATGGACAGGGTATCATAATAAGTAAGGGGAAAGCCCGAGGGTCAAATCTTTATTCTTTAATTTTTATCGGTGGATCATTCGTAAAAAGTTGGCCCTGTTAAAACCAGGAAATAGGAGGAGAACCATGGAAAAGACAAGGCGTCAATCTTTGAAATCCAAGGTAAGCGCAGTCTACTTTTTGGCACTGCTTCTCGTTGTGTGCCTGTTTACTGCTCTACCTGCCGGGGCTGAGGAATCACGTCTGCACCAGGTCATCCAGAAAAAGGAAATCCGGGTCGGTACCTCAGGAGATTACCAACCCTTCTCGTACTTGAACCCCAAGACCAACCAGTACGAGGGGATGGATATTGCTCTGGCTCAAAAACTGGGCGAGGCCCTGGGTGTGAAGGTGACCTTCGTCCGTTTCAAGTGGCCTGAGCTCACTAACGACCTTCTGGCAGATAAGTTCGATATCGCCATGGGGGGCATTGGCCGCAACTTGGCCCGTGGCAAGGTATCGGCCTATACCAATTCATATCTGACCTTTGGTACATGCCCACTCGTGCGCAAAGGGGATGAAGCAAAGTATCCTGACTTCGCATCTATTGACAGGCCTGGAGTGAAAGTCATTCTCAACCAGGGCGGTCTCAATGATAGGCACTTCAGCGCGCTCCTGAAGCAGGCAACGATCCTGCGTCATAATAAGAATGAGGAGATTGCCCTGAAAGTCAAAGATGGAACGGCTGACGTCTGGATTACTGACAATGTTGAGGCTCTTTTCTGGGCCCAGCAGTTTCCGGAGTTGGTGGCCGTAAACCCCAAGAAGACTTTCACTGTAGGCACAAAGGGCTATATGATCCGCCAGGGGGATCATATTTTCCTCAACTGGCTCAATCTCTGGCTGGAGCAAATGTTTCTCGAAGGGGAAATCCAGAAGTTGGAACAGCAGTGGTTAGGAATGGTGATGAAGTGAGGGTGGTCTACTACTTTTTCGAGGCGATTTGAAAGGGCATCCATAAAAAAGTTTGGCCTGCCAAATAGCATAGCGCATAGAGCAGAGGGCATAGCGTCAATTTATAAAGAGGAAGTGCTTCCATTTTTCAGTGAACGTCTTCGTAAAACCTCTGACTTAATTTTTAAGTCATATTTTTCAAAATAGTTTTCATCTTTTATAGAGAGATATCTCGTTTTTACGTTTTAACCCTTTCTTCCATTCCACCTAAATATCCAGTTTTTAGTTTTGCTTGACAGAAACAAATTGATGTATTATTGTATTGCCATAATGGTATTTCAATAATGGTATTACAATAACGCGAGGTATTCCATGCCCAACCCCTTCTATCTGCAAGAGGTTCCGGTAAACGCCCCTTTTTGCAACAGAGCAAAAGAGCTAAAGGAGCTGCAGTCCTATGCTGAGGGAGGGGCCAATGTCGTGCTGTTCTCCCCGCGGCGTTATGGGAAAACATCCCTGGTAAAAAGGATTCAGAAAAAGTTGGCCGATAAAAGGGCGGTCACGATCTTTGCTGACTTTTTCGGCGTAGCTTCTGTAGATGATGTCGCTATGAGATTGGCTAAGGCCGTCTTTGCAGTAACGCACAGCAAAGACCCCCTCTGGGAAAAAGCGCTCAAGACGATACGATCTTTCCGCCCTGTTTTAAAACCAGATCCGGAAGGAGGGATATCCCTCAGTGTAGAACCCTCCTCTGCTGGGAGAAGCGGTCTTATCCTTCTCGAAGAGACAATGGATTCCGTGGCAGATTTTATAAACATCATCCATTGCTCTGTTCATATAGCCCTTGATGAATTTCAGGAGATCGTGATCTTGAAAGAATCGTTACAGGTTGAAGCAGCAATGAGGACAAGGGTCCAACAAAAGCGAGCTTCCTACTTTTTCATAGGAAGCCGTCGAAGGATTCTTCTTGGAATCTTCAACGAGCGACAGCGGCCTTTCTTCCAAAGCGCTATAAACTACCCCCTTAAAACACTTCCTGTTGATGAACTGGTGGAATTTATCGCAGAACAGTTTACAAAAAATAAACGGAAATGCAACCAAGATATCGCACGGCAACTGGTTTCGTTGGTAGGATGTCATCCCTACTATTCCCAGAAGCTTGCCTTTTTTGTTTATGAACTCTCTGGAACCGTTACGGAAGAAGCGATTCATCAGGGAATGGAGAAACTCATCCTTTCAGAAAAACCAGTATTTGAAGCAATCATTCAGCCCCTATCGCCTCATCAACGACTTCTACTTCAAGCATTAGCTAAGGAACCGACCCAAAAGCTTCTGGCCAGTGATTATATTCGAAATCATAGACTTGGGTCTGTGGGTGGAGTACAGCATTCGGCACGACTGGTTGCGGATCTAGACCTGATAGAAAAAGATGAGGAGACAGGTTCTTGGAGGGTTGTCGATCCGGTTTTCGCCATGTGGTTAAGAAAGCAGACAGAAGAAAGGGTGTAGATTTTCTGTTGAGAGGGGCATCTATAAAAAAGTTGATCCTGTCACTCGATAGTATAGCGCAGAAAGTAAAGCATAGTGTTGAATTTGTAAAAGTCAATTGCTATGCGGACAATTGTCACTACCTTGATAGGAGGAACATTCCATGAAATGGTGGTCTTCAAAATTTTCCATAGCTATCCTTTTGGTTTTGACTATTGGTGGCCTATGTGGAAATTTTACTTATGCCGCCATAGAAACGACTGTTCAGAAGATTCTCGCTAATAGAGATTCTTATGATGGATATGAGGTCTCTGTTTCTGGCACGGTTTCAAGACTTAAATTAAAGACACCAAAAGATGGAAAGGACTATACCACTTTCTCTCTCATGAGTGGGTCTGGAGGATCTCTAACCATCTTTGTCTGGGGACAGCCCAAGCTCAAACAGGGGCAGAAAGTTAAAGTGACAGGAACCTACCGAAAGGTCAAGAGGGTGGGCCGATACACTTTTTATAATGAAATTGAAGCAACAGAAATCGAAACATGAAGGGAATCATCCATAAAAATTTTTAGTTTTAATAGGAACACACAGGAGGTCTTTAACGTCCGACAATCTAAAGAGGTAATGTTTTATCCGAGTGAGATAGTCACATTGGACATGATGCCTTAGGGATATCCGGATTGTGTTCAAGACGGATACGATTTCTCGCTCACCCTTGACCGTGTATTATATTTAACCTTGACCTGCCAGTAGGAGTAACTTTTGCTTTTGGGAGGAATCATTTATGGAAAGGGAATATATCATGGCCCTGGATCAGGGAACCACGAGTTCCCGAGCGGTGGTTTTCGACCATCAGGGGAAGATTATTAGTATAGCAGCCAAAGAGTTCAGGCAGATCTTTCCCCAGCCTGGATGGGTAGAACATGACCCGATGGAAATATGGGACTCGCAAATGGAAGCTGCCCGACAGGCCCTTGATTCCGCCAACCTTTCACCCCAACAAATCGCCGCCATCGGGGTCACCAATCAGCGGGAGACCACTTTAATCTGGGACAGGGAGAGCGGCCGGCCAGTGTATAATGCCATTGTATGGCAGTGCCGCAGGACCGCCCCGAATTGTTCCAAAATCAAGAAGACGAAGTTCGCCCAAAAGATTCGCAAGAAAACTGGATTAGTGATCGACGCCTATTTTTCGGCCACTAAGATCCAGTGGATTTTGGGCCATCAAAAAACGATCCGCCGGGCAGCCGAAAGAGGGGAGCTGGCCTTTGGTACGGTGGATAGCTGGTTGGTATACAATCTGACAGGGAAGAAACTCCATATCACGGATTATTCTAACGCTTCCCGCACGATGCTTTACAATATTCATGATCTTTCGTGGGATGGGGAGATCTTAGAATATTTGCATATTCCCGAACAAATCTTACCGGCTGTCAAAGCTTCCAGCGAAATCTGCGGAAGCACGTCTCCTGAAGCCTTTTTGGGTATGGAGGTCCCCGTTGCGGGAATCGTGGGAGATCAACAAGGAGCCCTTTTCGGCCAAACCTGCTTCAGCAAAGGCCTGTCCAAGAACACCTACGGAACGGGTTGCTTTTTGCTGATGAACATAGGGGGAAAGCCAGTGCTTTCCAGGAAAAACCTTCTGACGACGATCGCCTGGGGAATCGGTCGGAGAATTGAATATGCTTTAGAGGGGAGCGTCTTTATCGGTGGGGCTGTCGTGCAATGGCTCCGAGACGGGCTACGGATCATTCAGCAAGCTTCCGAAAGTGAAAGGTTGGCCAGCAGCATCCAATCTAATGATGGCGTCTATTTTGTCCCGGCCTTCGTAGGCTTGGGAGCACCCTACTGGGATATGTATGCCCGAGGAACCATTTTGGGAATTACCAGGGGAACAACGCCAGCTCATATTGCCCGGGCCGCCTTAGAGTCGATTGCCTATCAGACAAGGGATGTGCTGGAATGCATGGAGGAGGATTCCGGAATGGGGCTGAAGGAATTGCGGGTCGATGGAGGGGCGGCCGCCAATGAGTTCTTAATGCAATTTCAAGCCGACATTCTGGGGGTTCCGGTAGTCACCCAGGAGATAACGGAGACGACCGCCTTGGGAGCGGCCTACCTGGCTGGGTTGGCGGTAGGGTTTTGGAAGGATCAAGAACAAATCGCCACCAATTACACCGTAAGGAGGAAGTTTGTTCCTCGGATGAGTTCCAAACAAAGAGAATCTCTTTACCGGAAGTGGAAGATGGCCGTCGAGAGGGCAAGGGGATGGGAACAAGAAAAACCGTAAGACGCGAAGGAACCGGGCGCCAGGGTCGGATCTTTATCCTTGAATATTTGTCAGAGGATCATCCATAAAAAAGTTGGCCCTGCCAAATAGCATAGCCCATAGAGCAAAGGGCATAGCGTCAATTTATAAAGAGGAAGTGCTTCCATTTTTCAGTCAATTTCTTTTTCAATCTTTGACTTATTAGGAATTCATCCCCTCTTGCCCCCTTGAGGTGTAAAAAAATTGGTTTCGTCAACCTTCGTCCCGGAAGGACGAATGGATTTCCAAAACTTTAGAATGCGCTCGTTGAGGTTAAGGGTTACCTGCCACGGCAATAAAAATATGTGTTTTAGGGGGCTTACGGCACAGTGCTTCAATTTCCAAAGGTTGCGCTCTAAAGCTTCTCCAATCCACCCGTCCTTTCGGTTTGATCCATGTGCTCGATTTTTTCACACCTTCCCTTTAGCAAAGGGGGGTGGGAGGGGATTTGGAAAGTTGCGCTTTAATTTCCCAATACTGCCCTTAGATCCTGATCCGGTGTTGAGATAGGTTGGATATTGAAATTATCAACCAGCACCTTTAATACATTCGGCGAAACAAAAGCCGGGAGGGATGGCCCGAGCTTAATATTCTTTACACCCAGGTAGAGTAGGGTGAGAAGAATAGCCACTGCCTTCTGTTCATACCAGGAGAGGATCAAAGAAAGAGGCAGTTCGTTGATTCCCACGTTGAAAGCCTTGGACAAGGCTAAGGTGATCTGGACCGCTGAGTAAGCGTCGTTGCATTGACCTACGTCTAAGAGCCTTGGGATGCCTTTGATATCCCCTAGATCCTTATCGAAGAAGCGGAACTTACCGCATGCCAGGGTAAGAACCATGCAGTCCTTAGGGACTTTTTCCACAAACTCGGTGTAATAGTTACGTCCAGCCTTGGCGCCATCACATCCGCCCACGAGGAAGAAGTGACGGATGCCCTTCCCTTTCACCGCGTCAATGACCTTGTCCGCAACGCTCATCACGGTGTTTCTTGCAAAGCCAACCATGACCGAACGACCATTTTTGTCTTCTTGAAAGCCCGGCATGGCTAAGGCCTTGTCGATCACGGGTTTGAAGTTTCTGTCCGAAATGTGGGTGGCCCCAGGCCATCCCACAGTGCCGCTGGTGAAAACATTGCCTTTGTAGGAATCCCTCGGCTTCTGGAGACAGTTCGTGGTCATCAAGATGGCCCCAGGAAAATCGGCGAATTCTCGGGTCTGATTCTGCCAGGCTGTTCCGTAATGACCGTAGAAATGGGAATATTTTTTTAAGCCTGGGTAACCATGAGCCGGAAGCATCTCTCCATGGGTATAAACGTAAATGCCTTTCCCCTCGGTCTGTTTGAGAAGTTCCTCCAAGTCCTTCAGATCATGCCCAGAGACCAGGATAGCCTTTCCTTTCTTAGCTCCCAAAGGGACCTTTGTAGGAACAGGATGGCCATAGGTCCCTGTATTGCCTGCATCAAGAAGTTCCATGGCCCTTAGATTGATCTCCCCACACTTAAGCACCAATCCCACCCAATCGTTCAGGGTCAAGTCTTTCCTCAGGGTAGCA
>Ga0315274_10004848_pt1 | contig 19750 bp, 20 predicted proteins | sample YL17G02_20_MG_FD_203700 | JGI IMG/M metagenome (GOLD analysis project Ga0315274, IMG submission 203700) | Sediment microbial communities from Yellowstone Lake, YNP, Wyoming, USA - YL17G02_20 | ecosystem: Environmental > Aquatic > Freshwater > Lake > Sediment | place: USA: Wyoming | collected... | reverse complement strand
GAATCGCCGGCGCAAGAGTTCGCGGGGATTGCACAGCAATTCGTCGTCTGACTGCCGGGGCGACGCAAACTATCCGTGTGGGGAGTGCGCCAGGTGCAGGGAGATATGGAGCAGGTCATACGACGACATGATGAGAAAGCGGGAGCTGCACCCGCTGGGTCACGCCGAGTTCTGCGAATGCGCCGAGTGCAAGAATCTTCGACGCAACGGCCCGGCCGTCCCCTACAACGACCAGAAGCACGCTGTCGCCGTGACCAAGGGTGTCCTCCGCGAGGTGTTCGGGGACACGATCGATCACATCTCCGACGAGGAAATGGACGACGCGGTGGTCCCCGCATCTGACGATCGCGGTCAGTGGTCCCCGCGCGCTGCGGCCATCATCTACGTCGAGAACGGCTTCCCCGGCGACTACACCGAGTACGGGATGGAGCTGTGGCAGCAGGTCGGTGCTGAGCTGGAGGACGCCGGCCTCTACTTCGAGCCCGTCAACTCCGCGGTGTTTGCCGTGTACCCGGTCTAGCCAGGACTGATCCATGACCTACTCTTTCGGCACTGAACCCGCGCCCGCCATCGTCGACTCCACACCGGAGACATCGCGCTGGTACAAGCTCACGCCGGGCGTGATCGCTTGGCTGCAGGCGACGCGCGCGCAGGACGCGGGCGTCCGCGACTTGCTCAAGCGTGCTGCGGTGGAGCTGGTGTTCATGGGCATCTCCGCGACCGGCGAAGATCTGTTCTGGGTCACTGCCACGTCGAGCGGCAACATGGGCGGCGACTACAAGACGCCTGCCGCGAGCGACTCGCCGGTGATGACGTACGAGCAGGTGCTCGCAGTGTTCGCGCCCCGCACGGGCGGCCCGCTCACGAAGCGCACCTTCCCGCGCGCTACGCCGGCGCCGAATCGCACGGGGCTCTACATCGGCATCGCAGCGGGAGCGGTGGCGTTCCTCGGGCTCGTCTACCTGACGCGCGAGAAGAAGGCTGCGCCGGTGGCGAAGAACCCGCGGGACAGGCTGTCGCTAAGGGACCGTTCGCGAAAGAGGCGCCGTGGCGAGCTGGAGTGGCCGCCATGGGGGACCGCAGAGGAAGTCGAAGCGGTTGAGGTGACTGCTCCGCCGCCGGAGCCCGTTCGGCGGCCAGGGATTGCGACTCGGATCAAGACCGTCTGGAGCCGCGGTGCCGAGAAGCAGGTGCTCTACCGGCTGTCGCCGCCATATAGGCGCGGCGGGGACAGCCTTATCGAGTACGTCCTATCGTCGTCGAGGATCATCGACGGGCGCGCTGAGACCCTGGTGTTCGATTCCGATCCGTCAGGTCAGCTTGGCGATAACTTGTGGGAGGCCGGTGGCCTGTACACGCTCGACAACGACCAGTCGATTCGCGATCTGGGGTACACCGTCGTGCCGGCGAAGAGCAGTTCGCTCGCAGCGAATCGCCGACGCAAGAGTTCGCGGCGCGTGAAGCGCAACTCCTCGTTCGGCCCCGTACGTGACAGCGCAGCAGCACGGGCGCGAGCTGCTTTCGCTCGCGGTGACGGTGCCGCCGCGAACCGCGCCCTCGCCGAGCTTCGAGCCATCGACATCGGGCTCATGCCGCGTGCGATGAAGCGGAACGTGCGGTGGGAGAACGAGAGAGGGCGCGACTGGCGCGAGCGTCAGTCCATCGAGCGCAGAAATCAGTGGTCACAGCTGGCCGACCGAGAGAGCCGTGCGGTAGACCTGTACCTCGCGCTGATCCAGGACAAGGCCCCCGCGCGTTCGGGCCGGTCGTCTACCGTGTATCCTGGTGCCACGCCCGCAGACAGAGCGGCTGCCGTCGCACTGGTTGCCGAGCAGTACCCGAGCGTCAATCTGCGGGAGGCTCTCACTGACGTCGGGCTTCACCACATTGCCCGCGACGTGCCTGTCGCGAGCCGTCTTTCGCGCAACCCCGCCTACGCCATTCCCGAGCGCCACGCGTATCCCATCACGACCGCGAAGGACGCCTATCACGCGACGCAGCGGCTCAAGCAGGGCCGCGTGAAGAGTGAGGAAGAGGCGAAGCGCATCATCGCAGCCATCAAGCATCGGCACCCCGAAATCTGGCGCGAATACCTCGCGGGCTATCCCGTGTCGAAGGTCATCGCGAGCAAGCGCAAGGGGCTTGCAGCGAGGCACCGCTCATGAGCTACAGCAGCGTATTCGGTATGGGCTCAGAAGCAGACTGCGCGCAGCTCGCTGCGCAGGCCAAGGAAACGACGCGCATCGCACAGACGATGGTGCGGTTCAACCAGATGGGTGGCGGTGACGAGAAGACGGCGGGGATCGCAAAGCTGCTCCAGAGCTGGAGCACCGGCACCGGCGAGCCCTACGAGGCGATGGAGGCCCGGTGGCGTGCGAAGTCGAACGCCGACGGTGCCGGTGTCGTCGCTGCCCGCGCTGTTTTCGCCGAGTCAAAGCGTGTGTACGAGACGATGGTGCGCGTGCGGCTGCTAGGTGGGTCGCCTGAGAAGACAAGGCAGATCAATCAGCTGCTCCAGAGCTGGGGTACGCCTGGTGAGAGCTATGCTGCAATGGAAGCTCGACGACGAGCGAAGTCGAATGCAGACGGTGCCGCTCTCAATGCAGCAATCGCTGCTGCGGCGGAATCCAATCGCATCTATCAGACGATGGTGCGCACGCGCCAGATGAGTGGTGGCGACGAGAAGACGCGTCAGGTCGCGCAACTCCGTAAGACCTGGGCCACCAGCACGGGCGAGAGCTGGGGCGACATGATGGCACGATGGGGCGTGAAACGTGCCGCCGATGCCAAGGCGGCAGCAGAGTGCGCGGCATCGGGCGGTGCCCCGGCACCTGCTGATGGCGGCGCCCCTGGCGGCGCCCCTGCGGATGGCGGTGTCCCTCCAGCAGACGCCCCCGCTGAAGGCGGCGTCGCGGGGCTTCCGATCTGGGCATGGGGCGCCATCGGCGCCGGTGTTCTCGCGCTTGTCGGCGGTGCCCTGGTGATCAGGGCACGTCGCAAGAAAACGCAACTGGCGGTCAGGGAGACGCGATGAGCTACAGCAGCGTATTCGGTGCCACGGATAAGACGAATCTCATCCCGGCTGTGCCGGCGCCAACGGCAGGCATTCGACAGACGTCGACGCCTGGCACGACCGCGGCGCCAATGATGCTGTTCACCCCCGACATGAGCGCGGCGGCAGCGGGTCGCGCCCTGTCGACGCCTCCGGCGCCACATCGTGCAGCTCTGACTGAAGCGAAGCGCGCCGCCGATGCGGAGCGGCCGACGAGCATCGTGTCGGCCGAGTGCAGGGGATACAAGTTCGTCAGTCCATACCTTTGGGTTCATGCCATCGCTGACGCAGGCAACGTCGTCAAGGCGGGAACGCTGGTGTACGCCGCTCGTCGAGTCCGCCTTGATCCGACCACTCAAGGATCGGACTTCCCCGAGAGTTGGCTGGCCTGGCGGAACGGGGGCGCCGGCTACACTGACCTCGTTCGTCAGAGCGTCGACAATGAAGCAAGGATAACGACTGCGACTCGAACGCCCGCGCAACAGGATGCGTACCTAATACGCAAAAATGCGTTCATTGAATTGCAGACCACGCGCGCGGCATCAGGAGCCACGCGAGATCAGTTGATCGCCCAGAAGAAGGCATTCGACGACAGAGAAGCGGCCATGCTTCCGGCGCTGCCAGCCACGAGCCCGCTGCTTCTGACGGCGGCGACGAAGTGTTTTCTCATCGGATTCAAACGCCTTGGTAGCGACGTTGCAATCCTGTACGCGGGCGCGGTATCCACGAAGGACGTCGAGGGCTTCGCGATGCTGCACTTCCTTGAGAAGCTGCTGAGCACACAGTTTGCTGCTGTTCCGCGTGGCCCCATTGTCTATGGTGCAGCACGACCGCGTGGCATAGGCGGCGGTGCCGTTACCGTTGGACAGGGGGTGTCCGACATCGCCCCACGGGGGACCTACGCCGCGTACCCAACTCTGATCGGTTCTCAGTATTCGATCGGCGAGATCATCTCTTCTGCGATCTCCGCCGTGTTTCACATCGATTCCAAGATGTTTGCCGAGACCACGATCGCGCGGTCCCCCACGCTCGTGATCCCCGGTCAGCAGAAGATCCGGCAGGCCGTCACAGCGCTCGGCGGCGTCGCAGCGCTCGCGGGATTGCCAGAGATGCTCGCGACCGCGACTGCATCGCTCCTGGCCGAAGCAGAGGCTGCGAAAGAAATGCCTCCTGCTGACGGCGATGTGGCGGTGGCAGGCGTGCTCACCAGGCTCACCACGATGCGTGATTCGATGACGAGCGATTTCGGTGGGAAAATCGTGACGCTTACTGAGGCGCCTGCGGCGCTTTCCACTGCTCAAGCAGCGATCGGTGCCTACGGAACCACCGTCCAGGCAATCGAGGCGTCTGTCCAGCGGCTTGTTCAGACGGAGATCATCGCCAAAGAAGCTCAACTGCCGTTCACTGGTTTCACCCCGAGCGAGAAAACTGCGGCGCACTGTCTCATGTTGCAGCGCGCAGAACCACTGATTGCATCTCGGAGAGCGAATCGCATACCAGAGGCGATGACCATCTTGGCGATGGCGCCAGCGGACTTCGCGACGGCGTGCGCAAACGCCAAAGGCGCCTACGAGCAAGCACTCTCTTCGGCGACCGCGACGCTCTCGGATGCCATCGCGAGGGCCGAGGCCATCCGCAAAGAGATCGCGCTCGACTGGTATCTGCGCAGCTGGAACGGGCTGCCGGTGTGGGCATGGGGTGCCGGCGGCGCCGCGCTGCTCATCGGTGGCGTCGTCGTGGTTCGCGTCATGCGCAAGAAGAAGTCTGCCACGCCATGAGCTATTCGCAGACGATCGCTCGACACGGGCTCGCATCGGCTGGTGCGGCGGAACAACTCGGTGGCCTCGGCAAGACGCGGCACGCTCGTCGCGTTGCGGCGCAGAAGAGAGCCGCAGCCGCAGCCGCAGCCGCAGCCGCAGCCGATCCACCGCGTGGATCGCCGTCCGTCCCTGCTGCTACCGCGTCCTCTCCAAGTGCTCCCGACGGCGCCACCGACGGAGGTCTGCCGGTTTGGGCCTGGGGTGCGATTGGAGCAGGCGTCCTCGCGCTTGTCGGAGGCGTCCTACTGATCAAATCACGCCGCGAGAAGGCTGCTGCTGCGATCGGGAAACGATGATCGCAGCGGACGACACGCGCCCCAGGGTCCACCACTCCGACGGCGGCGAGTGGGTCTTCGAGTGTCCGGGGTGCTGCTGCCTGCATGCCTTCGGGAAGAACCACGCCTTCAACGGCGACACGGTGCGTCCCACGTTCCTCCCCGCGCTGCTCATCGGCTCGGTGACGGCGGGCACGGTAGGCATCCGCAGGTGCCATGCCCACGTCACCGAGGGGCGCCTCCAGTTCCTCGCCGATTCCACGCATGCGCTCGCCGGACAGACGGTCGACATGGAGCCCTGGCAGAGATAGGATGGGTCCGCGATGAACCAACAACAGACACCCCCGTTCGGTTTTCAGCCCGCGTTCCATCAGGGCCCCTACCCGTATCCGGCAGGGAGCTACCCGCTCGATACGACGAACCCGAACGCGGTTCCCATCGTGTGGGCGCCCTACCAGGGTCAGGGTGTCGGTGTCGATGACGACGACGAGAGCATCCTGACGAAGAAAGTCATCGGCATCCCCGTCTGGGGCTGGGCCGCGGGTCTCGCCGTACTCGGCATCGGTGGCTACGTCGTCTACAAGCAGATGCAGCCCGGCGGCATGTTTGCAAAAGATTTCTCCGTCGCCGAGGGTACGGCAGAAGATGACGAGGAAGCGCTCCGTGCCAACAAAGGCACGTGGTCACCGTCGCGCTCTAGGTTCGGAAAGCAGATCGATGCGTTCCTGAAGCAGCACGGCATCCGCGGCGTAAGGGTCTACATCGACTCCGGCGATGCCGTAAAGGCTGGCATCAAGACGCCGTCGCCGCTCATCACGCTGCGCACGCAGAAGTCGCACTCGCTACACGCCGACGCGGGGTTCGTCGCGCTGTGCAACGAGGAGGGGCTCAACCCAATCGAGACCTCTGACAATATCGTCGGACTCTATCCCTACAAGAGCACGAAGAAGCTGAAGCGGGGCGAGCAGGATCGGGGCAAGGCGTACGAGGGATACATCGACGACCTTCGTGACGAAGGCCAGGAGCAATAAGGAGCAGTATGACCTACTCCAGAAATCTAGCGGGCTCGCGTCGGCGCAGCGGGATGGGCGCGCTCGGCGTGGACCCGTCGACGATCAAGTCCATCACGATTCGCGCATACGATCTCCAGCAGCAAGTGAACCAGAACGCTGGCAACACATGGTGGCCAGTGTGTCTTCACGACGAGTGCACTGTCGTCAACGGCGAATTTTATCCGGGTGCAGAGTGCCATACGTTCTACCCAAAGGTCGAAAACTACGTCGCCCAGGACGGCGTATGGGGGCGTGACAGCCAGAAGGCCCTGTTTGATGGGGTCAATCAGATGACGCCGTTTACGCGCAGCGTCACCGGCAACCCGACGATCAATACGACCCCGTACTACCGAACGAACGCGGCGGGGACTATCGTGCGCCTGCCGGTCCTGTGGTTCTCTGACCCGTACGGGATCACGCGTACGCCAGACCCGACGCGCGCAGATCGCGCCGTGACGTACGGCGGCCCCGGCTACGGCTACAGCACGACCGTGCATCCAACCGTCGAGCAGCTGGCTGACGCCGCCGCTATGGAAGCGCGAGGACGCCCACGGGCTTCGCTGGATCTTGACGCGGCAGAAGAGGCCGAGCGCGTCAAGCGGACGACGGCGGCAGCGCAGGCTCGCAGACTGGCGGCCTCGGTCAGCATCGACACGCTGATTGCCACGCCTCCTCAGCCAGGTCTCGACATAGTGTCGTCGTCACCGTCGTCGGCGTGGGTCGCGGCGGGCTCTGCCGCCGCCGTGCTACTGGGACTCTCGCTGTGGGCCTGGGCAGCCCAGAAGCACAACTGATTCAAGGATTCAAGGAGCAGTATGGCGTATATCAGCGACCCCCGAAGCCTTCGTTTCATCGACTTTCAGCCCGTGCGGATGATCGATCGGCCTCGCATGAGCAATCCACCGATGACCGCATTCGGCGCCGACCCCCCAGGATACGTGCCATTCACGAGTGTCCCCGCGGAGACGTCGCATCCCTATGCCACGATGGCGGTCTGCGACGTGCAGCGACACCTCATCGCAGCTGGCAACCCGCGTTTGAAGCCAGACGGGGCCTGGGGCACGGCAAGCAAGACAGCATTCCTCGACTGGGCACGGCATCGCCCGCTCGCTGAGGCGCGAACCGTGATGGCGTCTGGCGACGCGCTGCCGACATTCGGTATGCGTGCCGACTACAAGTTCGAGGGTCAAAAGATCCGCATCCCTGCCGCCTACGCCCTGTCGCTGCCCCCGATGGCGAGTGTCCCGTGCAGTTCCCGCATCGCGCCCAGTCGCGACGCGACACCGCCGGGAGAAGACGTCGTGCCTGGCGCCGAGACAGACATCCTGCCCGGAGCCCCGAAGTCGAAGACACCGTGGGTAGCCATCGGCGTCGCCACTGGTGCCGCACTGCTCATCGGCTTCCTCATGTACAAGTCGAAGAAGGAGTCGAAATGACCTACGCGATGCAACGCAGTCTCGGTGACCTCCCCGCGGGCTGGGCGACGTGGCCGCTGCCCGCGCGCATCCTCAACATCCGGGTACGCGCCGCAGGCATCCGTGCGCTCGCCAATACCATGGGCGTCGCGCTGCGAAACGCCGACGCATCGTTCCAGCCCGAGGACTACGACTCGGTGCTAGGCACCTTGCGGGGGCTCGCGCAGCGTGCGGCGCAGACGTCGGTGCCCGTGAGGGTCGTGCAGAACGCCGTGCTCTATGGTGTCGCACAAATGGATCGCCTCGCGGTGTCGGCACTGGCGGCAGCAGACATCAGACAGGACGGTCCCACTGCAGGCAAGACCCCGGAGAACATCGAACGTCTCCGCCTTGCCGCGCGGGCGCTTGAAACAGCGGAGCAGATTCAAGCCTTGCTGCTGCGAGTCTTCAACGTCCTACACCCGCAGGCGGGAACCAGCGGGTTCGGAGACGTCGAGGGCGCCGCATTCGCGATGGGCATGGGTCTACTCTTTGGGCTCGCCACCGGCGGTGCCACGATTCCCATCGGCATCCTCGTCGCGCTATACGAGTTGTTCAAGGATGGGGACAACATCATTGGTGCCATCGCTCGTGCCATAGGCAAGGCCGTCGACGCCGTCGTCGATGCGGCGGGGCAAGTCGCGAAGGACGTCGCGGCGGGTGCCGGCAGAGCCGTCGGTAGCTGGCTGACGGTCATGCTCATCGGCGGAACCGTTGCCGCCGGCCTCTACTTCGGGGTTCCCTACTTGATGAAGAGGGCGGCCAGCCGCGCCTGAGATGCCGAAGATCGTCGGCTTCATCGGCACCGATGCACTGCCCGTGGAGCTGCAATTCGCGTGGGCTCCCACGATCATGGCGGGGCTCACGAGCTACGCCATGATGTGGCTTGCGTCGAAGATGCCTGGGCGCGGGCTTGTGCCCAACGCGCCGGCGATGCTCCCCGAGTACAAGCCCGAGATGCTGGCGAAGTTCGAGGCCGCGATTCGTGAGGCGCGCTCCGGCGAGCGCAGCGCGCCTGTGCCGGCGACGGTCGCCGCGCGTCTGAGCGCGCTTGCGCCAGGGCGCTTCAGCTACGACACGGCGGCAGAGTTCGTGGGCGACGACAAGGCGAAGCCGCCCCGCCATGAGATCCGCGACAAGAAGCGCGTGCGTGCGTACAAGAACAAGACGTCGCTCAAAGGCGCGATGCGCAGCACGATGAAGGCCGCCACGGAGAGCGGCCACGAGCATTTGCTTGTCGACACGCGCGGCACAGAGAACCCTGATGGGACGTTCCAGCCGGCCGAGCCGGTCCTTCTTCTGCGTGCGCGCGAAGACGGGTTCCCGACGTTCTTGATCTCGACGGGAGACGTGGGGCAGCCGACCATGTACCTCCTCACCAAGGAGCAGCTCGCGGCCAAGAAGAAGGCGCGCGCGGCGGCTCGTGTGGAGCGAGACGAGCTGTTTGCCACGAAGGAACAGAAGCGCGCCGAGAAGGCTAAGCAGCGAGAGGCAGATCGCGCCGCAGAGGCCGAGAAGCGAGCGCAGCGCGTTCTGGAGGCGACGACTGGCTACGCCGTGGCGAAGGGCGCGCGCGAGCAGGCCGCGGAAGATCGCAAGGCAGCCTCGGCAGAGCGCGGGGTCGCGGCAGCAGAGCGGAAGGAAGCTGCAGCGCAGCGCAAGGAAGCTACAGCGCAGGGGCGGGCGACTCGGAGCCTCGCGGGTCCCGTTCCCAGGGCGCCTCGCGAGGGCCCTCCCGCTCCGAAGACGACCAAGGCGCGCGGCAAGAAGGCGGTCAAGGACGAGTCTCTCTCCACGACCCTCCCCGTGCCGATCAAGGCACCCATGGGCGCGCCCGCCGGTGCGCCACTGTCGCCGCCGCCCGCGCCGACTGGAGCTGCCGCGCGCGGCGGCACCGTGCTCTCGTTCGAGGGAGAGGGCGCAACGGCCAGATCCATGGTCAAGTGGGACGACAGGAAGGTGCCCGAACTCCTCTCTGCGTTCGACACCAAGGCGCTCAAGAAACTCAAGGTCCGCGCGGATGATCGGATCACCAGATCGATCAAGCGCAAGGCAGGTGGCATAGTCGCCGTCTTCGACGTCGAGGGCGCGTCAGTCGCGCCGGTTGCGGAGCCAGCTGCAGAGCCAGCCACCGAGTCAGCCACCGAGTCAGCCGCGGAGCCGAAGACCTCCAGAGCCAGAGCGCACAGCGGGCCGGTTTTTTACCTGATTGGTTACACGGGCGGTAAGTCGAAGAGCATGGCGCGCGTCATCGCGCTCGGCGGAAATGTCGAGCTTGAGGAATCCAAGCCGCTCAAGGATGCGGGGATCACACCTGGCGGCAAGTTCCTCCGCAAGGGCAAAACCGTGAGCAAGGCCAGCGAAGACGTGGAACTCGGCGTATGGCAGAAGGTCACCAAGGAAAACATCGAGAAGGCCGCGCTCTTGAAAGCGGCGCGCGCGCGGGTGAAGGCCGAAAGCGCCGCCAAAGAGAAGGTCGCGGCGGGACACGCCAAGCGACGCGGGGCGCGCGAGAAGAGCGAATCAGCGCGAGCGCTGGAAGAGGCAGAGCGAGTAGAGCGCGGAGAGCGGAAGAACTTGAAGCGCAATGCCGTGCGCCACGGGAGCCGCGCGGCGGCGCTGCTGGTCGTCGCGCGCGACACGAAGCGCGTGCTGATCATGCTGCGCAGCGCGATCGTCTTGGAGCCGCACACCTGGGGCCTACCCGGCGGCAAGTGCGAGCACAGCGACAAGAGCATGCGCGACTGCGCGGTGCGCGAGTTCCGAGAGGAGACCGACTATCGCGGCAAGCTCGTCGCCACGGTCGAGCCGGTGTCCGTGTATCGCGAGCCGGGCTTCGAGTGCCACAACTTCGTCGGCTTCGTGGACCACGAGTTCGAGCCCGAGCTGGACGACGAGAGCGACGACTACGGGTGGTTCTCGGTGGACAAGCTGCCACAGCCCACGCACTTCGGCACGCGTGCGCTTTTCCGTGTGGCAGGCAAGCAGATTCGCGCGATGATAGCTAGGTCGTAACCGGGGCAAGCGGAACACAAACATGGCTCTCTACAGCGTCTGGGACTGGAACAAGAACCTCTACCGCGTGCACGCAGACACGCTGCCCGTGTCGGTGGGAGTTGACCCGTCGCCGCCGCAACCAACGGGCGTGCATCTGCTTGGCGCGATACCGTACGACCACGCGAAAGTGCTTCCGCCCGCCGCGCGCTTCATGGGTCTCTCGCACGTTCCGCGCGGAGAGGTCGTGCGCTCAGCAACGAATCTGAAGGAACTCCTCGGCCTCGGTGCCGAACCGGGGAGCAGCTCCGTGTGGACCTTCGCGGCGATCGCCACCGCCGCGCTGGTCGTCGGGTACGTCGCCGGGAGGATGCGCAGTTGAGCCGCGCGCGCATGAACCGCAACAAGGGCGTCATGGGCCGCATGTACGGCAAGACGTCGCGCTCGACGCCGGGAAGTGCGATCGAGCGCTACAAAATCTTCCACAAGAAGGACCCGCGTGGCGTGGTCACACTCAGGGGACTGCCGACGAATTTCCGGGAGGTCGGCAAGGGCCTCGCGGTCATGTACGAGACCGACAAATGGGAAGAGGACGGCAACGACACGCGATACAAGCACCTGCACGGCAACGGCGTGCGCGTCTTCGAGACGGCCGGGCGCAGCGCGGGCGGCGTCGGCCTTCCCGTCGCCCCGCCCGCCCCCGACGAGGGCTTCGCGCGGCTGGGTCGCTGTCTAGGCTTCTTCGTCAAGACCGACGACGGCGTGCGCGAGTACAACCCACCCGACACCGACCTCTTCGCATCGCCGTCCGGTGACCTGCTAGGCGTCTATTCCCCGTCGCACGGTTGGGTCGCGTTCATGGCCGGTGGGCGCCTGCGCGTCGAGTCCGAAGGCATCGACGGCTGATTCTTTCTTGAATCTCGCAGAAGCCTGCCGTATGTATAGCCGAGGCTAGCCGGGCGTTCCACTCGTACACGCTGCCACAGCGGGTGACGTGCGTCCATGGCTCTAAGTTACCTCGAATCCAACATGAGGACGGCTCGCGCCTATCGCGAGTCGCCAGGCATGTTGCGCTCGAATGGTGGCGTTGCAGCCCTGACCATCATGAATCCCGGCCTGATGCCGCATCTGACGTCGGCCGATGTCCGGTCCCGACACCTGAAGGAGAACACGATGGCCTACGATCTGGGAGCACTCCTGCTCCAAAACAAGGGTGGCAAGGGCAAGAAGCGCGGCAAGGGCAAGAAGCGCGGCAAGGGCAAGAAGAAGACGAGCCCGAAGGTCCGTGCGACTGGCTCCGGCAAGCGCACCCTGCGCGCTGGCAAGCGAGCTGCCAAGAAGACGTCCAAGAAAGGCGGCGCGCGCAAGACGAGCCGCAAGTCTTCGGCGGCTCGCAATCGCCGCATCGCCGCTGCGAAGCGCACGAGCAAGCGCGCCGTCAACAAGGCCGTCGCCGCGCTCAAGAAGCTCCGCACGAGCCGTGGGCGCATCGCGAAGAAGGCCAAGACCGCGAAGGGCCGCTCGCGCATCGCCAAGACCAGCAAGCGGATGATCAAGGCAGGCCAGCGTCGCGTCGACAAGGCGCGCTCGGCAGCCAAGCGTCGCTTCAAGAAGGCCTCGAAGAAGACCAGTCGCAAGACCGGCGGGAAGTGAGCCTGTCATGGCCAAGATGACCAAGAAGGAGCGCCAGGCGGCGGCCCGAAAGGGTGCTCGCACTCGCGCGCGGAACGCCGCCAAGAAGACGTCCAAGAAGGGCAAGAAGTCGTCCAAGAAGGGCAGGACCTCGCGCGGTCTGCGCGTGGGCGGTCTGCACTTCGCGCCGAAGCTGTACGGGAAGAACCTCACTCCGGCGCTCGCGGCGCTCGGGCTCAGCGGAAAGCGGGTTCCGATCCTGTCGCTTCCGCCGCTGTCCAAGCTCGGCATCTACTCGCTTCAGATGACCGGCGCGCCCACTGCGCTGAAGAAGAAGCACCGGGCGCATGTCGGCAAGGTCATGCACCTGGAGGCGCAGCGTCTCAAGGTCCTCAAGGCCCTGGTCGCGGCGACCCTGGCCGGCAAGCCCACGGCGGAACTGTCCGCGCGGCTCAGCAAGCTCCAGGACCAGCTCATCGCTGCTGCTGCCTTCGACGCGCTTGTCGCATCGAAGATGGCCGGCATGAGCATGAAGGAAGCCAAGAAGCAGATCAAGATTGACGCCGATGCAGAGGCCTTGCGTGTCGGGGCGAGCAAGGCGCAGGGCGCTGCGGCCTCGGCTCCAGCTCAGTCCGCGGCGAGCGGCAGCGGCGGCGGCGGCATCGACCAGAGCCAGGAAATGGACGCCATGGCCATGCGCGGCATTGCGTCGGGTCGGATGCACGGTCCCGTGACGGAATGGGGCGAGAAGTTCATGGCCGCCAACCCCCTCGCCTATCTCAGGACTGGCAAGAAGGGCAAGCACCGCCGCGCAGTCAACTTCGAGCTGGCCGACCGCTCGACAGAGGGTGCGGTCAGCGTCCTGTTTGAGCCGCAGGTCTACAAGTACGTGACCATGTCCCCTGTACCCAAGGTCAAGAAGAACGGTCGTCACTCAGTGAGGAAGAACATGTCCAAGAAGTCGATGCGGAAGAACCCGCTGGGCGCCGATCTGGCTCAGCTCGGCAAGCCAGTCCTCGGTGCAGGCGCGGGATTCATCGCGTCGCGCATTCTCAATGCCCTCGCCCTCTGGGGCGCGAGCAAGGCCAACGTCGACTTCCTGAACAAGCCCGCTGGCCAGGTGCTCCTGCGCCTCGGCGCGACCGGCGCTGGCATCGCAGCCACGCTCATGTGGGCCGACAAGGTCGACATGATCCGCAACAACAAGATGTCGGTCGTCACCGGCATGGCCCTCAACGCGCTGGATGGGACGGCACGCACCCTCATCGCTCCGATGGCAGTGCGTGACGCCTGGAGCCCCTACGCTGCGAGCATCGCGCTCGGTGGCAGCCACATGGGCCTCTACGACGTCTCGCACGCCGGCGCTCCGTACTCCCCGATGATGGGCGAGTACGTGGCACAGTCGCTCAATGGCATGGGCTACATGGGCGAGTACGTCGCTCAGTCGCTCAATGGCATGGGCACGAACGTGGCCGAGGCCGCTGCGGGCATGGGCTACATGGGCGAGTACGTCGCTCAGTCGCTCAACGGCCTCGGCTATGCCGAGGGCGTCGACCCGAGTGACCAAGTGGGCGTCGACAGCATGATCGACAACGCAGAGGCCTACGCGGGTCTCGGCACGCAGGTCATGGCAGCGACGGCAGGCCTCGGCACCAACGTCATGGCAGCGACCGCCGGTCTCGGCACGCAGGTCATGTCCGCGGCGGCGGGCCTCTACGGCTTCGGCGATGACGCGGCTCCCCAGCAGGTGACCCGCGGACACCTCGGCCCCAGCGGCAACCTCTACAACTTCTTCACCCAGCCGAGCGATCCGTACGGCCGTCGGCTCACGGCGGTGTCGACCGCGCAGGCGCCCATGCCGGTGGTCCCCATCAGCGGCACGATGCCCAGCGCGGTGCCGATCGGCGAGAACATCTCGACCCCCGAGGGCCGAGGCTACGCGGGCGGCCTCTTCGGCCGCAACGTCTTCGGGACGATGTACTGAACTGTACATCGGGCGGGAGTCGGGCGCGCAGCAATAGCGCCCGCTCCCATCCCCGACCCAAGTGTACTCGGCGACCACTAGGCCGAGGCTGTTCGTCAGCTCACAAAAGACCTGGGACATCCCCAGGCAACCCAGGAGATTCTCATGCCCAAGATCGTCGGAACCCGCGAGCGCGTTCATCAGCCCTTCTACGATTCTCTCATCCGCGTGGATGGCAGCGTCAACCTGCGCACGAATCCCCAGAACGGGTTCGGAGCGATCAGCGCGCGCACGCAGCTCTTCAGCCGTCAGGCTGCAGACGTCGCGATCACCAACCTCGCGACCCCCGGCCAGTTCACCTCGGACCAGACGTTCGTCACGCTGGCCGTCCGTGTCTGGACGTACTTCCGCGCCAACTTCGAGTCGCAGAGCGGCGTCGGCAACAACTCCCCCGGCCCGAACCTCACGGCCGTCAACATGTCGGACCGCGTCGCCCGCGTCCACAAGCTGTACCACCAGGCGGAGGCGCAGCTGTTCTTCGACTTCACGGCCGGCGACAAGCCCCAGATCCAGCACTTCACGGCGTACACGCCGTTCGCCGGTGGCCTCGACGGCTACTTCGCGGACAGCCGCCTGCCCCGCGCCAACAACGGCGTGCCGACGAGCGGAGCGCTCATGCGCCTCGCACGTCCGATCCTCATCCCACCCCGTCAGGGCTTCCGCGTGTTCGCGACCATCTCGCCGTACGGCGAGGCGGCGGGCGCGTCGCTCATCGAGCAGCTCAACGGCCTCGGCAACGACAACGCGGGCTTCCCGAACGGCCTCGCGTCGGTGGCGGAAGCGGACAACATCGAGAAGGACGTCAAGTACCTCATCGATGGCATCCACAGCCGCGACGTCCTCTGAGCCCCAGCGCTGACCTCCGGGTCGGCGCCTCAGAGTGAGGCTGCGGGACGAGGCCTAGTGTCTCGTCCCGTGGTCTCTGAATCGAACCTCCGCTCAGTGTAGCTGCCCCGCAAAGCTGGGCGGGGGTTCGGGACAGAGACCGCGGCAACCGCGGAATACCTGCACAGGACATGTGCGGCATGCGCTTGCGAAGGAACCCCGGCGAGAAGTTGGGGAACTGACGAGGCGCCAAGGAGAAGACAATGGCTGCTGATGATTTCCCGATGAACCTGCCTCCGCAGGTCGCTCAGTTCCTGCGCGGCATCAACGACAAGCAGCAGCGGCAGCAGTCGCAGTTCGACGCCCTCGCCAAGGCCTACCGCGACCTGCGGACGCGCTCGGAGGGCGACAAGCTCGAAATCCAGCGTCTCGGCGAGTGGGTCCAGAAGGCGGCGAAGCGGATTCGCTACATCGAGGACATCCCCGGCAAGCGGGTGCCCTACACGATGAACTTCGAGGTGAGCATCCCCTCGGTGGCGAACAACGCGAATCCCGTCGGTGCACGCATCCGTGCCCAGCAGCAGGTCTCCATGGACGGCCCCTTCGTCGGCACCATGCTGATGGGCGCCTTCCGCATGCAGACGTTCAGCCTCGGCAACATCACCGAAGGCAGCCTGCCACCAATCGGTGAAGAAGTTCTGACGCCGCTTACTGGCCGCTTCCGGCCCATCGCGAGCACGGCAGACGGCTTCGCCGGCGCCTACATCGGGCCCGGATTCGGTGCGGCTACGATCGTCGACGCCGCACTCGTCAACACGTTCCGCCCCGGCGAGATCGACTTCCTCTGGGAGTACGCCGACGAGGGCGCGGACCGCGAGCGTCAGAATCAGATCGCGACGCCGAGTCGCTACCTCTTCAGTGAGTCGGACCGGCCCTTCTACCTCGCCGTCAGCGACTTCTTCGAGCGCGGGTCGACCATCGCGTTCTACATCACGCTGCTACGCGCCGTGGGTCTCGTCGAAGTCAACTTCGGCGCCGGATGGAACGGCTACACGGAGTCGCCGATTGCACCAGCCGTCCGCACGATCCTCGCGCTTGGTGGCACCATCACGCTCAGCATCCACGGGTACAAGATCCTCCAGGCGCAGTCGCCGGCAGTCTGATAGGGTCGGCCCATGGCTGAAACCCGCTCAGTACCTGGCTCGCCGCTGCCGCAGGAGGGTGCGAAGCCCGTCGTACAGACTGTACGCGTCACGCAGGGCTTCTTTGCGCAGCTGCCGCCGAATGCCGTTGCCTTCTTCGATCGGCAGTACATCTCGGACTTCCCGCGTCCGATTCAGGTCGGCCCCGGCAATGCCTACCCGCGCAACGTCCCCATCCTCGACCTCACGGTGCCCGAGGGCAGCGTCATCGTGATTCGCGACGGAGTCTTCGGCGCCTACCAGCAGAACGGACTCGACGTCAACGACACCGTGCCCGTCGACAACAAGCGTCTGCTGAGTTACGTGGCATTCGCGTTCGACATCAATGGTCGCGGGATGACCGACTTCCAGAACAACGTCTACGGCACCGGTGGTCTCCTTGCCAGAGAAGCCGTCATCACGGTGCAAGTCGGCCCGTTTTCGGCGGCCCAGGTGCCGTCCACGGTGAAGCCCTACGGCGGCAGCATCATCAGTGGTCCGCCGGGGTCCTTCGCACTCTATGCGATGCCGCAGCAACGTATCAGGGCCTCGGCGTGGGTCGTGAGGCCGCCTCCGTTCGAGGTGCGTCGCTTCAGCTTCGACATCAGCGGCTTCATGCTGAGTAAGATCGGATTCGAGCGCTTCAAGCTGGGATTCAACTACTAGGGACGCACAGAGCCCAGCAAGGTGAGTGCCGGTGGGTAGTCGAGACTCGGAACTAAATCCGTACATCGACAGGGCGGCCCGGCTTTCACGTACGAGTGACTCATGGGCACTCACCTTGGTGGGCTCTGGCAGAAGAGAAGAAGCAGCATGACCTACGCCACGCAACGCAGTCTCGGGCTCGACCCGTTTCAGATGCAGCTGCCGATGAACGTGCAGGCCGACATGGCCAACCGCGTCGGCACCGCATCGAGCATGTCTCCCGCTCCGAGTTTCGCGTCACTCGTACATCAGCTACCCGTTCTGAGCATCCCCGGTGGGACCACTCAGAGGTTGGCGGAAATCGTCATCGATCGCGCGAGAACCCCGATTTACAGAGTCGGTGTTCTTCTGACCATGCTCACCGGGGACAGACGCTACGCGAACGATTCTTCCACTATTCCGCGAAGGTGGTTGCCGTGTGCGCGCTTGTCCCACAGCCTGGGTCTGCCAGACGAGTTTGTAGGTCGGCTCGCTACGGCCCCGAACTCGTCCGCTTTCGAGGCCGCTGCACGCCCTATTCTCCAGGAGTTTGTTCGTCGCGCCAACATCGCTCGAAGTGTCGGCCCGTCGTGGGGTGGCAGCCTTTCCAATCCATCGCTCGTTCGCGCGCGTCCGCAAGCCTTGAGCGGCACCATGGATGGCGCAGGTGGGACGATCCTCATCGGCGGCGTCCTGCTCGTCGCGGCCGGCGTCGCCATCTACTTCGCCGTCAATCACGCGAAGGAAGAGCGTGTGCTGCGCGCGCGCATCGTCGAGAAAGACGGCGCGGCAGGCCTCGCGCAGTACGAGGACGCCAAGACGAAGCGCGCGGCCGTCCAGGGCGGGCTCGGCATTTTGTCGGGCCTCGCGTGGGGCGGCGACAACCGCCGGATGCGCCGCAACAAAAGCCGCTCACGGAAGCGCAAGACGAGTAAGCGCTGAGGGCTCGCGAAGAAGAGCTAAGGAGACGGGCATGGCCAAGAGCAGCAAGCGTAAGAGCAGCAAGCGCAAGAGCAGTCGGCAACCGGTACGCAGTAATCCGCTGGAGGACTACAGCGCCAACCCGACGGTCATCATCCCTGGGCTCATCGAGATGAAGAGCCGCCCGTTCCATGACGGACACTCTTGCATCTACCGTTTCGCGAACGGGTGGGGCGCCAGCGTCGTCAGTCACAGCAGCTCCTACGGCGGCCTTGAGGCCCTGGAGCTTGCCGTCGTCACGTTCAACAGCGATGACATCTTCGACGTCAAGCTCAACTACACGACGCCGATCACAGACGACGTCCTCGGCCATCTCGATCGGCCGGACTTTCTCAGGACGCTGATCGCTATCGCAGACTTGCCGCCGAGGGGTTCCGATGACATGGGGCGCCTCACTCAGCCGGAATCGCGAAGGCTCAGGTAGGGCCACATGGCACGTACCAGTAGACGCGGGACGAGCAAGAGCGGTAGACGGCGCCTACGCGCGATTCGGCCGAACCCGCACTCGCTCGCGCGGCACTTTACAACCGTCTTGCGCCACGACATGAAAGCGGCAGCGCGCGTCATCGAGGGGCTGACTGCGTTCCTGAATGCCAGGGAGTCGCGCTCGAAGAACCCTCCGCAGACCGAGGCTGGGAAAGCCATGGTCGGACGTTGGATCGCAGTCGCGTGCGAGATGCTGCGGGGCGCCGTGCACATGTGCGGGGCATCGCTTGAACTGTTCGCCATACTTCACGATGACATGGGCTCCGAGCGCGCCGAGTACGAGCAATGGTTCGCCGAGGCCGAGAGCACGCTGCGCGACAACCAGGCGCGCATCCATGATTGGAGCGCATGGTCAGGCGTCGAACTGCCGCCGAAGTTCAGGTTCCAGGCGGAAGACGCGGCGCCCAGCGGCGACTGGGACGCATAGGAGCACGGCCATGACACGCACGAGTAAGCACAGGACGAGTCGGAAGATGCGGTGCGCAGCGTACATAGCAGCCGCGCTGGGTGCGCTCCTGCTCCTGTCGTCGTGCCCGCCTCCGGCACCGACTCCGGCACCGGCCCCACCTTCGCGGCTGCGCATCATCAACGGGTCCGCCGGGACGCTGTGGATTTTCTATCAGATCGGCTCCGGCGGTGGCTCCCTACCCACTGCGCATCAGGTCGAACTCGCGGCAGGTGCCCACGTTGACTATCCGATCCCCGACGAGGGCCTCGCGGCCACGAGATTCTGGCCCGGATTCAACTGCGATGCGACTGGCAACAACTGCCAAGTCGGTCAGTCCGGCGGTCCCCCAGGGGATGGTTTCACGTGTCCCAGCTACAACTGCGCGCCGCCTGTGGACACAAAGTGGGAAGGCACCTTCGGATGTCTCTCATCGGTGCCGGCGGGTAGCTGTCAGATCAACCCGAGCAGCCCCACGATGGCTCCGCTGCCCGCGACAGACTCCTGGGACACGAGTCTCGTCGACGGCTTCACGGTGCCCTTCAAGGTGGACGTCATCGGAGCCTGTCCAGGTGGACCCGTGGCCAACACCATCGACTGTTCCACACTGGCGACAAGCATGTGCCCGACCGGCGAAGACCTCTCGACCGGCGGCCTGTTCCCCGCGCTCAGCTCCGAGAGCATGCTGGTGACAAATCCGAACGATGGCACCACGGCTGGCTGCTACGCGGACTGCTCCAGACTCACGATGTCGCAGTGGCAGTCGACGACATTCGCGCCGGCTGACGCCGAGGCGCAGATGTACTGCTGCCCGACGCCTCCCGTGTCACCAGACGCCTGCCGCGC
>Ga0315274_10004847_pt1 | contig 19751 bp, 16 predicted proteins | sample YL17G02_20_MG_FD_203700 | JGI IMG/M metagenome (GOLD analysis project Ga0315274, IMG submission 203700) | Sediment microbial communities from Yellowstone Lake, YNP, Wyoming, USA - YL17G02_20 | ecosystem: Environmental > Aquatic > Freshwater > Lake > Sediment | place: USA: Wyoming | collected... | reverse complement strand
GGATGTTTTGAAGAAAGCATTTTTTGAAACTTTTGGCCATAGCCGAAGAAATCGAAAAATCGCCCGCCAGTTTTATAAGCTAATGAAACTGGCCGCCTAACAATCTATTTTTTGGAAAGTGCAGCTGGTATTTCTAATGTAATTTATTTGAAAAAATATTGACGATAAATGGAATCGGTTGAGGATACATTGACAACAAAAGAAGACAGCTTTCCAGTCGAGCAATCGGCAGATGATATACTTGATGTCGGGCATTTAAAGCAGGACTTGAAAGGCAGGTCTATACGCGCAGGGGCGGCGACGATGCTAGGCCAGGCAATCAAGTTCATGATTCGTTTATGTTCGATAGCAGTATTATCCCGTTTGTTGACGCCGAAGGACTTTGGTTTGGTCGCTATGGTAGCCGTGTTTACCGAATTTATACTTATGTTCAAGGATATGGGGCTTTCAACGGCAACGATACAAAGGGAGGATGTCAGTCACGCACAAATCAGCACCTTGTTCTGGATAAATGCAGCAATAGGATTGATGTTGGCTGTTATAACGGCGGCTTCAGCGAAGGCTATATCTTTATTCTATAAGGAACCGCGTTTAACAGCGGTTACGGCAGTTCTGGCGATTGGTTTACTTTTCGGCGGTTTGACGATACAGCATGAGGCACTATTGAAACGAAAAATGCGATTTAGTCTGCTGGCAGTTATAGAGGTTATTACACTGACTATCGGGGTATCAGCGGGTATTATATCAGCCGTTCTTAAGGCCGGTTACTGGTCTTTGGTTCTTATGCAGCTATCGACATCGGCATCTTATGCCGTTGGAGTTTGGATAGTTTCCGGATGGAGGCCGGGACGGCCGCGTCTGCGTTCGGGGATTCGTTCTATGCTGAATTTTGGATGGAACATCGTCGGTTACAGGATGGTCAGTTATGTATCAAGATATACCGACCATATTCTCCTGGGCAGATTTGGCGGCACATTTGTACTGGGATTGTACAGCAGGGCTTACAGTTTACTGATGCTTCCTTTGTCTCAAATTACCTGGCCTTTAACATCCGTGGCGATTCCAGCTTTAAGCCGCATCCAGAACGAACCTCGTAGATATTTGAGTTATTATATGAAAATGATTCAACTGATGTCATTCATATCTATGCCGATTACCATTCTGATGGCGATTTGTTCAAAAAGCGTGATAAATGTTGTGCTTGGCAGCCAGTGGACCGGAGCGAGCTTGATATTTCAAATATTAGCCATAACCGCTTTTATTCAGCCTCTATCAAGCACAGCAGGGATAGTCTTGCTTTCCCTCGGTCGGGGCGACAGATTATTAAGATATGGAATAATCAACAGCGTTTTTCTGGTTATTTCTTTCGCAATCGGCGTTCACTGGGGAGCGGTAGGAATTGCAGTAGGTTATGCCGTTTCGAGTTATCTTTTACTTTTCCCTCTGTTATGGTATTGCTTCCGCGATACACCGGTATCTGTTAAGGCTTCTATCGCAACTATATATAGACCTGTAATCGTGAGTGTAATCACAGCGTTGGCTGTTATGTATATAAGCAGTTATTTGTATAATATGTCGGATATAGTAATTGTTGTTATATCCTTTATCATTGCTGTTCCATTGTATTTATTTATATGGTTTTTGATTCCGGGCGGAAGGCAGGTTTTGCAGGATTTTATCGGTTACATTAAAACAATTCTTCCAAAGAATATACCTTCAAAAATAGAAAGTAAAATTGCTCACAATTGAATTATGCTTTTAGAGCATAAGATTAAAATAAATTTGAGGATAGAAAATTGAGAATTGGTCTTCTTGGAGCAGCATTTGATACGGGCAATTACGGCGTCAGTGCGCTGGCGGAATCAGCGATAAAGTGCATTTTGCATCGCTGGCCTGATGCGGAAATAACTCTTTTAGACAGCGGTCAAAAAGTCGAAGAAGAGAAAATAACGATAGGCAATAAGGAACTGCACATAATAAAACTGCCGATTTGCTTTTGTAAGAACATACTTCTTGAAAATCATTTTGTTGTACTTTGTCTTTATGGGATTCTGTTCAAGTGGTTCCGCAGCGAAAAATTCAGGCGATTCTGTGCAAGGCGCAATTCGGCTCTTAACTCAATTACTCAGATGGACCTTGTCGCGGACATCACCGGCGGCGACAGTTTCAGCGACATATATGGTATGCGGAGGTTTATTCTGGGCTTCCTGCGAAAATGGCTTGTTTTGCAGTTCAACAAGGATTTGATAATGCTGCCCCAGACTTATGGGCCGTTTAAGAGCAGACTGTCGAGGTCTATGGCTAAATACATTTTGAAGCGCGCTGCCGCCGTCTATTCAAGAGACAGAGAGAGTCTGGAATATGCGAAGGACCTGCTCGGCAATCCTTCGGAGAACGGAAAAGTCAGGCTTGCCCCCGATGTTGCCTTTGTTCTGGACTCCTGTAGGCCGGATAACCAGGATACAGATTCGCTGGAAAGAATCAGAGCATCAAACAGGATATTAGTTGGTTTGAATATCAGCGGGCTTTTGGCGCTTTGTAACCTGCAAAACAATGTGTTTGGTCTGAAGATAGATTATCTTGTACTGGTAAATGAGATTGTTGAGTTGCTGATGACTTCTAGCAGCACGGCAACTCTTTTAGTGCCTCATACAGTTAGTATGAACGAAACCGACAGTTTATCTGATAAACGGAATTGGAAGGGAAAAGGATATCGAGAGCAGCCCGATGCCGTTGTATGCAAAGAGACGTACAAACAACTTTCCGAGAAATACAGAGGCAGGATATTTCTGCCAAATGAAAAATATGACCACGCGCAGATAAAATATATAATCGGCTTGTGCGACTTTTTTATAGGCGCACGGATGCACTCCTGTATCGCGGCGCTTTCGCAGTGCATTCCGGCGGTTGGGCTGGCTTACAGCAAGAAATTCCAGGGGGTATTTGAATCGGTGGGAGTGGAAGATCTGGTCGTTGATATGCGCCAGCAAGGTCAGGCTGAAATCCTTGCGGCCATAGACAATGCGTTTGGGAAGCGGCAGGCTATAGTAGAACGTCTGCGCAGGGCTATTCCAGACGTCCAGGTGAAGGTTCTAAATATGTTCGACGATTTTGAATTATAACCGGCTCCGTTAAAGGGCGGCGAATCTAACGGGGCGAGAAGAGGGCATGCAGTACCCCGACAAGGCTGTTGAGAACAAAAGGCGAGAGGATGGTCTTCACAAGATTTCCCTGACCGTACAAGCCGTTGTTGACAAGAAGGTCTGCTGCGGTTGCGGTGCGTGCAGTGTAATCTGTCCGGCATCGTGTATCGAGTTTGTTTATGGTGAGCGGTACAACTTTCCGAGAATCGATATGGAGCGGTGCGTACACTGCGGTAAGTGTCTCGAAGTGTGCCCCAGTGCGTTTCTGCTCGAAGGAACCGATCCGGGATTCCGCGATGAGCCTGCAAAGGAGCCATTCGACTGCTATCTTATTCATTCGAAGGATGATGGGATACGTTTGGATGCTTCTTCGGGCGGATTCATAACTGGAATGATTTTGCACCTGATGGACAAAGGACTTGCCGACGGCGGGATTGTCGCCAGGTGTGAGGGTAAGCAGCCTTTGGTGGCTGAGTCATTTATCGCCACTGATAGAGAGTCTATTCTCAGTGCGAGGGCCTCCAAGTACGCCCCTGTATCGAGCTGCACCGTCCTGGCCGATGTGCTCAAGCGCCCAGGGCGATACGTATTTGTGGGAACACCGTGCATGATAGAGGCCCTTACAAAACTTCAGGAATTACTGCCGAAACTCCAAGAACAGATAATTCTTAAGATAGGTCTTGTATGTTCTGGTATGGCATCTCGTTTAAGCACAAAAACCTACATTGAAAAAGATGGCGGCGTGAATATGAAAGATGTCCACCGTGTCTGTTACCGTGGAAACGGCTGGCCCGGCCGGTTTAGGGTCTTTGGGGAAAGTGGCAGACTTCTGATGGATCGCCCGTATCTCGGCGGGTCGCTTGTCTACGTTGTGTCTCGTGACCATTACTTGCGCTGTTGGAACTGTCTTGACCGTTGGGGCAGGTTTGCCGATATTGTCGTTTCAGATCCCTGGACGGAAGAAATGGTTGCAAGCGAGCGAAAAGGCCGGTCGGCTATTATGGTTCGCACTGAGGAAGGAAAACAAACAGTAGCATCAGCAATCGATAGCGGTGATATGATAGCCGATTCTATTACTATTAAAGATATGCATGGCTATAATAAGCATCTTATTATTGATTCCAAACACACCCGGTATGGATGGATGGCGGCCTACCAGATTCTGTTTTTTGGCCGATTAAAATATCTGAGTACGGTATTGAAAAGCATGCTCAAGAAAAAAAGAATTGGTTTGAAAACCATCTTGAAAGCGCGGTTGAGCAAGCACTACTATTATTAGAGCGAGACCGTTGAACATAAGTTGAACATAAGTAGAGGTATATGCAAAGCACTACCTTAGCAATCGGCATTCTTGGCTCAGTATTGGTGCTGTTGCTGCGTCCTCCTCTTGCATTGGGGGCATATATTGGGGTCTTAGTTTGGTATCCGGATTATCTGAGAGTTAGTATTGGTACTATAGATATTTCAGTTGGTCGAATCGTAGTGACCGTACTGCTTCTGCGATGTTTATGCAATGATGGAATTTGCAAAAAGTTTATCTGGTCTCGACTGGATACACTGGTTAGTTTAAGTATGGTAGTATATGTTGGGATGTACTGTTTTGCACATCCATCGTTGTCGCGTTCTATAGAAAATCAATCAGGTTTTTTGATGGATACTTTGCTTTCCTATTTTGTTGCCCGTCTTTGTATCATGAATTTCAAAGGAGCAGTTACTGCTATCAAATGTGTAGCCATTATATTATTTCCTTTGGCGCTGTTAGGGATTGTAGAAGCAACAACCGGTTGGCAACCATTCACTACTTACATACAATACTGTCCTTGGGTCTCGGAATATATTCCGTACAATGCTAGGTGGGGATTTACTCGAGCATGGGGACCTTTTAGCCATCCTATTCTGTTTGGGAGTTGTTTTGTTCTGGTTATGCCATTAATCTGGGCTCTGCGTCATCAGCATGGTTACTGGGGCAAGCTGGCCTATTTCTTATCAGGAATAGCTATTTTGGGGGCTTTCAGTAGTATGTCAAGTAATCCGTGGGGAATGCTGGTTGTGGTGGTTTTGTGTTTAGTGCTGGAAAAATATAAGCATTGGACTAAAATTATTCTGGCGTCATTAGTTATGTTATGCATTTTGACTGAAATTGGGAGCAACAGACCTTTTTATCATGTTATTTACTCCTATATTAACTTTGCCAAAGGTGATTGGTGGCAGAGGGCGAGATTAGTTGACATTGCAATTGAGCACATAGACGAATGGTGGCTGGCGGGCTATGGCGGCAAAGACCCTGGTTGGGGGCAGTTATACTTCTGGGCAGCATTTACTGATTGTAACAATGAATTTCTCTTAATTGGTCTTAAAACCGGTATTATTGGTATCGTATCTCTTTGCGCAGTTCTAATAACAGCATTTCGTGCTCTTGCGCGTGCTTTTAAAGAAACGACAGATAAGGAATTACAATCTCTATATTGGTCTATGGGAAGTTCACTGGTGGGAGTAATTGTAGTATGGCAGGGTGTCAGCTTTTTTGGGCAGATGCCCGCACTTTTCTATTCTTTTTTGGGAATAATGGGTTCATCCATCGGCTTCGCAAGGTACAACGATGCTGACAGGAGACTTTTGAAGACAAGTTATAATAATCTTATATTATCGTATGGCCGAGTCAAATAAGCAAGCACAAACGCTGTGTGACAATTTTTACTTAACCCATAAACTCGTAATGTAAATCTCCCTTTATTTCACTGTTTGGACAGTGTGATTGTGTTTTTTTTTATGCTCGGATTTACTGGTCCAATAGCTCCAATTGTTAAAGTGATGAATTTAGCGGCGGAAGCGGGTTGTTAGGTTCGGAGTTGAGGAAAATACAACCTGACATAAACTATCCTTCTTCGAAAGAGTTTAATGTTACCAACTACGAGCAGATGAAAAAATATCTGGAATCGAACGGCAGCGATTTGATAATTCATGCCGCAGCATTCACCTCGCCACCCTTGGTCGAAAAGGATCCTCTCAATGCCCTTGTTTCACAAGGTCGTCATCTCAAATGCAATTATAGAGGGAACCACAACATAGGCCAACCCTAATCGAGAACAAGATGTAAGCACAATGGACTTATCAATAATTATTGTCAACTGGAACACGCGGGATTTCCTGCGGGATTGCCTGCGGTCGGTGTACGAGCAGACAAAGGATATCTGCTTTGAGGTGATTGTCATCGATAATGCCTCGACGGATGGTTCCGCGACAATGGTCAAAGAAGGGTTCCCACAGGCAATTTTGCTTGAGAACTCAGGAAACCATGGTTTTGCGGCGGCTAACAATCAGGGTATGGCAATTGCCAATGGCCGATATCTGTTGTTACTCAACTCGGACACCCTGATTCTTGATAATGCTATAGCCAAAGCGGTTACCTTTGCGGATAGTCGCCCGCAGGCTGCGGCCGTAGGCTGCCGTGTTTTGAACTCCGATGGGACGCTTCAGCCAACCTGCTTTATGTTTCCCTCCGTGCTCAATATGCTATTATCGTGTACCCACCTGTACAAGATATTTCCCAAAAACAGACTATTCGGCCGCGAATATATGACGTGGTGGGATGGAAATGACGTCAGAGAAGTAGATGTGGTTGCAGGATGTTTCATGCTTGTTAGAAGAGAAGCTGCCCAGCAGGTGGGAATGCTTGACAACAGATACTTTGTTTATGGCGAGGAAACCGACTGGTCTTATCGTTTTAAGCAGGATGGGTGGAAAACACTATACACACCTGAAGCCGAGATAATCCATTACGGTGGCCAGACATCACGGCAAATGACAAGGAAGTTCCGCTGGCAACTGGAAGGGAGCAAATTGATTTTCATGAGGCTCCACAGAAGCAAACTGTCCTTTCTCATTGTGCGTTTTCTGATAGCACTGTTTCTTTTTGTGAGAGTGCCTTATTGGCTTATACGTGCCACATTTCGCAAAGACGAACGTCAGAAATCATTCGAGACGGCGATGACGTACCTTATCGGCTGTTTCTACTGCCTGGCCGATTGGAAAAAGCTCCTAATGAATAGGGATGCCGTCACAAACAGAATGACCAAAGAGACAGTCCGTGAAGCACGGAGCGATTATTAGGAAACTATTCAGCCTCGGTTGCCATGGTTCCTACTGGCCAACTCCATACTCGCAAAAAGGCCTGGTGATTCGGCTGGTTTACATGATGTGTGCGCTGGTATGGGCTGTCTTGACCGGGTTCGGGCGATTCCGCAGGGATGGTATTGTTGTCCTATGTTATCATGGCGTCTCGGCTAAACAACGGGAGCGATTTGCCTGGCAGATGAGCAAGATTCGGTCTCGAGTGGTTGATTTGGCCAAATGCAGAGCCAGCACATCGTCCTGCGCAAAGCTGCCATACGTGAGTATGACCTTTGATGATGCGTTTGCCAATCTGATGGAAAATGCCTTGCCTATTCTCGAACAGTATCAAATACCTGCCACCATCTTTGCTGTGGCAGACAACCTCGGCTGTTCGCCTCGCTGGGAAATGCCGTATGGGCATCCGGAGTCAACCGAAATGACTATAACGGCCGAGCAGCTTGTGGCCGTATCGAAGAACCCGCTGTTCCGCATCGGTTCGCATACATTAACTCATCCTGATCTTGCGAAAATCCGGCCTGAGCAGTTGAAGATAGAGCTGACTGAATCGAAGCATCGACTTGAAGAGTTACTCCATAAGCCAATTGAAGATTTGTCTCTGCCCTTTGGTTCGCATGATCAAGAGGTACTTCGCATGGCACGCGAGGCGGGATACAAGAGGGTTTATACCGTGGATGCAAAACCGGCGAATCCAATGTCTGAAGAGGCAGTGATGAGCCGCTTCGCCATGGCGCCGGATACATGGAAAATTGAGTTTATATTGACCTGTGCAGGAGCCTATTCTTGGTTGTATCGTGTCAGAAAGTTGTGTCATTTGTTCCTCGACCACAGATTCTTTTGTCCAAGGGCTTGGGCGAGTATCCCACGGCAAACCGCACTTTGAGCCGATGGCTGATGATTATTTCGCGCATGATATTCCGGCGGATCAACGTACTAAGGAATCAAGACAAGTGGGAGCATCTTACATGAATGTGTATATTGACAGCGTTGATCATGCAGAATGGAAAAGGAATTCGAAGTATTTCGTGGACTATTCAATTTATCAGACGTGGGAATATCAACAAGTTCGCGCAGCACGTGCCGGACAACGGCTCAGCAGGATTCTTGTTGTTGGCGACAATGGTGGTCCGGTTCTGATGGGGCAAGTGCGAATACAGAAGGTCCCAATGCTGAGGTTAGCGATCGGGTACATCCAGTCAGGACCTCTTATTCAGGTTACGCCGTATCATGAATCATCGGCTCTTCAGGCGTTGATCCAACTTCGGCAATCCTTTGTAGGTTCTAGGGTGAATGTCTTACGGTTGAAGCCGAACATCGAGAACGAAGATCATGGCAAGCGGTGGATCAATCTGTTTTCTTCTGCTGGGTTTCAGCAGGTAATGAGTGAACCACCTTATCATACGATGATAGTCTCTCTGGCTAATAGTCCTGAACAGATTCTATCGAGAATGGACCGTGAAACTAGGAGAATCATTCGAAAAGCTGAACAAAGGAATATAGACTTCAGAGAGGGTACAAATGAGAAATTCTTCGACATACTCAAGGGGCTGTACGCCCAGGCAAAGGAAAGAAAAGGGTTTCGTGGCATCGATGCCGATGACTTTGCAGAATCGCAGAAGCTACTCGCCGAAGAAGATAAAATCAGGGTATTGATTGCGTACGATGGAAATAAACCGGTTAGCGCTCATGCGACTGCGCATGTTGGGATCGTCGCCGAACCGCTGATTGCAGCGAATACCCCTGATGGGTTGAAATGTGGTTCTTCCTATCTAATCTGGTGGAAGGCTTATCTCCGGGCGAAAGAATTGGGTATGCGCTCTTATAACTTGGGGGGCATCGACGAAAAACTGAATCCCAAAGGGTATCTTTTCAAAAAACGGATGGGAGGAATAGAAGTCTTTCATATTGGCGAATTCGAAGCGTCCACAAATTGTGCTGTGCGTTTCGAATGGAGATGCATCGAAAAGTTGCATCGGTTGCTTCGGCGTATAGCATAATTACTGTCGGTCAAGAGGGCGATTTTTGTACCTACGATGAACTTCATTACAGGCTATCTGCCACTTTCAGACGCCGCGGTTAACCTTGATATGGGGCTGATGCTTGAGCGACAATATGCACGTTGTCAGAATGTTTGAAGGAGAATTGTGAGTGATAAACCTTACGCTGCATGGGGTCGGAACACCGTATAGACTTTTAGAACCTGGTGAAGCTCATGTCTGGCTGATGAAAGAAACGCTTGAAGCCATCCTGGATGAACTGCTGAAGTTCAGAGATGTCACACTCACTGTGGACGATGCTAATCAGTCGGATGTCAGGATTGTACTACCGGTTTTGCTGAGCAGAAGAATGAGGGCTATTTTCTTCATCCCCGCTGGCAAGTTGGGCCAACAAGGTTATCTTGACCAAACGGACTTACGAATCCTTGTTAAGGAAGGTATGGAGATCGGGACGCATGGGATGTATCACAGAGACTGGCGGGAACTGGACGACGGCGAATTATTAGTGGAGATAAGCGACTCAAAGAAGATCTTGGAGGAGATAACTGGTCACGAGATTCGAAAGGTATCGTGTCCATATGGTTCTTATGACCGTCGCGTCTTGCATTACTTGCGAAATAAGAAGTTCCAGAAAGTATATACAAGTGACACAGGCACGGCACGAAGCGAATGGTGGATTCAACCTCGGAATAGCCTGCATGCTAGCGACAATCCCCAGACGTTAGCGAGGATCATGGCCCGGCCCAATTCGCTGGGTGAAAGTCTTATAAGAAGCGCTGGGAGGTTCGTCAAACGTTGGCGGTGGTTTGGATGATGGATAATTATATGACGACTCATCCGATTGAAGGACACCATTGATGAATTAAGGAATAGCTGGCTGATCAAAGAGACCTAAACAATAGAAAGGGCAAGAATGCTTCAAGTTGTTCAGAACTATAGGTCAGGTGAATTGAGGTTGGAGGAGGTACCCGCTCCGATTCTGCAGCGCGGCGGTGCAATTGTCCGGTCATCATATTCTCTGGTTAGCGTGGGAACAGAGCGCTCGACCATTGAGATATCAAAGAAAAGCCTGCTCGGCAAGGCGAGAGAAAGGCCGGATTTAGTGAAACAGGTCATTGCTAAGGCAAAGACCATAGGAATCAAGAATACTATAGACTTAGTCTTCAGCCGATTGAATACTCCCGTACCCTTAGGGTATAGCTTGTCGGGTGTTGTTGAGGCAGTTTCTGATGATGTCCCAGGAGTTGCTGTGGGGGATCTTGTTGCGTGCGCAGGTGCCGGGTACGCCAATCACGCTGAGAAAGTGTTCGTGCCCAAGAATTTGATGGCCAGAGTTCCCAATAACGTCTCTGCGAAGGAAGCTGCATTTACGACTGTGGGCAGCATTGCCATGCATGGCGTAAGGCAAGCAAACCTTGGGCTTGGAGATAGCGTTGGGGTGATCGGACTTGGGCTGGTTGGGCAGTTGACAGTTGGGTTACTGAAAGCAGTGGGATGCAAAGTCTTGGGAATCGACCCGAAGGAATATGCAGTAAACCTTTCGAAGGAAATGGGGGTCGATGTTGCACTTACAGGAGCCGGTTCTGATGTGTTCGATATTATCAGAGACTTTACAGATCAAACCGGATTGGACGCTGTCATTATCACCGCAGGTACCAGCTCAAATGAACCGTTTCAGCTGTCATCGGAGATATTGCGTGACAAAGGCACATTGGTGATAGTGGGTGGTGTAAGAATGGAGGTCGTGAAGTCTGTTTCAAGTGAGTTCTACCGGAAGGAAATAGATATCAGGTTTTCACGGTCGTATGGTCCTGGAAGATATGATTCCGACTACGAAGAAAAAGGCTTGAGCTATCCCATCGGCTATGTGCGATGGACAGAGACTCGAAACATGCAATGCTTCTTGGATCTGCTGGCTTCGAAACAGTTATGTGTCACCCCGTTGATTACTGAAATTTTTCCATTTGAAAATGCACCTGAAGCATACAAATTGATACAAGAATCAAGCAAGCCGTATGTTGGCATCTTATTCGAGTACAGCTCAGCCTCCAAGGAAACTCCGCGCAGGATTGTGGTTAACCAAAAGGCCAAACCGATTGTCGGGAAAGTGGGAGTGGGCATGATAGGAGCGGGACACTTTGCACAGTCAAATATTGTCCCTTATCTGAAGAATAATCCAGACGTAAGTCTGGTAGGCATATGCACGTCAAAAGGTTTGACCGCCAGGAACATTGCGGAGAAGGCTGGCTTCAACTATTGTTCGGGCGATCCGAGCGAAGTAATAGAGGACAAAGATGTCCAGGTAGTATTTATCGCCACCAGGCACGACTCTCATGCTCGCTACGTTATCGAGGCTCTTAAGGAAGGAAAGCACGTTTATGTCGAAAAACCCTTGTGCATCAATATAGACGAACTCAGGGAGATCACCCAAGCCCACAATTCTGCTACCAAGGGCCCAAAAGCCTGCTTGATGGTGGGATATAACCGGCGATTTTCACCGCTGGCTATACGATTAAAACAGTTCTTTGGCGAGGTCAAAGCACCGGTTACCGTTGTCTATCGAGTAAATGCCGGGCACATTCCAAGAGATAATTGGTATCAAGACCCTGCCCAAGGTGGGCGTTTTGTAGGGGAGGGCTGCCATTTCGTGGATCTGGGCATGTTTCTGACTGATTCCATACCCGTCACTGTAAGTACTTTTGCCCTTCCAAGTGGCGACCAACCGCTGCTCAACGATAACGTCACAGTTACAATGCAAATGCAAAATGGCTCCGTGGTGACCATAATCTATAATGCAAGCGGAGCAGATTCCATGCATAAGGAGCAAGTTGAGGTACTTGGAGCAAACTGTTCCGCCATACTAGACGATTTCAAATCTCTGTGTCTGTTCTGGGCTAACAAGAAGAAACTAATAAAGCATCGACGACAGGACAAGGGGCATAGACAAGAAATCGATTTCTACATCAGGCTCATAAAAGACGGTGGCAAACCGCTGATTCCCTTCCAAAGTCTAGCGATGGTCTCTCTAACCACTTTTGCCGCCATTGAAAGTCTAAGGCAAAATAAACCAGTAGAAATAGGTACGATTTGACCGCTTTTAGCAGAACAGCCAAGTGAGGCCGTAGCAGAGAGCTTGAGCGGGGACGTTCGGCATAGATGTCTGAAAGTCGGGATTACCACCAGAATAAGAAAAACGCGAACATCGTTTGTTTTTCGGGCGTCGACTGGTGGTATCATAACGAAGGTCTGTTCTGCCCACAGGTGATGAGGAGGCTGGCAAAGCACTACGAGGTCCTGTTTGTCAACTCACTGGGGATGCGTGTCCCGTCTTTGAGAAAGGATCGAAATGCAGCAAGAAAGATACTTCGTAAGCTGCGAAGTATTGGGCGTTTCCTACGGAAAGAAGACGGATTATATGTCCTTAGCCCTCTGTCGCTACCTTTCCTTGGTAGCCGCGTTGGCAGATGGGTCAATGTGCGTTGTGTTCTGGGACAAGTCAAGCTGGCAATGATGGTTTTGGGATTCAGAGGGTCTATCTTCTATATCGAATGCCCGCCAGCCTTGGAAGTCGCCAAGAAACTTGGCCCAGAATATTTGATATATCAACGGACAGACTTGTTTGAGGCGATGCCAGGAATAAATACTGCTTACATCGCTTCCTTGGACGACGAACTGACACGGTCAGCAGACCTCGTCCTTTATGTCAATAGAACACTATGGAAACAAGGAATTCAGAAAAACGGAAACTCTCTGCTCGTTGGTCACGGCGTGGACTTTGACCTTTTCGCCAATGCTGAGAAGTCTAAATATGTACCCGCAGACATTGCGCAAATACCCAGGCCCATAATTGGTTATTTTGGTGATATTTCTGAGAAGACCTCCGATGTGGCTTTGTTGGAATTTGTGGCTGAGAAGCTGCCAGATATGTCGTTAGTTTTCGTTGGGTCTATTTCCACAGATGTACACAGGTTAAAGAAATTTCGCAATGTGTATCTCCTCGGTCAGAAGCCTTATGAGCAGGTTCCGTTCTATGGAAAGGAGTTCGACGTTGCGATTATGCCTTGGAATAAAAGTAGATGGATCGAATTCTGCAATCCTATCAAGATAAAGGAGTACCTGGCGTTAGGCAAACCGGTTGTCACGACCTTCTATCCTGAAATTGAGCCTTACTCTGATCTGGTTTATATCGCGGACGATTACGATGCCTTCGTATCTTGCATCCGCAAGGCGGTCGAAGAGCGTGATCCTGCCATGGTTCAAAAACGACGCGATAGGGTCCGCAATGAGACCTGGGATAGCAAGGTTGAGCAGATTAAGGCCTTTATCGAAAGAAGCATCAATTGAAAGACACAGAGCAGTCTGGTTGGCTGGATATGCGCATCTCCAAGTGACAGATAAGTAGGCGGGCAAACTACTTTATGCAAGTCTCGTGGTACTACCGCAGATTGAGGTCAATGTGTATTGGGGAGATCCTTTGGCGCATAAAACGCGTGCTGTGGCAGACTAGCGCGCGGATGTTCCGTAAATGGCGGGAACTTCCACTTCGGACAAATGGCATCGCTCCGACGGAACTGGTTGAAATGCTGGACAAGGTCAGCTTCTACGGGCTTTCAGATCTTCCACCCTGCGATGTTCCACACAAGTGGGTCGATAACACAATTGCTGTGGCTGAGAAGCTTCTCCAGCACCGCTACGACTATTTGGCTCTTGGCGAAGTGAGTCTCGGACACACCATCAATTGGAACCACGAGTACAAGAGGGGAATCGATACGCCCTTACTGTTCGGGCCGTGGATGGACTACCGCGACAGTGAATCTTATGGTGATTTCAAATACTTCTGGGAATTGCCGCGACTTCAGCACCTGATTACTTTGGCAAAAGCTTACTACGTTACGAATGAAGAAAGGTATGCCAGCGAAGTCGCCAAACAGATCGCCGGCTTTGTCGAGCAGTCGCCATATCTCTTGGGTGTGAATTGGATAATGCCGATGGAAGCGGCCATCAGGCTCGTTTCCATCAGTTGGATAACAGCTTTCCTGAAAGAACATCTGAAAAACGATCCTCAAACATGTGGGTTGATAGAGTATATCGTCAAGAGCCACGTGGATTATGTAGCTATCAATTATGCAGCATACTCCTCAGCTAACAATCACCTTGTAGCAGAAGCTGCCGGTGTGTTTATAGCAAGTACGTGTTTCCATCAACTGGACAAAATGAGCAGTTATCGTCAAAAGGCTTATGATATCCTTTCCAGAGAGATTATCCGCCAGCATTATCCAGATGGTGTTAATAAAGAACAAGCGGTGCACTATCAGATTCTTGCTTTTCAATTCTTCCTTTTAGCCGGACTGCTGGCTAAGACCAACAGCGTTTATTTTCCAAAACAATATTGGGAGATGCTGGGAAAAAGTGCGAATTTTATCGCGGCCATAGCCGATGATGATTGCGGTGTACCTAATATTGGTGACAGTGATGATGGTAAAGCAGTGCAACTATCGGAGACAGATTGTGATACTGTTCAGTCAATCTTAGCAACGTCAGCAGTATTATTCGAAAGAAGCGATTTCAAGCGGAAAGCCAAGACATTTGACGAAACTTCGTTTTGGCTGCTCGGCCAGAAAGGCAAAAGTGAATTCGAGCGGTTGGATTCTGAAATTGTAGTGTCTCCACAAGTGTTCGACAGAGGTGGTTATTACGTTTTGAGCACCAATAATAGGACTAAAGCCAAAATCATATTCGATTGTGGGCCCTTGGGTTTTGAGACAATCGCAGCACATGGTCACGCAGACTCGCTTAGCTTCGTGTTAAATGCTTACAATCGGCCCTATTTCATAGACCCGGGGACATACACTTACGTCGCTGGGGATTCTTACCGAGATTACTTCCGCTCTACCCGGGCACACAACACGATTGTCGTTGATGGGCAAAACCAATCAGAGATAGCAGGCCCATTTCTGTGGAGACAAGAAGCCAATTCATTCGCTGAGCAATGGAATAACAACGAGAACCACGACGAAGTGACCGGCTGGCATAACGGCTACCGGAGGCTGCCGGACCCTGTTACTCATCGCCGGACTGTAGCGATTGATAAAGACGGAGAGACTGTGACAATTGACGACTGTCTGGAGATGAAAGCCACGCACAAAATTGAACAGCATTTTCACTTACACCCAGAATGTCACGTTGAAAAGGTCACTAACAATATTTGGCAGATAGAAAACGAGGGCAAAAGAATTGAACTGGCAATAGATAGTAAGTTCAATTGTGATGTTTATGCTGGCAATGAGCGTCCCATCTGTGGGTGGTTCAGTAGCGGGTACGACCGAAAGTGTCCGACGCATACTATTGTATGTTATGGGGTCTTCTCTGGCAGCCAGCATTTTGGCACCCAAATCAGATTGGCATTGTAGAGAACCTTCGAGGTAGACATGGTTGATTCCACCGACACGGTCACGGAACGCAAGAGCTTGCACCAGATGGTTGAGTCGTTGACCGAGATAGCAAAGGCTGGCTTGGGCCGGTATTACACGGATGCCGACAATGTGTTGCCTTATTCTGCAACCATCGGCCCCGACGGTGAGTGGAAATTGTCTGGGGTCAGCTTAAGATATGCGGCGATAAGCCAGATTGGCATCGCACGCTGGATAGACTATCATTTGGCGGATGGAACATACTTGCCCAATCTTTGGCCGAGAATAGTTGACAATCGTGACAGGATTGGGGACATCGGTGATTTGGCACTTGCTCTTTGGGCTGGCATAGAGAGCAAGGCGAGCGATTCTCGGCTGTTTGCGGATGCAATGTCTGCCGCGTGGCAGGACCACGCAGATATGTGTAATGCAGTTGAGCTCGCCTGGGTTCTTCAGGCATGTACGCTGGCCCTGCACAGGGACAAGGATTTACAGTCTTGCATAGAGCCGGTGATGGAAGAAACGAGAGACCGGCTGCTTAGTCTTTTTAGGCCGCAACAGAGCCTCTTCCAAAGACACAATAGACCCGGCTTTAGACAGGCTATCAGCAGACGCATTGCGTGTTTTGCTGACCAAGTCTACCCAATTCTGGCACTGTGTACCTACGGACGGTTTTTCGAAGACAATCAGTGCATTGAAATCGCCCAGAAGACCGTTGAGCGAATATGCCTGCTTCAGGGACCGCTTGGACAGTGGTGGTGGCACTACGATACAGAAGAAGGAAAGATTTGCGAAGAATATCCTGTGTTTTCGGTTCACCAAGATGCAATGGGACCAATGGCGATACTGGCAAGTGACAAGTTGACTGGACAAAACCATTCCCGAGAAATCGAACGCGGCTTGCGTTGGCTTTGGGGGCAAAATGAACTGAATGAGTGTCTTGTTCTCTATGACGGCGGGATTATCTGGAGGGACATTGAAAAGTGCGAGCTCGCAAAGATTTCACGCTCTGTCCGGGCGTTGTTGTGTGTGGCCAACTTAAAGTTGCTGCATACTCTTGCTGGGAGGTACTTTCTTGGTTTCCGCGTCAACCGTGAATGCCGTCCTTATCACCTGGGGTGGATTCTGTATGCTTGGGCAGACTACGACAGCAGGCCGAATCTACCATATCCGGAGCAGTGCGAGTGAGTCGTTCGACTAACCATCATACTGTAGATTTGCTGGGGATAAGGATCGCGGCGCTGACTATGGATGACATGCTGGGCATTTGCGAACAGCATATCGTTGAGAAAAACTCGCTGCTGCTGTCGGTCGTAAATGTAGCGAAGCTCGTCAACTGCCGCAGAGATGCTGGGCTCCGCAAGAGTGTACTGGAAGCAGACATCGTTTTAGCCGACGGCCTGCCGCTTGTCTGGCTTTCGAAGCTCATCGGTGACCCATTGCCGGAACGCCTGGCTGGGATTGATATAATGTACGGGTTGCTGGAGCGTGCATCTCACAATAACTATGGCGTATATTTTTTGGGAGCGGAGAAGGCCATTATTCAAAGGGTCGTCCAAACCGTTAAACAACGATATTCAGGTTTGCGCATCGCTGGCTACAGAGATGGGTACTTTGGCGAGTCGGAAAGCAAAGAGATTGCGGAAGAGATAAGAAATAGCTCGGCAGACATCCTTCTTGTCGCTATGAGTTCGCCCAAGAAGGAAAACTTCCTAAGAAACTGGCGCAAGTTTATGAACGTGGCTGTCTGCCATGGAGTAGGCGGAAGTTTCGATATTCTTGGGGGTGCTATTAAACGTGCGCCATTTTGGGTCCAGCGATATGGTCTGGAATGGCTTTACAGACTTATCCAGGAACCACGAAGAATGTGGAAGCGGTATCTCGTCACGAACACAATATTCATAAAGCTGAGCCTGGGAGCGATATTACGAGCCAGATTAGGCAAGTTGCCACACAAATTTGGCACATAATCGCCTGTAATTCCAATAAACCCAGGTCGGTACATTCCTCTTTTAGCATTTGGAATTTGAGCTCAAGTGAAGCAACTCTTGAAAATTGTTCATATTGTCGGAGCAAGACCTAATTTCATCAAGATAGCAAGTATCTTGCGGGCTTACAAAAAGACATGAGAGATTAGGTCTGTGCTTGTTCATAGAAGGCAACGCTATAGTCAAAGTACGAACAAAGCGCTAGCAGAGTGTCTACCCCAACGACCTTAATTTGATGGCCTTCCTCTGGGCAGAATTGCACAGTTCCTGACACAAATCAAGGAGATGGAGCAGCATGCTGATATCTAATCTGTTATATAGACTCTACGCTGTAAGAAGCACCTGTATCAGGAGTCTTATTATAAGAATTATCGTGAAACTCGAAGGGGATGAGTGGTACTCGGCTACACTTCGGAGGATTTTTAAGAAATACTACGATGTTGAAATAGGGATGTATACACACGGTGGTTGTTTCAAGCCGGGTAATGTTGCTGCGAAAACAACTATTGGCAGATATTGCTCTATTGCCCAGAATGTAAAAATATTGACCGCGGGCCATCCACTGAGTTTTAAATCAACACATGCGTTTTTTTTCAACCCAGCTTTGAAATTCTGCGATCGGTACCTTATAGAATATAGTCCGCTAAGAATCGGTAATGATGTGTGGATGGGGGAGTATGCTGTGATTCTGCCACATGTTACCGAGATTGGTGATGGTGCTGCTATTGGTGCTGGAGCGATCGTTAACAAGAATGTGCCACCTTATGCCGTTGTTTTGGGAAATCCGGCCCGTGTCGTTCGGTACCGCTTTCCGCAAAAGATTATCGATGAGCTTCTTGCCTCGAAATGGTGGGAAAAAGATATCGAGAAACTGAAACCACATATCAAAGAATTCCAGCAGCCTTATGAGCAGCTCTACCATAGTGGAAAAGCGGAAATAGAAGGAAAACCCCAGACTGATGAGCCATTAGAGTCCTCCATATCAGATAAGGCTGTAGAAACCGACATGAAAGAGCAAGCTTCGACTCCTTGGGCCAATCCAGAGAGGTAGTGCTGGTGAAATCCAGTGATAGTGGTTATACTCGCCGTTTGTAGACGAGCATTTCACAGGCTTAGGGGATTGCCTGTTAGTGATACAAGCATGGACGTGAACCATAATGGTTATATGCATCTTGCAGATGATTGCCAGCGAAATTCACAGTATCGTAAGCCATTATAGATAGATGTTGTTGGCCTATGTACCGAAACTTTTCAAGTTGCAGGGGAGTGTAACCGACAATGTATAGATGAAAGAAACTGGCGGCTTGGAAGTCCGGAGGAGTGAGCACTAAAATGGGCCTTATGGAAACGGTACGAGAGTTTGTGGTACAAAACTTTCTGTTTGGGGACGGGGAAGTACTCAAAGATGACACCTCGTTTCTGGGAAACGGCATTATCGACTCAACGGGGATATTAGAGCTAGTGCTGTTCCTCGAGCAAACCTATAACATCAAAATTGAGGACGACGAGCTAATTCCCGAAAATCTGGATAATCTCAGAAACATCGCCCGCTTCCTGGAGAGGAAGCTAAGCGACAATCCACCCCATAGCCAGTCAAGTACTCAGCAAACTTCGCAACAAGCAGGGTAATTGAGAGCCGACCATGTACGGAATGGGATTGCTGCGACAGACTGTGTATAGTCGGCTGTATGTCGATCCCGGCTGTAATTCGTAACTTATGATTTGAAGCTATACTCTGTGTTTGGAAGGCTGACATGGCTTTTCACAAAGACATCCTCAAAATCGATTGCGAGAGTGAGGTTGGGCGTATTTGCTCATTCATTCAACAACAAGTACGCGCAATGAAACGCGACGGCGCCGTGATCGGATTAAGCGGCGGTATTGATTCTGCAGTAAGTGGCGCTATTTGTGTGAAAGCACTTGGCAAGGACAAAGTATTTGGCTTGATTCTTCCCGAAAAAGAATCCAATCCGGTAAGCGCTGAATATGCAACAAAACACGCGAAAGAACTGGGTATAGAAATAGAGACAATTGACATCACGCCTACACTTGAAGCTTTTGGAACTTACCAGAAGAGAAATA
>Ga0315274_10004845_pt1 | contig 19755 bp, 12 predicted proteins | sample YL17G02_20_MG_FD_203700 | JGI IMG/M metagenome (GOLD analysis project Ga0315274, IMG submission 203700) | Sediment microbial communities from Yellowstone Lake, YNP, Wyoming, USA - YL17G02_20 | ecosystem: Environmental > Aquatic > Freshwater > Lake > Sediment | place: USA: Wyoming | collected... | reverse complement strand
CTTTTCGATGCTGCAGCACGGGCTGTGCGCGATATGGTCCCAGGTGGCCGCGGCGTCCTCGGCCGAGACGCCCTTCTTCCACTGTTCCCACGGCAGGAACTCCAGCTCGGGTTCCCTTCCGAGCCAGCGGGCGATGCCCTCCGCGTACCCCCGCAGCGTCAGGGCAGCGGGGGAGACGACGTGGAAGCTCTCCCCTCTGCAGGCCGCGGGATTCTCCATGGCCCTGCAGAAAGCCTGGGCAACGTCGTCGGCGTGCACGTGATGCACGGTCTCCAGCCCAAGGTTCGGGAGCGGCAACCGGCGCCCGGCAGCGAGGGCCAGGAACACCTCCGGGTTGAAGTTCCCCGCCGGGTTCAGCGGCGTCCAGCCCACGCCCACGATATGGCCGGGGTGGAGGACCGTGGCCGGAAACCCGTCCCGCAGCGCTTTTCCGAGCAGCCAGTCCTCGATCGCGGCCTTGCGGATGCCGTATTCGCCGAAGGGCCTCCGCGGCATGGCCTCCGTGGTGGGGACAGCGACGGAGTGGCCGTGCACCCAGATCGTGCCGCAGGAAAGGAAGTGCCGCACCTTCCCCTCCAGGTGATCCGCGAGATGCCGCGCGCTCTCGAGCGTGAAGCAGATGAGGTCGATCACCACCTCCGGCTCGAGGGAGGCGATCAACGGCCCGAACGAGCCGTCCATTTCCCCCCGCGACCTGTCCGCAGACAACCGCCGGACGAACTTCCAGATCCCCGGGTCGCGGTAGGGCTCGCGCGCGCCGCGGCTCACGCAGGTCACCTCGTGCCCCGCCTGCACGAGGCGAGGGACCAGGTAGCTGCCGATGTGCCCGCTCGCGCCAATGACCACTACTCTCATGGGATCCATAATAATCCAGAGACCGGAGCGCGCCAATGGCGCTCTTGGCGCGGGGACCACTGCCGTGTGTCCCGGCTCCCCGCCGAGCCTCAGGCGGCCGGGTTCCCGGAAAACAGGTACGTGACGCAGTCCCTGACGACAACCTCGAAAACGTTTCTCCCCTGACGAATGACCCGGGCGAAATCCTTCGAGCACCCGTCGAAGCACTCGCTGCTGTTCATGACGTGCCGGGCGAAGCACCCCAGGCTGTAGAAGAGCGGGGGACGGAAATCCCTAGAAATACCGATGAGCGGCGTGTCCCGCGGGGCGCGCTCCGCGAGGGCCCGATGGTCCTCCGCATCACCCTCGATCCAGGAATAGGCGAAAAGCATCCTCGGCACGCGATCGTGGAGCACCCTGAGGGCCCCTGCATTGGCCACGTAAAGGGAGAAATCCGCGAAGAACCACGCATTCGCCTTCGCCGCCAACGCATCGGTGAAGGCGAGGTGCGCCACATTGTTCAGCCCGATGGCGAATCGGGTCTCGGGGTTCTCCTCCACGAGCCGCGGAACCGCCTCGAGCCACCCGGACTCATCGAGGATCACCGGGGGCAGAGGGAGAAAGGAGAACCCGCACGCGCGCGCCAGGTCGTCGACGCGAATCTCCCGCGGGTCCCCGCAGGCGAAAGGCACCGGGGCGCAGCCGGGGGGAGCCAGACGCTCGCGGTGCGCGAGTGCGGCCCGGTCATCGTCCGTGAGCGCGGAAGGAGCCGCGGAAGGAGCCGCGGATGCGGAAGGCTCCCTCGCCGGGATCTCCCCAGCTTCCGAGGCCGCGGAAGCGACGGTGGAGAGAAACGCGGTGTCCAGGTGCGCGAACAACTCGTTCTTCGCCTTCTTCAGCTCCGACGGGGGAACGAAGATCTCATCGTCGCCGTGCCTCGTCCGGTTCGCGAAGGCGAGGCTGCCGAGCCTGAAAAGCGAATCACCGGATTCTTCAAGAAGGGCGCGGAGGACCTGGGAGAAAGGCCTCCTCTGTGCCGCCTTGTCGAGGGTGACGGGACGGTGGAACCGGGGCGGAAGGTCCCCAGAACCGGCCCGGAGCGGGAACCGGACCGCAAGGGCCGAAAGGCGCGCTCCGCCTTCTCCTTCCTCGAGGGTCACCGTGAGATCCACCGGCACCTTGTACGGGGGAAACCCCGCCTCCTTGGGCTGCGGAAGGTCGAGGAACCGGGAGGAGAGCTGCCGGATCTCCGTGCCCTTCCTCGGAACCGGTCCTGCCTCTGGGGGCACCTCGACCGTCACCGGCTCCCCGGATCTCGCGAAGCTCGCCTCGCGGCCCTTCCTGGCGAGACGCTGCACCGAGAAGACGACCGGCGCGGCGTTTTCGCCGGGGAACCACCCGAGCCCGTCGCGCAGCGAGAGATCCGCGCGAAGCCGAAACCCGATCTCCCTCCCGCGGACGGACTCCACGGTCCCGAGAACCGAACCCCTGTGCCCGGGATGCCGGGTGTCGATGAGCCGCGACCCGTGGGGAGAGCGGAAGAACGCGCGGGAGGTCTCGCGGGAGAACGAGACCTCCGCCCTTCTCGCCAGCTCCGCGTACTCTCCCTCCGGGAGTTCGGGGCCCCGGTCGAGGATCTCGCGGTAGAGCCGGGTCGTATTGAAAACGTACTCTGGGGATTTCATGCGGCCCTCGATCTTGAGAGCGTCGATCCCGATCTTCGCGAGCTCCAGGACATCCCGGCCGAGTGAAAGATCGCGGCAGGAGAAGAAATGGCCTTCCTCGCCGCGAGCCCCGGTCCCCGGCGCGCCGCGAAACAGGCTCCGGCAGATCTGCGCGCAGTCGCCGCGATTTCCCGACCTGCCGGCGACCGCCCAGGATGCAAGGCAGATCCCGGAGAAGCTGTAGCACAGCGCGCCGTGGATGAACACCTCGAGCTCGATGTCCGGGTTCTCCGCGCGCAGCGCGCGGATCCTCTCAAGCGGCAGCTCGCGGGAAAGGATGACCCTGCGGATGCCCATCTCCTTCGCTATCTGCAGCCCCGCGGCGTTGTGGATGGCCATCTGCGTCGAGGCGTGGATGGGGATGCCTGGGAAACGGCGTCTCAGCACGTCCACGGTCCCCAGGTCCTGCACGATAACCCCGTCGACGCCCAGCGCCTCCAGCCACGCGAGGCTTTCCGCGAGCATGCCCGCCTCCGCCTCCCTGATGACGGTGTTGACCGTCACGTACAGGCGCCGGCCCCGGTCGGCGGCGAGACCCCGTATCCTGCGCAGCTGCGTGAGGGTGAAATTCCGCGCCGCCTTCCTCGCGGAGAAGTCCTTCATCCCGAGATAGACCCCGTCCGCGCCCGCCTCGATGGCGTGGAACGCGGAGAGAAAGCTGCCGCCGGGGGCGAGGAGCTCGGGTTTCCTCATGCGCGGAACTCGATCCGAAGAATCGTCAGCGCCCGCGCCACGGGCGACACCCAGCTGATCTTCTCCCTCTCCGGATCGCTCTCGTCGACGCCGACGATCCGGTAGGTCCGCTCCCCGCCCCCGTCGTCGCGCACCGTCACCGCGGCCCCGAAGACGACGCGATCCGATCGCTGGCGCAGCGGATCGACGACCTCGGCGATCGCCGCCATCCGCGAAAGGTACTCGATCTTCCGGTCGATCTCGCCGAGCCGGCGGCGGAGCCCGGCGAGCGCCCCCGGGTCTGCGTTCCCCGCGGAGGAGAGGCGGGCGATCTGCGCCATCGCGCGGGGACGCTCCGACTCCAGGAGCCCCTGCAGCTCCGCGCGAAGCCGCTCCGCGCCTTCGGGGGTCACGTAGTTCCTCGCCTCGGGCGGCAGGGGGATCTTCCGCTCGGGGACGTCGCCCTCGTTCGACTGGGAGGCGGATTCGTCGACGAACGCCCTGCTCACCCCGCGCCTCCTCTCACGAGACGGGCGACCGCCTCGACGTGGGATGTCTGGGGGTAGAAGTCGAAGAGCCGAAGGTCCTCAAGGGTGAACCCGCCGGCCGTGAGGCGCGCGAGGTCGCGTGCGAGCGTGACGGGGTTGCAGGAGGCATACACCAGCCGGGACGGAGCGGCGTCGCAGAGCCACGCCGAGACCTCGGGGGCCAGGCCCGCGCGCGGCGGGTCCACGACCACGGCGTCGAACCTGCCGCGCGCCGCGCCGGACTCGATCCACTGCTCGACCGTCATGGGGTGGAACTCGTGGCCGGACCCGCGGATGTTGCGCCGCGCGAAGGCCAGGCTGAGCGTGCTCGATTCCACCGCGGCCACCCGCGGGAAACGCTCCGCGAGGCCGGCACCGAAGAGGCCGACACCGCAGTAGAGGTCCGCAGCATCCTCCCCGCGGAGGCCCTCGAGGACGACCTGCACCAGCGCGCCCAGCGCGGCGAGGTTGGACTGGAAGAAGCAGCCCACGGAGAACGCGACCGGGCGCCCGCACACCGTCACCGCGAGGTCGCGGTCGTCGTCGATCCCTTCGCAGGCGACCCAGTTCCCATCCGAGAACACGGTGAAACGGTCGAGGCCGGCGGGAGCGGCGAGGCGGCCGGCGAAGAAGCCGTCGAGAGGGGGCGCGACGATGGGGCAGTGCTCCACGGGAACGACGTCGCCGCTCCTCGCGGCCATGTACCCGAGCCTGCCCTCCCCGTCCCTGTGGATCTGCGCCCTGTTCCTGCAGCCCAGCGCGGGCCCCGGCGCGATCGGCGGGAGATCGCGCTCGATTCCCCCGGTCCGACGGAGCGCTTCCCGCACGATCGCCGCCTTCTGCGCGCGCTGCTCCGCGGGCGAGATATGGAGCCAATCGCACCCGCCGCAGACGCCGTGGAGCGCGCACGGGGGCGCGACCCGGGCCGGGGAGGGCTCGCGCACCTCGACCAGCTCCGCCCTGTCGAAGTCCCTCCGGCGCGTCGTCACGCGGACCGCCACGCGCTCCCCCGGCAGCACGCCGGAGACGAACACCGCCTTGCCGTCGGCGAAGCCGAGCCCGTCTCCCCCTGCGACGAGCCTGGCGATCGCCAGCTCGGTCACCAATAGATGAACCTCTGGAAATCCACGCGCTCCTTTGCGGGGAGCCGGTCGAGATCCGGGAGGAGGTAGCGGTTGTCGTCCACGTCAATGAGCACCTTCCCCCGCTGGCCGTAGTCCACCGCCCTGTCCTGGGCCCATCGCATGAAGAAGGAGAGGTCCCCCTTGTCGGTGGAGACCTCGAGGAAGAGCATGTTGAACCTCATCGCGATCGACTTCAGCCGAGTGATCGTGTGGACGAAGTAGCGCCGCTCGAGCGCCTGGCGCACGAGGGCCGCATCTCCTTCCGGGAACTCGGAGAGGTCCCGGATGACCCCCAGCTCCGTGTCCTGGTCGCCGGCGGTCTGCACGATGGAGATGTAGCCATTGGGATAGGCCACGGGAAAGGCGTAGGCGGTGTAGATGCCGCCGTAGATCCCCTCGTTCTTCATCGTGACGTGCAGGGCTCCCAGGTTGCCGAGGTGGATGCGGCAGTCCTCGGGGGTGAGGAAACGGATCTGCGTGCGCTCCGCGCCCCCGCTCCTCCCCGCGCCCGGCGCCCGCGCCCCGTCCTTCGCGTCGCTCATGACGCGCCCCTCGCCTTCCGCACCGCCAGGCTGTCCACGCTGGGCTCCCGCGAAAGCTCGGTCTGGATCTTCACCAGCTTGTGGTACAGGCCGCCGAGCGCGAGGAGCTCCTCGTGGGTCCCCTTCTCGATGATCTGCCCGTGCTCCATGACGATGATGCGGTCCGCGGTCTTCAGCGTGGAGAGCCTGTGGGCGATCGCGATCGACGTCCGTCCCGCCGTGAACCGCGAGAGGGCCTCCTGGATCAGCTGCTCGCTCTCCGTGTCCACGTTCGAGGTGGCCTCGTCCAGGATGAGCACCTTCGGATCGTACAGGAGCGCGCGGGCGATCGACGCCCTCTGCCGCTCGCCGCCGGACAGGCCCGCGCCGCGCTCCCCGATGTACGTGTCGTACCCGAGGGGATGGCGGATGATGAAGTCGTGCGCGTTCGCCGCCTTGGCGGATGTGAGCACCTGCTCGGGGGTCGCCTCGAGGTTGCCGTAGGTGAGGTTCGCGTAGATCGTTCCGCGGAAGAGGAAGGACTCCTGCAGCACGATGCCGATCGCGCGGCGCAGGTCGCCGGGGTCGATCTCGCGCACGTCGATGCCGTCGACGAGTATCCTCCCCTCCTCCACGTCGTAGAACCGGGCCAGCAGGTTCACGAGGGTCGTCTTGCCGGACCCGCTCTTGCCGACGATCCCGACGTGCTCCCCCGGCTGTATCTCGAAGGAGACGTTCTTGAGCACGGGCTCGTGCCGGTTGTAGCCGAAGGTGACGTTCTCGAAGACGATATGACCCTTCGGGTCGGGGAGCCGCCGCGGCCTGGCCGCGGGGGTGATCTGGGGCGCCGTGTCCATGATCTCGAACACCCGCTGCGCGGCGGTGAGGAACCGGGTGACCCAGTCGGTGAGCTGCGAGAGGTTGGTCATGGGAGCGTAGAACATGCCGAGGTAGTTGAGGAAGGCCATCAGCGCGCCGAGGGTCAGCCCCGCGCCCTGGATCACGCCGCGGCCGCCCACCACCCACACGATCAGGCCGCCCATGCCGAATACAAGCCCCATCACCGGGTTGAAGAGGCTCGTGGTGAACTCCACGCCGCGGGTGGAATCGCGCACGTAGTCGTTCGTCCGCGCGTAGCGGCCCTCCTCGCGCTCCTCCTGGCCGAAGGCCTTCACGACCCGCATCCCCGAGAGGATGGAGCTGAGGGAGCCGTTCATCCGGCTCCACCCCTCCCAGACCCGGTAGTACCGGGGATAGATCCGCCGCCAGTAGAAGGCGCTCGCGAAGACGACGATGGGCGCCGGGAGCAGCGTCCACAGCGCGAGCTTCCAGGAGATGCTGAAGAGCATCACGCCCGTGACCACGAGGACCAGCATCTGCGCGAGGAGGCCCTGGATGGCCTGCCGCACGAAGTCCTTCATCGCCTCGGTGTCGTAGCTGACGCGGCTCACGAGCGTGCCCACGTTGTGCCTGTCGTAGTAGTCGACGCTGAGCTGGTTGAGCCGGTGGAAGAGCTGCTTGCGCAGGTCGCTGGTGATCTGGGTGCCCACGAAGCTCACGAGCCTGCCGTTGATCATGTTCATGAACCCCATGAGCAGCTGGGTCAGGAAGAGCACGCCGACGAGGAACAGCAGGCCCAGGACGTGGACGTCCATGTCCGGGTTCGAGGCGAGAACGGCTTGGGAGAACGCGTCCCAGAAGGGGAGCGGCAGCCGCAGCATCTGCCCGCTCCCCGCCTTCACGCTGACGACATTGTCGACGAGCATGCCCACGAGGCGCGGCGGGACCATCTGCAGGGCGAGGATCACCAGGAGGACCGAGAGCATGATCGCCGCATACCCCGCGTAGGGCCTCATCAGCTTCAGCACCCGCGAGGCCACGGCGCCCTGGTTGATGCACCTGCGGCAGAGGTCCCCCTTGAACTCGAGGGCCATGCCGCACCGGGGGCACTTCCGGGGATCCTCGTCGTCCTCGGGCCCGACGAAGACCTCCCTGCCCTTGCGCCAGTCCTCCAGCTTCTTCACCGCCTTGTGGAACGTGTCCGCGCGCGCATTGGAATACGCGAGGATCTCGACGTAAACCCCGTCCACGAGCGCCTCGACGAACCCTCCCCCGATTCCCTGCCGGGTCCGGACCTCGCCGAGGTCCTTTTTCGCGAGGGACAGGCGGACGGGAGACGCGTGATCGCCGCGCGGCGGGGAGGCGACGAGGACCGCGTCGGCGCCGGCGAGCAGGTACACCGGCTCGTACTTCCCCGAGAGGTTGAGGTCCGTCTCCGCGCTCAGCCAGAAGGACGCCGGGTCCCGCCCCTCGCGGGCGAGGGCCCGGGCGAGCTCGGCGGGGATTTCGCGGTTCAGGAGGGCGGAACGCTGCGTCGCCATGGTGCTCCTCACGAGAAGAAGTGCGCCTCGATCATGGCGCAGAGGCAGTGGTACACGGGAAGGTGCATCTCCTGCACCTCGAAGGTCCGGGTCGCGGGGACGGCGATGAGGATGTCGCACAAACCAGCCATCCTCCCGCCGGTGCTGCCGGTCATGCCGATCGTCCTCATGCCGAGGGCGCGCGCGACGCACAGCGCCGCGCGCACGTTCGCCGCATTGCCGGAGGTGCTCAGGCCGAGCAGCACGTCGCCGCGCTTCCCGTAGCCCAGGACCTGCTGGGCGAAGGCGAGCTCCGCGCTCACGTCGTTCCCGAAGGCCGTCGTGAGGGCCGACGCCGCAGAGAGATTGATCGCGGGGAGAGCGCCCTGGAGCCTCATCGCGATCCCGGGGCCCACCTCGGGATCCGCCGCCTCGATGCGGGCGCGCTGGTCGTGCGGGAGCGCGCGCCTGCCGAGGAACCCCTTCATCAGCTCCCCGACGATGTGGTCCGCGTCGGCCGCGCTCCCCCCGTTGCCGCAGGCGAGGAGCTTCCCGCCTCCCGCGAAACAGCCGACGAGCGCGTCGCAGGCAGCCTCGATCTGCTCCCGGCACACGGCGAGCCGCGGGCAGCGTTCGAAAAGCTCGTCGATGGCGCTCATTCCGACCTCCTCGAAGATGCGATCCCGTTCGCGGCGACCGACAGGCAGGCGTAGTCCCCGATCCTCTCGCCGAGTCCGGCGGCGACGACGGAGCAGACGCGGGCCGCGGGAGCGAGCGCCTCCCGCCCGATCTCCTCCTCCATCGCCGGCTGCAGGAACTGCCGGCAGCGCCCGTAGATGCTGCCGATCACGATGCGCTCGGGATTGAGGACGTCGATGAGGATGGAGAGGCCGCGGCCGAGCCAGCGGCCGCTCGTCGCGAGAATGGCCCGCGACACGGGATCTCCCGCGAACGCCGCGTCCCCCACGGCCTGCGCCGTGATCGACGCGACGGCTGCCGGGTCGGGGCAGAACGCCGGGGTTTCGCCCCCGGCGAAGAGCCTCGCGGCCTCGGCGCGGGCGAGCTTCGCGATGCCGCTCCCGCTGCACAAGCTTTCGAAGGAGCCCCGCTTCCCGTAGCCCAGCGGGCCGTCTTCCGCGAGCCGGACGTGGCCGATCTCGCCGGCGAGGTCGTTCGTTCCTTCGTAGAGCCTCCCGTCGACGATGAGTCCGGCGCCCATGCCCGTCCCGAAGGTGAGGAACACCATGTTGCGGCACCCCCGCCCCGCCCCGAACCGCCACTCCGCGAGCGCGCACGCGTTCGCGTCGTTCTGGAGGAACGCCTTCGCGCCCAGGCCTCGCTCCATCTCCTCCGTGATCGGCACCCCGTCCCAGCCGGGAAGGTTGGGAGGCGACAGCACGACGCCGGCCCTGCTGTCGAGAGGGCCCCCGCAGCTGACCCCAACGGCGAAGGCCTTCGCGCGGTCTCCCGAGTGCCGCGCGAGCATCTCCCGCGCGGATTCGACGATCTGCGCGACGACCGGCCTCCAGCCCTCCCGCGCGGTGGGGAACACCGCGCGATCGAGGACATCCAGGCCGCCGTTTCCCGCGATCCGCCCCAGAACGACAGCGGTCTTCGTTCCTCCGATATCGACCCCGATGAGCCCTTCCACTTCCCCTCCCGGCGGCGTACAGTGTAGCACCTGTCGCAGCCCGAGAACAACCGCCGCGCGAATCCGCGATGCCGGGGTAAGGTGACATTTCCGTACCGAAAGGAGCCTGTTTCCTACATTTCTGTATCTTTTCCGAACAGCACCGGCTGGGTGCTTTAATATAACATCTTCCAATATAATGAGTTATTCAATTCGTCGCGATGGCATGGGTATTGCTAAAGAGAAGGGGGGATCGATCTCCCCCGAGGCCCGGGAGGGGACTCTCGGCAAAGGAGGACATGGTGAGCATCGGCAGGACACCGAAGGAAGTCGTCTCTTTCATCGCCAATGAAAAGGTGGAAGTCGTGGATCTGCGTTTCATGGACTTCCCCGGCCTCTGGCAGCACTTCTCCATCCCCGCGAGGGAGCTTACCGAGGAAGTCTTCGAGAAGGGCCTGGGCTTCGACGGCTCGAGCATCCGCGGCTGGCAGGCCATCAACGAGTCCGACATGCTGGTGAAACCGGTGGCGGACACCGCGTTCGTCGACCCGTTCCTCGCGGCGAAGACTCTCGTGATCATCTGCAACATCTGCGACCCGCTGACCGGCGAGGACTACACCCGCGACCCGCGCAACATCGCGCGCAAGGCGGAGGCGTTCCTCCGGGGCACCGGCGTCGCGGACACCCCGTACTTCGGCCCCGAGTGCGAGTTCTTCATCTTCGACGACATCCGCTACGACCAGAACGAGCACGAGGGCTACTTCCACATCGATTCCACCGAGGGCCGGTGGAACACGGGGCGGCAGGAGAACCCGAACCTCGGGTACAAGATCCGCTACAAGGAAGGCTACTTCCCCGTCCCGCCGACGGACACCCTGCAGGATATCCGCAGCGAGATGATGCTGACGCTGGAGTCGATCGGCATCCCCATCGAAGCCCAGCACCACGAGGTCGCCACAGGCGGGCAGTGCGAGATCGACATGCGCTTCAACACCCTGCTGGTCATGGCGGACAACGTGCTCAAGTACAAGTACGTGGTGAAGAACACGGCCAAGATGCACGGCAAGGTCGCGACCTTCATGCCGAAACCCCTCTTCGGCGACAACGGGAGCGGCATGCACGTGCATCTGTCCCTCTGGAAAGCCGGCAAGAACCTCTTTGCCGGCGACGGCTACGCGGGCCTTTCGCCGATGGCCCTGCACGCGATCGGCGGCCTGCTCGCGCACGCCCCCTCGATCCTCGCCTTCGCCACGCCGACGACCAACAGCTTCAAGAGGCTGGTGCCCGGATTCGAGGCGCCGGTCAACCTCGCCTACTCGCGGAGGAACAGGAGCGCCTCCATCCGCATCCCCATGTACTCCGCGTCCGCGAAGGCGAAGCGCATCGAGTTCCGCTGCCCCGACCCGAGCTGCAACCCGTACCTCACCTTCTCCGCGATGCTCATGGCCGCGCTGGACGGGATCCAGAACAAGATCGACCCGGGACAGCCGCTGGACAAGGATATCTACGACCTGCCGCCCGAGGAGCTGTCCGCCGTGCCCAAGACGCCGGGCTCGCTCCGCGACGTTCTCAAGGCCCTGGAGAACGACCACGAGTACCTGTTGAGAGGCGACGTGTTCACGACGGACGTGATCGAGACGTGGATCGACTACAAGATGAAGAACGAGGTGCTCGCCCTCGACCTGAGGCCGCACCCCTGGGAGTTCATGCTGTACTTCGACATCTGAGCGACCGGGACCGCCGCCTACCGTGTGCGGGAGATGGAGTGGCCGGGATCCGCCTCGCTCTCCGCCCCGCCGCGCTTGGAGAACAGGACGGCGCCGCCGAGGATGAGCGCCGCCGCGCCCCCCACGATCCACCGGGCCGCTGACCCTTCGAGCTGCACGGCGGCCGGGGCGACCAGGATGGCCACGAGGTTCATCACCTTGATCATGGGATTCAGCGCGGGGCCGGCCGTGTCCTTCAAGGGGTCTCCGACCGTGTCGCCGATGACCCCCGCCTTGTGCGCCTCGGAACCCTTCCCGCCGAGGAACCCGTCCTCGATCTTCTTCTTCGCGTTGTCCCACGCGCCGCCCGCGTTGCTCATGAAAACAGCCATCAGCTGTCCGCTGAGGATGGCGCCCGCGAGGAAACCTCCGAGCGAGTACGCCCCCAGGCAGAACCCCACCAGGACGGGTGCGAAGATGGCGAGCAGCCCGGGACCGAGCAGCTCCTTCTGCGCTGCGGCAGTTGAGATGGCCACGCAGCGGGCGTAGTCCGGTCTGCCCTCCTCGCCGACGCCCTGGTACTCCCAGATGCCGGGGATCGTGCGGAACTGGCGCCGCACCTCGGCCACAAGGAGCCGGGCCGCCCGGGTGACCGCCCGGATGGCGAAGCTGGAGAACAGGAACGGCACCGCCCCGCCGATCAGGAGTCCGACGAAGACGTCGGGAAGGTTGACCTGGATATTCCGGACCAGGATTTGGGCTATGGTCCCCTCCATGATGCCCCGGGAAACCTGGGCGCCGGCCACGGTGTCGAGGAACGACCTGTAGAGAGCCACCGCGGCGATGACGGCGGTCGCGATGGCAAAGCCCTTGGTGAGGGCCTTCGTGGTGTTTCCCACGCTGTCGAGCCGGGAGACGATGTTGTGCGCGGCCAGGTTCTCCGAGCCGTCGGGATTCCGGAGCGCCCCGGACATCTCGAAAATGCCGTTCGCGTTGTCCGAGATGGGCCCGTAGGTATCCATCGCGAGCACGTAGCCGGTGGTGGACAGGAGCCCCAGGCCCACAAGGGCGATGGCATAGGCGGCCATTGCCGGGTCCTGGAAGAGCTTGAAGGCGCCGAAGATGGTCGACGCGATCGCGATGATCGCCCAGACGGAGGATTCCAGGCCTTCAGAGAGGCCTGACAGGATGAGGGTCGCGGGGCCTCCCCTCGCCGAGGAGGCGATCTCGGTGACGGGTTTCTTTTCGGCCGACGTGAAATGCTCCGTCAGCCTGCCGATGACCTGGGTCAGCACGATCCCGATGAAGGTGGCGAGGAAAGCGAGGATCCAGAACCGGGTCAACACGGTCCCGATGACCGGATCCGCGGAGGCGGGGAAGGAGGAGGCGCCGATGCCGCCGAAGACGAGCCGGCTGACGGCGAGGAAGCCCGCCGACGCCGCCAGTCCCGAGACGTAGGAGCCCGCGTTGATGGGCCTCATCGGGTTCATTGCCGGGTCGTCCCTGCCCCTCACGCACAGGATGCCCGCGACCGACGCGACCACGCCGACCGCCCGCACGAGCAGGGAATAGACCACCAGCTTGAGGGTGAAACCGTACGTGAAGGCCGACGGGTCGGCGAGCGCCCCGAAACCCGCCTTCGCCAGTCCCGCGCCGACCGCGGCCGCGAGGATGATCGCGGCAACAAGGGTCACCTCGTAGGATTCGAAGACGTCGGCGGCCATGCCGGCGCAGTCGCCGACATTGTCGCCGACGTTGTCGGCGATCGTCGCCGCGTTCCGCGGATCGTCCTCGGGTATCTCCGCCTCGATCTTCCCCACCAGGTCGGCCCCGATGTCCGCGGCCTTCGTGAAGATCCCCCCGCCGACGCGCATGAAGAGCGCCGCGAGCGAGCCGCCGAAACCGAAGCCCACCAGGACGAACATCGCGTTCTCCCGGAAGACCATGAAGGTGATCACGGCCCCGAGGAGGCCGAGGCCGACGGTGAACATTCCCGACACCGCGCCCGCCTGGAACGCGACCTCCAGGGATTTCTTGAAGCTCTTCAGCGTGGCCGCGGCGACGCGGACGTTGCCGCGCACCGCAACTCCCATCCCCACGTAACCGGCCAAGTAGGAGGCGACCACGCCGAGGATGAAGGCGACACCGACCCCCAGCCCCAGGGTCAGGGACATCCCGGGGCTCGTGGCGTCGAGGAAGGAGTACTGCTTCCTGTACAGCAGGAACAGGGCCGCCGCGACGGCCAGGACCAGCGGGATCATGGTCTTGACCTGCCGGGCGAGGTACGCGAGTGACCCTTCCTGGATCGCGGCCGCCACGCCGCGCATACGCTCGCTGCCGGGGTCCTGCGCGAGGGTCTTCCGCCACCAGAAAGCGCCGAACGCCAGGGCGACGAGTGCGGCTCCCAGGACCGTGTACAGGGGAAGCCAGGCGTCCTGGCCGAAGGGGAGGCGGATAGATTCCCCTCCCCCGGCGGACGCCGCCGGCGGCGACGGACGATCGCTCGACATCAGCGAGGGTCCCGCAAAGACCAGCATGGCCAGCGCGGCGACGAGGAACACGAGAAACAGGGAACGGACCCCCCGGCGACGAGGAGGGCGCGCCCCTCTGCGAAGCTTTACCCGCGGCATTCCCACCTGCCTTCCATTGATGTCGTTCCGCCCCCCGCGCACTATCCCTCGGCGCTGTCCCACGACAAGGGGATCGTCGCGGGAAACCGCCACAGGCTGACCCCGTCGCGGTCGGCCGTGTACAGCCCGCCCCGCTCCTCGCGGCGGTATCCGATCCATTCGCTGAACGGGATGCGGTTCATGCAGTTCTCCATCACGATCGTCTTCGTCTTCTTCACGGGCTTCTCGGCGAGCTCGCGCCGGGCTCCCTCGAACCTGCTGGCGGCCGCGATGTGGGCCGGATCCGATCGCAGCTCCGTGAAGATGACCTGGCGGAAGATCTTTCCGGGACGGTGGGTCGCGTACCACGCGTACTCTTCAGGAACCAGGTTCGACATCATGATCAGCTCGACGGGGCACAGGACCATGTAGAGCCGGGGAGTCCTCGGCCCCGCATGCGGGCGGCCTATCGCCTCCGCCACCTGTGCGGTCGTCAGATGCGCGCTGCATTCGTGCCGGGGAAAGGCGAGAAGAGCCTGGGGCGGCTCCATCGCCAGCGCCTCGCCGCCGGTCTTGACCAGCGAACAGGTCCTGTAGGCTCCCAAGGGAGTGCAGATGAAGGCGGAGTTGGAAAGCGCGGTCTTGGTCCTGTTGCCGCGGGTGCGGACCGCGTCCAGCGCCGAGAGGGTGTCGCCGCCCGGATCCCGCCAGCCGCCTTCGTCGAGGAATCGGAAATCCGGCGACCCGCCACTCAGGGCGAGATCGACGAGCAGGGTGCGGCCGGAAAAATGCTTTCCGGATCCCGGGCTGCGGTGCCGGGCGAATCCCGCGATTCCCAGGCTCGTCGCGGTGATCACTCCGTGAGGAAGCGTCAGGATCAGGTTCGCTTCTTTCATGACGTCTTATCCCTCCGTGAAATCTCCGTAATGACGTTCATGACCGTCCCCGGCAGGATTCCAAGCCAAAAGATACCGACCCCCGTGAGCAGAAGGACCATCTTCACGGGGTCGGTGATGTACATGGCGGCGTAGAAGAGGGAGACCTTTCCGACGAACCCTCCCAGCGGGGGGATGCCCGCGAGGAAGAACGGCCCCCACACGGTCCGGAAGTCGGCGAACGTGGTGATGAACAGCCGGATGGCGAACACGAATCCCGCCGAGAGCTGAAAGCTCACCCCGAGGAGGATGAAGAGCAGGGCGAAGATATAGAAGCGGATGTTGTACCGTATCTGCGCGTCCCCCTCCGGCTCGTTTCCGAACGCAATGTGTCCTCCGTTCATTTCGGCCCCTTGGGATGCGTGTGCCCGCGAAAATAGGATATGGATGACGGTGTTTTATAGGGAATCCGATCAAATTTGTCAAGAATGATCAGCCTGAAGGTGTTCAGGAAATCTCCAGGCCCCTGCGTACCAGGGCCAGAAGCTCCCGGGGATCGGTCCTTTCCATCCGGGAGAGCACATGGGCCCAGCGATGCGAGAAGCCGGCCTCCTCCAGGCCCGGGCGTTGCGCGAACAGCGAGTCGAAAGCCTCCCGATGCCCGCGGTAGTCCTCCTGGATCCTCGCGAAGCTCTCGGAGAACGCGTCGAGGTACCCGGCGGCGAACTCCTGAGGATCCCGAACCTGGCCGAGCCTGCAGTTGACGGGAACCGCATACGAGGCGGCGAAATCCTCGAGGGGCGTCGTGGAGTCATTGAAGGACCCGGTGATATCCGAGACGAGGATATCCACGGGCATGCCGGTGTCGCCAAAGACGAGCACCTCGTCGCCGTCGTCGAAAAAAGGCTTCCCTGTCAGTTCGCACCGGCCGACGACCATGTTGGGGGCCGCGGCCCAGCCGAGGAGCCGGGCGAAGGCGCGCGCGAAATCCCGGGATTCGAATCTCGCGGGCGGCAGCTTGTCGGTCGCCATCCCCCTCACGTAGTCCCGCACGTAGTAGGGCGTCCAGATCGTGAATCGCTCCCCCGCGGGGGAGAGGTAGCTCTCGCTGAACCTCTTCGCCGCGATGCGCAGGGGGAGGCGCATCCCCAGCTGCCGGCACCCCAGCCACCTGTCGAGGGTATACTCGGTGTACTCCTCGGAGCGTACCATCGCGTCCATCCGCGAATACCCCTGCCCGAGGAACTCGCGCACCCCTTGCTTCTGCAGCCGGATGATGCTCACGCTCTCCTCGGGGATCCGGCGCCTCTTCACGACCGATATGTAGACGCCGCGGCGGCCGTGGAGCGAAGGCCGGCGCGAGAGGGATCCCGTCACCCTGCCGAAGTTCACGTGCTCCAGGTCTCCGAACTCCTGGGCGAGGTTGAAGAGGAACTTCTGCGGGTTCTCGTCGCCCGCCTGGCCCTTCTCCTCGACGCGGTCGAAGAGCAATTCCCCTTCCTCGATGCGCCCTCCGGGGAGCCATTCGATCTGCATGAAGAACTCGGGGCTCAGGCCCGCCAGGGTCTCGCCGGAAATCACCTCGTGCTCCTTCCCCAGAAGGGCGGAGACCAGTGCGTTCCTCCACTCGACGTTCCCCGGGTCGTCGACGCGCAGCTCGGGCCTCGTCGAGCCGAGGAACGCGCCGCTCAGCTCCGCGAAGGCCGCCCTCACCCCGGCCGGATCCATGGCGCGGAAATCGCGCCGGGCAACCTCCGAGCGGGCGAGCCGAGGCTCGCTCACGAGGAAGGCGATTTCGGGGTTCCCGAGCGCGTTCGCTTTTGTGCTGAACTCCCGAATCTCCGCGAGAGCGCTCCGCAGGCCGTCGTCGTCCAGGGACCCGAGGCCCGCAAACTGCGCGAAGGTGAGGAGCCGGGAGCCGGTCGTCTTGCTGTAATAGTAGATCCCCCTCCCCCCGATGGCCGTGCGCGAGTCCTGGATCATCTTCCCCATCTCTTCGGGGGATTTCGGGAGCGGGGTGATCCGCCACAGCTCGCCCCGGCTCTTGATCGCGTTGCGGACGCTCTCGTTGAGCACCCCCAGGAACCTGATGTCCTGTTTGGGAACGATCTCCTGCAGGAGCTCGTCGGCGAGGAACGCGAGGGGCATGTTGCCGGGATCGGGCCGGATCAACAGCGCCTCCTCCTCCACGACAAGGTCCACCGCCTCGCTCCACGCGGAATCGCGTTCCCGGCGCGAAAACGGTCCGCTCCCTTCGCCGGCGCGCTCCCGGTCGAGGTGCTCGAGGAAAGCCTGCCGCTGGCTGACGTGCATGCCGGGCAGCGTGACGATCGCGCGGCGGCGCGGGAAGACCGTGGCGATCCGTGATTTCAGGGCGCCGCGCTCGTCCCGCGCGAAAGGGTGCTCGCCCAGGAAGGTGATCTCCGATCGCATGCAAGCGAGAGTATCGCCGCCTCGCGACAGGGAGGCAAGAGCCCGCGATCGGCCTCCCCTTGGCATTCCTCCCCTCGTGCCCTATCTTCTCCTCATGGCGGCGGTCACCGCGGCACAGCTCGAGGCGCGCCTCCCTGGGGTCGACCCCCGGCTCGTCGGCGAGCACGTCGCGCGCCTGGACAGCCGGTACTTCGCGCGCTTCGAGCCGGCGGAGATCGCCTCGCACCTCGAGGACCTCTCCGCCCTGTCCGCGGATCACCCCGTGTCCGTGCGCCTCCGCCCCGCGCCCGCGGGGGGGATCGAGTGCACTGTTCTCGCCTTCGACCACCCCGGGGCCTTCTCGTTCATCTCCGGGGTCCTTGCCTCCATGGGTTTCGACATCATCTCCGGCGACATCTTCACCTGGGGCCCGCCGACGCCGGCGAGCCCCATGGTCCTGGACCTGCGGCGCAGACGCATCATCGACCGGTTCACGGGCACCGTCGCTCCGGAGAGCCGCGGCGACGAGTGGGAGGCCGCTCTCACCGCCCGCCTCCACGATGTCTTCGGGTGCCTGGAGCGGGGCGGGGAGGATGCCGGGCGCGCGCGGCAGATAGTCAACGAGATGGCGGCGCGCAAGCTCGGGGAAATCAAGCTGTCCCGCGGCACCGTGCTCTACCCGGTCCAGATCGAGGTGGACACGTCGCTCGAGGCCCGCACGCGGATGAAGGTCGTCTCGCAGGACACCCCCTTCTTCCTCTTCACCTTCAGCACCGCCCTCTCCCTGCAGGACGTCTCGATCGAGTGCGTGACGATCAGGACCGAGAGCGGGCGGATCGAGGACGTCTTCGAGTTCGTGGACGCGGCCGGCAGGAAAATCGAGGAGGCGCGGAGGATCGACCGGATCAAGCTCTCCGTGCTCCTGACCAAGCAGTTCACCTCCTTCCTCGAGAGCGCCCCGGACCCGCTCGCCGCGCTTTTGCGCTTCGAGCGGCTCGTGCGGGAGGTCATAGCCCTTCCCGCGCAGGGCCGCTGGGTGGACCTCCTCTCAGACCAGCACGTCCTCCGGGACCTTGCCCAGCTCCTCGGGGCGAGCACGTTCCTCTGGGAGGATTTCGTGCGCCTGCAGTACGAGGAGCTGCTGCCGATGCTCGACCCCCACGCGACCCGGGGGGGCTTCAGCGAGCCGCTGGAGCTCCTGCCCGAGAGGCTCGAACTCGCTCTCGCCGGCGCCGCCGGGGAGGAGGATTTCGCGCGCCGGCTGAACGAGTTCAAGGACAGGGAGATCTACCTCTTCGACCTCGACCACATCCTGACCCCGCGCCGCGACGCCGACACCGATTCGTTCGGATCCGATTTCCTCACCCTCAGCAGGCGGCTGACCACGCTCGCGGAGCTCGTCGTGGACGCGGCGGCAGCCTTCGCGGCGCGCGGCCTGGCGGCGAGATTCGGCGAGCCGCGGACTGTCGCGGGGCTCCCCGTCCGCCATGCGATCATGGGGCTGGGGAAGATGGGCGGAGCGGCGCTGGGGTACGCCTCCGACATCGAGCTCCTGTTCGTCTACAGCGACAGCGGCTCGACCGCGGGACCCGAGGCGATCGAGAACGCGGAGTTCTTCGACCGCCTGGTGCGCGAGGTCCTCCGCCTCGTGCACGCGAAGCGCGAGGGGATCTTCCACATCGACCTGCGCCTCCGGCCCTTCGGCGCCGCGGGTCCCCTCGGCTGCAGCCTCGAGAGCTTCTGCACCTACTATGCCCGGACCGGGCAGGCGCGTTCCTACGAGCGGCTCTCCCTCGTGCGCCTGCGGACCGTGGGCGGCGACCGGGCCTTCGGCAGCCAGGTGGAGAGGCTCCGCGACGAGATGGTCTACACGGCCTGGGGCGTCGACCTCAAGGAGCTGCGGGAGCTCCGCGCGCGGCAGGTCCAGGAGAAGACGCGCCCGGGCCGGCTGAACGCGAAGTTCAGCCCCGGAGCCCTCGTGGACCTCGAGTACGCGGTGCAGGTCCTCCAGGTCATGCACGGATCCGCGGAGAAGAGGCTCCGGACCCCCCGAATCCACGAGGCCCTGGACGTGCTCGCCTCCATCGGCGTGGCGGCCGCGGAGGAAGCCCGCGAGCTTGTGACCGCCTACCGCTTCTTCCGCCACCTCATCAACGGGCTTCGGATGCTGCGCGGCACCGCGCAGGACCTCTTCCTGCCGGCACCGGACTCCGACGAGTACCTGCACCTGGCGCGGCGGATGGGATACGCCCCCGAGCCCGACGCGACGCCGGTCCAGAGGCTCCACCTCGACTTCGAGACCCACTCGGCCGGGGTCCGCGCGTTCGTCGAGCGGCACTTCGGGAGGGACAGCCTCCCCGGCTCGCCCTCGGCGACGGTCGCAGACCTCGTGCTCTCGGACGCGATCCCGGAGGAGCTGGCGCAGACGTCGCTCGCCGCCCGGGGTTTCGCGGAGCCCGCCCGCGCCCTGCTGAACCTGCGGCACATCGCGGGGGTGAGCGCCGGCGGCGGGGCGGAGCGCAGGAGCCTTTTCGCGCGCCTCGCGGTCCTCGCATGCGACGTGCTCGCGCACAGGCCGGACCCTGACATGGCGCTCAACAACTGGGAGCGGTTCCTCCACTCCCTCGGCGACCCTCAGGCGCACCTCCGGCAGATGCTGAGCCAGCCGATGCGCCTGGAGATCCTCCTCAGCATCTTCTCCGCGAGCCAGTTCCTCTCGGACACGCTGGTGCGCAACCCCGAGTTCCTCGACTACATCGGC
>Ga0315274_10004842_pt1 | contig 19760 bp, 15 predicted proteins | sample YL17G02_20_MG_FD_203700 | JGI IMG/M metagenome (GOLD analysis project Ga0315274, IMG submission 203700) | Sediment microbial communities from Yellowstone Lake, YNP, Wyoming, USA - YL17G02_20 | ecosystem: Environmental > Aquatic > Freshwater > Lake > Sediment | place: USA: Wyoming | collected... | reverse complement strand
TCAAAAGGATTAAACGCGTGCGCTAAAACATCAATAAGTAAAATAATGTCATAATTTTCTTTTAGCGGCGCGCCGCTGTTAATTTCTATGTATTTAAAATTTGAGCCGAATGCTTTTTTGGCAAATTCAAGCGTACCGCTTTTGATATCGGCAAGAGTAATATTCTTGTATCCCTTTTTATAAAGGTATTGACTAAATACTCCACAACCACAGCCATAGTCTATTATTTTTACGTTCTTACCTTTAGAAAAATGGTGAATTAAATCACAAATCCTTAAAACATAATTCTTTTTATCGCGATCGTATTCACTTAAATATACTTGACGCCACACATCATTCTCTTGTTCGTTGTAAAAACTTTCTATTGCTTCCTTTGTTTCCCTTGGTCTTGATTCCCACAATTTGTCGTCGAACCCGTCTTTAAATTTATGATAACCGCTTAAAAATTCCTTATTGTTTTTTATTCCGTATATTTTTTTCATGTAGTTCAACAAACTCACACCCGGGAAAACCAGTCTGTTAAATGTTTTTATAATTGTCGCTACGGAAATAACTTTTATTTTTAACCACAGCGAACAATGTTCATAGGGATAAAATTTTTTAAGGCGTCTTTTTATGCTATTTATTTTTTTATTTAGCCCCATTTCAAGATTTTAAGTTTTTAATTAAAAGAATATGACAATTATTAAAATAGAATCGCCTTAAAAATAAATACACCAAATCACTAAAAAATTTAAGTCTATTTTTTTTAAGAAACAAAAGAATATTCTTGATTTCATTATTGTAAATTAACTCCGGATTATTTATTTGAGCCAATCTGAGATCGCTAATTTTAAATCCTATTTTTTTTACCATCTTTTTAAATTCTGAATAATTAAAATAGTACAATTGATCAATTACCGATGCGTCGTTTTTACTACCTATTAATTTGATCATTTTTTTCGCAAGACCCCTTGGTAACCACTTAGTAAAATAGATTCCAGGAAAATGACTATCTTTTATACTTGTTTTGTTGTGTGTGGTCAAAAAAATCTTAGCATCATTTTTCAAAACCCTATAGCATTCTTCGAGAATACTTTTCGGATTTTTAGTATGCTCTAAAACTTCTACACAATTTATAAAGTCGAAATAATTATTCTCAAATGGCAGATTTTCTCCTTTTCCATGTATTATGTTTGGTTTAAATCCGTTTTTTCTTAATTTCTCTTCGCTGATTTTAATATATTCCAGGTTAATATCGATTCCAACAACATTTAATTCTTCTTTATAACATTCCAACAAAAAATCACCTCTTCCGCAGCCAAGATCAAGGATTTTTTTATCTTTAAAATCCGGATAAAATCTTTTTAAATATTGTAAATGCATATTAAAGATTATTCTTACACCAAACTTGAAAAGTGATTAATGCCCAGAGTAAATTCAGATTATATTTTCTATTTAACCAGAAATACAAAAAACCCACTAGTTTGACGACTCTTGTTTTTATGAAAAACCCTATCGATAAAATCGCTTATAATTCTTAATACTTTAAATTTATAAAACGGTGTCATCTTCAATAATGTCGCTATGGCCCCCGATATTTCCTGGATTTCGACAACCCTAAAACCATTAAATAGTAATTCGAGTATATCTTTTGTAAATCTCCAATAATCTTTATAATATTCCTTTTTCGCGTGATAACAATACAAAAACGGCACACCGACAAGACAATAACCACCTACCTTTAAAACTCTATACAATTCTTTGCTCGCCTTTATGGGATTTTCTACGTGCTCCAAAACAGAAATACAAATTATAGCATCTTGAGAATTGTTGTCGAAGGGTAGGTTGTGTATGTCCCCGATAATATCGGGATTATAATCGGATACCGGGTCAAGGATTTTATATTCTACTTTGTTTAAATATGGCAAAATCCATGAACCAGAAGAAGAATAACTGTCTCCTTTTGTTTTACTTATTCTTAACCCGCCTCCGATATCTACTATCGTCTTTTTCTCGGTAAAAATTCTGATTATTTTTTCTTTAAAAAAAATAAAACTCTCCTTCATATGATCAAATATTTCTTACACCAAATCTGAAAAGTAATCAGCGCCCAGATTAAACTCAGGTTATATTTTCTTTTTTCAATATGGTCATCAAACATTCTTTGGATTCCGTTAAAATCAAAATATTTTTTTGATTCCGGACAATAATCCGCAGATAAAACCTCTTTAGCGAATCCGTTTAATCCCCTTCTTAACCATTCCGACATCGGCGTAAGCCAGACTTTTTTCTTATCCGATTTCAGAACATGTTCCGGCAAATATTGTTTCATCGCCTCGATAAAAATTGCCTTACCTTGGTTTTTATTCAGCATCTTATACTTGCTTGGTATTTTTGAGGATAATTCAACCAGGTAATGATCTAAAATAGGAACTCTTTGTTCCAGGCCATGTGCCATGGTCATCTTGTCGGTTCGCATCAAGGATTCGTCCACCAGCCAGGTATTCAAATCCGTGAGCATGAAACTTTTCGTGATTCCAGCACGATAATTTTTGGTTTTTTCGCGGAAAAACTTTTTTGTTATCAATGTGTTGTTTATATCTTTGCTTAAAATTTTCTCGATTTCCATTTCTTTCTGGAACATAAACTTGGCATAAACCTCGGTCATTAAAAAATTCGGAGTAATCGGCAAATATCTATTCAGTACATAACTATAATAATATCTCTTGTATCCGCCGAATAATTCGTCTCCCCCGTCCCCGCCCAGAATCACCGCCACTTCTTTTTTCGCCATTTCCGAGAGTAAAAAAGTCGCGGTTTGCGTGGGCTCGGCAATCGGTTCATCCAAATGATAAATTACTTTTTCCAAATTATTCAAAATGTCTCTGGTGCCGACAAATAATTCGCGGTGTTCGGTATTGTAAAATTTTGCTGTTTCCCGCGCCAGGTTGAAATCCGCATTAAATTTATTATTCGGGTCTTCGATATCGAACCCGACCGAAAAAGTTTTTATGCGGTCTTTCTTAAATTCTCTGGCAATTCCCAAAACCGAAGTAGAATCGATTCCCCCACTCAAGAAAATACCCACCGGCCTGTCGGAAATCAATTGCCCTTTAACGGATTTTCTCATTAAGTCCTGAATTTTTTCGATTATTTCCGCTTTGGATTTTATTTCTTCAAAGTCTTCTATGTCCCAATACTTACAGATTTTTAGTTCGGAGTTCGGAGTTCGAAGTGATAATTTTAAATAATGGGCTTGAGGAAGTTTGTAAATATTTTTAAACATCGTCAAGGGAGCCGGAACATACACTAACCTGAAATAATGATTCAATGCATCCAAATCAATTTCGCGTTGGATGTCATGTTCCAGAATCGCCTTGATTTCGGAGGAAAAAATAAATTTATTGTCCTTAAAATAATAGTATAGCGGTTTAACGCCAATCCTGTCACGCGCCAAAAACAACTCCTTATTCTTGATGTCCCAAATCGCGAAAGCGAATATTCCATTGAGAAATTTTACGCAATCCTCTTTGTGCTCTTCGAAAAGATGTAAAATCACCTCACTATCGGTTTCGGAAACGAACTTATGCCCTCCTCGTATAAGGCCTTTTCTTAGTTCCTGGAAATTATAGATTTCGCCGTTGAATATCAAGCAAAGAGATTTATCTTCGTTGAACATCGGCTGTTTGCCGTTCTCCGATAAATCGATAATCGACAGCCTACGATGCCCCAAAGAAATATCATTATCCAAATAAACTCCCTCGCCATCCGGACCGCGATGTTGGATTTTTTCGTTCATTCTTTCGATTAATTTTCTGTTATTTTCGCCGGAGGCGAATCCGCCTAAGGCGGAAAATCCGTTTATCCCGCACATATAATTTAAATTTTCAATTTCTAATTTTCAATTTTCAATTACTAATAAACTTCAGAATTGATTTTGCTCTATTGTCCCAAGAGTATTTTTGAACGTCATGGTATGCTTGCTCGGAAATTCTCGTGGAAAATTCCGTATCATTAAGGGCTTTTTTAATTCCTTCAGCCATTGCTTGCGGATTATCAGCTTTAACTAAAATGGAATTCTTCTCGTTTAAAACCTCTCTAAAAGAAGGCAAGTCCGAAGCCACAATCGGCCTTTTGGAGGTCATGTATTCGAACATTTTCATCGGTGAGGTGTATTTTTCGGAAATTCCGTATTTTACGGTCCCAGTCAAAACTAAACAATCCGCAGCTTTCAAAAAATAAGGGATTTTGGAATAATCCTGATGGCCCAAGGTAATAACCTTTTCCAGTTTTTCTTTTTTAAGAAATTTGACAAAGTTGTCCAAGTACCACTTTATTCCTCCGCCAATTATAACTAAATTATCTCTATCTAAATATTCGGAAGCCAGCGCCAGCGTCTCGACTCCTTTCCACTTGTAAAGTTGGCCAATATAAATTATCAGTTTTTTGTCCAATGGAAGATTAAATTTTTTCCGACATTCTTCCTTGCTCTCGCCGATTTTAAAAATATTCAAGTCCACGCCGTCGGCAGCGACAAAGATTTTTTCTTCATTAATTCCTTTTTTGATTAAATCGTCTTTCAATCCCTTGGTAATGACAATTATTTTTTTGACTTTATTCAGGACAAATTTAAATAAACTCCGATGCAGTTGATGAACTTCCAGGGTAATGTTTTTTTTCAAGGTGGCCAGAAAAAGTAAGCTGAATCTATCCCGGGAAAAAATAATGTCCGTTTTTTTGAATAATAAATATATCGAAACAAAAAAGGCAAAGGAAAGAGCCTCGGTCAAAAAAGAAACCGGGCCCAGATACTTATTAAGCGGCGTCAGGTCAAAACAAAATATTTTCTTTATCTTAAAATTTTTCTTAACCCTGTAATATTCGAAAGGGTCTTCCTTGCCAACATGAGAGATACTGAATCTTCGAGGCACAATCAATTCCACCTCTGCTCCGTTTTCGGCAAAAGCCTCACACATGTGCGCTATTTGCACTCCGTGCGCCATTTCGGTGGGCATCCGCGTATTGGCAACGTAAGTTATTCTCATGGCTTCATGTATCTTATTCCGGTTTTAATTAACGATTTAAAATCATGCCAAGATTTAATTTTTTTAATTTTTCTGAAACCCTTTTTCAAAATACCGCCCCTGACACCAAGCTTCCGACTCATAATTACCTTGATTTTCTCTAATTCCGCTCCAGGCCATTCCAAATAAGGCAAAGAAGGATCAATGCCGGCAATTTTATATTTATCACTTCTGAACGGCTCGTTCCAGGAAAAATCTTTCGGCAACCACCCTTCCTTTTTTGCCATTAATTCCATTTCGGTGCCGGGATAAGCGATGGAAAAACCATAAGCGGGTTTAACGTTTTTTATTCCATTTAACTTCTTCATCAGTTCTATGGTCATTTTCAAGTCATCCATTGTCTCGTAGGGCAGATTAACCATAAAATTCATAACCACTACTATCCCCGCATCCGAGGCCAGTTTGGCAGCCTCTATCGCTTGTTCGGGAAGAATGTTCTTTTTTATGATTTTTAAAATCCGTGGACTACCAGATTCCACTCCGAAACTCATTCGAATACAGCCAGCCTTTCTCATCCATGAAAGAACTTCTCTATCAACCACATTTGCTCGCGTGGGGGCATACCAGCTTATTTTTAAATTTCGTTTAATTATTTCATCACAAATTCTCTTAATGTGCTCTCTGGAAACCGTCAATGTATCGTCCCAAAAATCAAAGCCCTCAAAGCCATATTTATTTTTCAGGAATTCCACCTCGTCAACGAATTTTATCGGGTCTCGCAAGCGTAAAATTCCTTTCCGGAAAAAAGCATTAACACAGAACACGCAACGATTGGGGCAACCCCGCGAACTTATTACGCCGATAGCCCTGGCATTCGTCTCGGGGATGGTCTGCTGATATTTTTCCATCTCAAATAAATCCCAGTTTAATGAAAAAATATTTATATCTTGGACAAACGGCCTATCGGGGGTCTCTATTGTTTCCCCATCCTTGTTCCTGAAAACAATTCCCAGAATATCGCTAAAACTTTTTTTGTTTGACCAAGCATCCAGTAATTCTCTGGTGGTTATCTCGCCCTCTCCTTTGACCACACAATCGATTTCCGGCACAACCTTTAGAGCGTTTTTGGCTGTCATGGCAAAATGCGGTCCGCCCACAAAAATAAATAAATCGGGATTTCTTCTTTTTAATTCCCCAATAAGTTCAATCGCCTTCAATCTGTTATTGGTAGTTGCCGCCACTCCCACTGCCTGAGGCCTTCTTTCAAGGACCGCTTCCACTGTTTTTTCAACGCCCCAATTAAAGGTGTGAGAATCGACTATAGATACCTCGTAACCATGTTTTTCTACCCAAGAAGCAACATAGCCAATGCCCAAAAACGGCAGTCCGCCTCTTTCAAGGTCGCCATCGGCTCGAGGCGCAATCACAAAAACAATTTTCATATAAATAAATTAATAAACTTATTAACTGTATTATCTAACGAATATTCTTTGATTTTTTCCAATTCTTCCTGCCTGAATCTGTCGTAAATGTCTTGGTTTTTAAGCAGGGTTAGTATTTTCTCGGCAAATCCTTCAATATCTCCCGGCCTCACCAAAAATTTTTGAGCAATCGGTGACGATATTTCTCTTGCCGAGGTGGTGTCGGACGAAACATAAGGAATGCCCATGGCCATTGCTTCCAATAAAACCCTGCCAAATCCCTCGAGTAAAGACGGCATAATAAAAATATCTGCCATGGCATAATACTTAATTATTTCTTTGTTGGGAATTTCGCCCAAAACTTCGATAAAATCATCTATTTTGTTGTTTCTAACCTCTTCCAGTATCTTTTCTTTAAGCGGTCCGCCGCCAATAATCAAAAACTTGAACTTTCTCAAATTTGGATTTATCGAATCGACTCGAGAACAAAGATTTAAAACTATCGGAACCAACAAATGCGCTCCTTTCCTTTCGGACAGCCAATGAACAAATAAAATGTTTTTTGTTTTTTGTCCTGCGGGGCGGGATCCCGCTGCGCGGGAATTTTTATCTTTAGAATCTGCGCGCTTAAAACGATCCAAGTTTACCCAGTTCGGTATAACTTTGATTTTGTCTAATTTCAAATTACAATGCTCGGCATAACCCTTTTTCATCGTTTCGCCGCAAGTAACTAAGAAACTTGATAATTTTAAACTTAAATTCAGCCCAATCTGGGAAAAAAGACTTCTCTTCAATAACCAATTCGGTTCACAGTTCCAATAATATGATTTTCCGCCAGACAACCGAGAAACAATGGCGGCGTTTACCCCTCCAATATAACAATAATGAGTATAGAAATTCCTATATCCCAGAAATCTTGCGTACAAAATAGCGAAAAAGCTCTCTAAAAATCTTAAGGGTACGAATTTGAATTTTTGCACATAAGATTTCTTTCCGATTTCGACATGCCCTACGTTAGATTTCTCGACGATTAAAAAAATATCAATTTTTTTCGATAATTCTTCCAATAATTCATAAAGGTGGAAAAAATGACTATCTGTATTCTTGTTATAGTCAGGAAGAATGTAACAAATTTTGGTAGGTTTCTGCATAGTTTTTAATCATTTTTTTTCTTTCGAATTGCTGAACTGTTTGATAACCGTTTTCGGCCATTTTTTTGCGCAAATCATCATCTTTCAATAATAACACGATTTTCTCGGCAATATCCTGCGGGTTCCAATCTGTAAACAGACCGTTTTCGCCGTCCCGGACAATATCGGGCATAAGGCCGACTCTGGTGGTAATCACCGCTGTTTTACAGGCCATTGCCTCCAAATTAACCCTCGGTCCGCCCTCATTAAAAGACGGCATAACAAAAATTTTCGACTGATTATAGATTCTTGCAACATCTTCCATGCTCGGGAGCCAACCAGCAAATTCAATATTCTTTTCCAATTTATTGTTTTTTATGAAGTTTTTAATCTTATTTTCTAACGGCCCCGCGCCGACAATAATCATCCTGATATTCAGGGTTTGGTTTTTGATTTTTTTCATCGCTTCAAGCAATAACATTATTCCTTTATTTTTAGTCAATCTTCCGGCAAAAACAATATCGTAATTTTTTTCCGAATCCCTTGGTTTAAAGGTGTTCAAATCAATGTAGGCCGAGGGAATATATTTTATTTTCCCCTTGTCGACTCCAGATTCAATCAAGAATTCCGGAGTTTGTTTTTGATTAACGACCCTAACCGCAATAGGATTTTTGGCAATATGCTTAACAAATATCTTGGTCAAAAACCTGTAAATCTTTTCTTTAAAATCGCCTGCTTTAGGATAACCGGTAATATGGTGCACTTCCAAAACACAGGGTTTTTTGATTTTCTTATGAAGCATCAGACCGCCGATATCGTTATAAAACGGCGGATAGCTGTGAATTGTGAATAAATCAAATTTCTGTTCTCTGTAAATCTCCGTTCCCTTTTTTAAAATAAAAAAGGGCTGAAAAATCAACGGCCATACCGAGGGATGAATAAAAACATTGCCAAATAAATTTTGAATTTTGCTCCTGGATTCGCGGAGCGAGCATTTTGAATTTTGAATTCGTGGGCATACAACATCTATTCTTTCCCAGTATTTGGAAAATTCTTCCAGAGTATAATAAAACGGTCCTTTTTTGCCTTGCGCCAGTGCTCTGTCTCCGGTTATCATTAATAGTCTCATAATTTTAATACCTCAAGAGTTCGATTAATCATTTCTTCTTTGGTGAATTTTTCAAGAATCTTTTTTCCGTTCTTGATGAACTGTTCTTTTAAATTTTTATTCTTCCAAATTTTCAGAATCGCATCTTTCAATTCTTCCTTGTTGTTGTATTCGACAAGTAGACCATTGTGATTATTTTCTACAACTTCGGGATTCCCGCAAACATTGGTAGTAACTATCGGCAAACCACAAGCCATGGCCTCCAAAACTATATGCGGCAAACCCTCGTAAGCCGTATTTAGAACAAAAATTTTACTCGCCTTAAAATACGACATCAATTCCTCGTGGGGAATCCTTCCAGCCAATGTAACTTTTCCTCCAAGATTTGGGTTTTTAACCGCAATTTTCAGGCTTTCAGTCAAAGGGCCGTCTCCGGCAATAATCAGCCGGAAATTCGGGTTTTCCTTCAATAAATCGGGCATTATCTCAACTAGGGCTACCATACCCTTCCAGGGCTCCAATCTTGCGGCAGAAATCAAAATATCGCCTTTCAGGCCTGTTTTAGGAAGGATATGGTTAATCTTTCCGATTTCCGGACCAGCGTTATAAACAACGAAAATTTTGTCCTCTTTCGCGCCCCAACCTTTAACGATTTTCTTCAAAAACTCGCTAGGAGTAATTACTCTGTCCGCCTTCTTGACCACGAACTTCTGAATCCTGCGAATCCGCTCTGTTTTCGAATCGTATTTTTTGGTCTGAAATTCTTCGATTAAATCCTTGACTCCGAATTGATTTACGCCCTGTTCCCAGGCATAATCACCGACAATCTTTATGATAAATTTTTTTCCGAGGATTTTGCTTGCCAGCATTGCCGGAAGCCCCGCGCCTAACGGCCCCTGCGCATAGATCAAATCGGCATTTTTGGCTAATTTAATTAAATTCCAAAAATATAGCCAATACCTCAAAAATGCATTGTTTTTTCTCTCGATTCTCAATACCTTGAATTTTTCCTCTTTGTCGAAAACCTCCTCTTTTTTGTCGCTATAACAAACTATCGAAACATCGATGTTTCTTTTTGTGAATTCTCCGGCAATCAAGCGTGAATACGTTGCCGGCCCGCCGATATCCGGAGGATAAATTCCCGAAGCAATAACAATTTTCATTTTGAATTTGTGATTAGTTTTAAATATAAATCCCGCACTCTTTTTGCGATGTCTACCCAATCATACTCTTCTCTTGCTGTTTTGATACCATTGGTAATTACTTTTTGTGCCAACTCTTCGTCGTTCATCAATTTTTTAATTTTTTCCGCAATATCTTTCGGATTTCCCGGCTCGCAAAATAGACCATTTACATTATCTTTGAGAAAATCCGGGATGCCTCCCACGGGAGTGCCGATTACCGCAACTCCGGCTGCCATTGCCTCGACAAAAACATTTCCGAATCCTTCTGCCAATGACGGACGGATAAAAATATCGCCCGCGGCAACATATTTAGGAACCTCGGAATATAAAATGCTGCCCAAAAGAAAAATTTTCTCTTTTAGTCCGTATTTTTCGATCATTTCCCGAAGCTTATCCTTTTGCGAACCGCTCCCCAAAACAATGATTTTAAAACCATGCTGCTTACTGCCCTTCAATTCCTCATCCAGGATATGCGCCGCCTCAATCAAGTCATGGGTTCCGTTCTTGTGTTCGAGCCGCGAAACGCAAACAATCAGATTTTCGGTATCGAATCCCAATTTCTTGCGCGTGGAAAATTTATCCGGATCGGGCACGAATTTTTTCGTATCCACTCCATTCGGGATTACGATGGTGTTTTTGGGACCATACTTCAAAAGATGATTTTCCAGGTGTTTGCTAATGGCATGGCAATATTTGGCATTCACGAAAATAGCTCTTTCCATCTTCTCGTAAAAACGCACAATCGGCTTGATATCCAACTTGTGATGATATACACTAAAATCAGCCGATTGAATCGTAACGATGTAAGGAACCCTGTTTAACTTACTTAGGATATAACTTAAAATTCCGCTCAAAAATCCTTGCGCGTGAATCAATTCTATCTTCTCTTTTCTGATAATTCTCATCGACCGGAAAAAAATCCAAATCATCGTTCCCAGAATGTATTTCGAGCTGCTATAGGAAAGATCTTTCAATTCCTGCGGCGAGGTTCGAATTATCCTTAATCTGTTTTTATCCTCCTTTCTCGGTGTATTTGCGACCCTGCCGGTTACGACAAAAATATCATCGGTTTTGCCGATTTCCTCGGCCACGCTTTGGGTGAAAATCTCGAACCCGCCAATCACCGGCGGATAATGTAAAGATGGCATTAATATTTTCATATATGTATTTTACTCATCCACAATTTAAATTTTTTAGTTCAAAACTTTTTTTGAAAAGATTTTCCGAAACCGATTTAAGGAATAGATTGACTAAGATTTTCCCCGGTTCGAATGTTATTTTTACCGATTCCGGCCGCTCAGCATTCCAAATCGCGATCAGGAAACTGGGGCTGGAAAATTCCGAAATGCTCGTACCCGCCTATATCTGTAATATTTTTCTGCCGATTTTCGAAAAATACAACATCAAGCCGATTTACCTGGACATAGATTTAAAGACATTTCATATCAATCTCTCCGAAATCGAGAAGAAAATAACCCCAAAAACAAAATCCATTCTAATCTGTCATACCTACGGACTGCCTATGGAATTGGATAAAATCGCCGAAATCGCCGAAAAATATAATCTGAAAATAATCGAGGACTGCGCCCATATTGCGCCACCAATGTCTCCGGAAAAATTCGGAGATTGTGCTTTTTTCAGTTTCGCAAAAATATGCCCGAATATCAATGGTGGAATGCTCATTTCTAAAACAGAAATCAAAACAGAAATTTCCGATTATAAGCCGAGGTTGTCGAATATTGTAAAATTCCTACGCCTTTTTCCTGTTTTAGCGAATATTTCGGAAAATTTCAGAAAAGAAAAACCGCAAGCCGTTGAAAACTTTCGCGAACCGCAAAAAGCATCAAAACTATCCCTGAAACTCTTCGATAATTACCTAGAAAGCTTTGAACAAAAGATTCGGATAAGAATCGAATTGGCGAATTATTTCCAGAAAAAATTAATAGAACTCGGTTTCGAATTGCAAAAGGCGGAAAATAATACTTTTACCCACATTTCTGCGCTGGTGCCGCGAAACATCGACCGCGACAGATTGTTCAATAATCTCAGAAGGTACAATATATTTTGTTTACGGGTTTGGCAAAAACCGATTTACCCGAACCTGCCCAATACTTCGGAAACAGCCGGAAGAATCATCAATTTCCCGCTACAAAATTGGTTCACAAACAAAGAAATAACCCGTATTTTTGAAATTATCAAAAGTATTATTTCGCAAAACAAACCAGGATAACGCGCCCCAAAATCCTTTTGAATAATCTGCCGATCGTCTTCTCGAATAAAATATAAAGGTTAACCGGTATAATGTTCTTAAAAATCGGCGGATAAGTATTGAAGTATATTTTCCCAACAAAGTTCAAGCCGACTTTTTTAAAGTGGTCTTTAATCCCGGTCATATTAAAGGAGTATAAGTCTCCTTTTTTATATTTCCTGTATCTTTTCGGCAAAAACCCTATTTTATACAAGGAATAATGATTGATGTAATCCAATACCAACAATCCGCCTGGTTTCAAAACTCTTGCTACCTCCTTCGAAACCCCTGAATAGGAAGCTGCCGACGCGTATCCGAAGCTGAAAATCACATCGAAGTAATTTTCCGGATAATCAAGGGCGTAAACGTCCCCTTTTTCCACGATTATTCTTCCCTTTAAACCTGCACGCTCTACGCTTTTTCTTGCCGCCTCCAGGGCAGTATCCGAAATGTCGATTGCGATTATCCGAAAATTGGTCTTTTTCGCCAATAAAACATCTATACTCCCAAAACCGCAGCCAATGTCAAGGGCAACGCCGTCTTTTTTGCCATTGAGAATCTTTAATGCATTTTCTACGGTCAACCCGAACGTTGCCTTTCTGATGTTATCGATTTCGAATTCTCTTGCCACTTTTTCCCATTTTAGATAACGTCCCTTTCTATTCATAATCTATACTTAATAAGATAGGGGCTGATTGTTTTTATCATAAACTCCGGAAGCAGACCCCAAAATTTTCTTAATCTTGATTTTTTCAATTTACTTAACTTAAAATCTGATATTCTCCAAATCGGGTAACTTTCCGCGCCCCACCCCCTTTTAAACTCTTCGAGACTGCTGTTTATTTTTGTTCCGCCCAAATCGAAGACTTCTGCTCTTTTCGAATTCAATATATCTTTCATTGCGTTCCACAAAATAAAATAAACGGGATTCAACTTATTTCTTCTTACATAGCGATAATCTGTCGCAGTCAAAAAATTATGCGCGATTCCAGAATAAAACAAAATAACGACTCCAGAAATCAATCTACTTTTGTGCTTGACGATGAAAAAGTTTACATCCCTGGAATTTCTCGATATCTCGAATAAAAATTTAAAAATCTGGAATGGGAAACATACTGTTTTGTTTTTCTTCATGGTCTTCACGTATGCATTGTAAAATTGTTTCAGTTCTTCTTCTGTTTTGCACACGGCAGCCACTAAATTCTCTTTTTCTGCTTTTCTTATCCTCTGTCTTGTTGTAGGCCTAAAAGAGCGAAAAATCTTCTCTTCATTTAAATAATTGAAGCCCCTAATTTGATAGCTGCAATTCAAAGACTCAACAATACCTCCGTTGTGTTTGAAAAAATCTTGAATGCCGGGATTAATCTTAAGTTCAATATTATTAAATTCATTTAAAAGATCGTTTTCGAATTCTTCAAAGTTAATCTCTTTTTTCAACGGCAGCGGCCCCCCATACTCGCAAAAGGGCAAGGAAATAAGTTTTTCTCTTCCGAAAACCTTAAGCCTGGCAAGAGGCAAAACCGCTTCATCTTTATATGAATAATATTCGAATTTCAACCACTTAAATTCTTTTTCCAAAAATTCGTGCCACTCGGTATTATGAAAAAAAGTACTAAATAATGCCTTGCTGAATAGATTTCGATACTCTTCCCTTGTTATTTTTTGGAATTTAGGCATTTGGGCTTATTTAAAAATTAAGATTTAGAAATTAGAAATTCCTTATATATTTCTTCCCCGGATTTAAGCTCATATCCAATCTTTTTTAAAAATTCCATCATCTCATCAAGTTGCTTTAAGAATGCCGGCCCGCTGTTTCGTGAACTCCTACCCTCAAATTTTACACCGTCCCAGGAATGCATGCTTAAACTGATAAAATCTGGTTTTTTGAAATAAAAAAGAAATTTAAGGAATTTTACGCCCAGTTTTCTCAACCAAGTTCCTACCAGAGGGATGTCGAAAAAAATCGGACTTTCAGGAATTTCGAGCAATCTCGCCCCGTTAAATGTCGCCAAAGGCGACCCGGCTTCGCCGGATTTAACAGGGTAAACCCCTTTTCTGTAATTTTCCTTACTCGGATAGTAAGGCCTAATCGGCGCCCTGCCCCGATATCCAGCATAATGTTTAATCCCGAAAGGATAACGCGGCAAAACACTGCTGTCATACAAAAATCCACACCTCTCCAAGATGTCGAAATGCTCGTTATCAATAATGTTTCTCGGCGCCCTAAATCCTTTCGGTACCCGGTTGAAAATATTTTTATATAAAGCGATGAAATCCTTGATTTGTTTTTCCATTCCCAATACATCAACTTTATCCAAAGAAATATGGTAATAATCATGACATCCGATTTCAAAATCATTTGCCCATTTTTTTACCAAATCAGGATGATGCTCCAATACCTCTCCGGTCACAAAAAGCGTTGCTTTGGCTCGATATTTTCTGAAAATATCCAAAATATTGTCGAGTTTTTCTACGCCCTCGAACGGCTCAATTTCTTGCTTCTCTCTTTTTTCAACGTCAATCGATAAAAAACAAGTTTTCATATTATACATTATTCGAATCTACGAATTATTATCCAAATCTACAAATACTTACGAATCTACAAATTGTTAAATAAATTTTCGAAACTATTGACCATTTGCTCTAAGCTAAATTTATCTTCAACAACCTTTCTTCCGTTTTGGGTAAATTTTTCTACCAGGTTTTTATCATTCATTAGTCTTTCTATCGAATCGGCTATAATTTTAGGGTCGCGTGGTTCGATTAAAATTCCGTTTTCATTGTTCTTGATTATTTCGGGAACAGCCCCGACTCTGGTTGCCACAACAGGGACGCCTGCTGCCATTGCCTCGATTAACGTCCAGGGAAAACCCTCTTTTACCGAAGGGAGAACAAAAATATCAAAAGCTTTGAGGTATTTCCACGCCTCGGGCAATGCCCCGATTAAAAAGATGCTTCTTAAATTATACTTTCCTATTATGTTCTCTAATCTGACTCTTTCTTGGCCTTCGCCAACAATAATGAATTTTACATCGGAGTCTTTTAAAATATTGGCTGCCTCAATTAAATATTCCAGGCCTTTTGGGGGATAAAAATTGGCTACTGTTCCGACCGTGAATTTCGCATCGCGAATTTTCAAATCTTGCTGCGCCTGTTCTTTTGATAAAAATTGTGTGCTTTTTAAGTCTATCCCGTTATAAATGGTGACAATTTCTCTACGCGGCTTTATTCCCAGGGTTATTGCCTGCTGCCTGTCCGATTCGGCATTGTTGACGATAAGGTCTTTAAACCTGGCGGTGTTTTTTTCCAGCCAAACGTATAATTTTCTCTTCCAATTTGGCCAAGGGTCATTAAATGTCCAGCCGCCGATTCGGTAAATCACGAATGGTCGCGAATTTTTAATAAATAAGGACGAATAAAATTTATTAGCCAACGAACCCAAAATGCCTGCCTTTGTAGAGCACAAAAACAAAATATCCGGTTTTTCTTTTTTAATCAATCGATATATTTCCGAAAATCCACAAAAATCAACAACCGGATTTATGACCCTTTTGAGAAATTTTAAAGGAAAAACCTTAAAGCCCTTATCTCGAAGGTTAAATAAAAGACCGTCGGCATCGTTGCCTTCCGATCCTGCGGCTATCAAAATATCGTATTTCGATAAATCAAGGTTAGTTATTAACCTATAAATAAAACGCTGAGCTCCGCCAAACTCAGACTGGGTGACAAGAAAAAGTATTTTTTTCTTGGTATTCATCTAAAGATAATCTTATCTGCTTTTTATTTAAAAATCAACCCTTTTGGGGTTGATTTTTACTTATAACTTTTAACCTAAAACTTATTACTTTTAGGGATCTTGCCCCGTAACAATTTTGCTTTTAGCGATTTCGATAAATTATATAAAACAGCTTGCCAATTTTTTCTTTTTGCGAAGCGCGTGTGGCGAATAGCCACATCCTATCATGGGCGAAGCGCTTCGCCATTAAAATCTATTGCAAAATTGTTATGGGGTCCAGCCGATATTGCCTGGTCCGCCAAAAGCACCCATATCGTTTCTTTCCATATTGCTGGTACGAGTTGCGTCGTTGTAAAGATAGTCTGGATTACCGGCGTCCAAACAAAGAGAATATTCTGTACTGCCGGTTTTTAAAGTATAATCTCTTGAATATGGCCAGAGAAATCGAGGATAAACAACCAAGCTCCCAGCGCCTGCTCGCGCATCTCCGCCATATTCCTGACCATTTCCATAAACATCGTTATAGGTGTTATCAGAACTTCCGCTTCCGGAATGATAGATTCCCGTATTGGTAATCGTTCCTTTTGTCCCGATATTGCTCGTAACAATATTGTTCATGGTTTTTACGCTCGCATTTTCACTCCAGATTCCGTGATAATTGTCATTAATGGTGTTATTGATTATTTCTGAAATAAGCCCGTAAGTTTCGGTGTTTTTAATCAGAATACCTCCGCCATCAATATTTGCCGAATTGCGATTATTGTAAAAGATATTGTTTAGCGCCGAAATCTGACAATTATTCTCCGCAACCAGACCACGCTCAGAATCCTTTAACGTACTATTTTTTAAGGTCATTTTTACGGCACTTTCGCTGCTGCAATAAATTCCGTATTTGTCCTTGCTTTTAACAACGATTCTTTGTATCCAGACATCGCTGCCGCCACTAATCGTAATCGCATTGCCGTTCCCCTGACCGTCAATAATAATACTTAGAGGAAACTCCCCGATTAATTTTATGCTTTTATTGATAACGATGTTTTCGTTGTAAATTCCGGCTTTTACGGCAATCGTGTCACCGTCAATTGAAGCACTTATAGCCGCCTGAATGGTAGAATAATCAGCTGGAATATTAATTGTTGTTGGAATTGTACGAGATATTGGAGGTGCGGGAGACGCAGGAGGCGTTGAAAATACCAAATCCTCTCCAGACGAATAAAAATCTCTTTCAAAACTATTTATTTCGTAGATAGAATCCCAGTCATATGCGAGGCCGATAAAATCATCAAAAGTTTTAATCCATTTCTTCTCCCCTGTGTCACCATTGGGATACAGCTTGTAAACCTTGTCGTCCGATACGGCCCGCACCAAATCAGAAACAGTATATTGGTCAAGCTCGGACTGGGTCACTTCTTTGATATTTTCCCATTTCAAATGGCCGTATTGGTTGAAAATCTCCGGATTAAGAATCAGGCGTTTAAACTGTTTTCCGGAAATAATTTTGACAATGTAAACATCAACGCCACCCTGGGCGCGGATTAAATCACCGTCAATAATTGTGGCAGCATGAATAGGTCCAATAAGTCCTATAAATCCTATAAGACTTATAAGCCCAATAAGATAAAATCTTTTCATATGTTTTAAGTATAGCAAATATCAAGACAAATGAAAAACCCCTGCCGAAGCAGGGGTTTTTCGTTTCATCCTCTCGCAACATCTACAAGGAAGAAGTGAGAGGTCCGAATCAAGTTTATGGAGCAGTAGCTGTGCCTCTTAATGTTCTGAAGGTGAATGGGAAAGAACCAATGTTCTTAATAAGAGACGGCACACCAAATCGCTTTTCCGGACTGCTTTTAGCAGCGGAGATTCCCTCCATGTTGCTACCATCGTGGTAAACAACATTTTGATATCCAGATGCAAAGCTATTAGTGGCTTGTTCATCAGCATCACCAGTCCAACCGCTTGTGGCTAAGTTAGCGCCCTTATCATTCTTTAGCTGCAGATAGAGATATTCGTCCTGCTTTATGAAATCAGATAAGTCCGAAGCTGCCAAGTCGACATGGAACACCTTTGTGGTGTCTTGAGGAACGGTTGTGTCTCTAACCTCGAAAGTGAAGTTAGCGCGTGTTGTCGAACTGCCATTTCCCCAAGTAATTGCTGTCGTACTGGCAACAATGTTCTCGCTCCAATCGTACAGGGTAAGAATACCGCTCGAAGTACCAGCACTAGCTGAGGCGATAACATCGAACGATAAAGCAGCACTAGCAAGATAAGTCCCATCATCATCTCCGTCAAAGATTACGTCATAGCCGACCGCGGTAATCGAGAATCTGGCTAATTCCAGTTCTCCGCCTGACCAAGCTTCTTTGGCAAACACCGGTTTCGAACGAGCAACGAAGTGCAAGTTGAATCCGGTTGAAGCCGGCTCAGCAACTGTATATAATTGCTCTCCTGACTGTGCGCCGTAAGCAAGGAACGAATCGGTACTACCGGTAATCGGATACATCTTGAATGGAACTTTTGATTTGGCGCCATTGCCTCCATTATAGGTGGCGATGCTTGCCAAAACAGTAACATACGTGCTGTCATCCTTTGGAACGTACAACCTGTCAGAGCCAGTGCCAAAGCTAAAGGCTAATGAGGCTGTTGAACCAAAAGTCTTGCCAGAAGATATTGTCCAGTTAGATGTTCCTGCTTGCGCTTGGGTCTGATATTTAATCTTGGCTGCAGAGAAGTTATCTGTGTTGGCTGAATCAGCATACTGACTATTAGCGTCTACCTGGCCATCGCTAAGCACAATCGAGAATTTCTCAATGTACCAGGCCTCGTTTGTACCGGTTAATTTGAACTTACTGACTTCGTTGTCAGTTGTTCCCATTACAGCAATCGATTTATCCGGTGTATCAGATGCGGCAACCATTGCCAATGAACCGAATTTGGCGACTCCAAAATAGGTAGTTGGAACAGTGGCGGATCCGTTGGCGGAATAACCGCTCGGTGCAACCGTATTTCCATCTTTATCAATGGCAGATACGTCGTCTGACACAATGTTAAAGGAAATAAAGGTATCGGCAGTGCCGTCCGAGGCACTAGCTGGACTGGCTGAAGAAATATCTGATTTCACCAATAACGTTTTTTGTTCTCCTGCTGGAATCACCCAGTTCAGACCGCTGTATTCCACTAAGCTTGAGCTTCCTCCGGAAAATCCCTTGGCTGTTGAGCCAGGAATCATTGCGCCAGTGGTTTTGTCGTAAATATAGACATTTCCAATGGTGTCCTTAACGTAATTGGTATCTACGCCAGCTGTGAAAAGTCTTGTTGCTAAAACATCTTCCGAAGTATAGGCAGTCAAAGTAATATTGCTTACGGTGACATCGGAAGCATTGCCCGCAGTAAAGATTATTCCCACGGCTTCTACTCCAGCTTGACCTTTAATATAGGTCTTTGCGCTTGCGCCTGAACCAGATGGAGTAGCGGCTAATGATAGGGTTAAAGCAGATGCCCCGATAGTCATTTCCTCACCAGCAATATCGCCGGAAGGAGCAATGGCTGTAGCGAGTACTGCTTCACTGGTATCGGCATACTTTACAGCAGCTACACCGTAGGTAGTAGCAATTGAAGCATAACTGTAAAGGACGAATTTAATCTTTGAACCAGACACTATTTCCATTCCGCTGTCAGTGTTAGATGTCTTAATGTCGGCAGTCACCTGATAAGTCTTGGTCGTACCTGAAGTTAAATCAATGGTATCAGTAAAATCTTCATACTCACCAGCGATGCCGCTTGGACATCCAGCATATACACCATCATTGATTGCTGTACCATCTTTGGGTCCAGCAATTACAACTCCCGAATCTTTGTCCTTGATTTTAATATCTTCGATGTCTGCACCAGCAGAACCGGAAGCAGCTTCGTATGCACCATTACCGT
>Ga0315274_10004841_pt1 | contig 19760 bp, 16 predicted proteins | sample YL17G02_20_MG_FD_203700 | JGI IMG/M metagenome (GOLD analysis project Ga0315274, IMG submission 203700) | Sediment microbial communities from Yellowstone Lake, YNP, Wyoming, USA - YL17G02_20 | ecosystem: Environmental > Aquatic > Freshwater > Lake > Sediment | place: USA: Wyoming | collected... | reverse complement strand
TCCGTTATTTCGGTGGTTTGTGGCGGCATCGTGGCGACCCTAGGGGTCTTTATTGTGAATAGTCTTGGGGTGCCCTATAAGGCGCCTGGTATCGCAGGGCATATGACACTTCAACTCGCCCCTAATTTTTTGATTGTGTCGACGTCTGCTGCGCTCACGTTGAGCTTGGCAATTTTAACGACGTTGATAGCTGTGTGGTCTGTTGCAAAAACGAACATCGCGACACTATTGTTAGGTTCACAGCGGTAGCGAATCTAAATTCTCTAGAGGTGTATCATGAGCAAAATTGGCAGGTATTCTTCAATGATTTTAGTTGTGGCGACAGTGTTGCCATCCAGTTTTGCGCTGGCTAAGGGTAAGCCGAAGGGCGGTAAGGCCAAAGAAGTCGAATCAGCTGAAGTATCAGCGGTAGCACCGACAGCTGAGCAACTACTAAAGGATGCTGATCGCGCGCGCGGTGCTCTTGAAGACGGCATAAGCTGGGAGATCGATGTAGAGACATTTGACGAGGGAAATCAGAACAAGGTTCACTACATTGTGAAAGTAAAGGGAGTAGACGCTCTCGCAGAAGCTTTGGCGCCGGCGCGCAACAAGGGTGAGATGATGCTATTTAACGATAGGAACCTCTGGTTTTTTAAGCCTGGGCTTAAGAAGCCAGTGGCTATTTCTGCTCGCCAAAAGCTAATGGGCCAGGCTGCCAATGGGGATATTGCTTCCACCAATTATTATCGTGACTATGAGGGTAAAGTAGTTGGTGAGGAAAATATCGATGGTGTTCCTTGCTTTAAACTCGAGCTCAAGGCCAAAGCGAAAAACGTCACTTACGATGGCATTCGCTATTGGATTTCGAAATCCAATCATTTCGGTCTAAAGGCTGAGTTTTTGACCGTCAGCGGTGAAATGTTTAAAAGTGCAGTTTTCAAATATGACAACAAGATCAACTTGGAAGGCAAGCAGGCCGCTTTTGTCAGTCAGATGGATATCAATGACACGCTGAAGGCTGGTAGCCATACGGTCATCAGTTATACGAGTCCTCGGGCTGATAGACATCCTGATAGCTTATTCAATATCAACAATCTGGTGAGATAAGCGCATGATGGCACAGTTCATGATCGTCTATGTGCAAATGACCCGACTTGCTTGGCGTAATGTCGTCAGAAATTGGCGCCATAGTCTCGCGACGATTCTGGCAATTGCTTCGGGTTTCATGGCTGTGTCGTTGTTCGATGGTTTTCTCAAAGAACTGCACGAACGTAACATCGATAGTTACACCACGCGTGGGATGTTGGGACAAGTTTTGGTCCAAAAGACTGGAGCAAACCAAGCTGCGTCAGAGGATCAGTGGTTGTATTCGGTCGGTCGGCCCGAGCAGGATTTTCTCGAGGAGTACTTCAAGTCTGATCCTGATTTTGTCCGCCGTGTTAGGTTTCTGGTTCTCTCTGGAATGGTGAATGCTGGTCCTAATAATACTGTTTTCATTGGCTATGCCTACGATGTCAAAGAAGGCGGTCAAGTTCGCGGCAACAGATGGTACTGGATGACTCTTGCAGGCGAGCCATTAGATCAGGTCAAGGATCCCTCTGTTCTCTTGGGCGTGGGGCTCGGTCACCTAGTGGATTGTGCATCAACTTACGAAGGCCGCAATTTTATACTCGAGGACGGTAATTATATTGCGGAGAAACGTCCATTCTCTTGTAAGTATCCGCGCGTAACTCTATCGGCGACGACGGAAGCATCACAGGTCAATGCAATTGATCTGCCGGTAGCCGGGCTGTTCGATGCCGGTTTTCGGGAGCTGGATAAACGAGCGATCCGCATGGAGTTGGCTCAAGGCCAGCGTCTTTTGGATACGGATAAGATCTCAATGATCGGGATTCAGCTTAAGGATGCTGATAATCGGCAGGCTTTTATCCAACGTCTGCGCGATGCCATTAAGTCTAGGGGGTTTCAACTCGATGTAGATCCCTGGGAAGATCATCCGATGGCTGCTTATGTGAGTAGCGGATTGCAAATTTTGCATGTATTTCGCAATCTTTTTATGAGCATAGTAGTGCTAATTGGCGTGATGTCAGTTGCCAATACCATGATGAAGGCCGTCAACGAGCGTATCCGTGAGATTGGGACTTTGCGCAGTTTAGGGTTTCTGCGCCGTCATCTGGTGTATATGTTTGCGTTAGAAGGAGCATTCCTTAGCCTAATTGCATGTGTAGTTGGGCTTGCGATGACTCTGGTCCTCACATTTACGATTGATCACATAGGGCTGACCTATCGTGCTGGGATTTTGTCTGTGCCGATCAATCTTAAGGTCCGTTATTCTGTCGGAGCTTGGATCATTAGTGCTGCAGTTCTGTCTGTTTTAGCTACTGGCACAGCTTGGTTTTCATCACGGCGTGCTAGTCGCATGGTAGTTGCCGATGCTATGCGCCATGTCTAGGTATTCAGGGATAAAGCGCTGACGCTCGGGCACTGAAGCATTGGAAGCACTGGGAATGTCGGAAGAACTTTCTCCCATACAATCATTGTTGCAACACCTGCAAGGCAGCAGGGCTCAAAGCCTTTTGCAGCGTGTGGATGAGCTGCGGGCGATGCTGCTGCGTTGGGCGATAGTTTTATTCGTTTTGATTGGAGTCGGATTCTATTTTGCTCGAGATATTATCGACTTCTTGAAAATCCCTTTGTCAGAGGCTCTGCCTCATCAAAAAAACGCACTGCATTTTACGGGGCCTTTAGAAGTCATGATGGCTTACATGAAGGTCTCATTTTTAATGGCTTTTCTCCTGGCGTTACCGCTTGCTTTTTATCAGGCGTGGCGTTTCGTAGCGTCGGCTTTTCCTGAACATCAGAAAAAGTACGTTATGCCCTTTTTCATCAGTTCACTGCTCTTGTTTGGGATCGGCGTGACCTTTTGTTATTACGTGATGTTGCCCGTGGGCCTAAAGTGGTTGGTTGGGTTTGGTGGCGAGCAGGCCTCCGCTATTATCACTGTCGGTGAGTATGTAGATATGCTCATGTTTATGATTCTGGCCTTTGGCGCTGCATTTCAATTACCGCTGTTAGTAATCGCTTTAGAGCGTTTGGGACTAGTGCAGCAGGCGACGCTCAAGAAACATCGCGGCGGCATTCTGGTGGCTATTCTTATAATCGCGGCTGTTATCGCTCCATCGCCTGACCCTGTGTCACAGCTATCATTAGCGGCGCCCATGTATCTTATGTTTGAGGCGGCGCTTCTCGTGATCGGGCGGCTACAGATTAAAGATAACCTGACCGTTTAAGATGATTGCGATGGCATGATCTTTGAAGAGCCGTACTTGGGTAGATGTGCGTCCACTAAGATTCGGATGCACTAAAACAAGGAGGCAAATGATGCTAAGCAAAAGTTCTCTTGGTAAGAATGTAGATAGTCTGCGTCAAGATGCGAATAAAATGATCGAGGATCTTGGGCGCCTTCAGGCTGATTTGGTCAAGGAAGGTAAATTTAAGACTGCTACAACCGCTAGTCGGATTGCAGATTTGGTGGAAACACGCGTTGATCAGGGAGTTACAGCTGTCACTCAGCAGCTAGAGACGGTTGCCGATCAAGTGGCAAAGATCAGCGCGGAAACTAAGCGACAACTTATTGTCGCCGATGCCACCCTGCACAAAAGGCCATACAGCTATTATGCGCTAGGTGGAGCCTTTGCCGCTGGCGTGCTTGGTGGGCTGATATTGCCTTTGCGCAAGAAAATGCATTGAGCCTAAGTTGGTCTCAACCGGGAGGCTGACGCTAATACGTCAGCCTCTAGCGGCCTTTTCCTCGAAAAGAGAACTGATTGTGGCATTCACTACATTCTTCAAATCCGGGTAGTGAGTGATTCGGAAATGTGACCGCGCGAGCGTCTTTGGCGTGGCAACTAGCGCAGTCTGTCGGCGTTCCTTGATATTGACCATTACGGTGACAGGCATTGCACTCGGCCGTGCGGTGAGCGCCAATCAGTGGAAATTGCGACATCGAATGATGAAACGTAGTTGCTTGCCAGGTTTGCTGCGAGTGACATTGTTGGCACTCGGGTAATCCGCCGTTGTGATTATCATCCTTCTTGTGACAGAAAACACAGCGCTCGCTCGCCCCAGTGAGCCGCCGGCGATTGTCTTGGCCATGACACTGTTCGCAGCTCAACAGGTTGTGGGCGCCAACGAGTAAGAAGTTTTTGTGGAAATCTTCTATCGATGACCAATTGTGAGATTCAGAATGGCAGTCCATGCAACGCGTGCCTAGTTTGCCTTTGTGTGGGTCGCTGTGGCATGCGGCACAATTGCGACTTTTAAGATCCGGGAATATGTATTTCCCCTTTGGTTTTTTATATGGCGGTGCATACATTGCGTTCGTTGGTGTGTGACACTTTATACAACCAAGTTCACTATGCTTACCTTTGATCGGGTAATTTGTTTGGTTGTGATTAAATGGAAGGTTCTTCAGAAAATCCACTGTCGTGTGACAATCAGAGCAGGACTTTTCAGCGAAATTGGAGTGGAACTGATCCTTGTGCACATTCGTGTGGCAGTCGATGCAGTAGTTTTTTTCGGGGTGCTCAAAGATAAATCGACCAGCGTGTTTTATAGGCTCCTCGGCTAGGATTTTATTTGTTGGTGTGTGGCATTTGATGCACTGATCTTTTATTCGCCAGTGATCGCCGGTCAATTTGAAGTTGGATTGCTTGTCGTGATTAAACGGCTTGAGCTCCGAAAATGTAGTGGTGCCGTGGCAGGTGGCGCAGGATTCAGAGGAGTAATCGTGGCGGAACTGATCTTTATGTATGTTGCTATGACAGCTTACGCAAAAACCAGCATAGTCGTTGGGGAATTTGTAAATCGGCTTGCCGTCACGAACGTGACATGACTTGCAGGTAATGTCTTTATGCTTCCCCGTCAGCGCAAATCTAGTCAACTGATTATGATCAAAGTTCTTCTCTAGTGCGGGAAAGTTTGTCCAACTGCTAGTAACATGACATTCAGTGCAAGATTTAGCCTGAAGTGCAGGTGGAAATTTACCAGCATGAGGGTTTTTGTGGCAGCTTTCACATGTTTTCGTTTTCAAATCAGGCCAGATGTATTGCCGTTCAGTGCTATTTTTTGCTTTTTGATTTGGTATTAACTTATGACAGTCATTGCATGCGACCTTGCTATGTTTGCCGTCTATTTGGTACCGAGTTTGCGTGTTGTGATTAAATCCTTCTTGTTTTTTAGGGCTGCTATTTTTTAACGGTTCAAACCAACTGGCAACCTTCCATGTGTCCTCGCGATGGCATTCATTACAATCCATTGCCGCCCACTTCCCTTTAAAGTCGTGGGTGTCGTCTTTAATATGACAACTCTTGCAGGTGGCAACTGGTCCGAAGAATCGAGTGTCATTTGGGCGGATTGCCTTTTCTTTGCGGGTGTCGGTGTGACATTCGGCGCACTTTAATTTTGCGTGTTCCGTGGTTAAAGAATAGCCGGTCTTATTGTGATCAAATGCCTCGGTGTCAAATTGCACGGCGTCATAATCACGGCCCTGATGATCACTGTGACAACCTATACACTCCTGTTCGGTTAATTTATGGAAGGATTTTGGCTTGTTCATCGATTGTCTGATTTCTTTGTGGCAGTCCAGACATTTGCGATCTGGGACACCTTTGCCAGCGGCATGGCAACTGAGACAGTCTGCGTGCTCAAGGTCTTTGTGACCCTTCATCAGCGGGCCAGGCGCTAAGAGTTTGTTCAAAATACCCTGGGGAGACGGTGGCGGAGCCTTTGCTTTTAATTGGGTTTGTCCGTGCGCCTGTGTGAGTGGGGAGCAAAGGGCAAAGTAAATAGAGATGATCAAAGTAAGCAGCCGCGACATTTAGAACCTCGTGTTTGGCGGAGCTACGTCGCGCAGCGGTGTTAATTCACGACTACCAAATCGGTACCCGATCGTCAGCAAGCCGCTGACGATTGTTATATTCTCGTCTTTTGCTAATTCAGCGCCAGCCGTGGCGAGTAGGGAACGGGTTGCATAAAGGCCAAGATTCGATCCGATGATATATTGATTTCGGATCACGCCCGAGTCGCGCTGTTGTCTGGTTACTCGGAGATTGGCGTCGATTAGCCATGTATCGGTGAACCAGTTGATCGTACTTGCGGCAAATAAATCTCGACTAATAAAACTGCGGCGCGCTCCAAATAAAATGCTTGTGGCTACGTGACCAGCGGCAAGTTTGGTGAAGTTTGCTCCGCAAGACATTTCATATTTACGCAATCTGTCACCTTCTCGCTGGCCTGCTAATAGGTTTCCGTCGAGCCGCATAGTCCCATTCAACCGATATTGACTGGCAATTTTTGCTTGAGAGTAAGCGGTCGGGGGAAGACGTTCTAAAATATCCCGTTGATTGCGGTATTCGATAAGATCAATGCGTGAAGTGATGAATCTCGTCGATAGTTTTGGGTTAAAGCGTTTATCGAATTCGAGCTTGGCGTCTTCGACCCGGACGTCTGGGGTGCCCTGGATGTTGAGGTAAGTCAGCAGTCTATTGTCGGCACCGAGGTGTAAGAATCCTTGGTTTATGAATGCCATGGTGGGGGTTGGCTGATCATCGAAGTATTGCGGAGCGTAGACCAGAATATTGCTGAGATATTTCCCTTCATCCCAGGAGGATGCGTCATTCTGATACACATGGTAAATGCCGGTTTGATAGGCGTTAGATCCCAGGTTTGCCGCACGTTCCTCATTTATTTTTGGCCGATAGCCAGCAAAGAGCCCGACTTTATGATTAGTGGATAGATGAATACCGCCTTCAAGTCCGTCGTTGTAGATGACGTTGTTTTCCGCTGGAAGAAAGCGGCCAACAGACCAATAAAGGGATTGCGATGTTCCGGGATTCCTAACCACTAGTTGTCTTAAACGAGGTGTGTTCTTGCCGGATAATTGCAGACGCTGCGTGTCAATTTTGTCGAAGAAATCGTGCTTGTCGCGTAGATCAGCCGTGAATTGATACTGCTGTGAGCCGATCCGGTTGACATCTAGATAGGCTCGGCCAGAAAATACGGCACGGTCATTGTCGGTGTTTACTTCACTCTCTCCCGTAATATCCTCGCGGGCCAGATATCCACCGCTTAAAAGTGAGCCATGATATTCATAAGAAAGAGCCTCGCCAGCCACGAGTAGCGCCAAGATAATAAATGTCCAAGCTAAGGTGGCGCACCTTCGCGGCCGTCGCATAGACTCCGTGATCGGTAGTAATGAAATCCAGCGCGGTCGTATCATTCCTTTTCGTGGTCCTTGCGCAGCGGTTCACCAAATTTTCGATCGATGTTGATGCCTATATCTGCGAAGAACTTAGTTTGCATCTCGGCCCCAATAAAAATGAAAAGATAATCATTTTTTATCGATTGCCGCCGACCATTGACATTAATCTCCAGCCTGTCTGCATGGATTTCCTCGACCTTAGTTTCGAACATGAGTTTGACTGAGCCAGATTTTTCGGCTTTTCGCACCTTTTCTTCATTCTCAAAATTACAACGATCGAAGCCTGGAGTTATGGCCAATAAAGTGACCGTGTTGCCTAGGTGCTTTTTGCACAACATATCCACAGCCTCAGCAGCCGAATTGCCACTGCCAACAACCGAAATATGCTGGTCTTTATATTGATCGGGCTCAATCAGGTGGTAGGTCACTTTGGATAGGCTCTCGCCGGCCAAGCCAAGTCGTCGCGGAGTGCCACGGACCCCAAGGGCAAGAATAACCCGCCTTGCGCTAAGCGGGCCCGCACTTGTCTTTAGGTGAAATATGCCGTCGATACGTTGTAACGTCTCAAATTTTGTTTGTTCCTGAACCTTAAGTCCAGTCGACCGACGGATCTCGTCCCAGCGTTGCATTAACTCTTCTTTGCTTACTCGGTGGCGCGGAAAACGCATGGCACCGACGATAGGGAGCTCTGCGGGTTGAGTCATGATGATTTTCTGGCGGGGAAAATTCGCAATTGTGCCACCAAATCGCCCCTGTTCTATGCAGAGATAATTTAGACCGGCATGTTGTGCCGCTAGCCCGGCAGCAATACCTGCCGGTCCCGCTCCGATGACTATTAGGTCAAAGTCCGCAGTTGTTTGTGTCTTCTTTTTTAGTTGCTCTACCGCATGCTCTACTGCTTTGCGTCCTTGCCTGACGGCATTACGAATAAGTCCCATTCCGCCTAGTTCACCAGCGATGTAAAGGCCAGGAATATTGGTTTCATAGTGGCTGGTGATCCGGGGTATGTCTTTGCCGCGAGTTTTGGTGCCGAAAACAAGAGTGATGGCATCGAATGGACAGGCTGCCTCACACTCTCCGTGGCCGACGCATTTAGTTGGCGCCACTAGTGCCGCACGGTGATTAATCAGTTGAAGGATGTCTCCCTCTGGGCATGCGCGCACGCAGGCACCGCAGCCAGCGCATAAATTGGGGTCGATGCTGGGGTGCAGCGAGAACGGTTCAGCTTGGTTTTTTTCTATCGCAACTTTTAAAACATTTGAGGCCCGAAGGTTGGATTTCTTTCGCTTGGATAGAACGGCAAAAGTTAGACCCAAGATGGCTGCAGCCATCAGGTAGGGTAGATTGTCTGCTGTCCAGTATGAAAAGGCAGGCCAATCCAATGATCACATCCTCCACACTCCGCGAACTATTTCACGCGGAAAAGTAGCTCCGCTACGATATGAATGATCGCTACTACATACATAAATACAGCAAATGGCACGTGGAAAGTATGCCAGTATCCCATCAGCCGTTTATATGCGTCCAATAATGCAAGTTTACGCTGCATGACGCCGTATTCTTTCAACTTACGGCGAACAGCTCGAGATGTGTAGTCTGGTACTGGTAGTGGTTTCAAGTAAAATTGAATATCACCGAGTATAGAATAAATGATTACAGTCGTTAGACTTCGCGGAATCTCTTTCATTGTATGGCCACCAAACGCCATTCTCAAGGCTTCGCTTTTTGCTTGGGATAGCATCGCTGCCGAGTAGGTCTGGGGTGCGACTTGTTGCAGCTTAACAAAGCCTTGGTCGTAGGTGCGAAGTTGACCTTTCAAGGATCCTCGTTGCTGGAGAATTTGTGTATAAAAATAGCGACCGACGACACCGCTGGTGGCGCTGATCATCATGCTCCAGAAACTAATTGCGACTAGGCCGTTGACGCGAAAATTCGAATGAAAAATGATTAACGTGGGGCCTATTAAGCCGCAAAATATGTGGAAATTTAACCATCCGGAAACGTTACCTAGGTCTTTGATGGCCGGTATTTTCTTGCGCAAGATGTACAGGTTGGTTAGGCAGATGACGCCAAAGCCGCTCCATCCTAGCCAATAACGGAAATATTCGCCGCTGCGCGCATTATACCAAGGCCAGGCTGCCGTCAGAACAGCCAGCAGAGTGAACCAAAATAGAACGTAAAGACGCGTGCCCAAGCGATCACCTTGTTCTCAGCCAGCCCATGCACCTGAGTATAACATGGTAAGAAGCGAAAAAACTTCCGTAAAATCGGCTTGATCGGTTAACCCCTGGGGGTCTGCCTAAGCATTCGTTGGGGGGTAAAACTGGCTTGATGGCTAGCTAAATTGAGATTTTGGGGGATCCGCATGGCCGTATCGAGATTCTTTGGTTAAACATTTTCTGTCTTGGTGCCGATAGGCACCTTATGCACGGGCGCAGACTAGGCCAACCGCGTCAACCGCTCAGTGAAACGCCTTAAAGGAGTAGATCCGATGAATGCATTGTTGATCCGTTCGTTAATTTTAAGCAGTGCCGTCGTTGGTATACTGACAGCCGCAGGCTGCAGCTCATCCAGTGGCTCCTCACCGGCGCCGGCGTCTCCAACCACTCCGACTACAACGACAACCTCAGGCACTTTGTCGGCCGCCTTCACTACCAACTGTGCCTCTTGCCATGGCAAGGATGGCTCGACAAAGGCCGGCGGCAAATCAGCATTAAAAAGCAGTACTGCCTACACAACAACTAGTTGGGGATCGGCAATACGTAACGGTAAAGGGGCAATGCCAGCCTTTGAAACAGCTGACTATTCAGATACATTCATGAAGGCCGACTACAAAGTATTAACCGGCAAGACCTGGCAATAACGGCCAGTCTTTATATTTTGGTGATCAGGCCAGGGCCAAAAGAAGGTGTGGCCTGATCGTCTAGAAACTAAGCTCGCACGCTTTTGCCCGCGCGAACGGCAGATGCGAGCTTTTGTTTTCATGCCATTTAAAAGTCGGATCGGTGACCGACCAACTAAGGCCGCCTGCATAGGCGTTGCCCAGCCAACTTGTGAGCATCTCGTGTACGCTTGCTCCGGTCAGGCCATTTAGAGGAAACTCACCCATCACCACGGGTTTATCGCCTATTCCTAAATCAGATGGTGATTTGTGATACGGCCAATACTGATTCACCCAGTCATAGATATGGAACTGATGGAAGTCCAGGTCTAGATTGCGCCAAGCATGTTTCCACTTGACCGCAGCAGCACCAACCGAAACTAGAGCCTTACTTTTGGCTCTCAAAGTAGAGCCGACTTCGGCGAGAAATGTTTGCATCTGCTCGTGACTCACGGTCTCAAGTCCGGCTATTGGGTCGAAATCCGGATCCCCGTATAAACTCTTGCCGCTGATCGCCCACTCAGGTTCATTGATGATGTCCCAGGCGATCAAGCGGTTCTTATTGGGGCTTGCTTCGGCTGCGGCAGCCATAGGTGCAATTACGTTATCTAAGAGAGCCTGCCGTTTTGCTGCATCGACGACTATGGGGCGAAGGCTCGGTATGACGCGACCAGCAGCGCCTGAGGACGGTCTGAAAGCATCAAACGAAAAAATCGTTAACATTAGGTATAGATCGTTGCGCTCGGCCAACTCTAATGCTGCGTTAAGGTCCGCAATAAAACTTCCCCCTAGACCCCTGGGAGTACCGTTAGAATCTAAAATAATGCCATCGCCACGCAGATCGGGGAAGATCCACCAGCGCACTACGTTGGTGCCGTGTGCCTTCATATCAGCAAGCTCGTTGGCAATTGCTGGGGTGCCAGCCACGCCAGCACTACCCCATTGACTGCCGCCGCCAAAGTCGCTGCCGAAGTTATGCCACGCATAGTTTACGCCGTGCATAAAACGCCGTTTGCACTGCCAGGTGATGCCAGCAGGCACGGGACATGTGTCGATAAAGTCTGCGCACTCCGGATGATCGGCAAGGTATTTTTGGTACCTCATTTGATGGGTGTAGGTAGCCGAATCGGGGGTTAACCGTGTTGATTCTGATTCGCCGGAATTCGCTGGTTTTTTGTTTTCGGAAACGCTTTCTTGAGGGCGCGTTTCTCCCCGATTGGCAGCGTTCTTTGGCCGTTGTCCAGAGCAGTTGATGACCAGCATTCCTGACACCCAAAGAGCAATCGTACCTAGTCTTGGACGAGTCATCATGAGTTCCTTTGGCTAGGGGCTTACCGTCTCTTTTTAATCTCACGAGTCGCTATCTGTGCCTGCGGTTTCGGCACGGCAGCTGTCGCTGTACGGAAAGCCAGTAACCTCTGTCACGAATCTCGCCTGCGTATTGATCAATGCGGGCCCAGTGGCGACCTCGCTTGGTAACTTAGCGAGTGAGTGATATTGATAATGTTTAAGCTGAATGTTCTAAAGGTAGCATATTGCAAGTAAGTAAATAAAGCTGCTGAATCCATACAGCGATGGAAGGGATTTAAAATTGAGACAAATAATAATAGTAGTTCCCTTTATTTTAGGGGTCTTAGGCTGCCGCTCGTTGGGATCTAAAGCCAGTGAGGTCAGGGTGGTGGGCGGCACCTTAGTTGAGGCGGGCGATGAGATTGCTCACTCCACAGTCGGACTCGTTTGGGACAACGAGAATAATCAGACAAATGGCTGCAGCGGAGTCTTAATCAGTAAGCGGCTGGTACTCACCGCTGCTCACTGTTTTACCGCTGCTGGCAAAGTGGAGAATTTGAAGATTACTTTTGGTTTGCAGCGAGATAAGGACCATAGTCTCCAAATTGCTGCGAGCAATTTTCTTCTGTATGGCCAGGATCATGGCAAGAGCCTAGATGATAGCTCGATTGATCAGGAGGATATTGCCGTCGTTACTCTTAGTGCAGATGCGCCTCAGGAACACGCAGCGGTGGATCTGATTACTCCCAATGCCGAGATTAATGCCGGTGATTTACTGACTATCGCTGGATTTGGTTCCACTGGTGCTGATTTCAAAGATGCCGGTGTTTTGCGAATGGCAAAGCTAACCGTTAGCGCGATCATGGATGAAGAGCACTTCATTCGCTTCGTAGAACATGCGTTTTCCAATGAATTCAAAGGCTCATGTTTTGGGGATTCCGGCGGCCCTGCCTTCCTCGAAGTCGATGGTCGTTCGGTAGTGGCTGGAATTGCTCACGGCGGCGATTATCGCTGCCGTGAACGCAGTTTGTATACCGATGTCAGGCCTTACAGCACTTGGATTAAAGCAAAAATTACAGGTACTTAGATTATTTTTCGGCGATCTTAAACCTGCTGCAGGGCCGGAATCTGGTAAAAAGCTCAACTCCGACATCAATCTGCCCGATAAGCGAGAAGAAGTCGGCCAGACGGCCTGAGACTAAAAGGGGCGATGCTTGAGCTTTAAGCACTTTACGGAGCTGCACAAAGAGACCGTAAGCAATGTGATAAATCCTGCTCGCCGGCAGATTTCGTTGGGCGAGATGATTCACGATGCTGATATTCGTGAGTCTATGTCTACTCCTAAAAAAGCACTTGTGCTCAGCAAAGCTACTCGTGCCGGCCATGGTGAGCTTGAGTATGTGGGCTCGGGTTATTTGTTGCACTGTCGTGCAAGCAAACTGTTGATTAGTAACAATCAATCAATCGTCATAGTTTTCAGTATCGGCAAGCGCGAGTACTTTGTTCAAGTTCGTACTAAGGAAGTATTCGCGGACCGGGTCTCGCTGGCCCCGATCAATCCGCGGTTTTATAATCGAATCGGCTTGAATAGTACGGCTAACCTCTGGTTTCTCGAGCCCGACCAAATTGATCAACTGGCTGCGGGCCATTACACGGTTAAGCGTTACGAATTGCTCTACGATGAGAAGCGTAAAATAAATTACTTTGCACGTGACTCCATAAGAGGCTTATCTCCAGGGCAAGAGATGTTGAATTTTTCGCAGGAATCTGTGATGTCAGCATCTGTGGTAGATCTGTCGCGTGGTGGCTGTGCTTTTTCTGTAACAAAAATCGCTGATCCTGCAGCCGCTATCGGCTCTGTGGGATTCATGGAGACGTCTGTCAGGTGGGGCAAGAAACAAGGGAATTACTCTTGTTTTGTAGTCATTAAGTCAGCGGAGTTTGACGCTGAGGGTGTGCGCCTTCGCTGTTCATTTCTAGAACCATTGACCATGCTGCCCACCGCCCTTGCTGATGCATCAAAGGAATACGATTTAGAGGCTAGTGGGGCGCAGGAGCTGATTATTAACGGCCGGACTCATCCTGCGGATGGTTCTGTGCGCCGAAAAATGCCTTTAGGAGAAAATCTTGTCACGGTGGTTTGGCCTGATGGTCGGACGCAGATGCAGCGCCTAAGCTTATCTGAAAAAACCGAGCGGTCTGTCAATTTGCTATCAACCGACCTAGCTAAAACTGCCTAAGTCACTCATTTTTTGCGATTCTTGCGCCCTTCTGATGCGCCCCGCGGTGCCCCATGCCCCCTTCGGCCCAGAAATAGAGTGTGCCAGCTTCCTTTCATACCATTTGATTTAGTGCGACTAACCGAAACCTCAAAGCCAACCTTGCCCATGAGCTTGGCAAATGCGGGAGCCGCTGCGGCAGACCAAAATACAACGCAGCCACCTGGTCGCAGTGCCCCATAAACCTGATGTAGGCCAACGTCATCGTAGAGGTCGCTGTTACCCTCGGTGCTCAGAGCCCTCGGCCCGTTGTCGACGTCGAGCAGGATTGTGTCATAACCAATACCTTCGGCGCTGATCAAAGACATGACATCTTTATTCACGAGGCGAACTCGGCGGTCCGCAAGGGCATCCGATGCTAGGGGAAGGTCGGGATGTAGGTTCCAATCTATGACTGCTTGCATGAGCTCTGCGACGGCGATGCTGGCCGTGTCGGGTGCAAACTTAAGCACTGCTTTTAAGGTGTAGCCAAAACCGAGTCCACCGATGAGTATGCGCGGCTTAGCCTGCGCCTTGAGATGCCCGCAGCCTATCTCGGCCATGCGTTCTTCGCTCGCGTGCTGCCGTGTCGACATTAGCTCGATACCACCTACACGGATGGAGTAATCACCGTCGTGCTCGTATAGAGACATGACGCTGCCATCAGGTGTCTGGGATTCACTTATCAGATTCCATTTTTTCATTACTAGTCTCCGTAGTGGATCCGAAGTTATTTTGGGTGGATTCAAAGCCGTAAGGACAATGCTTGCATCCGTTCTTGCAGCAGTGACCCCGAGCGAGGTGGTATTCTCGCGTCAGTACCATGAGGCCGTTCTCGTTCCAGTAAAAATCGGTCCCTTCATTTAACATAGTCGTCAGAACTTTTTTTAAGGAGTTATTTTACCAGGCGTAACGATTGACGAGTTTTGTATCAACAGGAAACGGTATCCTCGCAGGATGCGGATCTTGCAGTTGCCTTTGTAAACCAAACGGCGTGTCCTTGATGTTGGCGTTGTAAGCCATCACCATCAATTGCTCCAGATTAATGACATCGGCGCAGTTGTATGCCAGCAAAGTCTCTAAAGCAGCCTCGTTCTTTTTACTTTGGAATTCATGCCATAATTTTACCGCGAAAAAACCATTCACCGAACGCAGGTCCCCTCGATCAATGCCGAGTCGTCGCTCGACTTCTTTTAACCCACCGGAGTAGCCAAGGCGTTTCATCACATATCGCAAATCGATATGTGCTTGTGGCAACTCGATGTTAAAATAGCGCCGGATAAATGGTGCATCAAATGTTTTGCCGTTGAAGGTCACCAGAAGTTTATAATTCTGGATGTCGGATTTAAATGCCTGGAGATTGCGTCCGTTGACGTAGGTTTTAACCTCGGCGCCGTCGTACAGCGCAATCGTCGTAATTTCGTCGTTACCTTTATCAAGGCCAGTGGTTTCGATGTCGACATAGGCCACTGAGTCCTGAAAGTCGCCAAACAAGCGCCAATGCTGATCAGACTTTAGGTGTTCGGCAAAAAATATGGGATTTCGTTGTTCCAAATGATGCTCGCAGTCGTCGAGAAATCCTGGATTCTTGGACTGTGCCTTATATTCAGCCCAGGTCAGGATGCCGTCGTCCCACAAAGCTCGCTCCTTGCTCAAGCTAACGCGAGGAATGTGACACAAAGTATTTGCGAGCATTTGGTCTCCGGAAACAGCATTCAGGTGGTTCGAACGCTGATGCTAAATACAGATTTTTTTTGGTAATTGCCTGTTATTTTTCTGATGTAACCACAATGCAAATTTTAATGGTCTTAAGCATCTAAATTTGGGCCCACTTTGCCAAATAGGAACCTATGTGTTCTAATTGAATGAAATTATGAATTCAAAAATGCGTGCGTTTCCTCTCGACCTTATCTCTTTGTCACTTAGGGGGTTCCTGTGGTGTTGTGGCGTAAGCAAAAGTATCAGCGACTAGGTGTGGCAGCGGTGTCACTTGCCTCCCTAGTCGTCCAGGGTGGCTGTAAAATCATAGATAACAGTGAAACTATATTCGATCCAGCTGCACTGAACGGAGTTCCATCGGTATCATTGGGACCCTTCCTTGGTGGGCCAACAGGTGGCTACGGTGATGCCAAGGTTGGTATTTCCGAGGCTTCGCTGACTAGTGCTTCTATCCCCACAGGTGGAACTCCGAGTCCGACTTTTGGAGCGAAGCCGTGGACTCAGGACATGCTCCTATTCGAGGAGTTCGGTACAGAACCTCTCGTCGCAGGTACCGGAACAGTACCACCAATCAGTACCAGCAATGATCCAGCAAATTTGGAGCTAAGCTCGACCATCCCAAGAAGTGCTCCTACTGGGGCAGCAACTGAGGTCTTCCTTGCTGCTGCCGGCTTAAACCCGTTCCCTACTCGGGTTGCGAATACCACTCTTAAGAATCCTTGGTGGAATGATGTCTGTAGCTACATAAAAACGGTCGATTGCGCGGCAAAGCCAGGTCCCGCAGAGGGACGACCAGGTGGAGAGGGATGGGCGCATCAAAGATGGGATGAATTCCCCCCACAGCGCTCTTTTAAAACAGCGCAAATGGGCGCTCGGGAAAATTTGGGCTTCCGTGACAGCCGCCAGATGCATAAATATGCAGTGGGTGAGTTTGGTCCCGGAGGCCTTTATCATCGCAACGGCACCTCGCGCGGCATTAAAGTTCAATTCCACCCCAGTATGCCAGTCCAGCAGCATCATGTTGTGTGGACCTTTGATGGGACGATGCCGCCCAAATTGCTCCAAGCTCGCTACGGCGAGCCGCTGATAATGCGTCATTATAATTTCCTGCCGATTGACGTGTCTGCAAATGCAGGCTTTGGACTGCATACCCTCTCGACTCACGAGCATAATGGACACAATCCGGCGGAGAGCGACGGCTTTGCCAATGCCTTCTTCTTTCCTGGGCAGTATTATGATTACCGCTGGCCCCTGACTTTAGCTGGCTACGACACAGTGAATAAAACTGCGACTGACGCGAAGACTGGAACGCCATGCGTCGCCGGGGAAAGCATGCGGGTCGCGCGCGCCACTGGTACAAACCTTGTGACTTGCGACGTATCTAAGGATCCTGCGAAGAAGAGCGGAATCATCAAGCTTCGCGGTGACTGGCATGAGACCATGTCCACACACTGGTTTCATGATCACATGATCGATTTCACATCAAAGAATGTCTACAAGGGCAACGCTGCGATGATGAATTATTACTCGGCAATTGACCGCGGTAATGAAACCCTTAACGATGGCGTAAACCTTCGTCTCCCCAGTGGTTCTGCGCTATCTTGGGGTAACCGTGACTATGATATCAACCTCTCAATTGGTGACAAGGCTTGGGACGCGCAAGGACAATTGTTCTTCAATCCATTTGATACGGACGGGTTTCTCGGAGACAACGTTCTGGTTAACTGGAGTTGGCGCGCTCGTTTACCTGTCCGGGCTCGTCGTTACCGCTTCAGAATCCTAAATGCTGCTGTGGCGAGATACTTTAAGATAGCTCTTGTGCGTGAAATACCGGGCACTACCGGCACGTTGAAAGGTCCGGCTGGATCTGGATTGTCTTACGAAGCGGTGCCATTTCACATGATTGCCAACGATGGCAATCTGATGCAGCACTCAGTAGCGATCGACGGGACTCTTGGTACAACGAGAGGTATTGTGCCCACACAATCTATTGCAGAGCGCTACGATATCATCGTTGACTTTGCCAAGAATGGAATTAAGCCCGGAGATAAGCTCTACTTTGTCAATGTATTGGAGCACGATAACGGCCGCTTGCCTAAGCGTGCAATTCCTCTTGCAGAGGTTCTGAACGAAACTTACAAACCGGTAGTTTCTGCGGGCCAATGGAAAAATGGTGACCCCGCGGTCGGCAAGTTCTTGCGTTTTGACGTGACGTCTTGCGTCACCGCGGCCGGAAGAGCCATCGCCTGTACCGATCCGAGCTTGGACCCAGCACTATATGTAGAAGGCAATAGGAGTGGTCCGAGGGGAGCCGCGCTCACTCTTATTGTGCGGCCAACGATCACTCAAGCTGACCTAAAAACCGCAATCAATCGTAAGTTCGAGTTTGTTCGCGGAGGTGGCGGTGCTACGGATGCTCTGCCTTGGGCGATTAAAACGGATAACGGACCCGCAAGAACTGCTGATATGCAGCGTGTTTCAGCCGCTCCGAATCTGGGGGCGCTTACCGCAGCGGGTCTTGGTAGACCAGAGGTTTGGACAATCGTTAATACATCAGGCGGATGGAGTCATCCGGTTCATGTCCACTTCGAGGAAGGCCAGATCTTAAGTCGTGGTGGTAATCCACCACCGATTTGGGAAAAGTGGGCACGCAAGGACATGTACCGTGTTGGTCCCGAGCCGGGCTCTGAGTCGCCTATCGTCATGGCCGCAAGATTTAGAGAATTTGCAGGAACGTTCATGGAACACTGTCACAACACCACTCACGAAGACCATGCGATGTTGCTGCGCTGGGATATTGAGAGACCTGGTCAATTAGCGGTGATGCCGACGCCAGTCCCGACATGGTTTGGTGTGGACTTTATCGACAGCGTTACTGAACCAACATTCCGTAGCGGATTGACGAAGTAATAGTCGTCCCAACTTCGATATCTGAAGGGTCTGCGTGTGATTTATAAGTTTTACCCCGCCCAATTTTGGGCGGGGGTTTTCGCCGCGATAATTTGTTGTACATCTGTGCAAGCTCACGAGGGTCACATGGCTCATCAGGAGTCAGCAGCGCCGTCGGTGGACACACTGCCGACTGCATCAGCTTCGCGCCAGTTTCCTAATCCTGAACTTGTCGATCAGGACGGCCGTAAGGTGCGTTTTTTTGACGACCTGATACGCGGCAAGGTCGTGATGATAAATTTCTTTTTCACAACCTGCGAATCTTATTGTGCGCTCGATACAGCCCGGCTCAAACGCGTTCAGCAACTTCTGGGTGACCGCGTGGGCAAAGATATTTTCTTTTACTCGATATCAGTAGATCCAAAAACCGATACACCAGAAGTCTTGAGAAAATATCGTGAGCGTTTTGGTATCGGCGCTGGTTGGACCTTTTTGACAGGTAACGAATCCGAGATTACTGCCATGAGGGCGAAGCTTGGACTCTTGGCTGTCGGTATCGATAAGACTAAAAACGATCATAGCTTGTCTGTGCTTGTGGGGAATGAAGCGACGGGTCAGTGGATGCGCCGCTCAAATATGGATAAAGCCGAAGTGATGGCAAAAATACTTGGCGAAAATCTAGTGGAATGGCGCGGTAGTGTGGGAGAGCACCGTAGTTACTCCGAGGCGCCTTTGCGCATCGAGGGCAAGACTAAGGGTGAGCTGCTTTTCAAAAGTCGTTGTTTAGACTGTCACAGTATCGGGCGCGGTGATGGATTAGGGCCGGATTTAATCGGTGTGACGAAGAAACGTACGTCAGCGTGGCTGAGGCGTTGGATTGTGGAGCCTGATAAAGTTATTGCGGAAAAAGATCAGGATGTTACCGACATGGTCGCGCAATTTAAGGGCTTGGTGATGCCGAATTTGTCTCTCTCTGAACGTGAGGTCGATGACATAATTGACTACATCGAAAAAGCATCTGTGGCTTTTGAGGCATCTTCTGAGAGAGCATTACTAAAGAGTCAAAAGAGTCACTAATGTATCGAGGGCGGCTACGAATCATCAATATTGTCAGGCCTGGTGATGTCCCGAAGCCTGACAACTAGTGCTAGCTAGTCGCTGGCGCGAAAAGCGCCAGCGACTATCCTGAGCGATAGCGAAGGATCGCGACGCACTGCCCATAGCGTACTTCTGGCATAGTGACACCGTAGTGTCGCGTATCCTGTAATGTTGCTCACCCTTAAGCCACCTTCGCCTTTGCCCCGCTCAGCCTTTGCTTCTGATACCGAGAAATTTGCCGCAAATTGAAGCCGAGCACAGACGCGTACCCGGCGGCTAACGTCGCCGCATCGCTCTTCATTCGACTTTTGCCGAGTTGACCTCCCAGTTTCGTGTGACCAATCAACGCCTCGATTCCGGCCCGGCGATTGCGGAGGCGCTC
>Ga0315274_10004840_pt1 | contig 19760 bp, 17 predicted proteins | sample YL17G02_20_MG_FD_203700 | JGI IMG/M metagenome (GOLD analysis project Ga0315274, IMG submission 203700) | Sediment microbial communities from Yellowstone Lake, YNP, Wyoming, USA - YL17G02_20 | ecosystem: Environmental > Aquatic > Freshwater > Lake > Sediment | place: USA: Wyoming | collected... | reverse complement strand
TAAAAATTTGGTTACTTTTCAACTGGTTACCCTCCCCTCCCTCGACGGGAGGGGATTGAGGGGAGGGTGAAAAAAGTCCTTTTTGTCCACCCCCACCCTCACCCTCCCCCATCGAAGGGGGAGGGGATAATTTGTTGTTATTACAAGAGATTTTCATACCCCCTGTGTCAAGTGCGTGTAAAGCTCAGCATCGAAGGGGGAGGGGAAAAGGGTAGTTAGTTTCCCGTAATGTCTTCACACTATGCGCCATGCGCTATGCGATTTTTTATGAGTTATACGCGGACGGGCAGTTCGATGAGGAACGTCGTCCCCTTGGGTTCATTGTCCCGGACTCGAATGTAACCATTGTGATCGGCGATGACGGCGTTGACGATGGTTAGCCCCAAACCCGTTCCACTCTTCTTGGTGGAGTAATAAGGTTCGAAAAGCTTCCCCTTTTCTTCATCGGGAATCCCGCAGCCATCGTCGCTCACCTCAAGGCGAACCATCTGCAGTTTCGGATCGTAACTTGTCTCGATCCTGATCCTCCCTTCCCTTTCAATGGCGGTAAGACTATTCTTAATCAGATTGATCATCACCCGTTTCATTTGATCCCTGTCGATGTTGAAGACAGGGAGGTCATGAGGAATAAATTCGATGCGGACTTCCTTAGGGGCTTCTTGAAAGAGGACCATGGTTTCTTTAACGATCTCATTCAAATGATTGGGGGTAGGCTGGCAAGCCGGCATTCGAGCAAAGTTCGAAAACTCATTCACCATCCCCTTCAGTTCCTCAACCTGTTTTACGATCGTTCGGGTGCACTCATCGAAGACAGCACCATCCGGCCGAAGTTTCTCCAAATATCTTTTCCTCAACCGTTGGGCAGAGAGCTGAATGGGAGTCAAAGGATTCTTGATCTCATGGGCGATCCTCCGAGCCACTTCTCTCCAGGCAGCCATTCTTTGGGCCTTGATCAGTTGAGTAAGATCATCGAAGACTGCCACCACACCAAGGGGTCTTCCCTCCTCATCTTTCAGGGTCGTCAAATTGATCAAAAGGGAAAGGGATCTTCCCTCCAGGTTCACAGTGAGCTGTTTTTCAATGGAATCCTTCTGAGAAGATTTGAATTCGCTCAATAATCCCTCAATCTGTTCCACATATTCTTTTGCCAATACCTCGGAGAACTTCTTCTCTAGGACTGTTTCCCCTTTGATTTTCAGCATCTGCTCCGCAGAGGTGTTGATCGTGGTGATCATCCCTTTTTCATCGATGGAGATTACTCCAGCCGCTACATTTTTCAGGACAATCTCCATATACTTCTTTCGCTGTTCCAATTCGGATCGGCTCACCTGGAGATCTTCGGTCATCTGATTGAAAGATTGGACGAGCATCCCGATCTCGTCCGCGGCTTTCATCTGAATCCGGAAGCTGAGATCTCCTGTAGCAATCTGATGGGTCGCCTCTGCCAATTCTTTGATGGGGTCGGTGATATCTTTGGCTAATCGGAAACCAAACCAGGTCGCTGAGAAGAGGATGAGTAGAGTGACCATCAAAAGAGCCATCATGTAACTGAACTTGATCGGCCTTTTTAGGATCTTTAATTGTTTGTATTCCACAAAGGCCTGCGAGATCTCACGCATCTTGACCGTGAGACTCTTTGGAATGAAATGGGAGGCGGCCACCACTCCAACCACCTCTCCTCCTTCCGAAGGATTGAAAATGGGGGCGATGCCGGTGATCACTTCTCCTTCTCCAACCGACAAGATTCTTGAAACTTCTTTTCCAGAAAATCCTGCTTCCAACAGGTCTTTCGGTGGAGGAAGGAAAATCGTTTTGAGTGTGGGATCCTCCACTCTGACAGGATTTCCCTCTCCTTTCATAAATACCCCGAGGGTACTGAGATGGTACTCCTTCCGTTTTGTTTCGAGTTGTTCTCTCAGGGGGCTTACTCCTTTTGCCCCTTTGAAGGCTCCCTGCTTTGAGAGATGTCGGCTGATCTGTTGAGCGGAAGATACCGTGTTGTTGGCGAAATCTCGATAATAGGCCTGGGCCACCTCTAAGGCCCCTTGAAGAGACTGCTCGACTTGGGCTTTAAACCAATGTTCAACACTGCTCGTGATAAACCCCACCGCAACGAAAAAGAGGAGGATCGTGGGGATCAGGGAAAGGCTGATGAAGGCCACTACCAATTTCGTCCTCAGCTTTGCTCCCAAGACCTTCCGCTTTCGTTCAAAGATCAGTTTGACTAAGTTTCGGATCACCAAAAAGATCAGGAGGAGGATCAGGATGATGTTGATGTTGATCAGGCTGAAGATGATGATGTTGTTGGCGATGGGGATCTTTCCTCCCACCTGAGGGAATTTCATCTCGATGGTGGTGAGGATGAAGATCAGAATAGAGATGATCCCAATGATCAGAAGTTCATTGCGTCGTCTTCTCGATTCCGGAGAAAGTTCTTTTTTCATCATGATCTAATTTCTCTCATTGGCCTATTTACCCCCCCAACCGTACGGCGCCATAGTCCATCGATGGACGGCGGCGCCCCCCTTTAATAAAGGGGGGCGAGGGGAGATTTTTTATGGTGGGAGGGGTTCAATATGCCAATCGGTCTCGAAATCCCACAAGGAAACGAAAAAGAAGAGATACTCTAAATGTAAGGGGAGCCTGACCGGATCCAGTCCAGCCTTGATACGAAGGTAGGTGGAAACGTCGGGTTTGACCTTTAAGGAAGGCCGGATCTCCACTGCCTCTACTTTTGCCATCCGCCTTTTTGCCTCCTCCAAACTGGTCGTCACCAGAGAGGTACCACTTTCCTCTTGCGTCAACTGATACTCTCCTCGAATGGGATCGTATTGGATGGTGTGATGAAACTGTATGGAGGCCACTTTCCGATCCTTCCACAAACTTCTCTTCTGATAGAGCTGGAGATAAAAGGTGAAGATCGTCTGCATCCCTGTTCGAATGGCCTCCTCCATCTTTTCCGTAAAGCAGTCCTCCACATAGAAACCGACCTTCCAAACTCCGTCTGTCCCCTTTAAACTGACCTCTTTAATAGATGCTTTTTGGCAGAAGGCCGAAAGGGGAAGAGTCCAGATCAAAAGGAAGGTGGCCCCTCCCACAATCCATCTTTTATGAATCCAAAGTCCCATACAAACTCTTTAAATCCAAAAGCCGAAATTCGAATCCACCCCCACCCTACCCTCCCCCTCGAGCTGAGCTTTACACACACTTGACACAGAGGGTATGAAAATCTCTCGTGATAACAGCAAATTATCCCCTTCCCCTTTGATGGGGGAGGGTGAGGGTGGGGGTGGACAAAGTGGACTTTTTTCACCCTCCCCTCAATCCCCTCCCGTCGAGGGAGGGGAAGGTAACCAGTTGAAAAGTAATCAAATTTTTATAATCGCGTTACAGGGCATTGTAAAAACCTATTATCGCCCCCCCCTGTCTCAAGTGTGTGCTAAGACCAGCCCTCGAGGGGGGAGGGATAGGGAGGGGGTGAAATAGAAAAAAAGGGGGAAGCCTCCGAAGGGGACCATAAGCCGAGTTCTGTTTCCTTCTCCCGCCTCTGGCGGGATCAGGATGATGGTCATTTATCTAGGGTCCTGATTACTCAAGGCCTCAAGCGACCTGACCCGTTCCGCCTTTGGTCCGTAAAACGGAACAAATTTGAATGGGCTTTTCTTACCCCTGCTCGGAAGAGCGGAACCTATTTGGTCTTGCTCCAGGTGGGGTTTACCTAGCTACCCTAATCGCTCAGGGTACTGGTGAGCTCTTACCTCACCCTTTCACCCTTACCTCGTGGAATAGGCGTAGTCGCCATTCCACGAGGCGGTATCCTTTCTGTGGCACTTTCCTTACCCTGTGGAATAAGGGCTTCGCTAATCTCGCAGGGGAAACATGTCAACCTGCTTATCTCAAAAGATGAATTAGCTATTTTCCCCTATTCCACGGGGCAGTCCGCATTACGGACCACCCTGCCCTGTGGAGCTCGGACTTTCCTCCCCTCCCACCTCCCTGTCGCTGGGATGTGTGGAGGAGCGACCATCTGTTCCCCTTCGTTTCTCCCCTTTTCTTTTTTCTCTTACAATCCTCCTCTGAATCGCCTGATTGGCCAAACGGTCAGCCTCTCGGTTCTGTTCCCTCGGGATCGATTCGATCTCAAAGGATGTAAATTTTTTTAGATTCTGGATCACCCTTTTGTGGAGAGCCTGTAAATTCAAATTCTTCACTCGGTAGAGACCCTTCACTTGCTTCTCAATCAGTTCCGAATCCGTGAAGATATAAACGGACCCTCCGCCCCATCTCTCCGCCTCCCTCAATCCCAAAAGAAGAGCCCAATATTCTGCTTCATTATTGGTCTTGTGGCCGAGATATCGGCTCACTTCTACCATTCTCCTTCCCTCTCCATTCGTTATCCAAACCCCGGCGCCGGCCCTTCCTGGGTTTCCTCTGGAGGCTCCATCGATATAGACAACCAACCGAAGACCTCCTTGAATCGGATGGTCTCTCCCCAGGTCTGTCATTCCGTCTTTCCATCCCCTTCCCAATACAGAATTCGATTACAGTTCGGGCATCGAATCAGGGAATTGTTTTTTTGAACCTCGATGAACATTTGGGGAGGAACATTAACAAAACACCCCTGGCAGGTCTCCTGTTTGGCGCTGACCACGCCAATCCCATGTCTCTTTTCCTTCAGCGTGTTATAAAGTTTGAATAGTTTGGATTCAATTTGTTTAGAAAGGACCTCTCTTCGTTCCAGCTGTTTCTTCCACACCGCATCTCCCTGAGCCATCCCTTCCTGAATTTTTCTTTTCTCAGCTTCGATTTTTTCCATGGTGATCGCCATTTCTTTTTCCCGTCTGGAGAGATCCTTTTTGAGTTCGTCAATTTCGTCCATGACCTGGAGAATCTCCTCTTCCTCTCGGCTATTCGCCTCCTTAATTGCTTCAATCTCGCTGAGAAGAGCCTGATACTCTTTGTTGGTCTTGACTTCGAACATCCTTCCTTCGGCCCGCTTAATTTTTTCCTGTCCCAGATTGAGATTTCCTTCTTTCCGCCTCCGCTCCTTTTCTAACGATTCGATCTTTTCCCTCTCCTTCTGAATTCTCTCCTTCTCGATAACCTGATTTTCATCCAATTTTTTCATCTCTTTGGGATACCGATCTCGCTCCTCCTTAATCGTCTTAAGTAAAAGATCGATTTTTTGAAGTTCCCAAAGTAGTTCCAGCTGGTCCATCAATGGCCGCCTCCTGTCTCTGAAGAAATATGCAGAGTGTTAAACGCATAGCGTCTTTTTAATGATTTAGTAGCCATCATACATCTTTTGACTCACCACCAAACAAAAAAGAGTGCACCCCTTTGGTGCACTCTTTTTTTCCGTCCACCGAACGTCGTCCCTTTATTCCAACGGAGCTCATTGAAATTCTCTTTCCTTCTTTAGGTGGGCCCACCTGGGTTCGAACCAGGGACCTACCGGTTATGAGCCGGTGGCTCTTCCAGCTGAGCTATGGGCCCTTTTGTTATTATATTCCATCCCCCTGGGCTGTCAACCCCCTCCCGATTGCGGAATGCGGATTGCGGATTGCGGAATATGAATTCAATTTTTTACTCCGCATTCCGAATTCCGAAATCCGAATTCGAAATATTAGGTCTCAAGAAAACTCTTCAACTTCTTTGCCCGGCTGGGATGTCGCAATTTCTTTAATGCCTTCGCTTCAATTTGTCGGATTCTTTCCCGGGTGACGTCAAAATTCTGTCCCACCTCTTCCAGGGTGTGGTCATATTTTTCCCCAATGCCAAACCGCATCCTCAAAACCCTCTCCTCTCTGGGGGTAAGACTGGCGAGAACTTTCCGGGTTTGTTCTGATAGATTTGCACTGATCACCGCATCCTGAGGTGAGATGACGGCTTTGTCTTCGATGAAATCTCCCAAATGACTATCCTCCTCTTCACCGATGGGGGTCTCCAGGGAGATGGGTTCTTTGGCAATCTTCAACACCTTCCTCACTTTGTCCAAGGGCATCTCCATTTTCTCAGCGATCTCTTCAGGAGTGGGCTCTCTACCAATCTCCTGAACGAGGTATCTCGAAGTTCGGATCAGTTTATTGATGGTTTCGATCATGTGAACGGGGATCCGGATGGTGCGGGCCTGATCTGCGATCGCTCGGGTGATGGCTTGACGGATCCACCAAGTTGCATAGGTACTGAATTTATAGCCCCGCTGGTATTCAAATTTATCGACGGCTTTCATCAAGCCAATGTTGCCTTCCTGAATGAGATCCAAGAACTGAAGCCCTCGATTGGTGTACTTCTTTGCAATGGAGACGACGAGCCTCAGGTTCGCCTTCACCAGTTCACTCTTGGCATCCTTCGCTTTGGTCTCCCCTTCTATAATCGCCTTCACCGCTCCCTTCAGCTTTTCGGTAGAAAGACCACACTCCGCCTCCACCCGACTGATCTTCCTCTGGGCATTCTTCGCAGATCGTTCGATCTCGTGAAGAGTGGCTTTACTCAACTTTCGATTTCGGATGAGTGTTTTCTCATTCAGCTTCTTTTTTTTGACCTTCCTTAGAAAGACCCGCGCATCTCGAACAGAAATGCCCGCTTTCTCCTCAATCCTTTTAATCTCGCCTTCCGCCTTCTCCACCCGGGTCAACATCTGCTTCATTTTTTGGACGATTTTATTAATTTGGGTGTCTCTCAAATTCATCTGCTTAAAATACTCTAAAATCTCCGCCTGCTTCTTTTTGAACTGCTCCTGAACCTTCTTTCTCGAGATCTCCCTATTTTTTAGTAGCCGCCGAAGCCCTTCGCCGTTCCGCCGAATCCGCTCGATCAGATCTAAAAGCTTCTTTTGCTGGACCTGTTCTTCCTCAATACTGGTTTCCTCCTCGTCGATCTCGTTGGTCACCTCCCGAATCTCTATCTTGCCGGCCTTAATCGCATTGCCCAGATTGACAATCTCTTTAACGGCCATCGGACAGCTCAAGACGACGCTCAGCACCTCTCTTTTACCACTCTCAATTCTTTTGGCGATCTCCACCTCTCCTTCTCGGGTGAGAAGAGAAACCGACCCCATCTCTCTGAGATACATCCGAACGGGATCGGTCACCTTGCCAAAGCCCTCCATCTCTAACTCATCGCCTTCCTCCTCTTCTTTCTCGAGGGCCTTCTCCTCCTCCACCTTCAATCCTTGGAGGTCATCCACCACATCGATGTCCATCTCGTCAAACATCATGAGGACATCGTCAATTTGATCGGAGGAGACGATATCGTTGGGAGGAATCTCACTCACCTCATCGAACGTCAGAAACACCTTCTCTCCTCCCATGGAGATCAATTGCTCGACCTCTTTGACCTTCCCCTCTTTCCCCATCGGCCTCCCCCTCATCCCTTTTGTAGGCCATTTTTCCAAAGGCCTCTCTCCCTTCTCGCCAGTTCCTGGCATTCCATTAAAAGGGCCTCCAATCCTTTCTCCCCGTTCTGTTTCTCGGCCTCTTTAATCCTTTTAAGCAGCTCACTCCCGTCCTTTTTCAACCTCTTCTTCCGAATTTTCTGGATACAGTCCCTCAATATTTTTTCTCGGTGCTCTCCCTCCAAGCCGCTCTCCTGAAAGGCAAACTCGCATAACCTCCCTTTGAGGTCCTCCTCAAAACATCCCAACGCCTCGGTCAGATCAAGTCTCCCTTTCTTGTGGTAAAGACCTTCCAGCTTCTCGGCTATCTTCCGCAGGATCGGGCTTTCAAACTCTCTCAAAATCCCCTCTTCTGAAATGATGGGGATCAGTTCGGGTTGGTGGACCATGAGGCGAACCACCATCTCCTCTGACTTCGGAAAACTCTCCTCAACGAATCGTTTCTTCAAATCTTCTTCCGCTTTGAGTCGATTCTTTGGAGAGGATTGGAGCATCTCATACAAAATGGACTCCTGGAGATCCAACCTCTCTGCCAGCACCTTCATATAAAAATCCCTTCGAATCCTATCTGGGATTTTACCGATGAGGGCCACCCCCTCTTCCACCACCTTCACCTTACCATTGATGGATTTTACATCATAAGTCTTCATCAACCATTCAAAAAAGAAATCGATGAGGGGAACTGCCCCGGCTACCCTCCTCTCAAAATCTTCCAAATTCCCTTTTCTTAAAAACCCATCGGGATCTTCCCCCTTTGGGAGAAGGATCATCTTTCCTGCCACCCCCTCTTCTAAAAAGAGAGGAAGGGATCGAAGGGTGGCTTGGACACCTGCCTGGTCGGCGTCAAATACAGTGATCAAATTTTCTGTATATCTCTTTAGGGTCCGAATATGTTTTGTCGTCAGCGCCGTTCCTAATGTGGCCACACTATGCTTCAAACCATATTGGTGGAGGGTCAACAGGTCGAAATAACCTTCGCCAATTATAACACAATCCTTTTCCGGAATGTACCGTTTGGCCACATGGAGGCCATAAAGAACCTCCCCCTTATGATAGATACTCGAATCTGAAGAATTAATGTATTTGGGTTGCCCCTCCTTGATTACCCTTCCCCCAAATCCGACGACCCGATGATGAAGGTCGAAGATGGGAAAGAGAACTCTCCCTCGAAAAACGTCATACCAACCCTCTTTTTTCTTAGGAAGGATCAAACCCAGTTCCCATGCCATTTCCAGAGGAACTTTCCTTTCCCGAAGATATTGGACCAGTCCGTCCCACCGATCGAGGGAATAGCCCAATCGGTGTTCCTCAATCATCTCCTGTCTCATCCCCCTCTGGGATAGATACCTCCTCCCTTCCTCGCCTTCTCTCTCTCGGGTGAGGAGACTGTGAAAATATTCCGAAACCGTCTGGTTGATCTGGAAGAGAACCTCCTTCTTGGCAATTTCCTTCTTCTGGACGGGAGAGAGCTCTCTGCGAGGGAGGTTCACACCGTAACGTTTCGCCAGTTCCTCCACAGCTTGGGGAAATGAGAAATTCCCTACTTTCATCAAAAACGTAAATACATCTCCCCCCGCCCCACAACCGAAACAGTGAAAGATTTGTTTCTCTTCATTGACCATGAAGGAAGGGGTCTTTTCGGAGTGGAACGGACATAACCCCCTATAATTTTTCCCGGCCTTCTTCAGGGTGACATGATCTGAGACGACTTCCAAAATACTGGACCGATCCCGAATTTCTGAAACCTTCTCCTCTGAAAAAAATCCATTTGCCAATTCTTCTACCTCAGCTCCACGACAGTGATCCCCCTGCCACCTCTCATCACATCTCCGGGTGCAAAGCCTTTTACCCCTTGGTGCGCCTCCAAATATTTGCCAATGGCGCTTCGCAACCTTCCAGAGCCAACCCCATGGATGATATGGATTCTGTCCAGTCCGTGCAGGAGGGCTTGATCGATGAATTTGTCGACCTCTGGAATGGCATCCTCAACGGTCAGGCCGATGACATTTAATTGTGACGAAGGCTCTTGAATATCCGCTTGTGACAGACGCCGGCCTTTTGGAATCTCAATTTCCTTTTCTTCCTCTCCATCCATCACCTTAACGATATCGGAGAGAGAGGTCCTCACTTTTACCTTTTCTGTCATGACCTCTACCTGTTTCAATGGCTCCTCCACACTCATCACAATCCCTTGGCTCCGCAGGCTTACAATTCTAACACGGTCTCCAACCTTTAAGCCAACCGGCATCGCGGAACCCCTCTTCCTTCTCGTCGAGGGGATAAATTTCTCCTTCATCTCCTCGATTTCTTTACGATGGATCTTCAAATGGGCCTTCTCTTCTTTCTGCCGGCGAACCCATTCGTTTAACTCTTCTTCAAACTTCTGGACCGCTCTGTTCGCCTTTTCCTCAGCCCGTAAAAAAATCTCCTGTTTCCTCCTCTTCATCTCCTCGAGAAGTGTTTCCAGCCTCTGACGCCGGAGTCCAACCTCCTCTTTTATTTTAAGGAGTTGAAACCGTTCCTTTTCCGTTTCGCTCTTCAACCTTTCCAAGGTCTCCAGGGCTCTGCCGATTTCTTGTCCACCTCCATCCTGATGATGCCGGGCCATTTCAAGGACATTTTCTGAGATCCCCAATTTCTCAGCAACCAAAAAGGCGTTGCTCAATCCTGCCGCTCCATAGCAGAGGGTATATTTCTGCTCCAGGGTTTCCTCATCAAACTCAACCGCCACATTCTCCACATCCGGATGGAGGTATCCGTAGACCTTGAGACGATCGAAGTGAGTGGTGACGACGACAGTGGCTCCACTCTCTCTGAATCGATCCAAAAAACCCATTGCCAAGGCACATCCCTCTGACGCATGGGTGCCTACTCCCAGTTCATCCAAGAGGATGAGGGAGTGGGGTCCTGCTTTTTCCAAGATCTGATTGACATGGAGGAGATGGCTGGAGAAGGTGCTCAGATTCTCCACAATATTTTGCTCATCGCCGATCACCGCGAAGACATCTTGGAAGATCCCTGTTTGGCTTCCTTCCGCCACGGGGATCGGGAGGCCGCACTGGACCATCAAGGTCAGGAGTCCGAGCGTCTTTAAAGCGACCGTCTTTCCACCTGCATTCGCTCCGCTGAAGATGAGGACTTTGATCCCATCACCCATCCGGAGGTGGATGGGAACAACCTGTTCTTTTTTTTGAAGGGTGAGGAGGGGATTTCGTGCATCCTTCAAATCGATCTGACCCTCTTCGTTCAAAAGTGGCCCGATCCCCTTCAAAAGGATGGAGAGTTTTGCCATGGCGCAAAGGAGGTCCAATTCGCCTAAAATCTCAAAGTCCCTCCAAAGGCTTTCCCCCTCATCCCTCACCTTTTTTGAAAGGTCTGCCAGGATCCGATATTCCTCCTCTTTCTCCTCCCCCGTGAGAATATTGATCTCATTGTTGAGGGCGACGACCTGAAGCGGTTCGAAGAAAAAAGTCATGCGGCTTTGGGATTGATCATGGATGATCCCCTGCAGCCGATGTTTATAATCGGATTTAATCAGAAGGACATATCTCCCATTTCTTAAAGTGATCAGTGGTTCCTGAAAGATCGGCTGAAGATCCTCCTGATGAAGAAGACGCTCAAGCACTCCCTTCGTTTTTTCTCTGACAGTCCCCATTCGATGCCTGATATCCGAAAGAGCTGGGCTGGCTCGGTCCAGAATTTCTCCCTTTGTATTAATGGCTTGAAGGATCTCTTTCTCCAGAACTTTTAACGATGAAAGGTTAGAAACCCTTTCCTGAAGATGCGGAGCATGGAGGGTGATCAACTTCTTAAAAAATCTTTTGAGCCCCTTGCATAATTCAATTTGATTATAAATATCGATAATTTCCTGAACGTCCAGGACGCATCCCTCAACTTCTAATCTCTTTAAAATCCCCTCAATGTCTTTCAACCCTCTGATCGGGATGTCTCCCAGGGTTTCCAAAATTTCTTTAAGCTCTAGAACCTTTGATAATCTTGATTGGATAAGGGGAAGGTGATGGGTGGGTCTCAATGCCTCACAACCCTTTCGACCTAAAGGGGAGACGGAGAATTCTTTCAATATCTCTAATAAACGATAGAATTCTAAAACCTTGAGGGAGCGATCATCCATAGAGTGTTAAAAAGGGAGACCGATCTATTAAAAAGAGGGGGAAATTACGGGGAAAGCTTTTCTTTAACCAGTTGATTGATCGATTTGCCGTCGGCTTTCCCCTCCAGTCTTGGCATAACAGATTTCATGACTTTCCCCAAGTCCTTTAACGATGAGGCTTGGGTCTCTTCAATACTCTGATCGATAATCCTTAATATTTCTTCCCGACTTAGGGGCTGGGGTAAGAAGGATTTCATTGTCTCTATCTCTTTCTGCTCCTTCTCCACCAAATCCATCCTTCCGCCAGCCTTAAATTGCTCAATTGACTCCTCGCTCTTTCTCACCATTCCTTGGATCACTCTAAAAATATCTTCGTCATCCAACTTCTTTCTCTGTTCAATCTCCTTGTTTTTTATCGCCGAACGAATCATCCGAATGGTGGAAAGCCGCAACTTATCGTTGGATTTCATCGCCTGCTTCATTTCATCGACCAATTTCTCTTCCAAACTCATCCTCAACCTCTCTCCGCTATTTTTCTCATCCTTTTCATTGCCCTTTTCTTCGCAGCCAATGCCTTCTTTTTTCTTTTTATGCTGGGCTTTTCATAATGTTCCCTTTTCCGAATCTCTGACAATATCCCTGTCTTTTCGACCTGCTTCTTGAATCGTCTGAGTGCATTTTCAAAGGATTCGTTCTCCTTGATTTTAATCCCTGGCATCCATCTTCCCCCTCCTTCCATAAATTATTTCAAAAAATGAATTATATAATTTTATATAATAAAGTCAAATATTTTTTGCAACCCTTTTGCAACCCGTCCCATGATTTTTTTTGTAGTCACTTTCCCCTTGACAAAGGCCCTCTCCTCTTTTATTTTTTGGTGAGAACCACTCGCCCAATTCTTCCTTAAGAGATCCCGATGAAGGAAATTGAAAAAGAGAGACAAATGATTAGGGAGGCTGCCGCAAAAACGGCCCAAAAAATTGTCCAGCCCAGAGCGGCAGAGATCGACGCCACCGGAGAATTTCCCTGGGATTTGGTAGAATCCTTTGGGAAACAAGGGTTTCTTTCCATCATCCTTCCTGAACAATATGGCGGAACCAATGGAGATATCACCTCCTTCTGCTTAGTGGTTGAAGGGATCGCAAAGGTTTGTGGCTCCTCATCGCAATTGATTCTTGCCCAAGGGGTAGGGACCCTGCCCATTTGGGTGAGAGGGAATCCTTCCCAAAAGGACTTTTACTTCACCCAGATCTCCGAGAAGAACAGTCTCACCGCGTTTGCCCTTAACGAATCTGAAGCGGGATCGAATGCCGCCTCGATCAAGACCACAGCAAGAAAACAGGGTAAGGAATATCTGCTCAATGGCCGTAAGTGTTTTATTACAAATGGGGGCATGGCTAATCTCTATTCTGTCTTTGCGGTTACCGATCCCGATCAAGGAACGAAGGGGATCTCTGCTTTCGTCGTGGAAAACGGAACTCCTGGCCTCCATTTTGGCAAAAAAGAAGAAAAGGTGGGGATGAGGGGTTCGGTGACGACAGATGTGTTCTTTGAAAACTGCCGGGTGTCCCAGGAAAACCTTCTCGGAGAAGAGGAAGAGGGTTGGGACATTGCCTTGAGGGCTCTCAACATGGCGAGGCCGGCTGTAGGAGCCCAGGCAGTTGGCATTGCTCAAGGGGCCCTCGACTATGCCATCCGTTACGCCAATGAACGAATCCAGTTTGGAAAGCCCATTGCCTCCTTTCAAGGCATTCAATTCATGATCGCCGACATGGCCACTCAAGTGGAAGCCGCTCGAGCGTTGGTTTATCAGGCGGCGGCTCGCATCGATGCTCCATTTAAAGAAACAGAGAAATTCTCTGCCATAGCGAAATTTTATGCTTCCGAGGTGGCCATGAAGGTGACCACGGATGCCGTCCAGATCCTCGGAGGATATGGATATATGAAGGATTATCCCGTGGAACGGATGATGCGGGATGCCAAGGTGACACAGATTAATGAAGGAGCCAATCAGGTTCAACGACTGGTGATTGCCCACCAATTGTTAAAAGGTTGAATTGAATTCTGAGGTGAGGACGCTTCGCCTGCCTCTCATTCCCATTTTCGTCGCTTATACAAGTGGCATTTATTTAGGCCAATTTGATTTCCCCTTCCCTTCTCAAGGATTGATCCTCCTCCTGATCCTCTTGGCTTTGTGGGCACTTTTTATGGGAATGAAAAGAACCCAGTTGGGTTCCTGGATGGCTGTCCTCTTCTTCTTCGTTCTTGGAATTTTCTCTATCCGCATTTATCTCGATCCACCACAATCCCCTTCCCACATCTCGCATTTCACCGGCTTTGATCGAATCGCATTAGAGGGAATCGTTGACCGTCCTCCTCAACGCTCCCCGGACGGAACTCGATTATTGATTCGATCTGAGAAGGTTGTTTTATCGAACCGTCATGTCCCTGTTGACGGTTATCTCCTCTTATTTTTAAAGGAGGAGAGCGAACCGCTTTGTGTTGGGAATCGTCTTAGACTTTTGTGCAAACTCTATCCTCCCCGTGGATTTCATAATTCGGGTGGATTTTCTTATGAACGCTATCTTGCCTTTGAACGGATTCATACCATTGGATTTTTATCTGTGAAAAATGCGTATCTTAAGATCGGCGAGGGGTTCAAAAATCCAATTCTCCTCCACATGGAGGCTTGGAGGGATCATATCCGCGATTTCCTAGAAAAGAAAGCTGATCCTCCGTCATCCAATATTTTCCAGGCACTGGCATTGGGTGAACAGGAAAATATTCCGGAAGAGGTGAAGGAACATTTTATACTCACAGGGACCGCCCATCTTCTGGCCATTTCTGGAGATCAATTCGGGATCGTTGCTTTCCTTTCCTTCTCTCTATTGATCTGGATTCTAAAGCGCTCCGAATTCCTTCTTCTCTCCATTTCCATCAAAAAATTGGCAGCCAGCATAACCATCCCCTGCATCGTCCTCTATGCCTTCATCGCAGGTGGAGGGATTTCTGTGATCAGGGCCATGATCATGCTGATTACCTTCCTGTTCTCCATACTGTTCGGTCGGGAGAGAAACCTACTCCACACGCTCACTCTGGCTGCTTTTCTCATCCTTATCTTCTCCCCCCCTTCCCTTTTCGATGTCTCTTTTCAACTCTCTTTCCTCGCCGTCCTTTCGATTCTTTATCTTGTGCCCCGAATCCTTGAAGGGCTAAGAAAGGAAGGGCCCTCTCTCCCCTCAGAAACAACATGGAAAAAGAGTATCTGGAAATATATAAAAATATCGCTTGTCGTCACCGCTGTGGCGAGCTTCGGAACGGCACCCTTTGTCGCGCTTCATTTCAACCGCATCTCTCCCATTGGACTGGTGACCAACCTTTTCGTCATCCCCTGGGTGGGATTCGTCATTGTGCCCTTGAGCCTCGCTTCCTCTATCCTCTCTTTCTTCTTCACTCCCTTCGCCACCTTCTTGTTGAACATCAACAGTTTTATCACTCTGATCCTTCTCAGAGTCTTAGCTTTTCTCGCGTCTTTCCCATTCGCCTCACTCTTTGTCTCAACTCCAACGACCCTTGAGATTGCCCTCTTTTACTCTCTCCTTTTCCTGACGGTTCACCTTAAGAAAAAGGAAGCAGCACGCTATCTGTTTGTAGGACTTTGTGTGGTTCTTGTCTTAGATTTCGCCTTTTGGAATTTGAAGGGTCTCTTCCAGAAAAATCTCACCATGACCTTCATTGATGTGGGACAGGGAGACTCCATTCTCATCGAATTTCCAAAGGGGAAAAGGATGTTGATCGACGGAGGTGGCCTCTATGGGGATCGCTTCGACATTGGAAAGAACGTCATCGCCCCTTTTTTATGGAATAAAAAGATCCCTCGGATTGACTATCTCGTTCTCACCCATCCAGATCCCGACCATCTCAAAGGCCTAAACTTTGTTGCGTCCCATTTTTCGATTGGCCAATTCTGGGATAACGGTCTTCGTGGGGATTCAGAATCCTATTTCCAACTCGTGGAGACCCTTTTGAGTAAAAAGGTGGAAAGATTTTCATTGAACGAGAAGACCCCTCTCCAAATCATCAACGGTGTCCAAATCTCATTTCTCAACCCTCCGGGGAAGCTTGAATCTCGCAGAGTGGGTCGAAATACCTCTTTTTTTAACAACCACTCCCTGGTCATGAAACTTCAGTTCAAAAACATGAGGGTGCTCCTGGCAGCGGATATCGAAAAGGAAGTGGAATATCGACTCATGAGAGAGGGGTACTCGCTCAGGGCTGATATCCTGAAGATTCCCCATCATGGAAGTATCTCATCCAGTACCCCACTATTTCTGGAAAGGGTGAAACCTACCTACGCTGTTCTCAGTGTGGGCGAGCGGAACATTGGGAGACTTCCCCATCCGGAGGTAATAAAGAGGTACCAACAAATAGGCACCCGAATATTCAGAACCGACCAGCAGGGTGCAATTACCGTAGTTACGGATGGAGAAAAAATTGAAGTGAGACCTTTTCGTGACTAAATTTACCTTAACGGTGCATAAACTTTTGACGATACGGACATGGGCAAGCCGTTCGGAGAGGCTTCGAGGCGAACCTTTGGCCGAATCGGCACTCTCGTCCCCTTCCCCTGCTGGAATTCACTTGGAGTGATGTCCTCCGATACCCTTAAATTCTCAAAACAACCGCCTTCCGAAGCCTTGAAGGGCGGTTTGCCCGTGTCCGTTTTGCAACGGTCAGGTTTACTCTTCCGTATCTTCCAACAAACGACGAGAATCCGATGGATTATGGACACGTGACACGGAAACGGTTACATCATTTTTAATTAATTTCTCGTGTAATTAATTTCTCGTTGACTTTTCTGTATAAGTTGAATAGATTGTAAACAAAAATGGAAACTACCTTAATAGAAAAGCTTAAAGAATACTTTAGTCAAAGAAAAGATATTGCTTTTGCTTTCTTGTATGGTTCACAGGCAAAAGGAAGTGCTAACAAATTATCTGACGTTGATATTGCTGTCTATTTTTATCCTCTGGAAAGACATCCCATAGAATTTGAAAAAGAGGTTTTTTATGATGCTGAGAATGAAATATGGGGAGACCTTCAACGGATCTTAAAAGAGGAAGTAGAGCTACTTGTATTGAACAGAGTTTCTGCCAGTGTGGCAGCGAGTGCCATTAGGGGGATTCCCCTTTCGACAAAAGATTGGGGACTGTATTTGGATTTTATGGAAGTGATTACCGATGTCGCTCAAGATTTCACAGAGTTAGTCATAAGCGATTATAAGGAACGGACAAAATTTGAGAGAAGAGAATAAAGTAAGGCTTATTAAACATATTACCTTCCTTGAAAAGGAACTCGAGGACTGGGAGAGTCTTAAATCCCTTTCTTGGGAGGAATATAATAAAGAGAGAAGCAAAAGAAGAAACGTAGAAAGATGGATTGAAAACATCGTTAATTCTTCTATTGATATTGCTAAGATCATTTTGGTAACCGAAAATATGGGTCTCCCCGAGACTTATAAAGAGATCGTAGCCTCTCTTCCTCTCATCCCTGGGTTTGATAAAGAAACTACTGAACGTCTCTCTGAATGGGTGAAACTCAGAAACATCATTTCACATGAATATCTGGATGTAAGATGGAATTCGATTAAGAGATTTATTGAAGAAACCGAGCCTATTTACAGAAACTTCGTTGAAAACGTGAAAACATATATCAAACAGAAACTGTAAAATTAGGATAACCCCTCTCGTGTCAATTTAACCTTTCAAGGTAAAAAGGGACAAATCGTTCTCGATCAACCCCGTACAATTGACAAAACTTGTCTGATAAAGCGCTTGGATAACATTGATAAAAATACCGTCTAAAAATTACTTGAGATCTTGGGAGAAATGTTTGCCAAGTAGAAGTGAAGTACCCCGCAGCAGAGCTGCGGGGCATCTAATTCTCTAAAAAACTTTCCTCCCCCTTGATGGGGGAGGATTAAGGTGGGGGTGATGATTAGATCATTTCCCCCTCACCCTAACCCTCTCCCCCCAGGGGAGAGGGTAGGCCATTCATCCCCCCAGCAGAGCTGGGGGGTATTCTGGCATATTTTGATAAACGGTAGGAAAATGGGAAGAAGACAATTATTGACATATGAAGATTGGGCTCCGAACCGCTTTTTCTAATTCTTTCCTTTTCAATAATATCTTGAGGGCACAATGGATAAAAAAGAAAAATTAAGGATGTTGCGGCAGTTAACGGAGAAAGAACTCACAAGCCGATTTTTAATCCCTCTTTATGAGTCGAAGGGTATGGGATGTAAAAACGTTCGATACACTCATAGAAAGTTAGAATTTGGCAAAGACATAATTTATTGCAAAGATGATGAACACGGAAATTGTATATATACAGGTGTCCAGGTAAAAAAATAAAAATTACAACAAAGGACATCGATACAATATTTCGCCAAATTACCGAAGCTTTTAGTGAACCATTTACAGACTTGACGGACGGTAAGAAAAAGGAGATAGATAAATTCGTTGTAAATAATAAAGAGTACAAATTGTTTTCGAACAGATTCATACAATTGATAAAACCCGTCTTATAAAACGTTCGAGAGGGACTAACAAAAATAACGCTTGAAAAGTACTTGAAATATTGAGTGAAATGTTTACACCATAAAATCCGAATACAAACCAGGAGAAAAGGTATGTCTAATTTAAGTTCAAGTGTCCAGAAAGTTCAGGATGCGCTAAAGGCCCTCGGTTTTCCAAATGAGGTGATGGAATTACAATCCACAACTCGTACCTCTGCTGAAGCGGCCCAAGCTGTTGGGTGCCGGGTTGAGCAGATTGCTAAATCCATTGTTTTTCAGGGTCAACAGACGCACAAACCTATTTTGGTGATTGCGAGTGGTCCAAACCGGGCGAATGAAAAAAGGATAGCAGAGTTTATCTCTGAGCCTCTTGGAAAAGCAGATGCCGATTATGTCCGCAGAAAAACTGGGTTTGTAATCGGTGGAGTTCCTCCCATTGGTCATCTTGAAAAGCTTGAGATCTTCATTGATGAGGATCTGCTCCAGTACAATGAAATCTGGGCTGCCGCAGGCACTCCAAATGCTGTCTTTAAGCTCACCCCTTCAGACCTCATTAAAATGACAGACGGTCGTGTCGTCTCCATCAAGTAAACCCCGTTAGAAAGGTGGGGCTTTGACCCCGCCTTTACAAGGAGCTGATGCTTTCTATTTATAACATCCCCGGCATAAATGTCGGGGCTTTCTAACGGGGTAAAAAGAGAATAGAGGAAAACTATCATGAAAGAATGGCAGGAGCTTGGAAAGGAACTTAGGCGTTATATCCATACTGAAACTTTTCCTGTGGCAGTAAAGATTTTAAAAGATAGGGGGGAGATCCCAGACGGCGTTCGAACTCCTCTAAAAGACCTTAAAGTAAAAATGGCCCACTGTCAGGCACAAGCTGTTGCCCGTAAATATGGCTGGACCATTGCCATGACCCAGGAGGACTTGGGTTGCGCAATCTCCGGGCATACCTACGGATGGGTACCAGCCAATGAAGAAGAAGCAATTGAATTTCTCACACGAATGAATTACGCCGCAGATCCCAAATCGGCTCTTAACATCCTCCGATCTTTCAGAACCCTGGACCCCGGCCAATGTGAGGCAGTCGTTTATTCTCCCCTGGAGTGGACCAAAATCGTGCCAGATCTCATCCTGATCTACTTGAATCCGGCCCAACTGATGCGCTGCATTCATGGAAGCACTCAACGCACCGGTCAACCCATTACCTGTTCTTTTTCTGGTAGAGCGGCATCATGTACCGAGGGGGTTCTGGGGGCTTTCCTGGATCAATCTCCCAAAGTGGTCGTGCCTGGCAATGGGGATCGTGTTTGGGCCACTGCACAGGATCATGAAATGGTTTATACGTTACCCGCCTCGCACCTGAGAGATCTCGTTGAAGGACTTGCTAAGACTCACGAAAGGGGAATTCGATACCCCATACCCAGCTTTCTCCGCTATCAACCTGAGGTGGGACTCACACTCCCATTAATAGATATCTTTTCACCCAGTCGGAGAAAAGATTAAAAAGAAAAATTGAAAAACTTAATTGGGAGTGAAAAGACAAAAGAGTGAAGTACCCCGCAGCAGAGCTGCGGGGCATCTAATTCTCTAAAAAACTTTCCTCCCCCTTGATGGGGGAGGATTAAGGTGGGGGTGATGATTAGATCATTTCCCCCTCACCCTAACCCTCTCCC